>Ga0189275_100230_pt1 | contig 52906 bp, 45 predicted proteins | sample N19A6minimetaG_FD_130329 | JGI IMG/M metagenome (GOLD analysis project Ga0189275, IMG submission 130329) | Marine microbial communities from the Costa Rica Dome - N19 A6 mini metaG | ecosystem: Environmental > Aquatic > Marine > Oceanic > Photic zone | place: Costa Rica: the Eastern Pacific...
GAACAAATTCAATCCATAGAATTAAAAATCAATAACAGACCCGTTAGAAAGTTTGATTACCTTAGTCCATTACAAAAACTCAAACAAAAATTAGGTGTTGCATTTATGAATTGAACACGGCCTACCTTTCAAGTACATATTTTTCCTAATTTTGATTCTATCATGAAATCTTTTTTAGCCAATGTATATCCTTCCAAATGGCAAATCAGTTCTATTGGAAGTCTTATGCTTTTTCTATTCTGGCTCTTTGGCTACGATGGAATCACATTCAGTGATGATGTCTATTATATCCTTGCAGGAAAAGAGTTTTGGAATGGAACCATGGAAGTGGGCTCCTATCACTTTTCCAGTCGCTGGGGAGCTTTTGTACCTGCCGGTTTTTTCAGCCTTTTATTTGACTGGGATATACATTGGATCTCTTTGGTATCTTTCTTAAGCTACTGGGCTACCTATTATTTGCTCCTGCAATTTTTTTCCTCAAAAAATGAAAGACTCATCCTCACACTCTGGTTTTTAACGCATGTCTATTTCTTGCATTTTCTAACAAAAATCTACCCGGACAGCCTTTTGGTTCTTTGGTGCACTTTATTTGTAGCAGCTGCAAGCTTGCGCTTCGAAAAACCCTTTATCTCTGGTATTACCATGGTTTTCGCTTTGTTCATGGGCTTCATCACGAAAGAAACCATCGTTTTTCTGGCTCCTTTTCCTATCCTTTTATTTCTTTTTGACTTTAATTCAAAGCCTGTCCAGAAGTCATTTTATATTACCTTGGTAGCATGTGGGATTACAGCAGCCCTGCTCTATCTGGGGTATTTCTGGGCTAAATTTGGAGATCCTTTCTACAGAGTTACCTCTATCAATGCAGGACATTATGTATCCGAATTCACCTATGCCGACAAGGGAATTTCCAGCATAATCAAAAGGATCACATATTCTCCTTTTCTAACATTCATTGAACGGGCTTATTGGCCTTGGATAGTTCTTGCTATTCCTGGATTTTGGAAATTATGGAAAGAAAGGTCTCATCCTGAGTTCACCCTTGCTTTCATTTGCCTGATTCTTGGATTTTGGTTTATGAGCTCTACGCTGGAATTTTATAACCCTATTTACCTCAATCCTAGACATCTGATTATTCTAATACCCTTTCTTTCCTTTTTTATCGCAAAAGGGTGGGATACTTGGATCAATTCCTTCAAATGGAAGCAATTGCTCGCTAATTTACTCCTATTAGGCTTGACTTATTCCGCAATTACTTCGGATTGGAAAATGGCATTTTTCCAATTGGCTTTGGGTATTTGTTTGTGGATTCAGTATAAAAATTTCCGCCTGATTGGAATAGCGATTTTATTGCTTTTCCCTGCCATTTATTCCTTTTACTATCAGCATCAAATCAAGCAATATCAAAGTCTTCTAAATCAACTGGATTCAGAAGTAGAGGAAACAGCAGAATCACCTATCCTGATAAATAACTTTCTGGATTTCAGTAAAAAAATACTTTTGGAAGGAGATTCTGAAGAAATGGAAAAGTTGATTCCGATTGAAAAAGCTGACTCTATCATCGCTTTAAAGCCAGAAAAAATCAGACTTTTTCTCTATCAATATTACCAACATGCCTATCCTAAAGAGGAGGTGGATGTGAGTAATTTTGAAAATGCCATACCTATCAATTATTCCTTGGAATCAAGCAAAACCGAGGGACTTATTGAAACCAGAACCTATACAAGAAAGGATTAATACTTTCTTTTCTTTTGGCCGATCGCAAAAATCCGGTTCACATTAAATCCTAATCTAAACTCCTCTCCCGGTACGCCATTGCCACCTGCCAATAAATATTGCTCATTTAAAGCCTGAGAGGTCACGAAATACATTTGGAACACGTGTCCGCCTGCTTCCACATCCCAGCCTATACCAACATTACTTCTTAAATCTGAATTAAGATTTGGGATGTACTGCAGAGTCAAAGAAGATCTGTCTGTTACCTTGAATTTTCCGCTCAAGCCAAGGGCGAGGTAAAAATTTTGATCACCTTCAATCTGGTAAACTGATCTTGGATCAACAAAATATGCCATCATAGGAGTTAGCTGTAGAGAGATTTTCTCTGAAAACTTTCTAGCCAACATTACCTGTCCAAAATAACTGCTACGCTCAGAGAAATTCGGTGCAGGCTCAGGAAGGAAATCATAACGGGAAGTATTTACACCTGCTCCACCAGCCAAACTTAAACTGAAAGGCATTTTGTCATTTTGAGTTTGCTCAAGGAGCAAATAACGCCCATACAAATTATAGACCTTGTCTCTACTGCTACGGGAAATACCTGCTGATAATTTGTCGGTCAAGGCAAACTCAAAGCTAAATTGAATATTTGCTCCATTGTCCAAACCAAAAAGGTTCTCAATTCCACCGTTCAATGTGCCAAAGGTGTGCATAATCGCAAAGTGCATGGACTTTTTATCCAATGGCTCCACAGTCAAAATATTGATGTGACGAGGTGCATGAAAAATTAGATCAACCGGTTGATTTTCATTTTCCAGTTTCCTTTCCAGTTGAGCGAAAGAAGAAAAGGAAATCATCAAAAAGGCAAATACAGCTAGTTTTTTCATCATTTTACGGGTTTGAGAGTGGCATTGATACTGACCTCTTGCTTTTCGGCCAGTTCATAAAAAACTAATTTGGGAAGTGGAATTTCATAATCTCCCAGAAGGATATCAAATTTGGCTTTCAACTCTAGGTTTCCACTAGAGGTCTTCTGGAGATTTCCGGTAATTTCCACGTTTCTTTCTATCCCATGGATTTTAAACTTACCAACCACAGCCACTGGGTATGTTGTACCGGTATTCAGAGCAGGGATAGATTTCATTTTTCCAGTAAACTCTGCAAAGGGAAATTTATCCGTTTCCAGGTAGTTTTCCCTCATATGCCTATCTCGTAGGCCTATTCCAGTTTTTAAAGTATTTAAATCCAAATAAAAGTCCACCAAATTTTTCTCCAGATCAATCAGCCCTTTGAGCTTTTCAGATTCTCCTGTAAACTCATTTAATGGAGCTTTAGAAAGGAATATAGCCTCTCCACTTTCAGTTTTAAAACTCTGACTGAAAGCGAGAGAAGGTAAAAAAAATAAAAATGCAATTATCAGATTTCTCATTACTTAGTAATGGTTAAAATATTGTTGTTGATACTTGTTGAAAATGATCTCAAAGCCTGATTGGCAGGTCCTTTTAAGACATTTCCGTTGGTATCAAACTCAGAACCATGACAGGTACAAGTGAATTTATTGCTTCCAAATGTCCAGTTTCTATCACAACCTGAGTGCGTACAAACTGAAGTCATCGCGCTGTAAGATCCACCAACATTAACGATTAAAGTTTGAGCATCAACTACCAACAACCAGCCGCCTGCTGTTTTCAATCCAGTCTGAACATCCAGGTCAATTCTAACAGTATTACCAGAAATGGTGATACCATTTGATCCTCCTCCTGATGTAGGTGGGTTTTGAGGGGGTTGTTGAGGGTCCATGTCCTCAGAACTCGAGCATGCAGTGAAAAATCCAAGTCCGAAAATGGACATTACAGCTATTGATCCTGATTTCTCTAAGAACTCTCTTCTTGAGGAGCTCAGGTTTCCTGATTTTGTTTCAATTTTTTTCATTTCCTTTCTATGTCGTTACATTTTTACTAACGAGATAAAAAGCAATTGTGGATTAAAAATGTTTAAGAAAAGATTAAAAGTGCTTTCTATCAAGAATCTCCTTTAGGACGATGGCATCTTTCATGGAAGAGGAGTTTTTCAGAAGCCTAGCATAAGGGTTGGACCTAATAGACTTTCTGGATTCTTCTCTTTCTACCACTGATGGGATTTCTGGAACCCCTTTCGAAGTCTTGCTAAGATCCGATTTGGTTTTATTGAATGCTCCTTCGTAATACTGAATTTCATCATCCTGCTCCTCCAAGGACTTGTATTTGGTCTTCCATGGCAACTCCTCTACTGTCTCCGGCATTTGAACAGGGGCAGGTTCTTTTTTGATGGGTTTGGGAGCTTCCTGCGTTCTTGGTTTTTTCTGTTGATCCCGGATTTCACGGAGTAGGTCCTCGAAACTAGTTCCTTGCTCGGGTTGATTGGTTGGAGTATCAGAAGGGTCTACACCTTCCTCAGATTTCTTTTTCCGAGTAGCAGTGTAAATGAAATAAGCCAAAACGGCCAAAATGTAAAGGATATTTCCCAAGTCCATAGCTTGAAGATAATAGAATTTGGGTGGATTGTTGAGAGTAGGTCTAAAATTTAGATTGGAATGATAAAATTTATTATAGGCCTTCCATACCTACGGCATGGTGATGAATTCGATTCCAATTTGTTACCGAGCTTTAATCCCTCTGGGATTTTGTTAGGCTTTCCGTTGCTGCTTCTCAGCATGATCTCGGGCCAGTGCTGGGGTGAATTTCGTCATTATTTATACCCCGAGTTCCACTCGGGCCTGTCCGCCTCAGGCGGGGTTATTCATGAGTTTAAGCCCTTCAGGCTTCTGGTTTATGGGTCAAAACGGAGTAAAATGAACATTGAACCATGAACATTTGAACTAATAAATCCATCGATAATATCCAAAAGCTTTGGGCTTGGATTACTCAATTACTCAATTACTCCTTTTCTTGCCGAAGGCGTATTTCTATTTATTTCAATTGTATTTCTCGGACATCTTGCTGGCATTGAGATATGGTTTCCAAACGTAGATCTCGGGCCAGCGCTGGGGTGATTCTCGTTATCATTTATACCCCGAGTTCCACTCGGGGCTATTATAAATTTCGACCCCTTCAGGGTCTGAGTTATCTAACAAAAAATAAAGGTTCAAAAGGAGAATTGATCCGTATCTCGCCGAAGGCATATCTTTTTTAATCTTGAAGAGTATTATTTAAAATATTTCGCCGTAGGCGTATTTCTATTTATTTCCACTGTATTTCTATTCTATCTCCCCTTAGGCACATTTCTATCTATTTCAACTATATTTCTTACACCATTTATTTCCTCTAAAGTCTTTTAATTTTTGCCAATTCCTTCAAATGATACTATTTTACTTGCTTTTAGAAAGAGGATAAAATCACATGCTACTTAGTAAACTGGAGATCAAGGGCTTTAAGAGTTTTGGCGACCGAATGGTCATCAATTTTGACAAAGGTATTACCGGTGTCGTAGGGCCTAATGGTTGTGGAAAATCTAATGTAGTCGATGCCATTCGCTGGGTATTAGGTGAACAAAAAACCCGAATGCTCCGCTCGGATAAAATGGAAAATGTGATTTTCAATGGGACCAAAAACCGTAAGCCTTCCAACTTGGCCGAAGTTTCCCTAACTTTTGAAAACACCAAAAACCTCCTCCCTACTGAGTATACCCATGTCACAATTACCCGTCGCTATTATCGCTCGGGGGAAAGTGAATATCAGATCAATGGGGTGACCTGTCGATTGAAGGACATTACGAATCTCTTCATGGACACGGGAATCAACTCGAATTCCTATGCCATCATCGAGCTAAAAATGATTGATGAGTTGCTCAATGATAAGAACAATTCCCGTAGGGAACTCTTCGAAGAAGCTGCAGGAATCTCCAAGTTCAAAACCCGAAAAAAAGAAACCCTTCGCAAACTAGAAGACACAGATGCTGACTTAGCGCGGGTGGAAGATTTGCTTTATGAGATTGAGAAAAACCTCAAATCCTTAGAAAAGCAGGCAAAACAGGCAGCTAAATACTTTGAAATCAAAGCTGAATACAAGTCAGCTTCCATCAATCTGGCTAAAAAGAGTATAGAGAAGTACTCTAAGTCTTTGATTGAAACGAATCAAAAAATCCAGGCGGAATCTGACCGCAAACTTTCCTTCCAAACTCAAATCGCAGACCAAGAGGCTATGTTAAGCCAGTTGAAAGCAGATTTGATTTCTAAGGAAAAACTCTTGGCTTCTCGTCAAAAGACACTCAATGAGCATGTCAATAAGATCCGCTCTTTTGAGTCTGAAAAGAAAATCAAAAATGAGCGTCTCCGCTTTTTGGAAGACAGATCCCAAAAATTACGGGAGCAAATAGATGCTGATAGAAAATCCAATGATAGAGCAGGCTTCTCCATCCGATCCCTTCAACAGGAAATGGAATCTGCGGGAAAAATGCTGGCCGAAAAAGAAGCTGTTGTCTCTGAACTCAGAGCTGCCTACGAATCCCAAAAGGAGATTCAGGCTGAAAAACAATTGCAACAGAAATCTCAGCAACAGGCATTTGAAGGATTGAAGGAAAGAGTTTACCAACTCAGCAAAGACCTAGAAATCAAGCAAATTCAATTATCTACTTTAAAGCAGGAACTTGAGAGAACTTCCTCAGATGATTCCCACCAGGAAGCTTCTTTGGTGGATTTTGAAGCCAAAATAGTAGACTTGAAAGAAGAGCTGGATCAGGCAACAGCGGAATTCACCAGCTTGAAAAACAAGCAGGAAGACCTGGACCAGAAGATCGAGGAATCCAATCGGGTCATTGAGATGATCCGCGAGGAATTGACCACCTCATCCAGAAAATTAGACTCCAAGCAAAACGAATATAACCTCACCAAATCCTTGGTAGAGAATCTGGAAGGTTTTCCAGAGGCTATCAAATTTCTTAAAAAGAACAGTTCTTGGGGAAAAGATATACCCCTCCTCTCCGATCTCTTGACTACGGATGAAAAATACCGGGTTACCATAGAGAATTACCTGGAGGGATACATGAACTACTATGTGGTGGACACCGAAGCACAGGCAATTGCAGCGATCCAATTGCTTTCTGATGCTTCCCGTGGAAAAGCCAATTTCTTTGTTTTGGAGCATTTTGAGCGCTTCAAATCCAGCCAAAGCAAGTTGTTCACGAATGCCATCGCTGCCACCGAAATCATAGAATTTGATGTCAAATACAGTCGTTTGATCAACTTCATTCTGGACAATGTCTACATCGTGCAGGGAGATTACAAGGATTTTCCTCAGGACACCGAGGCTGTGTTTATCTCCGAAAGCGGCAAATACACCAAACGTAAATTCTCCCTTTCCGGTGGTTCTGTAGGCCTTTTCGAAGGAAAAAGAATCGGTAGAGCCAAGAACCTGGAAAAGCTAGACAAGGAGATCAAAGAACTCAATAAGAAAGTTTCTGCTACCCGATCCAATCTGGATCAAAAGCTTTCTGACTTGATGAAGCTGAAGGAGATTTCCTACAAAAAGCAATTGGAGGAAAAGCAGGCAGCGATCAATGAGATCAATCAGTCTTATGTCTCGGTTCGAACCAAAAAAGAACAACTGGCAGAATTACTTTCTTCCAATGCCAACAAGCGAGAGGATATCCTAGATAGAATTGCTGAACTGGAGGAAAGTCTATCCACTATCCAACCGGATTTATTAGAGCAGAGAGGTGAATATGAATCTGCGGCTCAGGATCTGGAAATGCTGACGGAGGACTTGGAGAAAGAATCTTCTTTGCTTTCCGAAAAATCTCAGGCTTTCAACCAGGAAAATATCCTCTATCATCAGCAGCTAAACCGAGTGAATAGCCTGGAGCAGGAGATTGAGTTCAAGCAAAATGCTTATGAGAGTTCCAAGGAGCGTATAGAAAAGTCCCAAGCTGAATTGGCCTCTTTGGATTCAGAAATCAAAGGTCTATTGGAAAACAATGAGATCAAGGATGATGAATTGATTGAATTGTATTCAGAAAAAGAAGGAATAGAAGCTGGGGTTACTGAAGCGGAAAAGGATTATTACGGTAGTCGGGGCTTGATTGATGAAACAGATCAGAAAATCCGCAGTCTACAGAAAGCCAAGGAAAGTCATGATCAATTGTTGCATGAATTACAGAATAGCATCAATGAGATCAAGCTGAAAATGACCTCCATGAAAGAGCGTCTGAGTGTGGAATTCGAGTTGGATCTGGATCAGCTGATGGAGGAAAATCCAGAGTTGGATGAAGAATTTGCAGACTTCTCCGAAGAAGACTTGAGAAGCTTGGTTCAGAAGCATAAAGAGAAGTTGGAGAAAATCGGCCCTATCAACCCAATGGCCATGGAGGCCTACGATGAGATCAAGGAGCGTCATGACTTTATCATTACGCAAAAAGATGACTTGGTGAAGGCTAAGGAATCCTTATTGACCACCATTCAAGAAATCGATGATGTGGCCAAGGAGACCTTTTTGGAGGCATTTGATAAGATCAAGGAGAACTTTATCAAGGTCTTCCGTTCCCTCTTTACAGAGCAGGATGATTGCGACTTAAAGCTGACCGATCCGGACAATCCTCTGGAGTCCAGCATAGAGATTATGGCCAAGCCAAAGGGTAAGAGACCATTGACTATCAATCAGCTTTCTGGGGGAGAAAAGACTTTGACAGCCACTTCCCTACTCTTCTCTATCTATCTGCTCAAGCCAGCCCCATTCTGTATTTTTGATGAGGTGGATGCACCTTTGGACGATGCCAATATTGACAAGTTCAACCAGATTATCCAGCAGTTCAGCGGAGAGTCCCAGTTTATCATCGTTACCCACAACAAGCGCACCATGGCCAGCACAGATATCATCTATGGGATTACCATGATTGAGGCGGGAGTAAGTAGAGTTGTGCCGGTGGATTTAAGGGAGTTGGCTTAGAAAAAAAATTACTTTAATTTTTGAATTCAACTTTTAATGAATGCTAAATTTTTATTACAGTGATTCTATCAAGCTTTTTTTAGAAAAAAGTGAAGAATCAATTATTGGAGAAATTGCCCTAACAAATCAATTTGGAAATAACCAGAATGAAGTTTTTGCTTGGGAAAATCAGATTAAAATCCTGAAAGAAGCTCTACAAGGAAAAGAGGGCTACCTATTTTTTGAATTTTCTGTTCCCAGAATGGGAAAAAGAATTGATTGCCTGCTTCTCATACAAAACATTGTTTTCGTCCTTGAATTCAAAGTTGGTGAATATAATTACCTAAATCACAATATTGAACAAGTCTGGGATTACGCACTAGATTTAAAAAGTTTCCACCAGCCTAGTCATGATTCCATCTTAATTCCAATCCTTATTGCAACCTATGCCTCAAATTCATTCATAGAGTTTAATACCACCTCCCATAATGATTTCCTATTTAAACCAGTAAGAACAAATTCAAAGGACCTTAAAATTACAATCGAAAAGGCTTTGGAATTATTTGGGGATAATGAGAAGTCAATTGATAATTCGTTTGCAAAAGGCAGTTATCAGCCAATTCCAACAATAATTGAAGCAGCAGTTAGTTTGTATAAAAATCATACTGTTGAAGAAATAACAAAAAGTGATTCTGATGCTAAAAATCTCAATCAGACTACTACATACATTTCAGATCAAATAAGAAATGCTAAAACTCTTGGGAAAAAAGTCATTTGTTTTGTAACCGGTGTTCCCGGTGCAGGAAAAACTCTTGTCGGATTAAAAGTAGCAACAGATCATTTAGATAAAGAGCTTGGTGATTCCAGCGTTTATTTATCTGGAAATGGGCCTTTAGTTATGGTTCTTCAAGAAGCACTTTCGAGAGACAAATATAAATCAGAAAAGGTACTTGGAAAGAAGCCCCGAATGCAAGACATCAGAAGAAATGTTAAACTATTTATTCAAAATATCCACCATTATCGAGATGCTTACTTAAGCAACATTGAAATACCTCCTTATGATCATGTAGCAATATTTGATGAAGCACAAAGGGCATGGAATAAAGAACAAACAGTCAGTTTTATGGCTAGAAAAAAAGGAATTATCGGGTTTGATTCTTCAGAGCCAGAGTTTTTAATCTCTTGCTTAGATAGGCATAAAGACTGGGCTGTTATCGTCTGTTTAGTAGGCGGAGGGCAAGAGATAAATACAGGAGAAGCAGGAATTTCAGAATGGATTAAAGCGATAAGAACCAAATTTAAGGATTGGGAAACACATATTTCCCCTTACCTTTTTGATTCAGAATATGATGCAATGGACTCTATTCTTGATTTAAAAAATGAATGCAAAGTCGTATTTAACCCAGATTTACATTTGGGTGTTTCTATGCGCTCCATAAGGGCCGAAAAGCTTTCCTTATTTGTTAAACAATTATTGGATCTAAATAAGAAAGAATCGAAACAAACTTTACAAAGTTTTCAAGACCAGTATCCAATAGTAATTACAAGGTCAATCAATAAAGCAAAAAAATGGTTAAAGGAAAAAGCAAGAGGCTCAGAAAGATATGGGATCGTAGTCTCTTCTCAGGCTTATAGGTTAAAACCTTTGGCAATTGATGTTAAATCTCCAATCAACCCGGTTCATTGGTTTCTAAACGGTAAAGATGATATTCGATCATCATACTTTCTAGAAGATGTTGCGACAGAGTTTCAAGTACAAGGTTTAGAACTTGATTGGGCATGTGTTACTTGGGATGGAGATTTAAGATATTCCAATTCTGGTTGGAGGTCTTTTTCCTTTAAAGGGAATAATTGGCAAAAAATCAATAAAGAAGAAAGACAAAGGTATTTAATAAATGCCTATAGGGTTCTATTAACTAGAGCCAGAAAAGGAATGGTTATTTTAATTCCAGAGGGAAATGAAAGTGACCATACTAGAAATCCTCAATTCTACGACAATACATTTGAGTATTTTAGATCAATTGGTATTCCTTCAATTAGTTAAGATTCTCTTCTAATTATTTTGAAAACCTATATTTCCTATGCTACTCCAAGTTATCTTGATCAGGCCGAAGGTGTTTTTCAGAAGGAAGTAAAATTTGAGTTCCTTTAAGGCTTTCCAGTCCATAGGGATGGGATTTATCTTCAATTATTTGATCCGAAACCAATACTTTATAATTTGAATCAATAGATATCAATCCCCGATCAAAGGCCCGGTGAAGATTGGGGCAAAGTGCAATACCATTGGTCACACGATCATCTTGATTATCGGCAAATGGTCGTATGTGACAAGCATCAATTAAGTTATAGCCATAGGTGGACACCAGCTTCATTTTAGAAATCGCACAGGTATTCTGATATATTTTTGGAACCCACTTCTTAAAAGTCCCATTTCTGACATAAACCATTTCTTCCTCTGCAACCTTCAATCTCTTTACCGCCGGAATTTCATTAAGGACATATGAATCTATACTTTTTAAATAAGTAGAATCTGATTTTTTCTCTTTTAAAAACCCGTGTCTTAATCCAGGGAAAAAGGTTTCTAAAATATGATTTCGTATTATTTGTCTGTTTTCATAATCAGTTAGAAGTAAAAATAAATCATCTGAGAAATGGGCAAAATTCAAGACTTCAGAAAGTGTGTAGATGTTTTTAATGTGTGATTGAATAGAATAGCCCGGTTTAGCCAATAGAAACCAGAAGTTTTTCTTATCAATTTTGTCGTTTTGGAGATAATAAAATGGTTGAGTAAAATCTTCCTGATGGCCTGTATAGACCAATAAAGACCAATTTTCATGGAATATTCCTACAAGATCTGAATTGACATAAATCTTATTTTCAGTGACAATTCCTGAATCAAAAAGGTCGAGGAAAGTCAAAAACAAAATAGGCTTATGAGGAGCCTTTCCGTATCTAGTCCCTGCTCTTCTTAGCCTATTGATATCTCTTAAAACAACTTCGAGCTTCATTTAAAAATTTATAAATTCTAAAACATTTAAAAATCGAATATTTATTCTTAAAAAGGGAATTATAGTTTAATAAATTTTCTCTCAAAATTGCCCATTTGCAAAAGTCAATGGAAGATGATATCCGAAAAGTTGCTAAAATCCTGAATGCCTACCGAATCAGTGAAACTGAGATCCGAGAGTTTTTAATGAATACCATCAGAAATAAAGAACAGGTGGAGATCAAACTGTAGGATTCTTTTTAATCTTTTTCAGCAGTTTTATAATCTTTTAAATGACACTTAATGTCGAAATAATCAGACTGTTTTTGTTTGATGTCAAATATTATTTTCTTGTATGCATCATCAAGAATCAGCATGTCTGATACCAACCGAGTCAAACACCACGGTGGTCAATCGATGAGGGTCATTGCAGACCAAAAATGTTTACCTGCACTCCTCTCCTTTTCTTGATGGTAACGAATGTTCAACCTTTAAAAACACGTTATCATGTCCGATTACAAAATTACCCAGGCACTTTTTATCCATTTTCATCAAGGTCAGAAAAAGGAAGTTTCAGCTCTTGAAATTATGACCTCAGCCAGTACCATTCAGGTGGGGAATTATTTGAGTTCTGACAACTCATCTCTCTTATTTTCTTTTACTCACAATCATCAGACTTCCCAATTAGATCTAACAGGCATAGTGCCCTATATGATTTTACAATTTGGAGAGACAGGAAAATTTAAAGGGGCTAGCTTGAGCCTTGGCTTGAGTTCAGGCCCGTTCTCATTGATAGTTCAGTCTAAATTTGCTTTGATCATTCCATTTGATCCAAAATTAGCTTTGGCATCGATCAGCCATTTGGAAATTGACGAAGGCGGAAAGAGTCCAGGAGAAAAGTTTCATGAAGATCTACGAAGAAGTCGGTATACTAAACCAAGTGAGGATAAAAGTGGTGGATTTATTATGAAATGGAATAAAAAGTAATTTTAAAATGCTTAAACCCCCAATTTGTGGTTGGGGGTTTTAAATCATTCCCTCTCCGCCTGCATTGCAGCAATATTATTGTCTTTGTAGAACTTATCCCGGTATTCTTGGAATTGCTCTTCGAGCTCTGAGACAAGGTTTAAGTTAGTATCTACCGCAAAGAAAATATCGGTTAGTTTTTCTTCCAGCAGCTTTACTCCCAAATTGATATTGTCGGCTTCTATCTTGGATATTTTCTTTAAAACGGAAGTTTGGGAGTTTCTTAAATCTTCAAATTCCCGAAGAATTTTATCCATCATATCCAGTTTTTCTAGCTTATCCATGTGCGTTTATTTTGGGTTTTTAGTGATTTATCAAAAAGAATATACAAAAAAATATTCGGTAATTGATATTTTAACATTGATTATCAGAAGGTTATTGGGTTTCGGCTGCTCGAGATTTGTAATCTCGAGCACCTATCGTAGGATTTTCAATCCGATAAAAACAAGCCCCTTCCCTGTCTTACTGGCATTGAGATATCGTTTCCAAATGTAGATCACGGGCCAGCGCTGGGGTGAATCTCGTTTCCATTTATACCCCGAGTTGCACTCGGGCCTGTGCGCCTCAGGCGTAGCTATTATAAACTTCGACCCCTTCAGGGTCTGTGTTTTCTTACAAAAAATAAAGGTACAAAGGGGGATTTGCTTCTTGGATAATTTAAGTTTTATAAAAAAAAAAAATGGCCTGTGGATCACACAAGCCAAATCGAAAGGTCATTCGAAAAATATATCAATCAAAAAGTTCCAAAAATCACCCCTAAACTAATATGTAAAATCCCCTCCGATTGATATCTATCTGCAGTAAGGACAGTTTTGCATAGGTGTAGTTATCTGATTCATTTGAGCATACAATCGGCAATACTCTTTCACTTCCCTAGAATCAGGACTTAATCCATTTTTACATAAGTAAACCCATGCTGCCTGACAAAATCCATCTCGCTGAGGCGCTCCTGTTGGCCCTTGGTAGGTAGTCGTACAATAAGACACTGAAGAACCACCAGATCCTCCTGAGCCTCCTGAGCCACCACCGGAGCCTCCAGAACCTCCTCCTGATCCTCCAGAGTCATCACTGGAAACTGGTGGGACATAAGGAGGATCATCTCTATTATCAAAACTTACTCTAAAATCAAAACTGATTGGAGTAGGCGGAAATCTAGGGTCAGATCCACCAAATTCTCCATTTCCTTGAAGTCTAAAGGAAATTTTTCCTCTGGTTTCATCTTTTATGTCTTTGGAAAACTCACTCACAGTAGCTGTGCCTGATTTAAACTTTAAAGAAAAACCATCTGCATAAATATCTACTTCATCATTGCTAAAAGTATCTGGAACTATGGTAAAGGTCCCTTTTTTAGCAGGAATGGAAAAGGTGAGATTCACCATGATATTGTTTCCCAATATTAAATTCACTTTCGATTCACTGGCATTGAATCCATAAATTCTCAAATTAGAATCAGTTTTATCAGCATTTTTTAAGGTGCCTGATAATTCTGGAGTACTTAAAGAACCTATGCTGGAGATATAATATGAGTCAAGGCTATCACCTTTCAAACCCTCAATCAAATCACAGCTAGGCATCATACAGAAAACCATCAATATGAGTATTATTCTAAATACGCTCTGCACGTGTTTCATCTGTAAATATTTTGTTTTTAAAAGGCCAGATGGAATGCCCCGGATAATCATTCCCCTTTATGAGATTTTTCCTCATGGGCATTTCATATTTACCTGATCAATTTGGAAATACTCCTCCTCGGTCTTTCTATTTATTTCACAAGTTTCAGCCTAAATATGAAGCCTTCCTATACCTAAAAATTGGTATTTTTATAGAGGATTGTTTTGAATTCAGTTCAATCTTTATCTTGCTTCCGGATTCAACCATCACCCTACACATTCACTCTAGTTTATCCTCTAAATGGGTAAGTGTTTAAAGAATAGCTTCTTTGTATTCATCTGGTACTGCCGGTGGAACTTCCGTTACATCCTTGGCTCTATTCTATTGATCAATTTGCTTTCCTGCAATGAAAAGGAGGACCAATTGAACTTTGGAATCTTTCCAGATCAGAATTACACTCCTTCAGAGGCTTGGCAAAGGTTTGACACTTTAAAGCAGAATAAAAGTTTGTTTAATCAGGGTATAACCAAAAGTCAGTGGTGGCTGGGATTTACTATAGTAAATGATGCGGATAGTTTACAGTCATTATTATTTGTTTCCAACAATCCTCATATCAACCGTATCCAGGTTTTTGAAAATGGAGCTAATTCCTCATCAATGGATCTGGGGGACTTATATCCTTTCGAAAAAAGACCATTCCTTGACAGGGATTTAATTATCCCATTTACTATTCCTGCGAATAGCAAGCTTCAAGTCCTTTTGCAGATGGATAAATCTGGGGAAACATTTCACATAGAGCCTGAGATTCTGGATTTCCAGACTTTCTATCAAAAAAAGACCAATGATACTTTGATCATAGGGGGTATTCTGGGCTGGATGTGTATCATTTTCATTTTCGCAGTTTTCTTTGCTGCAGAATTGAAGTCTTGGAGTGGAGCAATATATGCGGCCTATGTTTTAGCAATTTCTCTTTGGTTGGCCACCCACTGGGGCTTGACATTTCAATTTCTCTGGCCTACTCAGACTACCTGGACTGGAATTGCCAGACCTTTTTTCAATTTGATGACCAATGTGCTGATTTTGCTTTTGGTGGTCAACTTCTTCCCTCCCGCTGTTACTGGAAAAAAAACAGCCAAGTGGATTTGGGCTACTGCAATTTTCCAAGCTTTGATGGCTTTGGCCTTGCTTTTACCTTTGGGAATAATGGATGGTATTTCGAGCAAATCACTTTTTCTCCAGATCACGCTGTTTGTTTCCTTACTTACCAGCATTTTGATTCTATTATATCCTTTTCTTCAATGGAAAGCCAAGGTGCCTCTTGCTGGATATTACCTGCTCGGAATAGCTATTTTGGCTCTGTTTGGGATTGTGCTGCAACTCAATCAAAAAATATTACCTATGGGTTTGCCTCATTATTTGGTGGATTACGGAAGTGCTTTTGCGTTGATGGGTGAAACGGGAGTAATTACCGCAGCTTTTGCAAGAAGAGCCTCACTTTTCAAAAAGGAAAAAGAAAAGCTCTCCATTGAGATTTTGGAAAGGGAAAAGCAGGCTGCTGAACATTTGATACAAGTTCAGGAAGATGAGCGTAAGCGATTGGGCAGGGATCTTCATGATAGCATAGGCGGCATGCTGGCAAGCCTTTATATCAAGACTGAGACAATAGAAGAAAATTATTCTAAGCAATCCTTAAATGAATTGAGGCAAATGATAGAGCAAAGCATACAGGAAGCCCGCTCGCTTAGCCACAATCTAACTCCTCACTATCTGGAAGAGAATGGTTTGGAAAATGTATTGAAAGTGCAGATTGAGCTCTTGGAGAAAAAATACCCACTGAAAATCCATTTCTATTATCAAGTAAGTACAGATTTGGGGAAATCCACGGAATTGATTCTCTATCGAATTATCAATGAGCTACTTCAAAATATGGTTAAGCATTCGGAAGCTAAAAAAGCGCTGATCAGTATTTCGGAAAGGGAGGGTGAGCTAGAAGTCATTGCAGAAGATGATGGAAAAGGAATTGATCCTGATCTTGGTTTAAAGGGAATTGGCCTAAAAAATATTCAAGAAAGAGTTGCTTATCTTAAGGGGAAAATGGAATTGGAATCCAGCGCAAGCGGAACCAGCCATATCATAATTATACCGCTACATGCTTAACTTCAGTGAAATTAAAATTGTGCATATAGACGATCACTTGCTATTTGCGCAAGGAGTTTATTCTTTGATTGGTACAGAGTCGTTTATTCAAGAACTTTCGCATGCACAGTCTTTTAAAAAGGGTTTGGAGGAGGTTAAAAGAATCCAGCCTGACATTATTTTATTGGATTATTTTTTACCTGATTCTGACGGTATAGCTTCTATCAGGGAATTGAAAAAAGTATCTGTTTCCAGTAAAATTATCCTGCTTACTATGGAAAATAATCCCAACATCGTGGATAAATGCAGAATGGAAGGAGCTATAGGGTATTTGCCGAAATCGATCAGTAAAAAGGCATTGATTCAGGCTTTGAATAATGCTATCGAGGGGATCCCTACTTTTCCTGAGTCTACAGGGGAAAATACCCAGGGATTAGAAACTTATTCTAAACTAAATATTCTCAGTAAGCGGGAGAAAGAGATTGCATATTTAATAGCGGAGGGTTTGACATCAGCGGAAATTGCCGAGAAGCTTTTTTTGAGTGATTTGACAGTCAATACCCATAGGAGGAATTTGATTCAAAAGTTAGGATTGAAAAATTCAGCTCAATTGGTGGCATTTGTGGAGAATCAGAAATTTATGGAGTCCTGAGGTTTATCTCGACTTAATTTGTAATTCTCGGACATCTTGCTGGCATTGAGTTATCGTTTCCAAATGGAGATCCCGAGCCAGCGCTGGGGTGATTCTCGTTAACATTTATACCCCGACTTCCAGGCGGGGCTAAGAAATTACGCTCCTTTGGAGCTTTTGACACAAATGCAATTTAAGGTTTATTTCGCCGAAGGCATATCTGGCTCGACTAAGGAGAGTCTATCTTGCGAAGCATATCTGTCGGATAGTATTTCGCCGAAGGCATATTTCTATTTATTTCTACTGTATTTCTAATCTATCTCGCCGAAGGCTTATCTTCTCTTATCTTGAAAATATCCTAATTCCGGAACTCCTAGTATTCCTACTTGTTATATGCTCGAAATCTGAAACAGGATATTTCTGGAGATTAAAAATATCATTTAAGGCTATATTGCAGCCCAATTGAAAATACCCAATGAATAGAGCCCAAATCCAACAAAACTTACAAGCAATTTTAAAAAATATGCCTGCCGATTGGCTTAACTTAACCACACATCGGTTGGATATTTATGAGGAAAGTCTCGCAAAAACTCAATTTTTAGAGCATTTCAAAAACCTTGTTGAATCTGGAAAAATCAATTCGGAAGGTCTCAAGCAATTGCCAACGGCTTACGATTATATTCGCTTGGGGCATCCCCTATCCAGTGTCTTGGAATGGGCAATTGCTGAATTGAATAACTTACCTTTTGATCAGGTAATCAGCTTTTCTTCTAAAACAGCTCCCATTTTAGCTGTGCTGAGAAAAAACCTTTTTCTTCATAAAAAAACTCAAATCGTTTACTCAGAAGATATTTCAGATTTCTTCGGAGCTGAACTCATTCGGGAAGTTTATGGATATGAGTTTGAACTCCTAAAGGCAAGCTCTAATGAGTCTCTTCCAGATTTTGAAGGCAGCAGGATTTTTATTTCCTCAGCAAACTCATTTGATCAGCCGGAACTTTCATTTTCCATTGATTTTGCTGTCAGCATTCATGGGGATTTGGGAAGTGTAATTCAGGTTATTGGAGCAAAAAATGCTTCCTACATTTCTGAAATACAACATGTGCGAAGAAGGGAGACAATCGCCATGACTCCCGCCAATTGCTATACCGCTTTGGAATATTTAGCCGGTAAGTCAAGTTCACTTGCATCCCCTTCCCGAGATCTAAAAATCAAGGATTCGGTTTTGGAAAACATCGCTAATATTACAGGCACAGATAGTAAGCCCTTAGTAGCATCCAGTGGCTTATCTATCCAATATGCTATCATGATGGGATTGGTCCATGATGCCATGGAAAAGCATCCTGGAAAGGAAATTAAGTTTATTGTTCCGCCTAACTGCTATGGTGGGACCAATGATCAGGCAAGAAGGGTTGCCGCTTGTTTGGATCAGGTAGAAATCGTGGATTTACCAGTCGATGCCGGAAATGACATGAACCAAAGTCTGGAAAGAATTTTAGGAGAGCTCGCTCAAAAAGATGCCATTCCATACATCATCGCCGAAATACCTACCAACCCTCGTGTTGAAGTTCCGGACTTACAAAGATTAAAGGAAGTACTCAGTGCCAGCCGTCAAACAGAAAATGGGGAAACAGCTATTGAACCTGTTTTTATCCTAGATCAGACATTTTGCCCCAATGTACAATTTTTGCCTGAGGGAGAAACGCTCTCAGTAATCCCAGCTATTTCTTACGCCAGTGGCTCCAAATTCCCAAGCGGCGGTGAATGTACCGCTGGTTACTGTGTGGCCAATTTAAAGGCAGAGAACTTGATGGATAAAATAGCGCTTCACCTAGCTTTGTGTGATAATGAAGCCACAGCCCAGCAGTATGAGATTTTGGCCAGACAACTCCCATCCATGAACCAGCGAATTCAGGATGCCTATGTGAATACTAGAGACTTTGTCAACTTTATACAAGACCAACTCCCAAGCGCCAAAATCAATTTTGTTTCTGAGGAATTAGCTGAAAGAGGATTTACTCCTTCCGTTTTCTCTCTGGATTTACCTACAAAAGGAGATACAGAGGAAGAAAGAGAAGTATACAAAAGGGCCTTAAACCTTAAGCTGATCAATAAAATGATCACTGAAATCCCTGATGAGAGTAAGTTTTGCGTGAGCTATGGACAATTAAAGGGTTGCTATTGGACTGTTCCTGCTACATCCACTCAGGGAACCACCAAAGAAGGTGATAAGGATTATATTGTCAGAGCATCTGTTTCTCACAATATTGACTTAGAGCGTCATAAGGAGGTATTCCAAGACTTTGCGGAAAAACTATAGTCGCGAAATTCAGATTTACGAATTTTGATTTACGAGTGGTTAAGTAATCTTTGAAGTCCTAAATATTAATTCAAGCAAATTGGCAGGATCAAACTTTCGCTTTTCTTACCATCTCAATATGTTCGATCCCATCTTCATCATAGGTATCTCCTTCCGCCCTGAATCCTAAAGATTCATAGAATCCCAAGGCGTAGGTTTGTGCACCTAGTCTGATATTGCATGGCCCAAAAAGTTGATAGCAGTACTCTATAGAAAGCACCATCACCTTTCTTCCCAATCCTTTTCCTCTGTGAGCAGGTGAAGAGACTACACGGCCTATGGCTACTTCTTGATAGGATAATCCTGCCGGAACTATCCTAGTATAGGCCACCATTTCATTCTCTTGATATAGAAGCAAGTGATAGCATTTTTGATCTTTATTATCCAAGTCAAGGAAAACGCAGTTTTGTTCTACCACAAACACCTCGCTTCTCAAGCGTAAAAGATCATACAGTTCGGTTACACTTAACTCATGAAAGGCTTTTACAGTATGGCTTAGATTCATATGGCTTACAATTGATTTTTCTTCATTTTTTCAAAAGGCTAATATAACCCATTCATCCTGCAATCACGGAAATTAATGGTTTTCTCATTGGACCATAAAAATTTTAAATAGAACACATCAATCAAAGGAAAATCAACTTCAATATTATGATCTGAAAATCAATAATTTATACCTATATTCCTCAATCTTTCTAGAGAGGAATTACTCACCCAGCCTGAAATGAAAACTTCGCCCAAAGTGTGCCTGCTTTTTTGCTTGGTACTGACCCTCAATACAGCATTAGCACAAGAAAATTCAAGTCCTTCATTTAGAAAAAATGGACTTTCAGGCAGTTTAGGCTTTGCAGGAATTGTGGCCACTGCAACGTCTAATTATGAGCGAATCCTCACTCAGTCTTTGGACAAAGGAATAACAGCGACCTTTGCGAAGGTAGGCCTTGGGACTTACTGAGGTTGGGTAGATTCTGGAAGTTACCTGTATTTGCAATATGGATTTTTGACTGGAAAAAATACCAACCATTTAGAAGTCAGCGCAGGTCCGAATTTTAATCTGAACAATGCAGAGGATATGCTTCCAGTAGCATTTAATATTGGATATCGTCTGCAAAAACCCGGAAAAGGATTTATGCTAAGAACTGGAGTGGCCTTTCCAGAAACACTTTATCTGGGCTTAGGCTGGTCTTTTTAAGAGCAAAGTCTATTTCATGTTTGATAGATCAACTGGGGGTCTGAAATTCATTAATCCTTTTTTCTGAATCGTAGCCTCAACATCTTCTAATTTGGAAGGAACAAAGTCGCTGAGATTTTCTATTCCATCTTTGGTCACAAGAGCCACATCCTCGATTCTAATGTACAATCGCTCATCATGAAGCCATATCATGGGATCTATGGTAAATACCATGCCCTCTTTCAAAGGAACTCCTCTTACAACTCCTACATCATGTACCGCCATCCCTACTGGATGCTGGAAGTGCCCTCTAAACTTCAAACCATCCTCAACAGCTTTTCTATGACTTTCCTTTACAAAGCTTTTATCTTTCAAATATTCTTTCATCTCCGCCGCTGCTTTATCGAGCACTTCATCAGAAGTCACTCCGGGTTTGATGTATCTGAATAAGGCATCTCTATAGGCTACAATGAAATTATACAATTGCTTTTGCTCTTCAGTAAACTTGCCATTCACTGGCCAAATTCGGGTTACATCGCTGGTATAATACCTATAATCCGGAGCATAATCCATCAAGACCAAATCACCATCCTGAAGCATATCTTTTTTATGAAAATAATGGCCCATGTAGGCATTGGTTCCTCCTCCGATGATAGCTGGATAGGCATCCCCCTGAGATCCGTATAGGTAAAAAATATATTTTGCCACAGCATCCAATTGGTATTCATAAACTCCGGGTTGTGTGGACTTCATGGCTTCTATGATTCCCAATCCTGCAATTTGAGTGGCTTTTCGTATGACAGCAATTTCCTCTTCACTTTTGATCAAGCGCATCTGATCCAAAATCGGAGTCAGGTCTTTAATTTCAAATTGTGGGAATCGGCTGTTCAATGTTTGGATAAATCTGGCTTCTCTGGTGGAAGATCCGTCCCATGGATCTGAGGCATTTCTTGCAAGGCCAAAAAGTATCTCATCTCTGCTGTCATTTCCGATTTCAGCCGGACTAAATTCTGTATAGAGAACCGGTGCGGGAGGCTTGATCAATCCAGTTCCCACCAAATCTGCCGATAAGAATTCTATGCCTTTTACCTGCTCTACGCCCATCAATTTTTTAACCAGTTCAGCATCTTCCGCCGATAATACTTTTCCTTGGTTATTCTCCATGCCCTCATCTCTATGAGGGAGATAAAGCGTTGCTCTTTTATTCCTTCCATTGAGCAATAAATAGGCCCTGGGAGTTTCTATTCCGGTGAGGTAATAAAAGCTATTGGATTGTCGGAAAACACTAAATCCAGGAATTCCACTGGCTCCCTGAATTACTGCGATTGCATTATTCCCAATTTGATCAAAGATCTGGGATCTTCTTTTGGCAAATTCTTCTTTAGAAAATTCTGATTGGAAATAATATTTTTCTTGAGCTTGAAGCGAAAAGATTAGAGTCAAAAAGAATAGGCTAACAGAATAGAATTTTTTCATAGGTTTTTAGATACAAGCTGGAAATAAAATTAAGAAGACATCCTAATTTAAATTACTCCCCATTTGCATTAAAGAACCTTTTTTACAAATAGGGAATTATTCAAATTACCATCTGAGCCATACTCCATTAAAATAATGAAGAGTCCCTGCTACACATTTGATAAAGTTAGAGCAACCCTATTTCTTTTCTTTGATTTTGAGGCCAGCATTAATTGAAATAGGCAAGTCATTCTCTTTTGGAGGAATAGGACAGGAATAATTAGTACTATAGGCACAATATGGATTATAAGCCTTATTAAAGTCTAATACTATGCTATCTCCTTCAGGAATCTCAACATCCATGTATCTCCCACCTCCATAGGTCTCCTTTCCATTTGTTAGATCGGTAAAAGGAACAAAAAGACTATTTTCATAACCGGGAGTAATCACTTTGCTGATACTTTTAAAAAGTGTCAGCTGCATTTCTTTGCCATCCAAAGTAAAAGTTGCTATGCCGTATTTCTCGTAATCTCTGAGGCGGTTGTCGCTGGTTTTAAATGTATGAAGATCGACTTTTGGTAATTTTTGGAAAGTAGCCACCACCCGATAGCTTTCGTCAATTGGAAAGAAAGGTAAACCTTCAAACTCTTGCAGCTTTTCTTTACTCAAAGGTGATTTGATTGGATCAGCATAGCTTTTATTCAACTTTTCCTGAAATGCCAGAACATCAGAAGCATGAGACTGAGCAAAAGCTCCAGAAAGCAGGAAGCAGAGTGAAATACTAAGGACAAAACGTTTATTAGATAGAAACACAGCGCTGTTGGATTAAGGATTTATTATAAAATATAGATTATAAATCTTTGGATATCAATTTTTATAAAAAAAAGAATCTGATTATCCGCAATCATGCCAGTTGCCTTATTTTCTTTGCTTGACTGGTTGGATACTTCGACTTCGCTCAGTACAGGCGACCGATGACCTCTGCCTACCGGCAGACAGGGAAGACCCAGCCACGGCTGACAGGCGAAGCTTCCGGATTCTGATCCTTTTTAGCAGACAATAAGCCGTATTTTTGTCAATACTGGTAAGAAAGTGGATATCCATAAAAAAGAAAAAAGCCTTTCGAGTTTGGATCAAAAATAACCTCAACACGATCTATCACTTCCAAGAATTTATTTTTTAAATTGAAGCATCCAACACTAACACACTATGAAGAAGCTAAACATTATTTACATTTTGATGATTTGGGTAGGTTTTGCCTGTGGGTCCGGATCTGAAAAAGACTGGGGTTCCATGATGACAGATACTCGAGACATTAGCGGGATCAATCAAATCAAACTAGATGGCGCTATCAACCTTTACTTAAGCCAGGGAGACCTAGAATCCATGGAGATCAAAGGCTTCGAAAAAGCCATGGAGTATTTAAAAATATCAGAAAATGGTTCTGAATTAATTATTGATTTTGATCCTGATGGATCTGAGTTTTTCAAAAATAAAACTCCAGAAATACATTTAACTATAGCGGATTTACAAAGACTGGTTTTTGATGGCGTAGGGAATATCGAGACAAAAAACACCTTTGAAGTAGGTCAATTGATGATACGGGGAGATGGAGTTGGAAATGTAGAAATGGAAATTCAGGCAGAAAGTTTGGACGCACAATTTAATATGATGGGAAATGTGGACTTATCTGGAAGTGCGACCTATGCTAAAATCAGCTTTGAAGGAATGGGAAATCTCGAAGCATCTAATTTGATTACCCAAACGATGGATTTACAATCAAGAGGGATGGGCAATGTGGAAGTTCATTGTGAAGGTGAATTATCTATTAATGCTCAGGGAATGGGTTCCGTGACATATACCGGTAATCCTACTGTAATCAAGGAGGAAATTAAAGGACTGGGTAATGTCAGTAGAAATTAACCCTAAACTTTATTTCGGTTTCTAATTTTCCGCAATCATGCCAGTTGTCTTATTTTCCATGCTTGACTGGTGGAAGACCGATGACCGAAGACCCAGCCACGGCTGACAGGCGAAGCTTCCGGATTCTGATCCTTTCAGCAGACAATAAGCCATATTTTTGTCAATACTGGTAAGAAAGCGGATATCCATATGTCGTTTTCAAATATATCCTCCAGGAAGATTGCAAGTGGAATTTTATAGCCTGAAATATCTTCAATTTTATTGGGCGGTCTATTTAATAGTTTTGATGTCAGCCTGAGTCTTAAATATTCATTGAAAATTCAAAAAAATGATATGTCAGGTTTATGTAAAATGGATTAGTCTGTTATTATTTTCTTTAGAAACTTAATTTTTAACGAAAACTTGTTTAGTGTGGGCGCGGTGGGCTGACGCAGCAGCGAGCCAGCGTCTGGCTCCGTGCGCCTACCTGCCAACGGCAGGGTTGGAGCTTTACTGCGTCTTGAATTTTTGGTTCTTTTGCTTCAAGGCAAAAGAACAATGAGAAAAAAGCATAAAGCCTAATTGAAGCAACAAGTTCTTAATTTAGATGAGACAAATTTTTAATTACAAAGAAATAAATTCTGGTAAAATTGAAATTTCTGAATTTGATTTAGTCTGTCATTGGCAACACGCACTGGACATAAGGCTGAGAGTCGATGGCCATAACTATCTTTTTGGCCTACTTTTCATTCCGTATAATTGTTAAGACGCTCAATGCGCCCCCACTCATGCGACAGTCTCATTTTCTTACCAAAGAAAGTCTTAATCAATGATTGCAAATTCAATTTTATAACTCCTCATTAGCAGTAAATTTTTAATTTGAAAACCTGAAGTTCTTTTGAGGAATAATATCTTTCCTATTTTCAAAAAATCATTCTTTAAAATTCTATGGAAATATTCACCATCATTACTATACTGACCATACTTTCTGCACTTTTTGCTTACATCAATACCAAATTCCTGAAACTACCTTTTACCATTGGTTTGATGATCATAGCTATGCTATTCACCTTGGTGATCTTAATTCTAGGCTATTTTGAAAGTGCTGTTTTGGAGCAGTCCAAAACCTTAATTCAATCCATAGATTTTAAAACAGTACTGCTCGAAATCATGCTGAGTTTTCTGCTCTTTGCCGGAGCTTTGCACACCAAATTAGATGAGCTGGCTAAGCAAAGAGGACCTATCATGCTTTTCGCAACTTTTGGGGTCTTGCTTTCCACCTTTTTGATCGGAACGCTTTTTTATTTCTTGGCTGAATTAATCGCACATCCGATTGCCTACATCTATTGTCTCCTTTTCGGGGCATTGATCTCTCCTACTGATCCCATCGCAGTATTGGGTATCCTCAAAGAAGCGAATGCACCCAAAAAACTTGAAATCAAAATTGTTGGAGAATCCCTTTTCAATGATGGTGTGGGTGTCGTTGTATTTTTGGTTCTTTTATCTATAGCTCAAAGAGGAATTGCATCTGTTGAGGCTGAGGAAGTTGGTTTACTTTTCTTTGAGGAGGTATTTGGGGGCTTAGCTTTAGGTTTGGTTTTGGGCTGGATTGCTTTCAAACTGATGAAAAGCATAGATCATTATGAAACCGAGGTATTACTCACCTTGGCATTGGTAATGGGCTTATATGCATTGGCTTCCTATCTGCATTTTTCAGGTCCTCTTGCAGTTGTAGTCGCCGGGATTTTGATTGGAAATAAATCGCCCGAAACTGCCTGGTCATCGGTTACCCAAAACTATGTAGACAAATTCTGGGAGTTGATCGATGTTTTCTTAAATGCCATTTTATTTGTTTTGATCGGACTTGAATTATTGATCATCACCATTAATGCAGAATATATTTTACTAGGGGTTTTAGCCATTCCTATTGCTTTGGTTTCACGTTATTTGGCACTTTCCGGTCCTATCATATTATTCAGGAAAAAATTGGATTTTATTCCTAAGACAGGTCTTTTGATGACTTGGGGAGGAATCAGAGGTGGGATTTCCATTGCATTGGCCTTATCTTTAGAACCTATCATGGAAAGGGAACTGTTCCTGACTGTTACTTATGTGATAGTAGTTTTCTCCATTATCATCCAAGGCTTGAGCATCGGGCCATTAGTTAAAAAAATCTTAAGCAAAAACTCACAATAATGAGCGATTCAAATTCCCTTTCTCAAAAGGGAAAAGCTGCATCTGAAAATCCTATGAGGATTGACCTGGAAGTCTATTTTGATGCTATGGATAATATCTACCATGCCAAGGATAATCCTACGGGTACTTTTCCTATGAATATTGCAGAAAACCAGCTCTGTTGGGAAATGCTGAAAGAAAAAATGCAGGAAATATCAGCCAAACAGGAAATTCCTGATTGGGTGACCAGCTATGGAGATCCGTCGGGAGTTTTGAGTTTTAGAGAGGCTATAGCCAGCTACTATTCTGACTTTTTGATGAATCTTACAGTTGATCCGGAAACATTGGCCCTTTCTGTTGGAGCCACTTCTGTGATTGAAATGACAGCCTTTTTATTGGCTGAACCGGGAGATACGGCGGTAATTCCTGCCCCAAGCTATCCTGTTTATACTGGGGATATTGGAGTTTTCCCCAGTGTCAAACGATACGACCTCCATACTCACTCTGATATTGGAGAATTAAAAGATGGAATTCCTTTGCAGATTTCACAATTAGAAAAAGCAAAAAAAGAAATAGAGGAAGGTGGAAGCAGGTTTAGAATGCTCATTTTGACAAGCCCAGATAATCCTACAGGAGGGATTTATTCTAAAGAACAGCAGGAAGAAATTGCCGATTGGTGCATCGCTAATCATATCCACTTGATAGTAAATGAGATATATGGGCTTTCCTTGATCGATACTGAAGACCCGGAAGTTTCGGGGGATTATGGAAAGCAATTGAAGTTTTATTCTTTTGGCAATTTGATGAACCAGAAAAAGAGTGCATACCTACATCATTGGTATTCTTTTTCCAAGGATTTAGGGATCTCAGGATTTCGTATTGGTGTAGTTCACACCTATAATGAAGATTTCATTCAAGCTTACAAAAACGTGGGCCTTTCCCACGGGATTTCCAATCATACACAATGGTTGTTGCAGGAAGTTTTGAATGATAAAGCTTTCATGAACACTTATATTAATTCCTATCAAAAAGCGCTGAATCAATCCTACAAAATCGTGAGAACTACTTTACAAAAATTAGCTTTGAGGTATAGCCCTTCTCATGGAAGCCTTTTTGTCTGGATGGATTTATCAGAGTTCTTACAGGAAAAAACACAGCAAGGTGAAAATGATCTATGGCTTAAAGTCTATGAAGAGACTAAAATATTACTGACACCGAGCAATGGCTTTGGACATGAGCAAAAAGGATTGTATCGCTTGGTGATCTCTAGTTTTAAACATGCCGATTTACGAGTTGCTATGGAGCGATTCTCAAAGTTTGTACTTCAGCAAAGAGCAGGAAAATAATGCCCTTAAGGCTATTTAGTGATATATTATTGTTTATTTCAAAAAAGTCCTCCTCCGTAAACTAATTCGATTTTTAATTGGGATCGGATATTTTAAGTTTCAGATTATCAGTATTTTAAATCCACTTTTAATTTGATACAGGATTATTTTTTCGTATCTTCTATTAAATCAAAAATATTTATTTATGGTTAAAATAGTTGTTGTATATGGACACCCAAAAGATGCTGAAGAATTTGAAAAGTATTATTCAGACACTCACATGCATCTTGCCAGAAAAATATCATGTCAGAGACTCGAGACCTGTAAATTTATAGGTACTCCAGATGGGAAAAAGCCAAGTAATTATAGAATGGCTGAATTGTACTTCAGTACTATGGAGGACCTTCAAACTGCCATGGCTTCTGATGAAGGAAAGGAAGCTGTTCAAGATATACCGAATTTTGCTACCGGAGGAGTTGAAGTAAGTATTGCAGAGATAAGTTAATTACTTAGCCCGAAATTTTTAAGATTATCAAAAAACTTTTGTCAATTTTCAAATGCCACATTTTTTAGGGCTATTTAATCTGTTTTTTAGAGGACAGATGAAATGCTCAGGATTATTATCCCCTTGTATGGGACTTCTCCTCTTGTGCATTTCATACTTTACCCTCTCAAAAATTCCGCTAAAAGACCATGGAAATGATGTACGCCTTTCTCCATTTTAGGTGAAAACCTTCCTGTCTGATAGATTCTTGAATGCATCCCTTTGAAGACTCCTTCAACCACAAACTCATCTTCTCTTTCTACTTTATCCAAGGCAGCTCCTGCTCCAGTATCTAATTTGCTTTCATCCCATACGTAGGTGATAAAACTGACTTTGGTTCTATTGAGAGCTATTGGCTTTACTACGTTGATTGAACAACCCCATGGATAAAAGTTAAACATCATATTGGGGAATATCCAGAAATAATATGCGCTGATTTGTTTACCAAAGTCTTCATGGTTTTCAGGTAAATCAAAAACATGTTCTCCACCTGAAGAATGGCCTATTTGCAAGTTGAGCAACCCATGAATCTCAGTTTCATATTTCCCATAATCCAAGACTTCATTCAAACCACTGTGAACAAAAGGAATGTGAAAGCCCTCTAAGTAATTATCACAATAAAGCGCCCAATGAGCATTGACCAGATAATCCTTATTTCTGCTTTTATCTAGTTTAAATTCATCCAAAGGAAGAAAACCTACCTTTTTATCCATCACATCTAAGACAGCCTGAAAGTCCATCCCGCGCTCTAAGGCTGTAAATAACCAAGGTCCCCATTTTTTTATTGGAAATGAATGAAGATGATCTTCCTTTCTCGGAAAATCTTCTGCCTCCTTGAATTGGGGCATATGCTGAAATTCTCCCTTCAGATTAAATCTTCTCCCGTGATAGGCACAAGTAATACCTTTTGTACTCCCTGCTTGATGGCAAAGGATGTTTCCTCTATGCGTACACACATTTGAAAGACAGTTAATATCACCTTGATCATTACTCAGCAGCATAGGCTCCTCTAATCCAAACTCCAAAAACTTGAATGGATAAACCTGAGAATCCAAACTCACCAAACTTTGATCTCCAATGAATTGCCAGGTTTTGGCGAAGACCTTTTCAATCAAAGCATCATATACTTCCTGAGAAGTGTAAAAATAGGAAGGCAAAGTTTCGGCCTTCGTGATATCAGGGTCTATGTAAAAAGGTTTCAATATTTCTTATTATCTTGATTACTACCCAAATTACTTAATTCCATTCAATTCATTTTTTCTTTTGAAAAAAACTTCGCCTCAACGTCAACTAGGATTAATTACGGTAATTTCTTTAGTGGCCGGGGGCATGATAGGTTCAGGAATTTTCACGCTTCCAGCTGCTTTAGCCCAATTTGGGGGGATTAGCTTATTGGGTTGGGTTATAGCTGCAGTTGGGGCTACTTCCCTGGCAGCCATGATGGGGAAACTCAGCAAAGTCATACCCGAGCAAGGCGGCTCTTATGCCTACACAAAAAGAGCCTTTGGTAAATTTCCCGCCTTTATTGTGGCCTGGGGGTTTTGGTTGTCGCTCTGGAGCACGAATTCGGCCATAGCACTATCCTTTGCTGGTTATTTTTCTGTGTTTTTCCCCGGGCTTCAGGGTCAACCTTGGTTTACCACCTCAATTGCTTTATTGGTTATTTGGGGCTTAACTATCTTAAATAGCTTGAGTATCCGAGGATCGGGGAATCTTCAAGTTGTCACTACCCTACTTAAAATTATTCCTATCCTGATAATTGCTATTGGGGGTCTTTTTGTATTTGACATCAATCACTTTATTCCATTAAATATTTCTGAGGTTTCTTCTATTCAGGCCATCACCACGGCCTCTGTACTTTGTTTTTTTGCCTTTATGGGAATAGAGGCTGCCACTATACCGGCTGAGAATATTAAAAACCCAGAGAAAAATATTTCAAAGGGCACACTCATAGGAGTTGGATTGGTCGTTTTTCTGTACTTGTTCAGTTCTATTTCTCTATTTGGAATTCTTCCTCCCTCCGAAGTAGCTCAAAGCACTGCCCCCTTCACAGATGCTGCGAACCAACTATTTGGAACAAACACAGGATTTTTTATAGCCATTGGAGCATGTATATCCACATTAGGTGCTCTGAACGTTTGGATTTTGGTTCAGGGTCAAATTTCTAACTCCATGGCAAGGGATGGATTATTACCGAAATCCCTGGCATTTGTCAACAAACATGGCTCACCCAGTACAGGAATAATTCTCTCAAGTTCAGTTATTTCAGTTCTGCTTTTATTCAACTCCAACAAGGGCTTCGGAGACTTATATTCTTTTATGGTATTATTGACTTCGGCTACTTCCCTACTCTTTTACATTGCAGCAGCATTCTCCTTTTTGAAATTTTCAATAAAATCAGAATTAGGTTTTAAGCCTTCATTTAGAAATATCAGTCTTTCCTTTATTGGTTTGGGTTTTGGGATTTGGATTTTATTGGGTTCAGGAAAAGAGGCCTTGATTTGGGGTGGAATTGGGGTTTTACTAGGGATTCCTATTTATCTTTTCAACAGAAAAAATGACAGATGAAATCGAGCATGTGGAAAAACCTCACACTCAGGCATGATTATTAAGTGGTGCGAGATTCCATCTGACCACTGAATAACAAATTATAAACAGATGAAATGCCCCTGAGGAAAAATCTCAAACAACTTGTCCCGATCCGCCGCGGCGGATCGGGAGGGGGATGATTATCTTGGGCATTCTATCTGACCTCTATAAAACAAATTAAATGGATCCCCGCTTTATTACCAGTATTGACAAAAATAGGGCTTATTGTCTGCTGAAAGGATCAGAATCCGAAAGCTTCGCCTGTCAGCCGTGGCTGGGTCTTCGGTCATCGGTCTTCAAATCGCTCAAATAAAGAAAATATGTTAAATAGCAAGATTGCCGAAAATCAGATAATAAATAAATTGTTTATCTAATATGATTTATCGAATAGAAAATTCAGAATTAGCTGTTAAAGTCAACGCAATTGGCATGGAGCTAACCTCCATTATTTCCAAGTCAACTGCAATAGAACACCTATGGCAAGGAGATCCAAGTTTTTGGAATGGTCAGGCTCCTATTCTTTTTCCAATTATAGGCGCATTAAAAGATGGAAAAACTGAATATGATGGGAAATTCTACAAGATTCCAAAACACGGAATAGTAAGAAATTCGAGCAAACCGGTTTTATTTGATCAAACTGCTGAATCACTTACATTTTCAATGCAATGGGATGAAGAAACTCTTCTTGCATATCCATTTAAATTTGAATTAAAAATAATCTTTTCCCTTAAAGGAAGAACTTTGGAGGTCCTACACGAGGTAACGAATCATGGCTCTGAAACCATGTATTTTTCATTAGGAGGACATCCTGCATTCAATTGTCCGATTCATCAAGGGGAGGTGTACGAGGATTATTTCGTAAAATTTGAAGAGAAAGAGACCGATTCCACCTGGCCAGTGCTGGAAAATGGTCTGATTGGCAAAGAGCCGCTTCCTATGTTGAAGGCTACTGATAAGTTAAAATTGCACGCAAACCTGTTTGATAAGGATGCTTTGATATTTAAAAATCTAAAGTCAAGGGAAGTTAGCTTGGTTTCAGAAAAAAACGGTCCAGTTCTGAGTATGAGCTTTCAGGATTTTGACTATTTGGGAATATGGGCAAAGTCCAAAGCTCCATATGTGTGCATAGAACCATGGTTGGGTATTGCTGATTCAATTGATTCGGATGGAAAATTGATCCATAAAGAAGGAATCATTCTGCTAGAATCAAAAAAGAAAACCCAAAAAAGCTACACTATCACTATTCATTAAATCGAGGAAGGAAGATCATTGACGATGGTTTCCACCATAGTAATAAAACCCCGGTAAGTAAATGGCTTGTGAAAGTAAAAGGAAACAGATTGATAAGCCAATGCTTGATTTCTTTCAGAAAGGCTGAGTTCTTCCGAGAGTGCAACGATTTGAAAAGAGGACTTAAACTGGTAATCAAGCCCATCAAACTTTTTCAAGAATTCCCAACCTAGTCCATTTTGAGCATTTAAGTCGAGAAGTATTAAATTTTCCCTGTTGCTTCTTGGATTATAGTTTGATTTTGGATTTTCGTTTAAAAAATCATCTCCATTGGTGAAGTAAAAAATAGGGGTATTGACACCGATTTTATCTGTGAATTTTTGAATGGCTGAATGAAAAGCAGTGTCTGGATCTACAATGTAAATCGCATTAAATTCCATGAAAGTATTATTAAAATCAGGCTCTGAAAATTTAGAAAAAAAATAAGGGATTTGGAATACATTTAAATGCGTAACAAACTCATAAAAAGCTATTTAGCATTATTTTTCAAACTATTTTTTAAAACAGAATTTTAGATTTTAAAGTAGTGATTTAGAAGAAAGCCATAATCCTTTTTCTAAAATTGTTATTCCCTTCATTTTATCAAAGAATAACAAAATAATAACCTTGAATAATTACAGTTTTTTGGAATTAAAACTCATCTTTAAAGACAATTTTAAAATTCATTCTATGCAAAAAAATTTACTACGATTAGCGGGGATTTTTCTACTGCTTTTTACGGGCTTCCGACTGCAGGCTCAAGAAGTTTTTATCAACGAAATTCATTATGATAATGTGGGAACAGATGTAGGTGAGGCTATAGAAATAGCTGGACCTGCTGGTACTGACTTGACAGGATGGTCATTGGTTTTATACAATGGGGCAAATGGTGCATCCTACAATACCCGAGCTCTTTCAGGTACAATCGCTGATTCTGGAAATGGCTTTGGGTTTGTAACCCTAACTTATCCTACCAATGGAATTCAAAATGGAGCTCCAGATGGAGTTGCCTTAGTTAATAACGGAGTTGTTGTTCAGTTCCTTAGTTATGAAGGAACTTTCCTCGCTGTTGGTGGTCCTGCTGACGGCCTAACCAGCACCAATATTGGAGTTGAAGAAACCTCCTCTACCCCAATAGGATTTTCTTTACAATTAGGGGGTACAGGCAGTACTTACACAGATTTTACCTGGCAAACCGAAAGCGCTGAAACATTTGGTTCAATCAATACAAATCAGACCTTTTCTTCAGAAGTTGTGCTGTTTGTAAATGAATTACACTATGACAATGTAGGTAGCGATGTGGATGAAGGCATTGAAGTAGCGGGCTCAGCTGGTCTAGACCTAGAAGGGTATAAATTGATTCTTTATAATGGAAATGGTGGAGCTGTTTATGGCACTGTGAATCTTACTGGAGTGCTTCCTGACCAGGACAATGGCTTTGGGACTAAATTTTTTGCTATCAATGGATTGCAAAATGGTGCTCCTGATGGATTCGCTTTGGTGAATCCTTCTAATGAAGTGATTCAGTTTTTAAGTTATGAGGGAGTTTTCACAGCAGTTGGTGGTCCAGCAGATGGCTTACTAAGCGAGGATATAGGCGTCGTTCAAATTTCATCTACTCCTGTTGGTACTTCTTTACAGCTACAAGGTACTGGAACCAAATACACAGACTTTACATGGTCTTCCACCTCAATTACCAATACCTATAATCAAGTCAATACTGGACAGAGTTTTGGAGGTGTAATCGTAGACCCAGAACCAGTTTTAATTTCCATAGCAGAGGCAAGAAATAAAGGAATTGGTTCAGAAGTATTAGTACAAGGCGTATTGACTGTTAGTGATCAATTAGGTGGACCTGCATTCATACAAGATGCTACTGGTGGAATCCCGGTTTTTGACTCCCAAGTTCATGGTCTTGGCAATTATCAAATAGGAGACGAAATCAGGATTTTAGGATCTATTGGAGCCTTCAACCAACAAATTCAAATTGTCAATATTTCTGAATTAGAACTTATAAGTTCTGGAAATGAAGTTGTGCCTGCAGCACTTTCCATCAGCCAGATTAATTCAGGAGTAGAAGGACAATTGATTAGCATTCCAAATGCTGCCTTTGCTATTTCCAAAGGTCTCTTTTTCCCAGAAAGTAATTATACCATCACAGATGGTAGCGGAAGTCTTGAATTGAGAATCGATGGAGATGTCAGCAGTTTGGTTGGAAGAGTGATACCAGCTGAGGCACAAACCATCACGGGAGTGTTAGGAAGCTTCAGAGGAAGTCTCCAATTACTTCCTAGATTTATAGAGGACTTACCGGGTACAAGCCCATACGAAGCAGCCGGCTCTGATATTCCAAATGCAGAGACCTTAGATGTGATGACTTGGAATATGGAGTTCTTTGGTGCCACCATCGCGAACTTTGGTCCAAGCAATGTAAGCTTGCAAGCAGAAAATGCTATAAAAGTGCTTCAAGCTACTTTGCCGGATGTAATCGCAGTACAAGAAGTTTCAGATGAAGATTTATTGGCTTTCGTGGTTTCACAGCTACCAGGATACGAAGTCATATGTTCGGATAGATTCTCAAGATCTTTTGAGGCTCCCGATCCTACTTTCCCACCACAAAAGCTATGTTTAATCTATAATACGGCTGTATTAGAAATCCAGTCTTCTAAAGTTCTATTCGAACAGATTTATGATGAAGCTAGATTGGGATTGAATAACCTATTGGATGAATATCCAACAGGAACTCCATCTTCATTCTGGTCAAGTGGCAGATTGCCTTGGTTGGTGGAAGCTGTTGCAGATATAAACGGAGTCAAAGAGCGAATCAACTTTATCAACATTCACGCGAAATCCGGTTCAAGCAGAGATGATTTGGCCAGAAAACGATTTGATAACCTTGCATTGAAGGATACTTTAGATGCCTACTATTCAGATGCCAATATCATCCTATTAGGGGATTACAATGATGATTTGGACATTTCCATTGGCGGAGGTCCTAGCACCTATGAAGTTATTATCAGCGATCCTGATTTCAACGGGGTAACCCTTTCCTTGAGCGAAGCAGGTTTGAGATCCTTTATCTTTAATGATAATGTCATTGATCACATCACAATTTCCAATGAGCTTTATGACAATTATTTAGAGGGATCTGAGCAGTTGTTTATTCCTTTCAATCTTGTTGCTAATTATGCCAATACCACTTCCGACCATTTACCTGTATCTGTCAGGTTTATTGCAGGTGAAGGCATTAGCTCAGATGCAGGAGAGGGAGCAATTGTTTATTTGGGATATGAACCTTTAGCTTCTACCACACTAAAAGCCGCCGATGCAAGTGGTGGCAGTGGCAATTACACCTATTCTTGGAGTAATGGTCAAACGGGACAAGAAATAACTGTTTCACCATCCGAAACCACTACTTACACACTTACTGTGAGAGATGATGCAGGGAATATCTTTCAAGACGAAGTCACTGTTTGCGTGGTCGATGTGAGATGCGGATCCAAGGATGATAAAGTATTGGTTTGCACTTCCAATGGCAATTCTGGAAAAACTCAAACCATTTGTGTGGCACCTGAGGCAGTTCCGGCCTTCTTGAGAAAAGGAGCAACTCTTGGAGATTGCGGTTTGATTCCTTGTGAAAGCAATTCTGAATCTATTAGCAAAGAGGCTAGTTTCAGAAATGCGAAGGTTCAAAAGGCTTATCCAAACCCATTAGAAGATGAAGTAAACATTACTTTGGATTCCAACTTGGATATTGAAGTTGCTTATATCCTATTTGATGAAAAAGGTGAGTTAGTTCAAAGCGGAACTTCAAGCTTCAATTCTGGTAAGCTCCAGCTGATCATTGGATCTAAACAATTGAAAAAAGGATTCTATTATCTTCATTTGAATCATGGTCAGGAGACTAAAATGATTCGATTGATGAAAAAGTAATTTGATTCAAAATACATTAAGCCTGGTCCCAATTAGACCAGGCTTTTTTTTGAATTCGGATTTTGAGGATAAAAGCCTCGAAGACTTTTTTACCCATGTATTTATTGGTAAATTATAGATACTATAAAAAACTGATCTATTGATATTTAAGATTGGTTGATAGCATAATTTTCAACATTAAACCCTAATAACATGGCACTAGTGAAAGTAATTGAAGTAATAGCTTCATCAGAAAAAGGAATTGAATCTGCAATAGAAAATGCTGTTGCAGAGGTTTCTAAAACAGTCCGGAATATTGATTCTGTATGGCTGAAAGACACCAAGGTTCATGTAAAAGATGGCAAAGTCATTTCTTACGGAGTAATCTGTAAAGTATCCTTCAGAGTTGATTAAAATTTAAATAAATAAAGGCGCAGCTGAGCACTGCGCCTTTTCATTTTACTAATCACCGATTATTAGGTCAAATTTCAACCTCAACTTTTAAATCAAAACTTTTTCTCAACTGTTTGAAGTTCACCTTCCCACTTACTGACAGCTGCAGTAGCTAATCCATTTCCCAGTACATTTGTCGCACTCCGGAACATATCACAGAAGTGATCTATTGGCAATATTAAAGCAATTCCCTCTACAGGAATTCCAAACATTCCGCAGGTAGCCGCCACTACCACCAAGCTCGCTCTAGGGACACCAGCTACGCCTTTACTGCTCAGCATAAGCACCAACAACATAGTGAGTTGAGTACCCAAATCCAATTCGATTCCATAAACCTGAGCAATAAAAATACTGGCGAAAGTCATATACATCATACTTCCATCCAGATTGAAAGAATACCCCAATGGCAAAGTGAAAGACACGATTCTGTCATTGCATCCAAACTTTTTTAAATCTTCAGTTAGCTTTGGAAAAACTGCCTCTGAACTGGTTGTACTGAAAGCAATCACCATAGAACCAAATAGTCCTCGTATTAAGTCTGGTAATCTTTTTCCAATAACCAAATAGCCTACCAAGAGCAAGACCATCCATAGAACCAAGATACCGGCAATAAATGCCCCGAAATACTTGGCATAGGTCAATAATATATCCAAGCCTCTGGTGGCGATCACGGCAGAAATAGCTCCAAACACGCCTAACGGAGCGGTCATCATCACATAGCCAACCATTTTTAAAACTACATGAGCTACTATTTCCAAAGCATTGATCAAAGGCAAAGCTGTAGGACCTAAACCGGCCAAAGCAATTCCAAAGAATATGGAAAACACAACCAATTGAAGAATCTCATTGGTAGCCATGGCTTCAAAAACACTTTTGGGAACTATATGCTCCACAAAATTTAAAAGGGAAAACTGCTTTGTCTTTGCTGTCACATCAGCTACTCCAGCAGCATCTTCAGAACTTAGATTCATTCCCATCCCTGGCTCATAAAAATTGACCATCACTAAGCCAATTAATAATGAAACTAATGAGGCAGAAAAGAACCAAATCATCGCCTTACCTCCTATTCTACTGACTGTCCTGACATTTCCTAACTTAGCTATGCCCACTACTAGGGTACAGAAAACTAAAGGGGCAATAATCATCTGAACCAGACGGATGAAGATGGTGGCTAGCAGTTTGATATTACCACTATAGGCACTGATTAATTCAGGATCTTCACTTTTGAAAATTGAAAATCCAACGATCATTCCGAGCACCATTGCCCCAATAATCGAATAAGTAAGAAGGTTTTTTTTCATGAAAGGATGGGGCAATTGTCTATTCAAATCGCAAATGAAAGCAAATAATTTGATGCTTTTTCATGCCCCATTCCAAACCAAGAAAAATATTTTTTTAAACCAGAAAATAATAATATAAACATCTGATCTAAAGCCATTTAAAAACCAGGGATTCTTAGCTTATCTCTATGAATAATTCAAATTAATCTAAACATTACAGAGTGAGTTTGAAGATTTCCAAATTACCTTTTCATCGGAAATTGCACTCATTGGAAATCTACTATCACCTACACTACCCAGTTCATTTCCCTGGCAATCATAAATTGGGAAAACAGAATTGCAGTTTGAGCAGCAATTCTTTAAAATAAAAATATCTTGATTACCCGATTTTGCTTGTGTGAAGTATTGGAATGCTCCAAAATCTGAACCCTCTAACTCACGTATTTGCTCATTCAACCAGTCTAAGTCTTCAACTGGGTCCTCAACACCGCAAACCAAAACTGGCAATTCATCTTTTTGACAAGAGAAAAATATCATTCCTAAAAGGAAGATCATGGTTACATGTTTCATAAATCTAAAATTAAAATTGTTTTGATATTTCCTGATACGTACACTAAGCATCAGTTGATACAGATTTTTTTGTAAGTCATCAAAAAAGAAAGATTTTCTCACGTTTTTGAATACATTTAATGAAAATAATGCAATACATTCGAAGTATTATTCAAATGTTAGGATGTTTCAATTAAACGAAATCATATTTGTAGACGATGATGCGATCGTTAGAATGCTCGGAAAGAGGATCTTAGCTAATCTCAAGTTTGACAGAGAAATCACTCAATTTGAAAACGGCCAGACCGCTATGCAAGAAATTCAGAAGCGGGTTTCTCAAAATGAAATCGACCAAAGCGAAAAACCTACTTTGATATTACTGGATATAAATATGCCTGTCATGGACGGGTGGGATTTTTTGGATGAATTTTCAGCACTACCGGAGAGTATCAAAAATCAGTTTTACATATCCATTATCACCAGCTCCATAGACCGTTCTGACAAGGAAAAAGCCTTTTCTTACCCTGTCGTAAAAGATTACATTCAAAAACCCATGTCAGTAAGCCTCTTTATGGATTTTTTGAAAAAACATGAATTTGTAAAGGAAGAATAATCACCAAGCATAAGTCCCTTTCAAAATAATTGTTTGCTTTTTCTCGAGATTGGATGAATTTTAGGGCTAATGAATTCACCCGAGATTCTTGACGCCATCCGTTTAAATTTTTCTCCCAAGGATTTACTCGCCTTAAATCTTGCTTTAGCCTTGATTATGTATGGAGTAGCCTTGGATTTAAGGTTTGAGGACTTCAAATATCTAATGAAGAATCCCAAGCCATTTTTCCTAGGACTTCTTTCTCAATTTCTTCTACTTCCTTTCATGACATGGCTTCTTATACTAGCCATTCAACCTCCTCCAAGTGTGGCCTTGGGTATGTTTCTAGTTGCAGCCTGTCCCGGTGGAAATGTGTCTAATTTTCTAAGCAGTTTGGCAAAGGGAAATACAGCATTATCTGTTAGTTTGACTGGTTTTTCAACACTAGCCTCAATTCTGATCACCCCTCTGAATTTTTCGCTATGGGCAGGTTTTTACGAACCAACCTCTACTCTTTTAAAAGCAATTAGCTTGGATGTCACTGATGTTTTCATCACCATTTCATTGATTCTAGGTCTCCCACTGGTATTAGGGATTCTAACCCGAAGCTACTTCCCTGAGTTTGCTAGAAAAGCAGAAAAAATTCTCAAGCCTTTAAGTATTGTGATATTTGGAGCTTTTATAGTTTTGGCTTTTGCGGGTAATTTTGAAATATTCCTTCAATATATTTCAATCATCTTCCTTTGGGTTTTTGCTCATAATTTGCTTGCCTTGACTACAGGATTCCTTACAGCAAAATTGGGAAAACTTCCTTTGCCCGATGTCAAAACACTAACCATCGAAACAGGAATTCAAAATTCCGGCTTGGGGCTAGTTTTAATTTTTACGTACTTTGAAGGCCTTGGAGGAATGGCTATCATCACGGCCTTATGGGGAATTTGGCATTTGATTTCAGGAATGCTTGTTGCCAGTTTATGGAAATCTAGAAAATGAAAAATCTTTTTAATGCGATTTTAAGGTTATTGGTAAAAATCGCCCTACGCCTATACTTCAATAAGATTAGAGTTTCAGGTAAGGAGCACATCCCTAAAAACAGACCAGTGATCCTAGTTGCTAATCACCAAAATGCACTCATAGATCCACTTTTATTAGCTACTCATACCAATTTGAAACCTTGGTTTTTGACTAGGGCTGCCGTGTTTAAAAACCCCATGGTATCCAAAATCCTTCACTATATCAGAATGCTGCCTGTATATAGAGTCAGAGATGGCTTTTCTACTATTCAGCAAAATCAACAAACTTTTGAAGCCACTTTTGAAGTGTTGAAAAAAAATGGAACTGTGGTAATCTTTGCTGAAGGTAGCCATAGCATTGTGCGAAATGTCAGGACTTTGAGTAAGGGCTTTACCCGGATGGCTTTTGGGCTCAAGGAAAAATACCCTCAATTAGAGCCATTGATTTTGCCTGTTGCATTGGAGTTTAGTGCCCATAAAAAATCAGGAAGTTTAGTAAGAATCGATTTTGGAAAGCCAATTCCTGTGGATATGCCTCCTTCCAAATCAGGCTTACTGACTAAGAAAGTGCAAGAAACTCTCCAATCCATGGTGGTAGAAATACCTGACGAAGGGTATGATGAAAATTTACAAAAGATCCTTGACGCAGGAGTAGATGTCACTTCCAAAAATGCCGTGAATGAGTTTTTGGATAAGGGGAAAGTTATCGAGTCCGTAGACAGCCCCTCTCCTATCAAAAATAAACTGATGAAAGTTTTCCATTTTCCTCTCTATTGGATTTGGCTTTCTATCAGTCCTAAAATTGAAGATCGGGTTTTTGAATCCACCTTTAAGTTTTTGATAGGTTTCTTCTTAGCCCCTATTTATTACCTTTTGCTTCTTATTCTTGCACTGGAGAGCCCTTTGGGAAGCTGGGCCCTTTCCTTTCTGATCATGGCCTGGATAAGTCTCCTATGGAACAAGAACCCGCAAGAATAAGTTGAAATGATACCAAATAGTATTTGGAGGAATCATTAACTTTGAGCAACTCTTTGTAAAACCCAAACATAACTTATCATGAGTGAAGACTTCTTGCCCATTAATGGGACTGATTATGTCGAATTATATGTAGGCAATGCCAAGCAAGCTGCTTTATTTTATCAATATGCTTTTGGCTTCGAATTAATAGCTTATTCCGGTCCGGAAACAGGCTACAGAGATAGAGCTTCCTATGTATTGAAGCAGGGAAAAATCAGATTGGTTTTGACTTCTCCTCTCAAATCTGACCATTACATTGCCGAGCACATCAAAAAGCATGGTGATGGAGTTAAAGTATTGGCCTTATGGGTGGATGATGCAGAGAAAGCATGGTACGAAACTACCTCCAGAGGTGCTGTTTCAGCTGATGAGCCGAGAACTTTTACAGACGAACATGGGGAAGTTAAAGTAGCCTCAATAAAAACTTATGGGGATACTGTTCACACTTTCGTAGAGCGAAAAAATTATAAAGGCATCTTCATGCCAGGCTTTATCCCGAGGAAAAGCACCTATCAGTCAGAATCCATAGGCCTACTTCATATTGACCACTGCGTGGGAAATGTGGAGCTGGGAGAAATGAACCATTGGGTAGAATTCTATGAAAATGTGATGGGCTTTAAGCTCTTGGTTACATTTGATGATAAAGACATTTCTACAGAGTATTCAGCTTTGATGTCGAAAGTAGTTTCTAATGGAAATGGCTATATCAAGTTTCCAATCAACGAACCTGCCGAAGGAAAGAAGAAGTCCCAAATCGAAGAGTATCTGGATTTCTACAATGGACCGGGAGTACAGCATATGGCTATTGCTACCGATGATATTATTCACACAGTAGGTGAATTGAGAAAAAGAGGAGTTGAATTCTTGGAGGTTCCGGCAACCTACTACGATGACTTATTAGATAGAGTTGGAGCTATTGATGAAGATATCAAACCCTTGAAAAAACTCAATATTTTGGTAGACAGAGACGATGAAGGATATTTACTTCAAATCTTTACCAAACCACTTCAAGACAGACCAACTCTTTTCATTGAAATTATCCAAAGAAAAGGAGCAACTTCTTTCGGGAAAGGTAATTTCAAAGCTTTGTTTGAAGCAATAGAACGAGAGCAAGAACTTAGAGGAAATCTTTAAAAAAAAGCCAGCATTTTAGCTGGCTTTTTTTATCGATACAGTTCACTGTGTAATTTCTTTAGAGCATTCAGGTCAAATTTGAATACCTGTCTATCATAAGTCATTAACCCATTTACTTCTACTTCAACGTCTGTTGTTTGGGTATAAATGGCCGCAGCTAATCCTTTTGGAATTAATTTTTTAAGATCCTCCATCAAAAGACTGTACCGGGCAAAAAGCTCTGCTTGATCAGAAAAGCTCTGATAGCCCCAATTATCCCGATTTTGCCAAGTATGACCATCAAGCGGCAATCCCAAACCTCCAAATTCCCCCAGAACCAATATATTTTTCTCACCGAATAAGGCTGGATCTGGCATAACAGGATCTGGGTAATTGTGTAAGTCCAGAATATCTCCCAGCAAGTCGGCCTCCTTAGGATTCTCCCATTCAAAATTTCCCCCACTGGCAGAATTTATCAAGCGGGTTGGATCCAATTTTCTAGTTAAATCTACGATTTCAGCGGTTTTAAACTGGCCCCATGCTTCATTAAAAGGAACCCAAACCACAATAGAAGGGAAGAATTTAAACTCTTGAATGATTTCAGCCCACTCAGTTTTAAAAATTGATTCAGACTCCTCATTTCTTTCTTTGGAAGTACCTTCCCGAATCACTCCAGGCCTTATTTCCCATTTATTTCCCATGTCTCCAGATGGCATATCCTGCCAAACTAGCATTCCTAATTTGTCGGCATGGTAATACCATCTGGCAGGCTCCACCTTCACATGTTTCCTAATCATGTTGAAGCCCATTTCTTTGGTTTTCTCTATATCGAAAGCTAAAGACTCATCGGTTGGCGCGGTATACAATCCATCCGGCCACCAGCCTTGGTCTAAAGGTCCATAGTGAAATAAGGCTTCTCCATTTAAGAAAATTCGCTGATGCCCGTCTTGAGCTTTAGCCATTTTGACCTCTCTAAAAGCGGCATATGAACTGACTTCATCAATGACCTTGCTCCCCTCAAGTAATTTGATTTTAACGTCATACAAGTGTGGTTGCTCAGGAGACCATGGAATTGGATTTTCCAATTTCAGTTGGATAGGTTCGCCAACAGAATTGGACCCAGAGGCAATTAGCACGCCTTGATTGGTCAATTGAATTTCAACCTTCTGCCCGGGTTTAGATTCCTTTACACTGGTATGAAAAACTTGTGTTTTTTGCTCCAAATTAGAAACAGAGAAAGTCTCGGAGATATAAGATCTTGGAACGGACTCTAACCATACGGTTTGCCAAATTCCAGTGACCGGTGTATACCAAATTCCTCTTGGGTTTTTAACTTGCTTTCCTCTTGGCTGTGGACCAGAATCACTGGGATCCCAAACCCTAACTCTGATCTGCTGTTTTTTTCCTGGCTCCAAATGATCTGTAATATCATAGGAAAATGAGTCAAATCCTCCTCTATGTATCCCAAGAGATTTGCCATTTACCCAAACTTCTGACTCCCAGTCAACAGCTCCAAAATGAAGCAGTATCCTTTTCTTATTGGGTTTAAGAGCCAATTCGAAATCTTTTTGATACCAAATTTCATTATCTGGGCCAACGGGCTCCTGCACTCCAGACAAGTAAGATTCTACAGGAAAAGGCACTGTGATTTTTCCAGCAAACCCAATCTCCGGCAGACTTCCTTTTGGAAGAATGCTATAATCCCAAGGTCCATTAAGATTTTGCCATTCTGAACGGACTAATTGAGGCCTTGGATAATCCTGTAGAGGTGCCTCGGAACTCACTTGATCCGTCCAGGGAGTCTTTAAAAAATTAGCCTGCCCAAAGGCATATGTATAACAAAACAATAAAATCAAAAAAAGACTAGAACGCATAGGTGGATTGTTTAGTGAAAATCAAACCATAGTATCATAGGTCCAATTTTTCTGTTGGTATTTGTTTTTAAAACTTCAGATTCTTTACCAGGAGCACTCAAAATATCTTCTTTTGCTGGCTCTCTTTTTCCTATTGAGAGAAAGCTGATATCAGATTGCCAACCTATCAAATCATCTTTAGAAACTGGACCCATATTAAGTACGATACTTGGGTTTTCCGATTTGATCTCCACACCTACATACTCAAAAGCCAATTTCACTTTATGGAAATCAGGAAGTTCTAAAATATTTTTCCCGTCCATAGCAGCATCCTTAGCTTCACTTTCTAGCAGAAGGCTTCCGCTCAAATTTTTCGAGTTTATCCAGCTTACCTCTTTCAATTGAGAAACTTGGTAATCAAAGCTAAGCCCGATAAGATCTTGAGTTTGATCTAAATATCCATTTGCTTCTAATTTCAACTGACCATTGGACAGAATAGTCCAAGTTAAAGTGACTGGCCCCGGTTTATAATTGGATTGGATTTGTATACTACCATTGGAATTTCTTTTCCAGGTAAAATTCTGATAGGTACTACTGACACCTTCGATTTTTGGTACTTGGGCAAAGGTGAGCACATTCATACCCACTTTGACTTTTTCCAAATTCCCATTCGCTTTTCCGAAGACAAATATTTTTTCTCCTACACGAATCTGAAGATCCACTGTAGACTCCCTAACAACAATAGTTTCTTCTTCTTTTAAATCCTTTGCAGTAAAAGAAGCAAACATGATTAAGAATAAAACGAAATAAAGTTTTGAGGCTTTTGCCATTAGGTAATTCATTTGGGTGAAGCTATTTCAGACCCTAAATTAAACTTTATCTATCCATTTAAAAATTAGGAGGCGTTTTTCATTCTTATAGACAGGCTATGTTTCGATCAATTTCAAAAATTGAATGGCATTTTTTCACATTTTCCATATCTTAGAATCAAGCTATAATTTTTACGAAAAAATGACTTCTATAGACCCTTCAATCTTAGTGCGGGCACAGGCATGGCTCGATGGTAACATAGACCAGAAATCAAAAGATGCTATTAAAAAGCTTCAGGCAGAGAATCCAACTGAACTTATTGACTCTTTTTACCAGGACTTAGAGTTTGGTACAGGTGGACTTCGGGGATTAATGGGAGTTGGAACCAACCGAATGAATGTCTACACCGTTGGGATGGCTACCCAAGGCTTGGCTAATTATTTATTGAAATGCTTTCCAAATGAAGAAATAGCTGTTGCGATCACCCACGACAGCAGAATCAATAACACTCTTTTCGCTAAAACCACTGCCGACGTTTTAACAGCGAATGGCATTAAAGTGTATTACTTCCGGGAAATGCGGCCAACACCAATGCTTTCTTTCGCTGTGAGACATTTTTCATGCAAAAGCGGTGTGATGATTACGGCTTCTCATAATCCAAAGGAATACAATGGCTACAAAGCGTATTGGGAAGATGGAGCACAAGTCGTAGCTCCTCATGATAAAAATATCATCAAGGAAGTGCAGAAAATCACCTCTTTTGATTTGGTAAACTGGGATAAGAATGATGATTTATTTGAATACATAGAAGAGGATTTTGATCAAATTTATCTGGATAAAGTCAAAGGATTGAGTTTATCTCCAAAAGCAATTCAAGCTCAGAAGGATTTATCTATTGTGTTTTCTCCTATTCATGGAGCTTCAGGGAAAATGGTGCCAGCAGCCTTAAAAACCTTTGGATTCACGAATGTACATATAGTCAAAGAGCAAGCAGAGCCTGATGGTACTTTCCCAACTGTAATCTATCCTAACCCTGAAGAAGCTGAAGCTTTGACATTGTCTGTGGAATTAGGAAAGAAAGTCAATGCTGATCTGATTTTGGCATGTGATCCAGACGGAGATAGATATGCGGCTGTAGTACCTAATGAAAAAGGCGAGTTTGAATTGCTTAATGGCAATCAAACTGGCACCCTCCTCACCTACTATCTCCTCAGCAAATGGAAAGAGGCTGGAAAGCTGGATGGAAATCAATTTATGGTAAATACCATTGTGACCACGGAGCTTATCAATCGCTTAGCAGAGGGTTTCGGAGTGAAATGCTTTAATGTATTAACAGGTTTTAAAAACATTGCAGCTATTATCCGTGAATTGGAAGGAAAAGAAACCTTCGTTGGAGGTGGTGAAGAGTCCTATGGCTATTTGGTAGGAGACTTCGTGAGAGATAAAGATGGAGTAAGTGCCTGCGCGATGGTTGCCGAAGCGATTGCCTATTATAAAACTCAAGGAAAATCAGTTTTTGATGTGCTTGCAGAAGTTTACCAGCAATTCGAATTCTATAAAGAAGCTTTGATTTCTGTAACCAAAAAGGGAAAAGATGGAGCAGAACAAATCCAGGCTTTGATGATGGATTTCAGACTCAATCCTCCGAAAGAAATGAATGGAGTACCCGTAGAAAAAATCATTGATGTAAAGGAAGGTATAATCAAACATGTCAAATCCGGTAAGACCGAAAAGTTGGATATGGATTCCTCCAATGTAATGCAGTTTTACCTGGAAGACGGAAGTAAGATATCAGCTAGGCCTTCAGGGACGGAGCCCAAAATCAAATATTACTTCTCTGTTCATGCACCATTGGCATCCACTTCAGATTACCGAAAGGTAGAGTCTCAGTTAGAAGATAAACTGGAAGGATTAAAGCGCTATTTTTCTTAATAAGCCATTGATTAGAAAAAAAGCAACACCTCAAAGTGTTGCTTTTTTTTATATCCTTTGCCAAAGGACATCCGTGAAGTAATTTTCAGAATCAGTAAAAAAGTCCACGACTTTAAATCCACAGTCTGAAGCCAATTGACTGATTTCGGACTCACTGAATTTCCTGCTTATTTCAGTGAAAATAGGTTCAAAAGCCTCAAATCGAATGAGTTTATTGGCAGCACCAATAGTTACCAATTGTTCTTTTTGGGAAATCAAATAACTTCTGCATTCCCCTGTAAGTGGATCATACATTGGCCAATGTGTAAACTGCTCCAAATCAAAATTGGCATCCAACTCTCTATTGATTCTTGTAAGTAGGTTGAGATTAAAATCTCTGGTAACACCCTGCTTATCATTGTAAGCCTGCAAAATGATGGATGGATCTTTCTTTAAATCCACTCCCAATAAAAGCCAATCATGCGTTTGAGTACCTTGAGCTACATGTAGAAGGACATCTTTGGATTCATTCAAAGAGAAATTACCAATATTAGACCCCAGAAAAAGGATTAGGGTAGGTTTTCCATTTTCCCAAACTCTCTCCTTCATTGCATTTCTGTAGGTATTTTGAATGGGATGAACATCTATTTCAGGTAATTCACTCTCCAAATTATCCTTCAATTCCCGTAAAACTGAACCGGAAATATCCACAGGGAAATACGTAAAGTTAATTTCAGGCTTTGATCGTAGGTATCTGAGCAGGATTTTGGTTTTCATTCCATCTCCGGCTCCTAACTCTACCAAGTTGAAGTCCTGTGAGTATCTCAAGATCTTTCCAAATATGGCAGCATGCTGATTTTCAAAGATTTCAAATTCTTTCCTTGTCAGATAATATTCTGAAAGGCCCATGATTTTTTGAAAGAGCTTATCTCCTGCTGCATCATAAAAGTATTTGGAGGACAGAGATTTTGGATTTTGTGTTAACCCATTGATTACATCCTGAAGAAAAGTTTCAGATGCATTTTTAATTTCATTCATAAGCTTTAAAGTGATTTGGCTAGGCGAATGCCCATAAACTGCCATCTGTATTTAGGATGAAAAAAGTTTCTATATGTCGGTCTTGAATGCCCTTCAGGTGTAGCCACGGATGCACCTTTTAAAACCATTTGATTAACCATAAATTTACCATTATACTCTCCTAATGCCCCTGGCGCTATGATAAATCCCGGATAAGGCAAGTAGGCAGAGTTGGTCCACTCCCATCTATTTCCCCATTTGAATTTTTCCTGAGCAGCTTCCCATTCAAATTCAGTAGGTAAACGCATGCCTTTCCAACTGGCAAAAGCTGATGCCTCATAAAAGCTTACATGAGATAGACTTGCTTTGGGATCCAGAAACTTCCTCCCGTTTAAAGTATAATAGGTCCATGTATTATTTTGTTTTTCCCAATATAAGGGGGCTTCAATATTATTTTCTTTCACCCAAGCCCAACCTTCATCATGCCAATATCTTGGCTCAGAATAAGCTCCAGATTTTATAAACTCCAAATATTCTCCATTAGTCACCAATGCAGATGAGATAGCATAAGGATGTAGATAAACTTTATGTCTGCCTAATTCATTGTCAAAACAAAAGGAATCACCCTCGTAACCTATTTGGTAAATTCCTTCATCCATCTCAATCCACTTAGTCTTTTCTTCATGTGGATATTCATCAATATCCATGACGATAGGATCCAAAGGATTAAACCAAAAGCTGTATTTCAAATCAGTCAGCAAAAGCTCCTGATGCTGCTGCTCATGATTCAATCCAAGAATAATCAATTCATTAATCTCAGGATTATCTTTTCTAATCAATCCTTCCATGGCTTGATCCACATATTTCCTGTATTCTTTCACCTCTTCTACTGATGGTCTCGTGATCAAGCCACGCTGATTTCTGGCAGTTCTTTGCCCCATTGCATTGTAGTAAGAATTAAATAGAAAGTTGAAATGAGGATGTTTAACCCTATATTTTTCAGCGTATTTAATTAAAATAAATTGCTCAAAAAACCAGGAAGTATGTGCCAAATGCCACTTAGGCGGACTTACTTCTTCCGACGCTTGCAGGCTAAAATCCTCAGTAATCAAGTCGGAGCAAAGGTAAATCGAGTGGGTTCGAATCCTCCTGTAATCGTCTAAAAGTCTCATTAAAAACGGGTAGTTATTGGTTTTTCTAATATAAAAAAATACTTAGGCTTTCCCCAAATGAATCAGTGCTTCTCCTACATTAATTACCGGAAGATTATTGATACCTATCACATATCCATTGGAGGGAGCTTTGATGGGGATTTTGATATGTCCATAAGGATCTGAAATCCTAGCGACAACCTGACCTTTTTTAACCTCATCACCCAAGCGAACAGAGGAGTTGAAAATCCCTGAAGATCGTGCTCTTATCCAGTCACTACTTTGTAAAATAACGGTTTCCTTCTTTTCAGGACCACTTTCCAACATGTCCAAATGAAATAACATACGCTTGATTCCGGCAACTCCTTCGTCAGTAGACAATTCATCTATCCTCATGGATTCTCCGCCTTCAAAAACCAGAAGATGCTTTTTGGCTTTAAAAGCAGCTTTTCGGAATGATTTCTCAATCAACTTAGAATTAACCACAAAATGGGTCCCGAAAGCCATGGCTAATTCAATCGCCTTTTTATCCTGAAAATCGACCCTAATTTGGGGGTGATTGGTCAGCATTCTTCCACCGGTATGAAAATCAATTCCATAATCTATGTGGGGAATAATTTGCTCATTAAGAATGTAGGCTATTCTCCCAGCTAAAGAGCCCTTTTTGCTACCGGGAAAACTCCTATTTAAATCTCGTCCATCTGGAAAGGTTCTACTATTTGAAAGAAAACCATAGATGTTTACTAGAGGAATCATAATCAGCGTACCCCTCAGTAACTCCAACCCATTGTCTATCTCTTCCAAAATCCGTTTGGCTGTAATTATTCCATTGATTTCATCCCCATGAACTCCCCCACTAACCAATACTACGGGTCCCTCCTCTTTGGCAGACCTGATGAAAATCGGTAAATCAATTAATGTATGTGTGGGTAATTTTGCAATTGGCAATTCAATATTCACTGCCTGACCTTGTCTGATCTTGACACCGTTGATCTGAAACTCTTTCATAGTAAGGGAAAGGAATAATAAATTTCTATTCCAAACAAAACTTCTTTATTTCGCATCTTTGATTCCGCTATGAAGATACAAGAAAACATTTCCCTTCAGCCCTACAACACCTTTGGTATTGATAAAAAAGCTAGATTTTTTGTCATCGTTACCTCTATTTCAGATTTGAAAGAAGCATTGGCTTATGCAAAAAGAAATGAGCTTGGAACCATATTTCTTGGTGGAGGCAGCAATATTTTATTGACTGAGGATCTGGAGGCCTTGATTATCAAAATTGAAATCAAAGGAATTGAGTTACTAAAGGAGACTGAGGATCATGTTTTGGTTGAAGTTGGAGCTGGAGAAAACTGGCATGAATGGGTTCTGTACACTATTCAGAATGACTGGGCTGGAATTGAAAACCTGTCGCTAATTCCCGGAACAGTTGGAGCTTCTCCCATGCAAAATATAGGTGCTTATGGCGTGGAACTCAAAGACGTATTTCATAGCCTTAAGGCTCTCAATAGAACTACCGGAGAAGTAGAAATTTTTGATGCCGAGCAATGTGAATTTGGATACAGAGAAAGCGTTTTCAAGCATAAATTGAAGGATGTTTATGTCATTTGCTATGTCACATTCAAGCTTTCCAAAAAACCTGTATTTCATACTGAATATGGCATTATTAGAGATGTTTTAGCAGAAAAAGGAGTCAGAGACCTCAGCATAAAAGCCATTTCAGATGCCGTAATTGCAATCCGTCAATCCAAGCTACCGGACCCTGAAAAAATTGGAAACGCTGGCTCATTTTTCAAAAACCCTACAATAGATTTGGAATTCTTTGAAAAACTGAAAAGCGAATTCCCTGAAATCCCGGCCTACCCAGTTTCTGAGGGTATGAAATTAGCAGCCGGATGGTTGATAGAAAAAGCTGGCTGGAAAGGAAAAAGAGTAGGTAATATAGGTGTTCATGACAAGCAAGCCTTAGTACTCGTCAATCATGGCAATGGAGACGGAAAAGCAATTGCTGAACTTTCACAGGAAATACGTGCTTCTGTTCGGGAAAAGTTTGGAGTGGAATTACACCCGGAGGTAAATTTCCTCTAAATCAGGCTATCCTGAACCTCCAGTTCTTTTTGATAACGCTCTACGCTAACGCCAAATTTCTTCAAAAATTCAACTCCTTCATCTACCCCAATTCCTTTGTATTCAGCATAGGAAAATAGGTACACAACTTTGGAGATCCCCATGGAGAAAATAATCCGGGCACAGGGCAAGCAGGGTGCTAAAGTCACATATAAAGTAGACCCTTCCACGGATGTGTTATTTTTTACAGCATAAAGAATGGCATTTTGCTCAGCATGCAAAGCCAGAGAACAACTCCCCTTACTATCTCTGGCACAACCATTTTCTGGAAATTCAACATCGCAGTTGTGCGTACCTGCAGGAGGACCATTATACCCGATGGAGATAATTCTGGTATCCTTTGTCAAAACTGCGCCTACGTGTTTTTTAATGCAATGAGAGCGTTTGGCAAGGTTTACTGCCAGCTCCATAAAAATATCGTCAAAATCGGGTTTACTCATAATTAATAATTTGCTCAAAAATACTACTTAAGGTGAGGTAGGAACAAAATTGGAACAGAAACCTTCCAAAATTTGTCAAATATTATACATATTCAACTTTTAAGCAGCTTCGTCGTTTTGAGCTAAAAAGAAATATTCATGAGTTTATCAAAAATATCCATACACATAATCTACATCTTAGCCTTTGGGCTATGCTCATGTAGTTCAATAGATATTTTCAAAGAGAACACGGAGATTGCACCTGTATCAAACTACAAATCCTTTGTCATTATCAACCAGGAGGTGAATATGCGAGGGTTCAGTGCTCAATTATTGGATGAGAAAGTTCAGGACCATTTGAGAGAGGCGCTAGAGGCTCAGGGCATGGTATATGACAGGACAAAGCCTGATTTAGTCATTCGATATACATCAAACGAGGACCAAAGGATGAGGGAAATCAATAATTTCAATTACCCTATGCCATTCTGGGGATATAGAGTTTGGGATCCTTGGACTTTCAATCCTTACTCCTCTTTCAATACACCTGTAAGATCCAGTAGCTATGAGCTTCTTCAAGTGATAGTAGATTTTATTGATCCGAAAAAAGATAAGTTTTTGATGACCCTAACGGGTGTTACAGAGGTTCAAAGTGCTAAATTCAAGGAAAGAAAAGTGCTGAAAACTACAGACAAGATTCTTGAGAGATTTATAACTGACGTACTAATAAATTCTAAATAAAATGGAAAAGCGCTATCAATCCTTGAATGAATTTTATCCTTTTTACCTCTCAGAGCATCAAAATCCAACTTGTAGGATTCTCCATTTTATTGGCACAGGCTTGTTATTTGTGATTTTGTTTGGCGCAATCTTCACAGGAAATTACCTCTGGCTAATTGCAATCCCATTTGTAGGATACGCCTTTGCTTGGGTGGGTCATTTTTTCTTTGAAAAAAATAAACCTGCCACTTTTCAGTATCCCGGCTATAGCTTGATTTCTGATTTTAAACTGTTTTTTGACCTTTTACTTGGAAAAGAAAAATTTCATCCAAAAAAAAGTAGATAGGCCAGCCTCATTTATTTGGCAATATATTTGCGAAGATTGAAAAGTATATTACTTTTGTAATAGCTTTAATGTAGTTCAGGCGCAAATATTTGCATTTTGATGTTAACGATAGTATTAATAGATGATGACCCTATCAGCACATTTGTGACTGAAAAGCTGATTTCCAAGAATGTCAAGCAGCCCTGTCAGTTTTTTAAGTATCAAAGTGCCAAAACTGCTCTCAATGAAATCTATCAAATCAGACCAAATTACCTGTTTTTGGATTTGAATATGCCTGAAATGACAGGTTGGGATTTCCTCGATAATTTCGATAGTCAAAAAAATGAAGCTGAAATTTATATCCTCAGCAGCTCAGTTGACGAAAGAGATATCAATAAAGCAAGCAAGTATCAGGTGGTAAAAGATTATTTATCAAAGCCGCTCATAAAGAAGTATATCAAAAGCATCTTCAATTGACCCAGAGGGTCATTTTTTTTTGCCTTTTCTCTAACTTTTCAATTTCTCATCAGTTTAATTTTATGTAAATTAAACCATATGAAATGCCCATGAGGAAAAATATCATAAAGAAGGATGATTATCGTGGGCCTTCCATCTGATCTATAAAAAACAAATTATAAACAGATGAAATCGAGCTCGACGAGAACGACACACACTGAGATGCCCCCGAAGTATCGGGGAAAATGTGCGACCTGCCTGTATTCTAAGGTTTAAGCAAGAAGATTTTCAGTTTTTTTTCATGCGGCATATTTTAGTATGTCTACATAGCTGGAATTTCGGTTGACAACAGCAAAAGCCCTTGCAATAAGTTTATTTCTGATAATATTAAGTGTGCTCA
>Ga0189275_100231_pt1 | contig 52356 bp, 46 predicted proteins | sample N19A6minimetaG_FD_130329 | JGI IMG/M metagenome (GOLD analysis project Ga0189275, IMG submission 130329) | Marine microbial communities from the Costa Rica Dome - N19 A6 mini metaG | ecosystem: Environmental > Aquatic > Marine > Oceanic > Photic zone | place: Costa Rica: the Eastern Pacific...
AAAACGAAGAAGATGCAAAAAAAAATGCACCGATTCTTTTTGAAGCTCAAGAAATGCTAAGACAATGGGAGGCAGGTGATGCTGAGGTTGTGGCACTTTGGGAAAAAATGAACGGTTGGGTTTATGAAGGTTTCGAAGAGACTTATAAAGCTATAGGAGTAGATTTTGATAAATATTACTATGAAAGCCAAACCTATCTTTTAGGAAAAGAATTTGTTGCCGAAGGTTTAAAAAGTGGTGTGTTCTTTAAAAAAGAAGACGGTTCTGTTTGGTGCGATTTAACCGAAGACGGTCTTGATGAAAAAATAGTGCTTAGAGCAGATGGTACTGCAGTCTATATGACTCAAGATATTGGTACAGCTATACAGCGTATTAAGGATTATCCTGATGTTGGTGGTATGGTTTATACGGTTGGAAATGAGCAAGATTATCACTTTAAAGTACTGTTTTTAATTCTTAAAAAACTAGGCTTTGATTGGGCAAAAAATCTATACCACCTAAGTTATGGTATGGTAGATTTACCAAGTGGTAAAATGAAGAGTAGAGAAGGTACTGTAGTAGATGCAGACGATCTTATACAAGAAATGGCAGATACTGCTGAAGAGATTTCTAAAGAATTAGGTAAGCTAGATGATTATTCAGAAGCCGATAAAAAAGCACTATACAAAACCATCGGTTTGGGTGCGCTTAAATATTACATCTTAAAAGTAGATCCTAAAAAGCGAATTTTATTCGACCCTAAAGAGTCCATAGATTTTCAAGGAAATACAGGACCATTCATTCAGTATACCTATGCAAGAATTCAGTCTATTTTAAGAAAATCTGATATTGATTCAGTTTTGGTTAGTTCAAGTGATGTATCACTTCATGATAAAGAAAGAGATCTTCTAAAACAGTTAGAACAGTTTCCAGAAGTTATTCAAAATGCAGCAGAAAATCATAGTCCTGCTTTAGTTGCAAATTATACTTACGATTTGGTTAAAGATTTTAATTCATTCTATCAAAATGTGTCTATTCTTGGTGCAGATAAGGAAGAAGAAAAAATCTTTAGAGTACAGTTATCTAAAACTGTCGGACAAACCATAAAAAATGCGTTTAGCGTATTAGGTATTGATGTGCCAGAGCGCATGTAATTTTATTAAGAAATATCTTACCGAGCATAGCTGTAATAGTAGTTTTAACAATTTGCTAAGCGGTATTTAGCCTGTTTTTAAGTATCTTAGAAGAGGTTAATAGTTAATGAGTTATGCTATGAAAACAACATTATTTTTTAAATCTCTAACCAGCACATTTATCATTGCTTTGTTAGTAACATTTACCTTAACTGCTCAGGAGAATTACTCTGAGTTTAGTGGTAAAGTAATAGACGGTAAAACAAATAAGACGCTAGAAGCGGTTAGTCTTAATGTTAATGAGACCAATGTAAGTACTATTACAAATTCTGAAGGTGAATTTGTTTTGAAAGTCTCAAATGAATATCTGGATTCTAAGGTCGTTGTTAGTTTTTTGGGTTATAATACTAGAGTAATTCCTTTGTCTGAGTTGTCTAAGGAAAACAATAAAATAGAATTATTTAAGGCTGTAACCGAACTTTCTGAAGTTAACATTTCGGCATTTAAAAATGCAGAAAGCCTTGTGAGAAAGGTATTCGATAAAAAAAGCAAAAACCATCAAGATGAATCGGTTTATATGACTGCTTTTTATAGAGAAACAATTAAAAGGCGCAATAGAAATGTTTCTTTAACTGAAGCTGTGGTTAATATTATAAAGTATCCCAACAGATCTTCTGTGAGAGATGCTATATCGCTAAATAAAGCAAGAAAAAGCACGGACTATAAACGACTAGATACGGTTTCTGTAAAGCTGCAAGGTGGTCCGTTTTCAGCTATCTTTTTAGATATAATGAAGTATCCTGAATATATTTTCACAGAAGCCACAATAAACAGTTATAATTATTCATTTGATGCTCCATCTAATGTTAATAATAGAAATGTTTATGTGGTAAATTTCAGCCCGAAAAACAATGCTCTAAACTATAGTTATAACGGTCAATTGTTTGTTGATGTCGAAACTTTGGCATTAGTAAGTGCAGATTATGCGTTAGACCTAAGTAATAAAAATAGAAGTAAAAATCTCTTAGTAAAAAAGAAACCAAGCAATGTTATAGTTTATCCTTTAGAGGCCAATTACAAGGTTAATTATAAGGAGAAAGAAGGGAAATGGTACTACAGTTATTCTAATTTGTTTTTAAAGTTTAAAGTGAATAAAAAACGAGAGATTTTTAATAAGGTTTACTCACTATCAAGTGAAATGGCTGTAACGGATTGGGAAATAAATTCAACAGACCGAAAGATTAAAAGCAAAGATAAATTAAGACCTTCAGTAATTATTACAGATGCCATTTCAGGTTTTTCAGATCCAGACTTTTGGGGAAAATATAATCTCATAGAACCCGATAAATCTATTGAGTCTGCAATAGAAAAGATTAAGAAGAATATTGAAAAACAAAAAGAGAGAGAAGAAAGTACTGCTAACGGAAATCCTTAGACTTTAATTAAAACATTCCTTTATGTTCAAGGGCTTGTTCTATGTGGGCAAAATGATGGTTGCTGTGCCATGCATAGATGCCAATAGTTTCTTCTATAGAAAAATGCTTGCTGTGTTCTGGGTGAATGAACTCACGCTTTAAGTCCTCGTCAGACAAGTTTTTAAGCAAAACACCAAGTTTATAATGCACTCCTTTTAAAATAGATATTGATGCTTCAAGAGATTGTGAATAATCAATGAGTTTGGCAAATCTATCTTCAAAATAAGGGCGTATTGTTGGTGTGTCTTCGGTAAGCGCCAGCTTAAATCTCATAATACTATTTATATGGCTGTCAGCGCAATGATGTACTACTTGTTTTATTGTCCAGCCATTGGGTCTGTAGTTGTAGTTTAGTTCTGCTTCACTTAAATCTTTGGTTATACTTTCTACGTTTTGAGGAAAATTTTCAAGAGTAGAAATCCAATCTTTAATGTGCTCTTGAGTTATTCTAACAGGCTTTTCAAAATTGCCTATTGGATATCTTAGGCTGTAAAGTTCTTGTTCTTTCATGGTTCTTATTCTTTAGATTTTAGATTAAATCGATATACATAACCAAGACTTAACTCTGTAAAATCGGCTTGTCCAAGATTTGCATTTATGTGAGCACCTATAAATATATTGTGTTTAGGAGCCTTGCTCGTAGACCATAAATAGTATTTTAATCCCATTCTGGCTGATACGGTGCGTTTTATTTCATAATACCAATCTAAATCCCCTAAAACCTCAATAGTTTCATCATTGGCATTTTGATAAGTGTATCCTTGGTTAAGTTTCCAGTCAATTTTATAAAATGGTTTGTATATGTTTAATCCTAAATCAAATTCAAAACCAAAATGATCCATTAACAATTCGGACGTTGCAAAAAGTCCAAAATTTGTAGCATAACCGTAGGGATTATCTCTAAAATGCGGATATTGCTCTTCAACTAAAACTTCATTGTTTTTTATGTAGTCATAGTAATGTTCGTAATATCTGTAATAAAAGCCACCTCCAAACTTAAAGGTGTTATTAATTATTTTTCCGGCTGAAGCAGAAAAACTATAGACCTCTTTTTTTGTATTGAATTTTTCTGATAAAACATTTTGGCCAAGACCTATTCTACTGGAAATATAAGTGTGAGATTTAGACGAGAATTTAGGTTTTTCGAAATCTACAGTTTCCTTTACTTTACTAAATCTCGCTGAGATACTTGTTGCAAGCGAATTAAGACCTTGATTTGGCAAACTAGTGTGTCCGTTAGAATGATGTAGGTAGCCCAAGCCAAATCTCCAATCTGTGTTTTTACCATTAACAAAAGTGTAGTATATAAAAGATCTAAATGACCAATTTATTTTTGTGGTTATTGCTCTGTTGAATGGATTTGTTTCCGCATTATATTGAGTGTCCATGTACGATCCACCTATACCAATATTTAATTTTAAATTATGTGAAAACACAGATTTTAGTATCGAAAATTCCATAAAAGGCATTACTGAATATGCTCTGCCAACCTTGTCAGTATTGCCAAAATCGGTATAGCCTAACGAAATACCTGTTGAAGGATAATTGAGTCTTGCAGCCCATTCCTTTTGAGGGTTGAAATTGTATTTTCCAATACTTAAAAATAGATTTTTTTGAAGGTCTGTTTTGGGAAAAAGGGTATTTGCTTCGAGTGTTTTTCCTAAGAGTATTTCAGGCGTGAAAAAATAGGATTCATTTAAAAATGAGTCATTGTTTTGGGCCGATATTGTGCTACTAAAGATTAATAAAAAGATATAAATTTTATAATTAATGGCTTTAGGCAGAGTCATGTAATGATTATTTGTTAGACAACAAAATAACTAAAAGTTAACTCTAAAACTTAGATTGGGTGTAAATTTTAAAGATTGATTATTGATTTCGATGATATTATCATCGGAGTCTAAAGTATAATAACGGTTTAAAATATTATTATGATTAAATATGTTCCAGACAGAAGCACCAGCTTCAGCTTTTATGCCTTTTGAAAGTTTAAATTTATAAATAGCAGATAAGTCAGCTCTAAAATAATCATCTAATCTAGAGCTATTAGGGTTTTCATATTCAATTGTAGAGTTGCTGTTATCTTGAGTTTCTAAAGGTTTGGTATAAGCTCTTCCTGAGTGCCAATTAAGACCTAAGCCTATTTTAAAATTCTTCAAACTATAGGTGAGCGAAGCGTTGGCTACATGTGTTAAATCTAATGAACTGGTAAAGGAGCTACCGTCGTTTATGGTATTAAATTTATAATCATTATTGCTTAAGGTGTAGCTTAGCCATGTGCTAAAATTATTAAAGCGCTTGTTGATTAAGAAATCTAAGCCAGTAACTGTATATGATCCTATATCGCTTACAAACTGAAATTGATTTTGAAAGCCTTGACTTTGTGCTGTTATTCCTTCTACATTTTTATAATAACCTTCTAGAGAAACAAACAGATTGTTTTGGTTGTAACTTAAACCTAGTGAAATTTGCTGACTCTTTACAAGTGGTACAGTTTCTAAATTAGAAAGTTGCCATCGACGTTTTTCAATTCCAAAAAAGTCTTGTTGTAAGTCTATAACTTGAGAAATAGTTTGACTTTTTAGTTCTCCTAAAACTTCAAGTCTTATGTGGTCAGAAATTTTCTGATTAAAAGCAAACCTTGGTTCTAGTACCAATGTTTTTAATTTTTCAAAATAGCTAATACGTGCTCCCAAACGAATGTATGTATTATGGGATTTTGAATAGCGTTCTGTTTCTCCAAAAACAGCATGGGTTCTAACAATCTCTTTTACTAAGCTAGTAAAGTCAGGGTTTGATACATCTTCAAAATTAGTAACGCCAACTTCATTAAACTGATAACCACCTCTAACTTCAATATCATTATCTATGGTTTTTTTTATGTCAAAACGTAAGCCATAGTCTTCTACTTTGTTTTTTTGAATGAGTAACTGGTTATTTGTTATATCATTATTTTGTGCATCTAAATCGTAATTAGAATAATACATCTGAGCCGAGGTTTTTATATCATTCTCAAAGGTTTTGTAGTAGGTAGCACTAGCTCCAAAGCTAACTTGGTTGAGAGTACTTTTGGTCTCCTGTATATTATTATTAGAATTTGCAAAAATCTGATTATAATCTAGGCTGTTGTATATGTTAAGTAAGCTCACTCTAAGTTTAGAGGAATCATTAATGTCATAAAGAAATTTGGCATTAGCATCATAAAACAGAAAACGTTCATCTAGTGCTAATAGCGAGTTAACATCGTTAGCCGTATTAAGCTCTGAATCTCGAAAAATTCTGTCAAAATACGCATCGTAAGTTTTTGAAACCAAAATATCTGTAAAAGAGCGTCTTAGCGATAGTTGTATCTCTGTTTTTTTGCTCAAAGGTACCTTTGCGTAGCCATCAATATTGAGTAGGTTGGTACCTATGCCAGCGCTAAATTTATTATCTAATACATCTATATTTTTAATAGAAATAATGCCAGAAACTCCATTGCCAAAAAGTGCACTTGTACCATTTTTAGAAATACGTATATCATCAGATAAATATGGGTTAAATGCAGAAATTAAACCAAAAAAATGACCGGATTGATACATTCTTATACCTTCATAAAGAATTAGATTTTCGTCGTTAGTGCCACCTCTAATGTTTATGTTAGAGATGCGTTCGTCCACACTCACTACACCTGGTAAATTTTGTACAATTTGTAAAACATCTGGTTCAATAAGACCGGGTAAAATATCAAAAGCATTTGCATCTACAGTTACAGTACCATTATTAGTCTTAGATATACCTTTAGATAAGTAGTTATTTACAACAACTTCTTCTAATCTGTGCACTGTTTTATCACTTGGTGTTATGGCAATAAAACGACGGCTTAAAACTTCAAAATTGAGGTTTGTGATTGTTTTTAATTGGTCTAGCGCTTCTTCTAGGGTGAGATTTTTCTTTAAAGGATAAAGCTCAATATTAAGAATAGTTTTTGTTTCAAAGGAAAACTTTACTTCATAGCGCTTTTCTAGGGTTTCTAGTATTTGAACAAGTTTTTGTGGTTCCCCTTTTTGGCTGAATGCAAGATAAGAGAAGTTGAAAATTAGTAGAAATAAAACAACACGATGTAAAAGTTTATTCACGCTTTAGTACAATAGAAGTTCCAGACTTACTATAGCTTAAATTTAATGGTATTGTTACAGATTGCAATGCTAAATCTAAATTTTTATGAGAAAAACCTCCTGTATATAGTCGGTTTGCATCAGCCTTGTCTATAACTATTTTTATGTCGTAATAATTTTCTAATTCAGTAATAACGTATTTAAGAGGCGTATTTGTGAAGTTACTTTCACCACGCAACCAAGTAGGTTGCGTAGTGATTTCTTTTTCATCAGCAAATAACTTCCCATCTATTATTTTTATACCATTTCCAGGTCGTAATTCTGTATAATTGTCTTTTGTTTTAACTCCGACTAAGCCTTCGAAGCACATAACTTCAAAGTAACCATTACGTTGTTTTACATTAAACTGTGTTCCTAACACACTTACAGTACCGTTATCTGTAATTACATCAAATTTTTTGCCTTTAGCAACTTTAAAAAAGGCTTCGCCATTAAGTTTTACTTCACGTTTGTCGTCCCAATTACTTTTATTGAAAACCAAATTAGAGTTTGCATTAAGTATGACTTCAGAAGCATCAGGTAATTCTATAGTTGTTTGCGAAGCAATTTCGGTGTTAAAGGAACTGTCTAATGTTGTTGTGTAGTAATAAACACTAAAGCATATAGCCAGTACAGCCGTAACTCTAAGTAGTGGTTTATACCAAGTTTGTGTTGCTTTCTTTTTTAAATTAGGTTGTAATGCTTTATAATTTTCGTCTACAGAGAATTCTGGTGACTTAAAAGAATTTAAAGCATTGTCAAGCTGCATTAAATCTTTATAGTCCTCTAACTGCTCAAAAGCTATTTGTTCTTCTGAGTTGAGGTTATGGTCTAACCATTTTTGTATGAGTTCTTCTCTTGTCATAATTGCATTTCAATAATAGAACAGTTAAGTTCTAAAAATTCCTACCCACAATTTATTTTATAGTTCATCTATATCTTCTCGTAGCTTTTTTAGTGCTCCATAAATGCGTTTTTCTACAGCTTTTGTAGAGATGTCTAAAAGAGCTGCTATCTCCTTAAATTTTTTGCCTTCAACCCTGTTCATTAAAAAAGCGACACGTTGCGCTTCAGTAAGTTTGCTAAGAGCTTTTTGGAGTTTGTCATGGTATTCTTTTTCTTGTAAAACAAACTCAGGAGTCTCATTAGTTGATTTTTTTTGAGGTATTTTCTCGTATTTTAAAACCACTTTTCGATGCGCAACAGCATTAAGCATTAGGTTGTTGGCTGTTGTAAATAAAAAACTTTTGGCTTTGTCTGGAGATACTTTTCCACAGTTTTGCCACAGTTTTATAAAAGCTTCTTGCACTTTGTCACTAGGATTTAAGTGATCTCCAAACTTGTAATACAGAAAATCATGTAGGTTTTTTGAGTGTTTTTTGTACAAACGCTCAAATAAGTGCTCTTCGCAAATATGATCTTTAATAGGTTGGCTCATAATTTTCGTGCACCAAATTATAAATAAATTTTTTAAACTAAAGGTAGGAGATTTAAAACTGTAATTGTTACATAATAAAACCATAAAAGCTCCAAATGCTATGAAAATTAAAATCAACCTTTTATTCATTTACGCCCTTGTTGCTCTTTTGACATTTACTGCTTGTCAAGATGAAGCAATAGATATCAATAATCCTGAAGAACAGGAAATGATTCAGCCTAACACTCCCTTGGCAAACTTTATGGGTAATGTTACTGCAAACTATGCTGATTATGATAATTTTTTAGATGAGTCAAGTTGTTTTGCTGTAGAGCTTCCAGTAACTATTGTAATGGGAGATGTTACCATTGTTGTAGAAACCTTGGGTGATTTAGAAGATCTTGAGGATTTATTTGAACAGTATGAAAATGAAGATGATTTCTTCGATTTTGTATTTCCAATCACTATTATTTTTAATGATTATTCTGAAGTAGTTATTGAAAATGAAGACCAATTAGAAGATTTTATTGAAGACTGTGAACTCGAAGATGATGAGGTTATTGAGTGTGTAGACTTTGTTTATCCAATTTCGTTTTCTGTGTTTAATGCAGATTTTAATATTGTGGATACCATTACCATAACTAGCGATGAAGCACTATATAGTTTCCTTGAAGACTTAGGCGAGGATGACAATGCCCTTGTTGTAAGTATTAATTATCCTGTGTCACTTGTTTACGCAAACGGAAATACAATTGAGGTAAACTCAAACCAAGAGTTGTCTGATGCAATAGAAGCAGCAGAAGATGATTGCGATGACAATTCTGATGACTGTGACATAAATTTAGATGAACTCGAAAATTTATTATTAGAGTGTGGTTTTGAAGCTGAATTTTATAATGAAGCAGGTGAGCTAGAAAATACGTTACAATTGTATTTTGATGAGTCAGGTTCAGTTTCAGTCGTTGGAGATCCTACTGTAGCTGAAACAGGAGAGTGGGATGTTATAGAAACAGATTTAGGCTATAAACTTGTTATTGAAGGTTTAGAGACTTTTGGCATAGCTAATGGATTATGGTTATTAACCGATTGTGAGGACGATGATGAAGATCTAGAGTTTAAAAAAGAAACTGAAAATGGATTTATAACCATGAAACTAGAGCTAGATTGCGAAGATGATTTAGACTGTGATGCTCAAGAGATAGCTCTTAACTTAAAGGAGTGTGAATGGTGGATAGGAACTAATTTGTTGAGTCCTAACTATAATGGACCATTAAATTTCGAAGAAGGCGGAACAGTAACTGTAGGAAGTAATTCAGGAAACGAAGTAACAGGTACTTGGGAGGTACTTCTTGGTAATACAGGAGTGTTTTTAGTTTTAGACTTACCAGGAGATTATCAGGTGCTTTCTCTAGATTGGAGAATAGTAGAATGCGAAGACGACAGATTAGAGTTGGTGTCAGATAACAATGAGTTAGTACTAGAGCAAAGTTGCGATGTTGAGCCAGACTGTAATCAGTCAGACGTAAGCGAGTATCTAATGTCATGTTACATAGTACCTACTATTAATGACTATACATCTCCTATGACCTATTTTGAGTTTTCAGAAAACAATAGTCTCTTTACAATGTATCAAGGTGATATGCCTCATAATGGTACATGGGATATAAGCTCAGACGATAATGGTGTATTTATTTTCATAGATTTCCCTGCTTCTATAGATCAATACAATGGTCAGTGGTATTTACAGGAATGTAATGACAATGGGTTAGTGTTTAGTCAAGGAGATGATATCTTAATTTTGGCCTGTGATGAGAATGTGAGTAGTGCTTTTGATTGTTTTGAAGATAGAGAAATTGTACTGTGTGACGATGATAATGATGGTTCTGTTGCTTTCGATTTAAATGCAATTTATGATTGTCCTGAAGATAATGTTGTTTGGACATTTTATGAATCATTAATGGATGCAGAGGTAGAGACAAATGCACTAGTATCACCATTTGTTAATACATCAAATCCTCAAATAATTTATGTAAGAGTTGGGTTAGCTGATAATCCTAGTGTTTCAGAAATATTTACTGTAGAACTAATTGTAGAAGAATGTAATTCTTCCGGCTGTTCAGAAGAAGATGTAGATGGTTTCTTAGTAGAGTGTATTTGGAACGCTGTAAACTATAATGGTAGTGATAACCTTTTAGACTGGAATTTCGATTTTGAGCCTAATAGTCAAAACGTCATAATTTATAATAACGAAACTACAATTGATGCAACATGGACAACATCACAATCAGAAGATGGTGTAATAGTTACCTTCTCAAATGTAGCTGGTCCAAATATCCAAGCAATAACAGGTGAGTGGCTTGTTGTAGAATGCGAAGAAGATAGATTGCAATTGCATAGTGGAGACAATATTTTAGTCTTAGAACAAACATGTGAATAACATATAAAAGAACCGCTTAGTTAGTAATTTTAGTAAGTTTAAGTTGATGAAGAGAGTTGCCAACCGCTAGGCAGCTCTTTTCTTTTATGATATTCTGAAAGATATAAGTGTATAATTATAGATATGCCGTTCGTTTATCTCTTGTAAATTCTTAAATTTGCAACTTCTAAAAGAGATAAAGATTATGTTCAATAATTTAAGTGATAAGTTAGATAAAGCGTTACACGTATTAAAAGGTCACGGTAGTATTACCGAAGTAAATGTTGCTGAAACCTTAAAAGAAGTTAGACGTGCGCTTTTAGATGCCGATGTTAACTTTAAAATTGCAAAAGAGTTTACCAATAAAGTAAAGGAAAAAGCACTAGGTCAAAATGTATTAACCACACTTCAACCTGGTCAGTTAATGGTTAAAATCGTTAAAGACGAGTTAACTGAACTTATGGGAGGCGATGCAGAAGGTATTAACCTTTCTGGTAATCCGAGTGTAATTTTAATGTCTGGTTTACAGGGTTCTGGTAAAACCACATTTTCAGGTAAACTAGCCAACTATTTAAAAAACAAAAAAACAAAGAAACCTTTATTGGTAGCCTGTGACGTTTACCGTCCTGCAGCGATTGATCAGCTTCATGTTGTTGGTGAGCAAATCAATGTAGAGGTTTATAGTGATAAAGGAAACAATGATCCCGTTGCTATTGCACAAGCAGGTATTGCACATGCAAAGGCAAATGGTCACAATGTAGTAATTATAGATACCGCAGGTCGTTTGGCTGTAGATGAAGCCATGATGACCGAAATTTCTAATATTCATAAAGCTATTCAACCACAAGAAACTTTGTTTGTGGTAGATTCTATGACAGGTCAGGATGCTGTAAATACAGCAAAAGCCTTCAATGATATATTAAATTTTGATGGTGTTATCCTAACCAAATTAGATGGTGATACACGTGGTGGTGCTGCGATTTCTATTAAGTCTGTTGTAAATAAACCAATTAAGTTTATTGGTACTGGTGAAAAAATGGAAGCGATTGATGTTTTCTATCCATCGCGTATGGCAGACCGTATTTTAGGAATGGGTGATGTTGTATCTCTTGTAGAGCGTGCTCAAGAACAATTTGATGAGGAGGAAGCTCGAAAACTTCAAAAGAAAATTGCCAAAAACCAATTCGGGTTTGATGATTTCTTAAAACAAATTCAGCAAATCAAGAAAATGGGTAACATGAAGGACTTGATTGGCATGATACCAGGTGCAGGTAAAATGATGAAAGATATTGATATCGATGATGATGCTTTCAAAGGTATTGAAGCTATCATTCATTCTATGACACCAGATGAGCGTGCTAACCCGTCAATCATAAATGCAAGTAGAAAGAAGCGAATAGGTAAGGGGTCAGGAACTTCAGTTCAAGAAGTAAACCAATTGCTAAAACAATTTACTCAAATGAGTAAAATGATGAAGATGATGCAAGGCGGTGGCGGAAAACGCATGATGCAGATGATGAAGAACATGCCAAGATAATTTTCAATTTAATTCTTTAACATACCTTAAAACATGACAATTCTAGACGGTAAAAAAGTTAGCAACGACATTAAAAATGAAATTGCAGAAGAGGTAAAACAAATGAAAGCCAATGGTGAAAAAGTACCTCACCTTGCTGCAGTTATTGTTGGTAATGATGGTGCAAGTTTAACTTACGTTGGCAGTAAAGTAAGAGCTTGTGAGCGTATAGGTTTTGAATCTACTTTGGTAAAATTGTCTAATACGACAAGTGAAATTGAATTATTAGATAAAATTGAAGAATTAAACAATAATGATGATATTGATGGTTTTATCATTCAGTTACCATTACCTCCTCAAATTAATACACAAAAAGTATTAATGGCTGTGAATCCAGATAAAGATGTTGATGGGTTTCACCCGATGAACTTCGGGAAAATGGCTTTGGATATGTCAACATTTATTCCTGCTACGCCATTCGGTATTTTAGAATTGATAGATCGTTATGGTGTTGAAACCAAAGGAAAACATACTGTAGTTATCGGTCGTTCTCACATTGTTGGTCGTCCAATGAGTATCTTAATGGGACGTAAAGGTTTTCCAGGAAACTCTACTGTAACTTTAACCCATAGCCATACCAAAAATATTACTCAGATTACGTCTCAGGCAGATATTATTATTTCAGCATTAGGAATTCCTAAGTTCTTAAAAGCAGAAATGGTAAAAGATGATGCTGTAATTATTGATGTTGGTATTACTAGAGTGCCAGACGATTCTGAAAAAGGTTACTACATTACAGGTGATGTGGATTTTGAAAACGTTAGCAAAAAAGCAAGTTTTATTACTCCGGTTCCAGGTGGAGTTGGTCCAATGACTATTGCTATGCTACTTAAAAATACACTTATCGCTAGAGAACAGCACAAAAAGAATAAAAAGTAAGATTACTTTACTTAGCGAACAGCTGATTTAAATCTTTAAAGGCTTTAAATTCTAAAGCATTTCCGGAAGGATCTTTAAAGAACATTGTAGCTTGCTCACCAACTTGTCCTTCAAAACGAATGTAAGGTTCTATGATGAATTTTATGTTTTTGCTTTTTAACATGTCAGCAAAACCATGAAAATCTTCCCAAGGTAAAACAACACCAAAATGTGGAACAGGTACATCTTTTCCATCAACGGAATTGGTATGGGTGTCTTCTTCAGTTTTTGGTTTGTAATGAATCACTAATTGATGACCAAAAAAGTTGTAATCGACCCAGTGATCACTACTTCTACCTTCTTCAAAATTTAAAGTTTTGGTGTAAAAATCTCTACATTCCGGAAGATTATGTACAGGTATTGCCAAATGAAAAGGAGATAAAGCCATTGTAAACTAGTTTTTTGGGTGTCGTCTTCGGTTGTTGGGTTGAAACGTCTTTTTTGAATCGCTAATTAGCTCGCTTAACGTATCGAATTCTGTTTTTGTAAGCTCTCTGTATTTACCAATAGGCGTGTCGAGTTTTATATTCATAATTCGAATACGTTTTAAGGTGAGAACTTCATAATTAAGATATTCGCACATACGACGAATCTGGCGGTTCAATCCTTGAGTTAAAATGATACTGAAGGTGAATTTGTCTATCTTTTTAACAACACATTTTTTGGTACGTTGTTTAAGTTCTTCAATATAAATACCACCAGCCATTCGCTGAATGAATGTTTGTGAAATCGGTTTGTCTACAGTAACGATATATTCTTTTTCATGATTATTACTGGCGCGAAGTATCTTGTTCACTATATCACCATCATCAGTAAGGAGAATTAAGCCTTCACTAGGCTTATCTAAACGGCCAATAGGAAAAATACGTTTTGGATAATTTATAAAGTCAATAATATTATCCTTTTCAACTCTCGTGTCTGTTGTGCAAACAATCCCAACAGGTTTGTTAAAGGCTAAATAGACAAAATCTTTTTTGCGCTCACCTATAATTTCTCCATCAACTTTTACAACATCGTCTGGTGCAACTTTGGTTCCCATTTCAGGAACAACATCGTTAATTGTAACTCGACCAGCATCAATAAGCCGATCAGCTTCGCGACGTGAGCAATATCCAGCTTCACTGAGGTATTTGTTTAGGCGTTTTAGTTCTTCTGACATATTGCAAAAGTACTACAAAGAAATCTATTTGAAATACTTAGGATTTAGGTAAAAATAGAGTGGCATTTTCAAGCTGTACATTATCAAGATGTCCCATTTTCTTTTCATCTTTTGTTATGAGATGCATGTGTAGAAAGGAATCATGATGAGTGAAAACACCTTGATGTTTGGTAGAGTAGAAGCCAATGATATCTACAGCTTCATTCTCTAATATGTAATTTATTTGACCTTGATGCGCTTCTTTAGGAGAAGACACTTTTGTGCCTTGAGGTAAATTTTGAATATGGATTTCAGCGGAATTCACCGTTCCACTGAGTTTAAAAACAAAAGGTGCGTCAGAATTTTTGCTTTTGGAAGTAATAAAAGTTTCTAGATTACTAATACTCTTAACGGTTCCTGGTAGCTTTATAGTTTCCCAATCGGTAGAATTGGCATAAACAAAAAATGGTGCACTGGTTTTGGCGTTCTTTTCTACAATCATGGTGGAGTCACTAAGTACTTTGGAAGTGTAAGCTGTACCATTATTAATAAGGATTTCTCCTGTTAAAAACGACTCAGGACCCAAGCCGTAAAGTCCTTTTTTGTTAGAAATCGTATCCAATGAAATCTTACCATCAAGTTCCCCTTTCCACATTACGTTTTTCATAGCTCCAACAATCTTTACGTCATTTATAGAAGCTGAAGTTTCAGAGTTTTTCTTGTCAGAATTGCAACTGAAAATTATAGTTGTAAGAACTATGACAAATAGATTTTTGTATTTCATCAGATTTAAATAATTATCGGTTAATAAAATCAATAATCTTTGGTGTTAGAGATTTATCTTTAAGTCCATGACCAAATCCCGAGGTTGTAATAAGTTCTGCGTTTTTATAACGATTAGCAAAGAGTTGCCCATCTTCATAAGGAATAATTTTATCCTTTTTATCATGTATTATTAAGCCTTCAGCTTCAATAGTTTTTGTAAAGTTTGCGGCAGAGAAATAATCTACAGGTTTACCAAAGCGTTCAATAACGATATTATCTAAGCCATTAGAAATTCGTTTGTTATAACCCATCATAGATTTGTATCTAGAAAATACACCAGTAAAATGAGCAGGTGCACCAAGTAAAACCAATTTTTTAACTGAGGGTAATTGGTGGTTGTGCATAAAGAATACAGTTGCCATACCACCTACTGAGTGTCCGATAATAGCTTCAGGCTGATGTTTTTGAGCAACCACATTTATGTATTCTGAATATAAAACGGCATTAAATTGTCTACCCTCTGAGCGGCCATGTGCAGGCCCATCTAGAGCAATAATATTATAATCTTGAGCTTTTAAATCCTCTAGAATATAACTCCACCTTGAGGTATTACTTTCCCAACCATGTGCCAGTAAAATAGTCTTTCTTTTCCCGTTCCAACGATAAGTTGCAATATCTTGTCCTTTAAGTGATAATTCTTCAAATAAAGCAGAATCAATTATTTTTTCTTGTTCTTCCGTGTAGCGGCCCTTACGTGGAGAAGCAAATAAACTCAAAGCCTTTTTTGAGGCATATTTTGAAGATATTAAACTCGTTGCATTAAGAGCACTACCAATAGATTTTATAACAAAACTACTCATGCTATTCTTTTTCTCGGTTTACGGCTTCTATTGAAAATGCAGGGAGACAAATAGCAATATATTCACAAGGTTCTGTAAAAGGATTAGAATATTGAAGTCTGGTGTTCTTTTCAATCTTAATAGATTGTCCGGCTTCTAAAACTATTGTTTCACCTTCTATGATAAACTGTTTTTTACCTTTAATTATAAAGGTGTATTCATCAAATTCAGGTGTTTGAAAGGGTTCACTCCAGCCAGAAGGTGCAACCATATGCGCAATGCTAATTTTGGAGTTACCATCAGAAGCTTTTCCAAAATGTTCTTTAATGATTTTACCATCATCGGTTGGGACAACAAATGGTGAGTTTTGTATTGTATATTTCTTTTTCATCTAAGCCTATTGAGTTTTACCAATGAATCATAAAATACTTAATTTTTGCTTTCTCTGGTATTTGTATAGGATCGATTGTAGTATCCATATCGAATCTTAAACTGCTAGGTAATTCCTTTTTGTCAATAGTAAAAGAAGCATTAATTTCATTAACAGAAACTACAACTGTATTGATAAGATTATCAATTTTTGAAATCTTATAATTATCCTTAATATCCTTGAAGGTACTTAGAAATGAAATGTTCTTTTTTGTTTTATAACGCTCATCATTAATGCGTATACTAGAAATTACAGAGGTGGAGTCTAGGACTTCTTTAGGGTATAAGTCTAAAAGCTTTTTACCACTTTTATCAAATATTTCAATAATGTTTACTGAACCAGCAAACTCATCACCAGAAACATATCTTACTATTGAATCATTTTTAAAAATCGTGTCTAATTCTCTTACGGTTGTAGAGTCTGTTAGCAATCCTATGTTATGCTTTTTAACCAAAAAAGGATCAACAGGTTTATCATTTGAGCAACTTGTTATAAATACTAATGCAATTATAATTGCATAAAAGATGTTTTTCATATCTAAGATTTAGGGTTTGTTATTTTAGCATTTTGGTTAATATTCCCAATACGCTTCTAATTACTGTTGGGCTAGAAAGTACTTTTACAATTGGGTTTTGTCTTGTGCTTCGTCTTTTGCTAGAGCTTGCTTTTCGCTTACTTTCAGCTTCTTTAAGTGCCGCTTTTTCTTCTTCGGCTTTTCGTTTGGCTTCTTCCGCTTCAGCAAGTTCAATTTTTTTGTTCAACATTTCATAAGCACTTTCTCTATCGATCTCTTGATTGTATTTTAGTGCTAATTTCGATTGTGCGAGCAAACTACCAAGCTCACTTTCAGTTAAGATATCCATTCGGCTCATTGGTGCGCGCATCATGGTTGCTGCCAACGGTGTTGGTTTTCCTTTTTCATCCAAAGCAGATACTAAAGCTTCTCCAATACCCAACGATGTTAACACTTCAGCTGTGTCATAATACTCAGTGTCTGGATAATTTTGAGCAGTTAGTTTTATGGCCTTTCGGTCTTTTGCTGTAAAAGCTCTTAAGGCATGTTGTACCTTTAGTCCTAATTGACTAAGTACTGCCTCTGGAACATCTGTAGGGTTTTGAGTTACAAAATATAAGCCAACACCTTTACTACGTATTAGTTTTACAATACTTTCAATCTGATTTAATAAAGCATCAGAAGCTTCATTAAAGATTAAATGTGCTTCGTCAATGAACATTACAAGTTCTGGTCTGCCACTATCTCCTTGTTCAGGGAACGTAGAGTAAATCTCAGCCAAAAGACTCAACATAAAAGTTGAAAACAACTTCGGTTTGTCTTGAATGTCTGTCAGTCTTATAATGTTGATGTAACCACGACCATTTTCGTCAATACGAAGTAGGTCTTGGGTATCAAAAGAGGTTTCTCCAAAGAATAAGTCTCCACCTTGTTGCTCAATTTCAATAATTTTTCTCAGAATAGCTCCTGTTGATGCTGTTGAGATACGACCATAGGCTTCTTCAAATTCCTGTTTGCCTTCATTGGTGGCATATTGCAATATTTTCTTGAAATCCTTTAAGTCTAAAAGCGGTAATTTATGATCATCACAATATTTAAAAATTACAGATATAATACCAGCTTGTGTTTCGGTAACTCCTAATATTCTCGAAATAAGAACAGGGCCAAACTCGCTAATGGTAGCTCTTAAACGGACACCATCTTGTTCAGATAACGTTAAAACTTCAACAGGAAAAGCCTTAGCTTCGAACGGAAGTCCAATCTTTTCCATACGTTCATCAATTTTAGCATGGCCAGGACTTGGCTTTGCCAATCCACTTAAATCTCCTTTGATGTCCATTAGCAAGACAGGCACGCCTTTTTCAGAAAGATTTTCTGCCAACACTTGAAGCGTTTTTGTTTTTCCTGTACCAGTAGCACCAGCAATGAGACCATGACGGTTCATGGTTTTTAAAGGTACATTTACAAAGGCATTTGTTTTAGTTTCTCCATCTAACATTGCAGCACCTAAGGTGATGAAATCTCCTTTAAATGTATTACCAGTATTGATGTCGCTTATGAATTTTTCAGAATTACTCATTGATCAGAAAATTTGCATAAAAATAGTGTAATTTTAATCAAGTTTAAAATAGAATTCGTCTCTTAAGTACTAACATAATTGCCACTTTAGTATTGCTAACAGAAGAATACTGAAGACTTATTGATATATTTGCCAACTATGACGAGAAGAGAAAGACAAGAATTAATAGATAAAGGGCTTTTATTGCCTTTAATGGAAGAGTTTTATACCATTCAAGGTGAAGGTTTTCATAAAGGTACTGCGGCTTATTTTGTAAGGATTGGTGGTTGCGATGTAGGTTGTCATTGGTGTGATGTAAAGGAAAGTTGGTTAGCCGAGCTACATCCTCCTACTGAGACAGAAAAGATTGTTGCCAATGCTGTAAAGTATAGTAACACCATTGTAGTTACAGGTGGAGAACCATTAACTTGGGATATGGGACCGTTAACAGAGCAACTAAAAGCAGAAGGTGTACAAACCCATATTGAAACCTCAGGAGCTTATAAACTATCTGGAGTTTGGGATTGGATTTGTTTATCTCCAAAGAAAGTAAAATTACCAACGGAGGAAATTTACGATAAGGCTCACGAATTAAAATGTATTATCTATAATAAGGATGATTTTAAATTTGCTGAAGAGCAAGCCGCTAAGGTAACTAAGGATTGCATTTTGTATTTGCAACCAGAGTGGAGCAAAAGAGAAAAGATGATGCCGCAGATTGTAGATTACGTAATGGCAAATCCAAAATGGAAAGTCTCATTGCAAACACATAAGTATTTGAATATACCTTAAACAAAAAACACCTTGAGAATTCAAGGTGTTTTTTGTTTTAAACGGGTAGGTATTCATTAAGATTTTGAAAAAGGAACAGCGACTCTTACAGTTCCCCAACCTAAATGCATGTCAACACCACTATCAGATTCTTCAAAAGCTATGGAAAAAGCTTCCAGAGATTCCTCACCTTCGGTAGTTGGTACAGTTATTCTGGCTACATCATTTTCTTCATTATAAAAATAACTTCCCCAAACATTTAGGTCTGTGTTTACAATGATGGTCCATTCTTTCTCTCCAGGTATAGCATATACAGTGTATGTACCTTCCTTAATATCTTCTCCGTTCAATTCCATATCAGTATAAACATGGAGTTCTGCTGCTTCATTAGCACCCAATCTCCAGACTTCTCCAGGTTTTGCTAAATCGTAAACTTTTCTATCCTTTAATTGCGGTCTGCTGTATACTATTTTTATTAGCTTGTCAGACTCTTTATAATTGCTTGGATAAGATGCCGCATCCATAGGGCTTTTATCTAATCCTGAAAATTTTTGAGCTTCAGCATTAAAACTTATAAGTAATGTAAATGCCAAAGCAAAGGTTGAAATTAGTCGTGTTGTTTTCATGTTTTTTTGGTTTTTAGTTATTATACAACATGGTTATTAATGAATCAAATGGTCGAAAAGAAATCCTAAAGTTTACAGATTAAAAGTTAAATAGAGTAATTAGGCTGGTTTGTGTTTTATTAATTAATAAAATAGATGTTTTTAGTTTTATATTGTAATCACTATTGTTATTTGTGTTTAAAATATGAAACTTTAATTTCATATTTGTCTCATAATTAATAATAAAAATACAAAGTTATGTGCGGAATAGTATGTGCGTTTGATATAAAACAGAAGTCAGAAGACTTAAGACCTCAGGTGTTAGAAATGGCAAAGACCATCCGTCATAGAGGACCAGACTGGAGCGGTGTATACAGTGATGAAAAAGCAATTTTAGCTCACGAGCGTTTAGCTATTGTTGATCCAGCATCGGGAAAACAACCTTTGTTTAGTGAAGATAAAAAGTTGATTTTGGCCGCAAATGGAGAAATCTATAACCACAAAGCATTACGAGCTCAATTTCCAGATTATAAGTTTCAAACTGAAAGCGATTGTGAAGTTATTCTTGCACTTTATAAAGAAAAGGGTGTAGACTTTGTGGACGAAATGAATGGAATCTTCGGTTTTGCTATTTACGATGTAGAAAAGGACGAATATTTTATAGCAAGAGACCACATGGGAATTATTCCATTATATATGGGTTGGGATCAGCATGGAACTTTCTATGTAGCCTCAGAATTGAAAGCACTGGAAGGTGTTTGTACAAAAATAGAGTTATTTCCTCCAGGACATTATATGAGCAGTAGAGATGGAGAATTAGTACAATGGTACAAACGTGATTGGGAAGATTTTGAAGCTGTAAAAGACAATGAAACTAGTATTGCTGAGGTAAGACAAGCATTAGAAGATGCGGTACATAGACAATTAATGAGCGATGTGCCTTATGGAGTGTTATTATCTGGTGGTTTGGACTCTTCTGTAACATCTGCTATTGCAAAAAAATATTCGCAACGTCGTATCGAAGCAGATGATAAAGAGCAAGCTTGGTGGCCACAATTACATAGCTTTTCTGTAGGATTAGAAGGCTCACCAGATTTGGCAGCAGCAAGAAAAGTTGCTGATCATATTGGTACGGTTCATCATGAGATTAAGTTTACCATTCAAGAAGGATTAGATGCTATAAAAGATGTGATTTATCAATTAGAAACCTATGATATTACAACGATTAGAGCGAGTACACCAATGTATTTAATGGCTAGGGTCATTAAGTCTATGGGAATAAAAATGGTGCTATCTGGTGAAGGTGCGGATGAATTGTTCGGTGGCTATTTGTATTTCCATAAAGCGCCAAACGCTAAAGAGTTTCATGAAGAAACAGTACGAAAGCTGAGTAAGCTTCATATGTACGATTGTTTAAGAGCGAACAAAAGTTTAGCGGCTTGGGGAATTGAAGGGCGTGTGCCGTTTTTAGATAAGAAGTTTATGGATGTTGCTATGCGCATCAACCCAGAAGATAAAATGATTAAAGATGGTAGAATTGAAAAATGGGTGGTGCGCAAAGCATTTGAAGATATGTTGCCAGAAAGCGTAGCCTGGAGACAAAAGGAACAGTTTAGTGATGGTGTGGGATATAGCTGGATTGATACTTTAAAAGAATTGGTTAATGAAGAAGTAAGTGATGAGCAAATGGCAAATGCACATTTCCGTTTCCCAATACAAACACCTCAAAATAAGGAAGAGTATTATTACAGAACCATTTTTGAAGGGCATTTTCCAAGTGATGCAGCTGCATTAAGTGTACCGCAAGAGCCAAGTGTAGCGTGTAGCACAAAAATTGCATTAGAATGGGACGAAGCTTTTAAAAACATGAACGACCCAAGTGGTAGAGCAGTTGCTAAAGTACATGATGATGCTTACTAAAGTCTTATAATATTTAAATAATTGAAAGCCAGTTTTTAAGCTGGCTTTTTTTGTGCTGTATTTTGTAACAATTCATTACATTTATAAACATATATGCGTAACCAACCATCTCTACTTTATAATTTCCTGCTTACACCAACTGTAAGCCGATGATAAAATTCTTTAGAAGTATCCGAAAAACTCTTCTTAATGAGGGTAAGACCTCAAAATATTTCAAATACGCTATTGGTGAAATCATCCTTGTGGTCATTGGTATTCTAATTGCATTACAGATTAATAATTGGAATGCTCTCAAAAAACAAGAAAGCAATAATATATTTTTAAGTAAGCGGCTACTTGTAGAAACTGATAAAAACATAATTGAATTAGAAAAAGAGATCATTTCAATAGAAAAATCAATAAACTCATTGCTTAAGATGTTACACCTCATAGGTGAAGATTACCATGAAGTTAATCCTAAACTAGTTGACAGTTTAATTTACAATATTTTAGGTACGCCAACCTATTATTTTAATGATGCTGTTTTAAATGAAGCCTTGTCAACTGGTCAAGTTTCCAGTTTCGAAAATGACAGTTTAAAAAATATCATTTACAGTATTCCTACTACTATGGAAACAGTCAAATTTCGTGAGCAGAACATAGAACATGATACCAATACCAATTTAATTCCTTTTCTCTACAATTATATCTCTTTAAGGAATGTTGACAACCAATTCTCTAACCTTGATAATCTAGGTAAAAGTCAAATAAAAGAGATTGATAATCGTCAAATACTCTCCATGCTATTTTGGGAAAATGAAATAGACAACCTCCATTATATATATAGCATTCTTCTTAAAGAAAGCTATAGGAAGCTTGCTAAAGATTTAAAAAGTTTAAAGATTTTATTGGAAAAACAAATAAACCGCAACCATGATAAAATTCTTTAGAAATATCCGAAAATCACTTCTCAATGAAGGTAGAACAAGTAAATACTTAAAATATGCTATTGGCGAAATTATTTTAGTGGTCATCGGTATCCTTTTGGCACTTCAGATTAACAGTTGGAATCAACAGCGCATTGAGGACAAAAAGGAAGTGGAACTGCTTTCGGATTTGAAAAGTGAATTTCAATATAATTTAACAGAGTTAGAGGAGTCTATCAAAATCAATAAAAAAGTGAGTCAATCTTGTATTGAGCTTACTGAAATAATTAGGTCTAACACCATTGGCAAAAACTCTGAAAAGATTGATGAATTATTGATAGCCATAGGTAACTTTAATTCTTTTGATGCTAGAACAGGGGTTTCAAATGAGATTGTTAATTCCGATAAATTAAGCTATTTAAAGAATGAGGAACTACGCAGGCAACTGAGTAATTGGTTAACGGCAATTGTAGATTGTGAAGAGGATATTCTTTTTAGGTCAGATAATTACACTATAAATCTTATACCTTTTTTAATGAAACGATTCCCTTTGGCAAATGGTGAGCTGACCAAAAAATTAGCATTTGACAAGAATAATTATTTGGAAACTTACAAAGAAAATTCGCCATTCAAATATAGTTTACCTCAAGAAGATTTAATGGAATTTGAGAACCAAATATGGCATCATAAACATAATCAAGATTATGTAGCGGTTAATGAATTAAACTTGAAAGATTTCATCCTAACCACCATAGATATGATTGAAAAAGAACTAAAAGAAAACGAATGATAAAATTCTTTAGAAGCATCAGAAAATCTCTTCTTAGTGAAGGTAAAACAAGCAAGTATTTTAAATATGCTATTGGTGAAATTGTACTTGTTGTTATTGGTATTCTCATAGCGCTTCAAATTAATAACTGGAATGAGAATAGGAAATCCCAGGAAAAAATCGATAACTATTTTGAAAAAATGCTTGTGGAGATGAACCAAAAGAAAGATTGGCTCAAAAATTATCAAAAAGATAATCTAAAGTTCAATCAAGACGTTGAGCGCATCGCACATATAACTGCTGATAAGAACGCGGATTCCATACCTGTTTTAAAAAGCTTACTGGGAAGCCTTACAGTTGCAGGAGATCCAAATATTTCTTTTCCTGTACTGGATGAGTTTTATAATCAGGATCTACAAGTAGCCATAAAGAATGATTCCTTAAAGATATACCTTGAGCGATTGCTGGATTTGAGATTGTTTAGAGGTCAATATTCTGACTTTGCCGTAGACCAATATGTAACCAATATTGAACCTTTTTACATTAAGCATATAAATTATAGCCAAACTGCTACCAATAATTACCATGAGGAATTTGTTGATAAAGGTCCAAATATAGACTACGAGGACCTCATTGATAGCATGGAGTTTTGGAATATTGTCGCCTTAAAACTCGACACCAATAGCCATACTGCAGGAATTTTAGAAAATTTGATAGATACCATTGATCAAATTATTGAATTGCTGGAAAAAGAAGTAAAAACCCAAACGTGATCCATGATAAAATTCTTTAGAAACATCCGAAAATCACTTCTTAGTGAAGGTAAAACAAGCAAGTATTTTAAATATGCTATTGGTGAAATTGTACTTGTTGTTATTGGTATTCTCATAGCGCTTCAAATCAATAATTGGAATGAACATAGAAAAGAGCTTCAAAAAGAATTGGTTATTGTGAAAGAACTATATAATGAATTACGGCAAAACTTAAAAGTAACCACAAAACACCAACAGATTATTGAAAAAATAAACCAAGAAGTACTTTTCCTCCTTAACATAAGTAATGATTCGTTAAAGTCATTAACCAACAAAGAGCTAAACGAGCATATTTTTAAATCATCAAAAATTACCGGTTTTAGACCAATTAACCAAAAATTAAAAAGGGTATTAGGTATAGAAAGTTTTGGGTTTAGCAACTCCAAAACGCTTTTAAATGAACTCCAGAACTACAATAACTCTATTGATAATATTACTGCAATGAATTTATCAGCAGTTGATGTATTTAGAAATAAATTAGTTCCATTTTTAAGTAAAAACGTGAGCATAAAAAATTTGATGCATGAAATGTACCCAAACAAAATTACCAAAAGTGATAATTATGTTGATGTTAGACCTATTGTTAAATCTATGGCATTCGAAAATCTCTATGCTGATTTTTTTGCTAGCTATACTTCCTACATCTGGACTTTAGAGCAGAATATTGAATTAATAAACTCCCTAATAAAACATATAGGAAAAACCTACCCATCAGTTCTTTTAACTACAGAAACTCGTTCATGATAAAATTCTTTAGAAACATCCGAAAATCACTTCTTAGTGAAGGCAAAACAAGCAAGTATTTTAAATATGCTATTGGGGAAATTGTACTCGTTGTTATTGGTATTCTCATAGCGCTTCAAATTAATAACTGGAACGAAAAGCGCAAACAAACCGAAATAGGATATCAATATTTAACCGAAATGCGCTATGAGTTACAGGATGATGTTGCCTTGCTCAACCGCTATATAAACGTATTGAAAAAAAATATTGAAAACCATAAGGCTGCTTTAAAAACTAAAAACATAAATACCTTACCATTAGATAGTCTTTATATGCTTGTAACACCCGAAAATTTAGATTTTAAGGTAAGTGAATTGACTTATAATAAAATGACCAATTTGGGTATTACCAAATTATCCAATAACGACCAGTTGAATACAATGATTAACAATTACTACAACCAACGAGTAGTTGCCCAAAAACTATCACTTGCTTACTTGTTTGAAGAGTTAAAAAAATATACTGACTATTTCAAGTATCAACAAGACTATTTTGATAGGTATCCTGTTGAAAAATACCCGTCTCTTGTAAATGAAACTAAAGAAGAGCACGATAGCTTAAACAGGCTAGGGCTTATAAAATTTGCAACTTCACCTAAAGGAAGAAAGCTTATCATTAATGATTTAGGCAGTAAACAGTATGCATTAACTGGTTTGGAATATTTTCAAGGTGCCTCAGTAGCCTTATTAAATGCTGTTTACAATGAGCTAAAACAGCAAGACCCTACTATAGACCCATTACCAGAATTACCCCAAGAATTTAATTTTAAAGCTATTGAGCTGCCCGAAGATGTTCTAAAACAATATGTTGGAAGATATGAGTCAACTAAAGAAAACTATGTGTTAATAGAATTTGAAAAAGGAAAACTCATTTTAAGTTATTATAATGAAGATGGTGGCAACATGCCTAGTAATGAAATTGTACCTTATGAAACAGATAGATTTTACATTGAAAAATATTTTCAAAAAGTATATTTTAATCGAGATAATGGCAACATAAAAAGTCTTGCTTTTAATCAAAATGGAGAAAGGGTGTATAAGAAAATTAACTAATGCTATGATAAAATTCTTTAGAAACATCCGTAAAAAACTTTTAAATGAGGGTAAAACCTCAAAATACTTCAAATATGCTATTGGTGAAATAATACTTGTAGTGATTGGTATTTTAATAGCGCTTCAAATCAATAATTGGAATGAACACAGAAAAGAGCAGATTAGGGAAAAAAAGCTGTTATACTCCCTTAAAGAAGATTTTCAAGCCACAAAATCCAATCTTTTGGAATCTTTGGATTATTATCCCGAATTAATGGAAAGACTAGAAAAACAGCTGTCTTATTTGGGGTACAACAAAGCTCAAATTACTGACACCATAAAAACTCAATTAACCAGTACTTTTTTCCCTAACACAAAAATTTTTGATGGAAGTTTAAATGTTGTTCTGAGTTCAGAAAACCTACAATTGATTTCCAGCGATAGTCTTAAAAAACACCTTACTGCATACCCGTCTTACCTATCAAGTTTTAAAGAACAAGAAACCGAGGCCAAAAAACTAGTATTAAATGAACATAGACCTATTTTGGAGCATTATTTTTCATTGACCGATTGGTATGCTGACGATGAAAGATATCCAGACTTGCACTCTAGAACAGTACCTTCTGATCTTGTAGGGCTTGTGAATGACCGTTCTTTTCAAAATGTACTGGTAAAAGAAATTTACCACATTGCAATCACATTCAATGAAGCAGAAACACTGCTGAACCGGACGGATCAAATTCTAGAGGAGATAGAAAAGGAGTATAAAAAAAATTAATTAATGCTATGATCAAATTCTTCAGAAATATCCGCAAAAAACTTCTTACCGAAGGCAAAACTAATAACTACCTAAAGTATGCCATTGGAGAAATTATTCTGGTAGTGATTGGGATATTAATTGCGTTACAAATTAATAATTGGAATCAAAACCGAATAGAAAATAATAGAGCTCGTACGCTATTAAAAAATATGGTACAAGATTTGGCTACCGATACACTAGTGCTAAATCGAAACATTGCGAATTATGAGTTTCAGAGCAATAATTGTATAAAACTTTTAAATGATTCTCTTTTTGTTAATACAAAGGCAGACTCTTTATATTATATGCTTCCTTTAAATCAAGCAGGACTACTTTTAACCACTCAGGCTTTTGATAAAATTAATAACGCAAGTCTTACATCTTTACTGGGTTCATCCGAGTTAGATCAATCTATTAGCGAATATTACATTACGACAGCTGAGTTTGCAGAAAAACAGTTTACATGGGAAGAGCAAAGAACAAATAAAGATGAAGACTTTTGGCTTGATGAGCTACAAATGGAAATACCACAATATTTTAAGGTTAAGAATAATCCAAATTATAAACAATCAGAAACCCAGAGAAAGCAAGAGTTACTACGAGTTATTGCTTCCACCGAAGGCAGACAAAGAATTAGATATGCATTAGATCGAAAACAAATGATATTGTATTCAATAAAAATGAGAAAGGAAATGGCAATAGCTTTAATTTCTCAAATTAAAAAGCACATATCAAATGAATAAACAGTTATGATAAAATTCTTTAGAAATATCAGAAGGTCACTTCTAAATGAAGGTAAGACTGGCAAGTATCTTAAATATGCTGTAGGTGAGATTGTATTAGTTGTTATTGGTATTCTCATAGCGCTCCAAATTAATAATTGGAACGAAAACAGAAAATTAGAAAATAGTAAGGAAAAACTAATGTTGGCGCTAAAAAAGGAATTATTAATCAATCAGGAGACTTTAGAACACTATACTTTAGGATTATATGATAGTAACAGTAAGTTTAATAAAGTACTTAGTTTTTCTGCAGGCCAAATTACTTTACCCATAGATAGCTTAAAGCAATATTTATCTGAGGCCATGTATCCAACAACTTTATCGTTTTTGAGTACGGTACAAGAGGAGGCAGTTTCTACTGGTAAATTTGAACTTTTAAGTGATGCCTTAAAACAACAACTATCTCTCTTAAAGGACTATGCCAAATCAAGAACCTCAATATATGAGGAAAGAAGTAAAAATTACTACAATAGTGATCTTAAACTTGAAAAACTAAAGATTAAATTAGGGATGAATCCTAATGTGCCAGAATCTATTTCATCACATCCGCCTATTCCTATACATCCAGAATTCCTGTTAGATGAATCTGAATTAATAGAAGTAATTAAGGATCCTGAGACCTATATAGCTCTAGGAAATATTTATAAAAATTATATGAATGATGAAATCTGGATAAAATTTGGTCTACTTAAGTTAACCAAGCAATCCATAGCTCTAATCGATAAAGAATTAAGTGAATTATGATTAAATTCTTTAGAAAAATACGTTACAACCTCATGAGTGAAAATAAAACAAGTAAGTACTTCAAATACGCCATTGGAGAAATTATTCTGGTAGTCATTGGGATTTTGATAGCATTACAAATTAATAACACAAATGAGCAAAGAAAAGAAACTAAAGAGCTTAAAGAGTACTTGCATAAAATATCTACTAATGTACAAAGCGATATAGACCAGATAGAAAAATTGAAAATTAGGAGAGATACTGTTAGAGCTAAAGCCATCAGGTCTTCAAAAGCATTAAGAGCCAATGATTTTTCGAAAATAGAAGACATTTTTTTAGGCAGATCTTGCTTTGTTGAGTTCTATTTTATTCCTGACAAAAGTGGATTCGAAGCTCTAAAAAGTTCTTCTTATTTAGGTAAAATAAACAATACCAAAGTGGACAGCCTACTTTCTCTCTACTACAGTCGTGTAGATAAAACACATGCAGATGAACTGAGTTATAACACTTTTATAGAAAACATGGAGGTTAAACTAAGTGAAAGAATAGACCTAACATCTCTCTATATACTCTACGGCAAAATATATATAAACAATGAGGCTATTGACATAAATGAATACACTGATATTTTGCCCTATATTCAAGATAATGCATTCAAGTCGGCTATTTTTAGAACTTTATCAGAACGGACTTACCTGGGAAATTATCCAAAATTAATAGAACTAGGAAATGCTTTGATTCAAGAGATTAACATGTTTTGTAATAATGATTATTAAACCCCTTTTAAAACCATGATAAAATTCTTTAGACATATTCGTAAAAACCTCATTAATGAAGGTAAAACAAGTAGGTATCTAAAATATGCAATTGGCGAGATTATCCTTGTGGTTATTGGCATTCTCATTGCCCTTCAAATTAATAATTGGAATGAGAATAGAAAGCTAGATAATGTAGAGCTCAATTTACTTTATGAAATTAAATCTAACTTAAATGAGTCTTCAAGAATGCTAGAATATACATTAGAGGCAAATAAGGAGCTTGTCAAAGGATATAAAATACTGCTTAAACATGTTGAAGAAAAAAAGCCTTACGAAGAAAGCTTAGATACCATTTTCGGAAGAATATCCTATTGGAATTCCCCATACTTTACTTCTACAGCCTATGAAACGTTGAAATCTCGCGGTTCTGAAATTATTCAGAACGATTCCCTAAAACAGCAAATAGTTGAACTTTATGAAGCTGCATTTGTTTATTTGTCAAAGGATTGGGATCAATCCATGTGGGTGGATAGAGAGTCCATAATACGACCGTATTATGCCAAACATTTTGCAGAAGAGCTTGATGAAAACGTTAATAAAATTTTTGCCAAACCAAATGACTATGAAGACATCTTAAACGATTCCAATTTTACTAACATTTTACGATTGAGTATAACAAGTTTAGATGGTGGCAATCTAGCATGTAATGGTATTAATGAATACATTAAAAATGTTATTAATGCTATAGATAAAGAGTTAGATTCTAGAAACTTTAAACTTTCTACAGATGATTAAATTCTTTAGAAATATTAGGAGGTCACTTCTAAATGAGGGTAAAACTTCAAAATACTTAAAGAGTCTTTAAAAGAGATAATATTTCTAACAGAACCAAAAAACGATTAGACTTAAATTTCAAGGATTTATTGATTTACTATGATTAATGTGTTTGTGTAGTATCTTGATAGTGTTCAGTTTAAGTGTTTTGTTCTATTTAATATTGCGTACGTTTTCTATAATTTATAAATTGTGGCTAATTAGCTTAATTAAAAGGGATTTCATCATTCATAATTGATGTTATATCTATTGCCAAAACTATATTATGAAAAAAATACTAACCATCATTTTTATTTGTTGCTTCTATCTGTCTTTCGCACAAAATTTTTACGAAATAAAATGGCAAGGTACTGACGGGATAAAATATATTGCTCTAGTAGAGTTTTTTGAAAAGGAAAACATAAATGTAAGAGTAAATTATACAACAAAAGATGGTGCTTATAAAGTGGCTAAGTATAAGTGTATTGGCAAGTATAATTATAATAACGATGGGTCTAAGTTCTTTATGTTCGATGGCCAAAATGCTGAAATAGTATATTCTTCTAAAGAATCGAGCCTTGGCTATTCTGCAGATAATTTTGTTTTTAAGGGAGTTAATATTAACAATCAGTACGATAAACTTTACACCTATGACGATGCGGATTTGGCAGACGGTAATTTAGATAATATTAAAGAAGCAACGTTTAAAAAACTAGATCCTTCAAAAGATTTTACAAAATCATACATTAATAGCTTTTTCTGGACGAGCGAGCCAGAATATATAAAATACACTAAGCTAATTTCAACAAACCAAACTACGTCCTCAAGCACAACAAGCTCTAGTAGTTCTGGCGAGACTTTTTACAGATTAAAATTTAAAAATAAATGTATTAAGCCAATAAAGGTTGCTATACGTTATTTAGATTTTAAAGACAAATGGGGCTCCAAAGGTTGGTGGACAATAGAGCCGGGAAAAACCGTATACGTAGAAAACTCTCCAAACAGCATTTTCTATTATTATGCTAAAACATTAGATGGGTCTCTAGTGTGGAGCGATAACGATAACCTAAGAGATTTTAATGGAAAAAAATACGGATTTAGAAAGCTTCAAAAGTCTAATTCAACTTATGGTTCTTGGGTTACCGATATTACATGTACTAATTTGGTAAATGAACAAAACACAAGTACAACAACTACATCAACAACATCTAGCTACACTAATCAATACACAGGAGAGGTAAAATTACATCTTATAATTGCAGCAGACAGTAATGATCCACAAATTGGTGCTAGTGTACGTCAAGATTTAGATGATGTATCTAACCTTTTCCAAAAAGCAGCTCGCGAAGTTGGTATTAAGTATGAAATAAGTAAGCTCTATGATACTAGTTTTGATAAAGCTAGCATTATAGCAAAGATAAATAGCTTAAATATTAAGAACAACGATGTTGTAATATTCTATTACTCTGGGCATGGCTATAACGACACATCAGGATATAGTCGTTTTCCTAGCATGAGTTTAGATGGTAAAGATTATGGCTTAGAATCTATGCATAACTTTTTAAAAGGAAAAAAAGCACGTTTAACTATTACTCTTGGAGATTTATGTAACTCAATACCACGTACTAGAAGTGGTACTAAAAGTGACGAAGAAATCCCGTTTAAATCTGGTTTTTTGTTTGATGAGGATAAACTAGAGCGATTATTTATAGATTCTAGAGGTTCTCTAATCTCTACGTCATCAAGTAAAGGAGAATGGTCCTTTTGTATGAGAAAATCAAACGGTACCATGGGTAATGGACATTTTACAAATGCCTTTATCAACTCATTTGCCAAAGAAGCAAGTAAAATAAATGATAACATTGGGTCTTGGGACCAACTCTTTAACAGAGCATACACTGATGCAAAAAACAATACTAAATATCAACTTAATCAAAACGGAAAATATGGTCAGTCGGGCTTTAAAAGCAGCGATATAAAATATAATTAAACAACATGAAAGGAATTACGTTTTTAATAATATCAATAGTTTTAATTTCTTGTAGAGAGATGAAAGATGCAACAATTTTAAAAGAAGCAAAAAATATGTCTCTTTGCTATTTAAGCGAAGAGGAATACGACAAAGATTCACAACTAGAAACAAATGAGTATTTTGAACAAAGACAAGTGTTGAAAAAAATAGATTTAAATGAGCAGCAACGCGAATTATTTCTAAACGAATTTTTAAATCAAGAAAATTATGAAGCACTTACAAGAAGATGTGAGTTTCAGCCTGTTTATGCGCTTGTAGTAGATCAAAAATTATATGCCTTGTTTGATACAGAATATTGTCCAACCATCCAATATGTCAATAATAAGGAAGACGATCAGTTTTTGGGTGTAACCACAGAAAATACCTTGGACCGAGTATTAAGAAAATTAATGAAATAACCTTAAGAGTTTATGACATTATAAGGCTTAAATTCCACAAAAAATAGAATATTAAAAACGTCAAAATATCGCTTCTGAGATGTTTTATGTTTTTTTGTAAAATCAACATTAATAAAAATATCTAAAATCCATTTTAAGGTGCTTTTTAGCCGTTTTAAGAGGTTTTCTGGTTTTTAACAATTGTTGATAATTATTGCTTATAGTCGATAAAATGCTATGTTTAGGCTTTAATTTTTTGTATCTTTGAAAGTACTCAAAAGAGACGCAATAAGCGTCTTTTTTGCTATAAAATTAGAACTAAATCTTATTGAAAATAAAATGAGCGAAGAAAACAAAAAACAGTATGGCGCAGATAGTATCCAGGCCCTAGAGGGAATGGAGCATGTGCGTATGCGTCCGTCAATGTATATTGGTGATGTTGGTGTAAGAGGTTTGCACCATTTGGTATATGAGGTTGTAGATAACTCAATTGATGAGGCTTTAGCTGGACATTGCGATAACATTACGGTTACTATAAATGAAGATAATTCCATAACCACAGAAGATGATGGTCGTGGTATCCCAGTTGGTCTTCATAAAAAAGAAGGTGTTTCTGCATTAGAGGTTGTAATGACCAAAATTGGTGCAGGTGGTAAATTCGATAAGGATTCTTATAAAGTTTCTGGTGGTTTACACGGTGTAGGTGTAAGTTGTGTTAACGCACTTTCAGAGCACTTAAAAGCTACAGTTTACAGAGAAGGTAAGGTGTGGGAGCAAGAGTACGAGCGTGGTAAGACATTATACCCAGTAAAGTCTATTGGTGATACGGATAAGACAGGAACTATTGTAACCTTTAAACCAGATTCACAAATTTTTCAACAAACATTAGAATATAATTACGATACTTTAGCGAGTCGTATGCGTGAGTTGGCTTATCTTAATAGAGGTATAACAATTCATTTAGTAGATAAGCGCTATAAAAAGGAAGACGGAACTTTTGAAGGAGAAACATTCCACTCAGAAGAAGGACTTTCTGAATTTGTAAAGTATCTAGATGGTAACAGAGAACCATTAATGAATGATGTTATTTCATTTGAAGGTGAAAAAAATGGAGTTCCTGTTGAGGTAGCTATGGTTTATAACACTTCTTATGCAGAGAATTTACACTCTTACGTAAATAACATTAATACTCATGAAGGTGGAACACATTTATCTGGTTTCCGTCGTGGATTAACACATACCTTAAAGAAGTATGCAGATAGTTCTGGTATGTTAGACAAGTTAAAGTTTGATATTTCTGGTGATGACTTCCGTGAAGGTTTAACAGCGATTGTTTCTGTAAAAGTAGCAGAACCGCAGTTTGAAGGTCAGACCAAAACTAAATTAGGTAACCGAGAAGTTTCAGCATCTGTTTCTCAGGCAGTTTCGGAGATGTTATCGGATTACTTAGAAGAACATCCAGATGATGCTAAAACGATTGTTCAAAAGGTGATTTTAGCAGCTCAGGCACGTCACGCAGCACAAAAAGCTCGTGAAATGGTACAGCGTAAAACGGTGATGAGTATTGGAGGTTTGCCAGGAAAATTATCAGATTGTTCTGAGCAAGATCCAGCACAATGTGAAGTATTCCTTGTTGAGGGGGATTCTGCAGGTGGTACTGCTAAGCAAGGTAGAGATAGAGCATTTCAAGCAATATTACCGTTAAGAGGTAAGATTCTTAATGTTGAAAAAGCAATGCAACACAAGGTGTTTGAAAATGAAGAAATCAAAAACATTTTTACTGCACTTGGTGTAACCATTGGTACTGAGGAAGATCCAAGAGCGTTGAACCTTTCAAAATTAAGATACCATAAAGTAGTAATTATGTGTGATGCCGATATTGATGGTAGCCACATTGCAACACTAATCTTAACGTTCTTCTTTAGATACATGAGAGAACTTATAGAAAATGGATTTGTATACATTGCAACACCGCCTTTATACTTAGTAAAGAAAGGTGCTAAAAAGCAATATGCATGGTCAGACAAAGATCGTGATGCTATTATCGCAGATTTTGGAGATGGTTCTAAAATACAACGTTACAAAGGTCTTGGTGAGATGAATGCAGAGCAGCTTTGGGATACTACAATGAACCCAGAGTTTAGAACTTTGCGTCAGGTGAATATTGATAATGGTAGTGAAGCAGACCGTATATTCTCTATGCTAATGGGTGATGAAGTTCCGCCGCGTAGAGAGTTTATTGAGAAGAACGCTATTTATGCAAATATTGATGCTTAAATAGAATTTTTAAAAGCAAAACAAAAGCAATTACATTTCTAATGTAGTTGCTTTTTTTATATAATTAAATATCGACAAAAGGCATTTAATAACGATAAAATGTAATTTCTGTCGTTATTTTAATATATTTGTCACTTATTATAAACTTAACCCCAATGAAAAAAATAATTCTATTCACAGTATTCTGTACTTCTTTTTTTATATCTAAAGCACAGAATGATATTGATGTTTTACTCTCTGCAGGTATCGATGACGCTAAGCGTTTTGCAAATGATTATCTAGCTCCAGGAACCAATGGAGTAATACATAGTATGAATGCTAATTGGTTTAATTCAGCTAAAGTAAAACCATTAGGTGGTTTTGAAATTTCTATAGTTGCTAATGCCTCCTTGGTAGGTAATGATGATAAGGTATTTAACATGAATGCCGCAGATTATAATAATGTTCAGTTTGTATCTGGCCCAAGTACTCAGGATGTAGCGACAGTTTTAGGAGAAAATGATCCCTCAATCTTTGTAGAAGTGGAATATGACGATCCAATTTTTGGTTCTCAAACAGCAGAGTTTGAGCTTCCTCAGGGTATAGGTGACGATAGTTATAACTTAATTCCGTCGGGTACATTACAAGCAGCAGTGGGATTAGGACACGGAATAGAGGTAAAAGGACGATACTTTCCAAAATATGAAAATGATGAAGTAGCTCTAAACATGTATGGAGCAGGCTTGCAATTAGAATTTACCGAATGGTTACCAGCAGATAAGTTATGGCCTGTTGCATTATCTGGATTGGTAGCGTATACACATTTAGATGGTGCTTATAACCTTACTGAGTCTTCGGGTATTGATGGGGAAAATCAAAGATTAGAGAATAGTACAAATACTTGGTTATTTCAATTGGCAGTTTCTACTAAGTTACCTGTTTTCAATTTGTATGGAGGATTGGGATACATAAAAGGTAAAGCAGAATCTGACTTGCTGGGTGACTATAGAGTAACCAATGGCGTCTTAACCTCAGAAACAATAACCGATCCGTTTTCAGTGTCAAGTGATGTGTCTGCTGTTAGAGGAACTGTAGGTTTTAAGTTAAAACTAGGATTTTTTAGACTTAATGGAGAATACCATATTTCAGAGTTTGATGCCTTCTCTGTAGGTGTAAATTTTGGATTCAGATAATAGTGAATTAAAAATATCTTTAAAAAGCAGCTCTAATGGCTGCTTTTTTATTATAGATAGATGACATAAGTCATGGGATTTAGATTGTAAAACCGTAAATTTGTATCAAAATTTAACGATCTAAAAACATAAAATAAAATGAAAGTAACCGTAGTTGGCGCTGGTGCAGTAGGCGCAAGTTGTGCAGAATACATCGCGATTAAAAATTTTGCTTCAGAAGTTGTATTGTTAGACATTAAAGAAGGCTATGCAGAAGGTAAAGCAATGGACTTAATGCAAACAGCTTCTCTTAATGGATTTGATACAAAAATTACAGGAAGTACGAACGATTATTCAAAAACTGCAAATAGTGATATTTGTGTTATTACCTCTGGTATACCTCGTAAGCCAGGTATGACTCGCGAAGAGTTAATAGGTATTAATGCTGGTATTGTAAAGACAGTTTCTGCCAACTTAGTAGAGCATTCTCCTAATACAATTTTAATTGTTGTGAGTAACCCAATGGATACAATGACGTATTTGGCTCACAAAACTACAGGTTTACCAAAGCATAAAATTATAGGAATGGGTGGCGCTTTAGATTCTGCTCGTTTTAAATATAGATTAGCAGAAGCTTTAGAAGCACCAATTAGCGATGTAGATGGTATGGTAATAGGTGGTCATAGCGATAAAGGTATGGTGCCATTAACATCTCATGCTACAAGAAACAGTATCAAAGTTTCTGAATTTTTATCTGAAGAGCGCTTAGACGAAGTAAAGGAAGATACCAAAGTCGGTGGTGCAACCTTAACTAAATTATTAGGTACTTCTGCTTGGTATGCTCCAGGTGCAGCTGTAAGCGGACTGGTGCAGGCAATTGCTTGTGATCAAAAGAAGATGTTCCCTTGTTCAACATTGTTAGATGGTGAGTACGGATTAAGTGATCTTTGTATTGGTGTTCCAGTGATCTTAGGAAGAAACGGTATTGAAAAAATTGTAGATGTTCCATTAAGTGACGCTGAAAAACAACATTTAGCAGAAAGCGCAGAAGGTGTTAAAAAGACAAATGGTCTTTTAGAGTTTTAAGAAAATTAGCTTAATAAAATTATAAAAACCTTACTGGCATACTTGTTGGTAAGGTTTTTTTGTATTTTAAAAAAAACTTATAAAAATGAAAAAAATATTTATGCTCGCTGTACTGTTTGCTTTAAGTTTTACGGTAGTAGCTCAAGAAAAAATTACAGAAGGAGTAATTACATTAAAACAAACCTATAATTCTAGTGACGAGGCCACTCAAGCTCAACTTGCAATGATGGGTGAAATGGTAACGACTACGTTTTTCAAAGGAGAAAAGTCTAGAGTAGAGATGTCTAACCCTATGTCTGGCGATATTATAATAATTACAGATTCTGAAAGTAAGGAAAGTCTTACTTTAATGGATAACCCAATGTTAGGAAAGAAATATCAAAAGCAAACTATTGAAGTGCCAAACGATAAATCGGATGACTATAGGGTTGTAGAAGGCTCTGATACTAAAACGATATTAGGATATAAGTGTAAACAAAAGAGTTTAACCCTAAATGAAGGAGGTAGTAATATAAAAATGGTAATGTATGTTACTGATAAAATTGCTCCAGTATTAAGCCAGCAGAATGCACAATTTGGAAGTGATCTTGGCGGTTTTCCTCTTTATACAGAAATGACTATGACTCAAGGGGAGATAGAAATTAAAGTTATTTCTGAAGTAACCGAAGTTAAAAGTGAAAAAGTAAATGATTCTAAATTTAGCCTGACACCTCCAGAGGGTTACACCAAGATGGAAGGTATGTAAAATTGATAGAAATATTATAAAACAAAGACTGCAGAAATGCGGTCTTTATTTTTTTAATTAAATTAAACGCATGAAAAGACTATCTATTTTACTGGTGCTATTTTTAATATTTTCTTGTGCTAGTGTATTAAAAAATGAGGAATATCAAATCACTTATACTTTTTTGAACAATGACGATAGGTCTCAAAGTGAAAAAAGTATAGTAGTTGGAGTATTAGAAAGGAGATTAAAAAAATTCACAGAGAATGTAAGTGTTAATCTTAATGACAGCGATGAAATTTTAATACGTCTTGAAAAAGGTTTTGATTTAGAAGCTATAAATAAAATTGTTTTAGATGAAGGAAAAGTAGATTTTTGGTTATGTGTAGAAAAAGATCAAGCACTAAATAGTCTATATACTGCAAGTACAGTTATTCAGAAAAATACTGAAGATAATTTTCGCTTTAATGTGTCGGATTATAATAAAAGTAAATCACCTGATCATTTGTTATCACTTGCTTTAAAAGACACTTCAAGAGTAAATTTGTTTATAAAGCATATCGAAGAGTATTTAGGATTTGATGAAATGTTCCAGAATACAAAATTTTTATACGGTTTACCTTATAACGAAATGGTAGATTTATATTTTGTAGAAACCAATGGTAGAGAAGAGGCTTTGGTAAGTCAAAGACATATTAAGGAAGCATATGCAGATTACGATGCTTTAGGAAGACCATCTATTAGTATAGAAATGAATGAGGAAGGCGCAACAAGATGGGAAAATATCACAGCACAAGCTTATAAACAAAGACACCATATTGCTGTGACCATAAATGATAAAGTATATTCTGCACCAGGCGTTATGGTTCCAATAAAAACAGGTAGGTCACAAATCTCAAGTAATTTTTCTTTAGAAGAAGTTCAAATACTGGTGGCAATTCTTAGTGGCGGAAGTGAAATTCCTCAGCTAAAGTTTGAGGGAATGAAAAAGCTATAGAGTTAATAAGTGTATTAACATTTTAAATTTTCTATATTTGCCGAATGCGCACCAAATTACATTTTGGTATTATAATAGTTCTATTGGCCTTTTTAGGAAGGTTTATAGACACTCCTGCTACTCCCAATCAAGAGATTACTATTCAATTTTCCGATGCTAATGTTTCCGAAATTGAAGCGCAAAATACGCTCAGAGATATTCAGCAAAAACTACAAAAAATAGGTGCGGAAAACCTTTTAGTAGTAAAAGATGATTCTGGAAGTTTTAAGATCGCGTATTACAGCCTTACAGATGCCCAAAGTATTGAGCAAATATTAACAGATAGTAGCGATTTCAGTTTTTTATTAGGTGTTGATACAACTAACTCTAATAAAAAATCAGATAAAGAATCACTAAAGGACTATAAGCTAAATGTATCAGAGATTCAAAAGAAAGATCAAAATAATGATTGGGATTTTGATAGGATACAGGTTGTAGAACATAATCAGAAAAGTGATAGGTTTAACAACTTAAAAAAAGATATTTCAGGTTATTTGTACCAATCAGATGTAATGCATCAATTGGTAAAAACTGCGTTCAGAATTGATTCTGGTATCTTCTTCTTAGAAGGTAAAAAAGCATACCAATTTCCAGAAGTAAGAGCAGGACCTATGGCTTAAGGAATTATAAAAAAAGTTCCAATACTCTTCGTTTAACTTTTGAATCAATCAAAAGACAAAAAATAATTTATAACATAAAAAATCAATTGTCTGATTATACGGTAAATTCTATATTTGCGCGTTAAAAAAATTAGACGTAAAACAAAACACAATGCAAAACAAAGGAATAATTAAACTGTTTGCGCTACTATTTGGTTTGGTGAGTATTTACCAATTGTCTTTTACTTTTAAGGCAAATCAAATTGAAGATGCTGCAAAACAAGCTGCAGTAGCAAAGTATGACGAAACAGTAGACGGTTATCAAGATTTAAGAGCGGAGGCAGAAGTACGCTATTTAGATTCTTTAAAAACAGAAAAAGTTCAAGTAGGTGATAATGAGTTTGAATCTATAGAGGTTTATAACTTACTAGGAGTCTCTCAGTACACATATACTGAGGTTGAGGATAATGCCATGAAACTTGGTTTAGACCTTAAAGGTGGTATTAATGCAATCATTCAAATTTCTGTAAAAGACATTTTAAAAGGTTTAGCAAACAACAGTAAAGATCCTGTATTTAATAAAGCATTAGCTGATGCAGAAGAATTACAAAAAAGTGCTCAAGAGTCTTATTTAGAGTCATTTTTTAGAGCGTTTGATGCTATTAAAGGTGATACCAAATTAGCATCTCCAGATATTTTTGCTAACAGAAATTTGAGAGATGATATTAAATCTGAAATGTCTGATAGCGAGGTTAAAAGTATTTTAGAGAAAAAAATAGATGAATCTATAGTTTCAGCTTTTGAGGTATTAAGAAATCGTATTGATGGTTTTGGTGTATCATCTCCAAATATTCAACGTTTAGGGAACTCTGGTCGTATCTTAATTGAATTACCAGGTGCAAGAGATAAAAAGCGTGTTGTAGATATTATAACTAAAACAGCACAATTACAATTTTGGGATACATATAAAGCAGAAGAGTTACTTCCTTATGTGTTTCAGGTAAACCAAGCACTGGTAGAAGCAGCTAAAGAAAACGAAGGAGATGATAAGGTTGATGAGGTTGCAGAAGTAGAGCAAGATTCTACCACAAGCACAATAGACGAGTTAACAGGTCAAATAGAAACTGATACTACAAATGTAGCAAATGCCAATCCTCTGGGGATTCAATTTCCAGGTGGTGGACCTGTAATTGCTAATTTCTTAGCAAAGGATAAGGAAAAAGTATTAGAAGCGCTTAACGATCCAAAAAACAGAGCTACATTACCAGCAGAAATGCGTTATGCAAAGTTTGTATGGGGAAAACAAGACAAAGATTCTGAGTATTCTGCACTATATGCAATTAAAAGTAATAGAGATGGTGAGCCAGAATTAAGTGGGGCTGTTATTACAGATGCAAGACAGGATTATGACGAACTTAGCAGACCTGCTGTAAGCATGCAAATGAACCCTAAAGGAGCAAGAGACTGGCAAGAAATAACTAAAAAAGCCAATCAAGAAAATGGTTATATAGCTATTGTTTTAGATGATATAGTGTATTCAGCACCAAGCGTAAGAAATCAACCAGAAGGAATTGCAGGTGGTAGATCTCAGATTTCAGGTTCATTTACACTTAACGAAGCTGTAGATTTAGCAAACGTTTTAAGAGCAGGTAAATTACCAGCTTCTGCAGAGATTATTCAGGCAGATGAGGTAGGTCCTTCATTAGGTCAGGAAGCTATTGATAGTGGAATGAAATCTTTTATCATTGCCTTAGTATTTGTTTTACTTTGGATGGTATTCTACTACGGAAAAGCTGGTTTAGCAGCTGACATTGCTTTATTACTAAACATTTTATTAATATTTGGTGTATTAGCAAGTTTAGGTGCTGTCTTAACCTTACCGGGTATTGCAGGTATTGTATTAACAATAGGTATTTCGGTTGATGCTAACGTGCTTATATTTGAGCGTATTAGAGAAGAGCTTGCAAAAGGAAAGTCTCAAAAAGAATCCATTAAAGATGGTTTCTCTAACGCTTTATCATCAATTTTAGATGCTAACATAACTACTGGTTTAACAGCATTAATCTTATTTGTATTTGGTACAGGGCCAATTAAAGGTTTCGCAACTACGTTAATCATAGGTATTTTAACTTCATTATTTACTGCAATTTTTATCACTCGTTTATTAATTGACTGGTGGGTAAATAGAGGAGGTACTTTAGATTTCGCTACAGGAATGACTAAAGGTTTATTTAAGAATGTAAATATCAACTTCTTAAAGAAGCGTAAAATAGCTTATGTTATTTCTGGTGCATTCATCTTAGCGAGTTTAGGTTCTTTATTTACAACAGGATTAGATCAAGGTATCGATTTTGTTGGAGGTAGAACATATCAAGTTCGTTTTGACCAACCAGTAAGCACAGAAGAAATCACAAGTGTACTTAATGATCCTAATGTATTTAATAGTGCTGAAGTTAAAACTATCGGTTCTGCTAATGAATTGAAAATTTCTACAAAGTATAGAGTTGAAGATAATTCGGTTGAAGCAGATACAGAGATTCAGACTAAATTGTTTGAAGCTTTAAAACCTTACCTACCAAGTGGAATGACTTATGAAGAATTTGATAATGGTTCTGGTGAGGCAAAAATCGGTAAAATGCTTTCTAGTAAAGTAAGTCCTACAATTGCAGATGATATTAAGAAATCTTCATTCTGGGCAGTTTTAGGATCTTTAGTAGTAGTATTCCTTTATATTTTATTCAGATTTAAGAGATGGCAGTTCTCACTTGGTGCTGTTGCTGCTGTTTTCCATGATGTATTAATTGTATTAGGTATATTCTCTTTAACTTGGAAGTTTATGCCATTTAGTATGGAAATTGACCAGGCGTTTATTGCGGCCATCTTAACGGTAATTGGTTACTCGTTAAACGATACTGTGGTAGTGTTTGATAGAATTAGAGAGTATCTAAACGAGCACACGTCTTGGGATTTTGGTAAAACTATCAATGCTTCTCTAAACAGCACGTTAAGTAGAACATTAAATACTTCTGTAACAACATTAGTGGTATTGTTAGCAATGTTCATTTTTGGTGCAGAATCATTAAGAGGATTGTTGTTTGCGTTAATTGTAGGTGTAGTTGTAGGTACATACTCTTCAATGTTTATTGCAACACCATTAATGTACGATACAGCTAAGAAAGGTGATGCGGCAGAATCTTTAAAGAAAAAAGTGAAAGAAGAAGACGAAGAATAAACTTTGACTTCTTGTAAACAAAAAAGCCTTTCTGAAAAAGAAAGGCTTTTTTGTTTTTTAGACGCAACCATTTTACATTTTTTACATCTTAAAAATAAAGTGAGATATAAAAGTTTAAAATTCTCTACCAAAGCCACTAATTCAATCAATCCTATGAAAAAAATATTATCTATCCTGTTATTAGGGATCTCAGTTTCTGTGTTTGGCCAAGACATTCTTATGCAAAATGGAACTATTAGTACATGTTCAGGTACGCTTTATGATTCAGGAGGAGAAAATTCAAATTACTCGGGCAACGAGGATTATACCTTAACAATTTGCCCAGAAGAAACTGGACAGAGAGTCAAGTTAGAATTTATTGACTTTGAAACCCAACTAAATGTGGATATGATAACGATTTACGATGGAGATAGTACATCTGAACCAATTATTGGCATTTTTAGTGGTAATACTTCAATAGGGCTAATATTTGCTTCTTTTGAAAACCCATCTAGTTGCTTAACAATTAATTTTACCTCCAATGGCGTCGAAAATGCATCTGGATGGGCTGCAGATATATCTTGTACTATGCCATGTCAAGACATTACTGCGGTTTTAGACTCCGTGTCTCCATTAGCTAATGCAGATGGCATTGTTGAGGTATGTATTGGAGACAATATTCAACTAAACGGAAATGGTGTTTTTGAGGTTGATGGTACAGGAGCATCATACACTTGGGATTTAGGAGATGGATCAACTGCCATAGGTCAGAGTGTTAATGTTTCGTATGATGAGCCAGGTGTTTATCTGGTAAATTTGGATATTCATGATACTAATATGGATAATTATATGGATGGTTGCTCAAATGGTAATGCTATAAACCAAGTGATTAGAGTTTCAGGAGCTCCAGACTTTACAGGTACTCAAGCAGATGATAACACTTTGTGTTTTGGAGATACAACAACGATACAAGGGGTAGCAGACCCCTTATTGTTGTTTTATAATTGTCCTCCACCAGAAAGTGAAGTAACCTTTTTGCCAGATGGTAGTGGAGCTGCCTATAGTACATGTATCAACGTTACATGTTTTGATAATGAAGCTGTGCTAACAGATGTTTCTCAAATACTTGATATTTGTATGAATATAGAGCATTCATACTCTGGAGATTTGGATATTTTTATTCAAAGTCCAAACGGACAAGAAGTTCGGTTGTTCGATCAAGCAGGTGGTGGAACCTACTTTGGAGGAGCTAATGATAATGAAACTCTTGATCCTGGAATTGGTGAAGACTATTGTTTTTCTATGAATGCAACCACTTTACTCGCTAATGCGCCTACAGAGCTTAACGGAAATCCACCGCGTGAGTCATGGGTGCCTGGTACTTATTTGCCTTATGAAAGTTTTGATGCTTTACTAGGAAGTCCATTAAACGGAGAATGGTGTATCAGGATTGTAGATAACCTTGCCATAGATAATGGCTATATTTTTTCATGGGAGCTTAATTTTGATCCTAGTCTAGAGTTACAAGATTATGAGTATACTCCTCAAATTACTTCTCAGTCGTGGGATGCTGATTCTAGTATTACAGAAATAAATGGAAACATAATTACAGTTGCTCCTGGGTCTGAAGGCGAGCATTGTTATACTTATAGAACAGTAGATGAGTTTGGTTGCGAGTATACTAAGGAGGTGTGTGTTACTATGACAGCTGAAGGGCAAGCGCCAACAACGTTTTATGAGGATTTAGATGGTGATGGCTACGGTGACCCTAATAGTACAATAGAAGACTGTTCCGATATACCACCTTTGGGTTATGTAGTAAATGGTTTAGATTGTGACGATGCCAATGGTCAAATAAATCCGGATTCATCAGATTCTGAAGGTAATGGTGTTGATGAAAATTGTGATGGAGTTGATGGTGATTTATTAAGTATTGATGATTTTAGTCTAGAAAGCATAGAGATTTTACAAAACCCTTTTAATGAGAGTATATCTTTAAACCTGCCTGAACAATTATTAGGCTCTAAAATAAATATTATTATTTATGATTTAAATGGTCGTAAAGTATACAATAAAACTCATGAGTGTCTTGTGGGAGGTGTTAAAGTAGAAGGGTTAAGTAACCTGCTAAAAGCTCCGTATTTTATGGAAGTTTCTAATGATGCAATAGGTCTAAAAGTCATTAGAAAAATAGTGAAGAATTAAAAATTAATTATATTAAAGACGAGACAGACTAAATCAAAAAGCCTTTCTGAAAAGAAAGGCTTTTTTTAAATAAGTTATTAGCTTAATCGATTTTGTTGAGCGTAATTTGATCGGTTTCAAAATTGGTTGGTCGCGCTGAACCGTCAAAACCCAATGCTAAAACCATTTGAGATTCAGAATTCATTTTAAAGATACCTTTTAAGGTGCCTAGAGTTTCTTCATCTTTAATCTTCTTAACAATGAAATCAATATGGTAGTAGTTTTCTTTTTTTTCAACCTCATATTGCATAGAGGCTTCAGTTCCATCTCTCGTAAAGGATTTGCCACCCATTATCTGTCCATCAAATTCAAACAAAGCGTAACCATCTTTTGTAAGTGTTAAGTACCCAATATCACCTTTATCTTCTCCTTTCCATTTGCCAACATAAGAAGGCGAATCTTTAAGTGAGAAAGAACAAAATAAAACTAAGGATACAATTAAAATTGAAAGATTTTTTAATGATTTCATGTAGATAGGAATTAAAATTATTTCCTACAATATATATCATTTTTAAATTAAAGGCCTAAAAAGGATTTAATTAGTCTTTGATAAAGTCAATTTTATCACCGATTTCTAGTTGCCATTCATCAGATAATCCAGCATTGATTTCTAAAACATATTTGGCAGGAGCTTCGGAGGGAAGTGAAGTCTCATCAAAAGGTTTTGCGTTTTTTTGAAAGCTAACAATCTGATGTTTATCATCTATATAAATAATATCTAAAGGAATTTTAGTATTCTTCATATAGAAACTTCGCATTTGTAAATTAGGGAATATAAACAACATACCTTGGTAAGTGCCAAGCTTGGTTCGGTACATTAACCCTGTTTGTGTTTCGTACTCGTCTTCAGCAAACTCTATATCTAAATTTGTTATAATAGAATCTGAACCTGCTTTTTTGAGACTTAAAGTACCTTCTTTCGTAAAGTTGATTTCTACTTTGTCTTTGGAAGTGTTGTTCTTTTCATTTTTACAATTGAAAAACAATGGCAAAGACAAAAAAAGAATAAAGATTTTAAAAAACTTAGTTGTAGACAAAATTAAGCAGTCTTAGTTTTAGGTTTATAAATAAACATAAAGTAAAGGCCAATTAATATAAAAGGTATACTTAGAAGCTGCCCGTTGTTAAGAACATTACCAAAGAAAGCAGCCAGATCTTCATCCCCTTGAGGCTCTTTAACGAATTCAACAAAGAATCTGATTGTCCATAGAAAAACTAAAAATAAACCAAATAAGAAGCCTTCTTGTTTAGATTTATTGGTTTTCCAATAGAAATAAAGCAACGTTATAAATACAAATATGTAACAACATGCTTCGTATAATTGGGCAGGATGTCTTGGCTCGGTTTCGCTAAGTTGTCTGAATACAACACCAAAATCACTTTTGGTGTATTTTCCTATTATTTCAGAATTAATAAAATTCCCAATTCTTACAAATACAGCTCCAAGGGCTGTAGCAATAACCACACGATCAAGAATCCAAAGTATACTTTTCTTTAAGATTTTCTTGTTAAATAAATACATTGAGATAATCATACCAATAGCGGCACCATGACTCGCCAAACCTTGAAAACCTGTAAATCGTATACCATCTTTAAAGCTAAAAGGTAAAAAGATGCTAAAGAAATCTTCTTTAATTAATTCAGATTGGTAAAAAATCACATGGCCTAATCTAGCACCAATCATTATTCCCAATACAGAATAAATAAATAAAGAATCTAGGGATTCGCTTGATTGATTTTCGTTTTTCCAAATCTTCTTAGTGATGTAGAACCCAAGTATAAAGGCAATAATCCACATTACACTATAAAAGTGAAGTTCAAAAAAGCCTAAATCTAACGATTTAATAGGATCCCAGTATATTTTTAATGCGTGCATGTAAGTAATCTTTTCGTTGTAAATATACTATTTTGTTAGGGAGTGAAAATAGGATTAACGTAATATTAATCTTCTTTTGGTGGCACAGGATCAAAACCTTTTCCTCCCCAAGGATGACAGCTAAAAATCCGCTTCAATGCTAGTTTACCACCTTTAAAAATACCATGAACTTCAATGGCTTCTTTAGCATAATGTGAACATGTAGGCTGATATCTACAAGTGGATGGAGTAAATGGTGAAATACAAGTTTGATATACTTTAATAATGAATAAGAAAGGATATGCTAGTAATTTTTTCACGATTAATTAATTAGTCGTAAATGTGGTACCTTCTCTACTATCCTTAAGTTGAATGCCAGCCTTGGCTAATTCATCTCTAATTTTATCAGACAAAGCAAAATCTTTGTTTTTTCGAGCTTCGTTTCTCATTTCTATTAAGATTTCAACAGCACCTGTTAATTTATCTGCACTAGAATCTTCTTTAGTGTCATTAACTAAACCAAGTACATCAAAACTGAAGTCCTTTATTGTTGTTCTCAATAAATCTAAATCTTTAACAGTAAGCGAAGCCTTATTGTCTTTAATCTGATTAATAAGCTTTGCACCTTCAAAAAGATGTGCAATTAATATTGGTGAATTAAAGTCGTCATTCATGGCATCATAGCACTTTTGACGCCATTCGATAACATTAAAAGTTGATGTGTCTCCAGCTTTTAAAGCATCCATTGTGTTAATGGCTTCCATAAGTCTGTTGTATCCTTTTTCGCTTGCTTTTAAGCCTTCGTCAGTTAAGTCTAAAACACTTCTGTACGAGGATTGTGCATTAAAAAATCGAATAACACTAGGAGCGTAAGCTTTACTGAAAAATGCATTGTTTCCAGAAAGTAATTCGTGAGGGTTAACAGTGTTTCCTGTAGTTTTGGACATTCGCTGTCCGTTAAGTTGTAACATGTTGGCATGCATCCAGTAGTTTACTGGCGATTCTCCTGTTACAGCTTCACACTGTGCAATTTCACACTCATGGTGTGGAAATTTTAAATCCATACCTCCTCCGTGAATATCAAATCTGTTTCCAAGGTATTTAGTGCTCATGGCTGTACACTCTAGGTGCCAACCCGGAAAACCATCTCCCCAAGGGGAAGGCCAACGCATTATATGTTGAGCTTCTGCACGTTTCCAAAGAGCAAAATCCTGAGGGTTTTTTTTGTCAGATTGACCGTCTAAAGCTCTGGTATTGTGTATGAGATCTTCGAGTTTACGCTTACTTAATTTACCATATTCATTAACCGAATTAAATTTGTGTACATCAAAATACACAGAGCCATTAACCTCGTATGCAAAACCATTGTCAATGATTGTTTTAACAAGTTCTATTTGCTCAATTATATGACCTGTTGCTGTGGGTTCTATACTTGGTGGTAAAAAATTAAAGGTATTTAATACTTCATGAAAGTCTACAGTATAGCGCTGTACAACTTCCATAGGTTCTATCTGTTCTAACCTTGCTTTTTTGATAATTTTGTCTTCACCAACATCAGCATCATTTTCTAAATGACCAGCATCGGTGATATTTCTAACATATCTTACCTTATAATCTAAATGCTTTAGATACCTAAAAATAACATCAAAAGACATAAAGGTTCTTACATTTCCTAAATGTACATTGCTATATACCGTAGGTCCACATACATACATACCAACGTAACCTTCATTAATAGGTTTAAAGACTTCTTTTTCACCAGATAATGAGTTGTATATTTTTATAGTTTGGGTATCGTATAAAGGCATGTTGTAAAATTCAAAAAATGTTTAAACAAAACTAAATAACAAAGAAAGACTATACAAGCTAAAACTGTGTGTCTAGTTGTATATAATCTAGGAATTCTCTTCGGGTTTCTTTTTCTTTAAATTTTCCACCAAATTCCGAGGTTACTGTGCTACTTTCAATGTCTCTTATTCCGCGAGAGTTTACACACAAATGTTTAGCATCTATGACACAAGCAACATCTTCAGTTCCTAAAACTTCCTGTAATTCTTTTACAATTTGTATGGTAAGACGTTCTTGTACCTGCGGACGCTTGGCATAATAATCTACAATTCTATTCATTTTAGAAAGGCCAACTACAGTACCATTAGAAATATAAGCAACATGAGCTCTTCCTACAATAGGTAGTAAGTGATGTTCGCAAGTAGAGTAAACTGTAATGTTTTTTTCTACGAGCATTTCACCATATTTATATTTGTTTTCAAATGTAGAAGCGCTTGGTTTTTTTTCAGGATACAGTCCGCCAAAAATTTCATTCACAAACATTTTGGCTACTCGGTTCGGGGTACCTTGTAAACTATCATCTTTAAGGTCTAGTCCTAAGGTTTCCATAATATGTCTAACATCATCTTTAATAATGTCAATTTTTTCCTGTTTTGAGAGTTTAAAAGCATCTTCTCTCATAGGAGTATCGCTTGATGAACCAATGTGATTGTCACCTAAAGCATCTATATCGTTAAAATCGTTATCGATTTTCATGGTTAAATAATTATTAATCAATCTTTAAAAGGAAGTTGCAAAGATACGTAATAAAAATAGTATGATAGTGGTAGGAGTTTTACAATTATACTTGTTATATATCTAAAACCGTTAAAATGTTAATATCATTAAGGATTTAACAACTGTTTTTATAAAATTTTCTTAATTTTCCAAACTTTAAAATAAGGTTAAGCCATGAAAAAAATTTTTACAATTTTCTTTTTAATTCTACTGCCGCTATCTTCATTTGGGCAAAAGAATAGTAATAAAGTTTCTCAAAAAGTTATCAAGTTTAAGGACAATGTAGATTTACCATTAACATCTAAAGAAAAGCTTCAGATAGATGAGGTTTATGGTGAATATGCTGAGAAATACGTTTACAATGATTCCCACCGATTGAAAGCGATTAAGCATTTACTGAGAAATAGAGTTGAGATTAAAAAGATCGGCGAAGAAGAAAATAAGAAGCCATATGTGTTGTTGTCTAAAATCCCTTTGAATACGGCATTTGTAAAGGATTTAAAAAGGGATGATAATTTTGATTCCAATAACTTTAATCCTCTCAAGTATAATTTTAATTTATTTACTAAAAATGGAGGGATGTACCGTGTAGATGGTACCAACACTTATATTATAATAAAATCACAATATCAATAAATTTCAATATATGAAGTATTTATTTACATTTTTTATTTTAACTATATCTTCAGTATTGGTAGCTCAAGATATTACGATGCAAACAGCCACTGTAAGCCAGTGTGGTGGCGTTTTTTATGATACAGGTGGTGAGTTTGGTAATTATGGAAATGATGAAAATTTTGTGCTTACTATCTGCCCAGAAAATCCAGGGCAAAAAATACAGTTAGAATTTATAGAGTTTAGTACGCAACTTAATGCAGATATAGTCACGGTATATGATGGAGATGATATAACGGCTCCGCCTATAGGAGATTTTTCTGGTGCTAATAACCCAGGCTTAGTTGAAGCTTCTGATGCCAATACTTCAGGTTGTGTTACAGTTCAGTTTGTTTCAAATAGTTCTCTTAATACAAGTGGTTGGGTTGCAAATATTTCGTGTAGAACACCATGTCAAGACATAACTGCTCAATTAGATTCTACAGTGCCAGATGTTAATGCAGATGGAGAAGTACTTATATGTGCAGGAGGTGATGTAACGTTTAATGGTAGTGCAATTTTTTCGGCAAATGACGATCCTAACGCTACTTATGAATGGGATTTCGGAAATTCTACAACAGCTACAGGACAAAGTGTTATTGCAACCTATAATGAGCCAGGTATTTTTGTTGTAGATTTAGTGGTAACAGATACAAATCCCTTAGGCTGTTCTAGTACTAATGCAATCAGTCAGGTTGTTAGAGTGTCTCCAGAAATAGATTTTACAGGAACTGAAGCTACAGATGTAACTATCTGTTTTGGCGAATCTACTACTATTACTGGAGTAGCAACAATACCTCAATTTGAAGATTGTGCTCCAGAAATTTTTGATCAAACATGGTTAGAGGATACACCTTCAACAGGTCAAGATACATCTTATTCTTCTACTATTACTGTAGATTGTTATGGGCCTGGTCAGGTTTTAACAGATATTACTCAAATTACAGATTTCTGTGCCGTTATGGAGCATTCCTTTATGGGTGATCTTTCAATAATTTTGCAAGCTCCAAACGGAGCTCAAGTTCTGTTTTTAGAATATGGTGATGGTACTGACCCAGGTGACAGCTTGGGTATTCCTGATGAGGCTGATAATGGTAATCCAGGTACCGGATTTCAATATTGTTTCTCTCCAACAGCTACTCAAACATTAGATGATGCTGCTGCCGTAGGTACGGATATACCAGCAGGTACTTATGCGGCGTTACCATCATCTTCATTTGATAATTTACTAGGTTCTCCTTTGAATGGGGATTGGACTTTTATTATAATTGATTCATGGGCAGCTGATGATGGAACTTTATTTTCTTGGAATTTAAATTTTGACCCTTCATTAGTTCCTCCATCAAATACAGTTGTAAGTGAAGATTGGGATGCTGATCCAACTATAACCAATACAAACGGAAATATTATTACGGTAACACCTCCTACAGCAGGAGAGTTTTGTTATACCTACAGAGCTTCAGATGATTTTGGTTGTGAATATACTCAAGAAGTATGTATAGAGGTATTACCTGAAATAGTTACAGAAACACCTAACGATTTATTCGTATGTGATTCAGGTACTCCACCATATATTTTCGATTTAGAAACAAATACAGCAGTTGTTTTAGCAAGTGCAACAAATGCAGGTGATTTGGTAGTTACTTATCATAATTCACAATCAGATGCAGATTTAGATGTTGGTGCTATAGCTGGTTTGAATTCCTATTCAGGAACGGATGGTGAAATCATTTATATCAGAGTTGAATATTTAGATTCTGGCTGTTATGAAGTATTATCTTTCACATTAAATGTTGCTGGACAACCAAATATTAATCCTGTTCCAGATTTAGAATTATGTGATGACGTATCCAATGATGGTGTAGAAGAGTTTGATCTTAGTACACAAACTCTTGGGATTTTAGGCGCGCAGGCTGCTGCAGACTTTAATGTTACATATCATTTAAGTTTTGCAGAAGCTGATAACGGTACAGGAGCTTTACCAGATTTATATACCAATGGTGGGAATCCTGAACCAATTTACGTAAGGGTAGAAAGTATAGGGGATTCTAATTGTTACAATGCTTCGGCAAACCCAGTATTTAATTTAATTGTAAATCCTAGAGCAATAGCTAATCAGCCTACAGATATGGAAGCTTGTGATGATGCTAGTAATGATGGTTTTGCAACATTTGATTTAAGTACTCAAGAAACATTTATTTTAGGTGCTCAAGATCCAGCTATTTATGATGTCTCTTTTCATCCAACTCAAGATGATGCTGATTTTAATACAGGAGCCTTGCCTACTAATTATACAAATATAAATCCAAACACAGAGACAGTTTTTGTAAGAGTTCAAGATCCTGCAAATCCAAATTGTTATGGCACAACTTCATTTAATTTAATTGTTAATCCTTTACCTGATGTTGTAGCAGTAACTCCATTGCAAGTTTGTGATGGAGAAGTAACAGATGGTTTTGCGCCTTTTAATCTTACAGATAAAGTTCCTGAGATTTTAAATGGTCAGACCGATGTTAATGTATCGTTCCACGAAACACCAGAGGGTGCAGACATGGATACGGTAGAAATATTTGATGGTTACGTGAATACTACTGCAAATAATCAAACTATTCATGTTCGTTTAGAAGATGCAATAACAGGTTGTTACAGTGTAAGTACTCTATTATTAGAGGTTTTAGGCAATCCGGTAGCCAATATGCCAATAGCCTTAGAGGAGTGTGATGATGATTTAGATGGGTTTGTAGAGTTTACCTTGAGTGATCGAGATGCAGAGGTGATAG
>Ga0189275_100232_pt1 | contig 52282 bp, 43 predicted proteins | sample N19A6minimetaG_FD_130329 | JGI IMG/M metagenome (GOLD analysis project Ga0189275, IMG submission 130329) | Marine microbial communities from the Costa Rica Dome - N19 A6 mini metaG | ecosystem: Environmental > Aquatic > Marine > Oceanic > Photic zone | place: Costa Rica: the Eastern Pacific...
CGCGCCGCGGCGCGTCGGTTTCGTTCGGACCCGACCGGTGCCAGGTGTTGGACAACCATAACGCCACCGAGCCCGCCGGTGCGGTCAACACGACTTCATCCTCAAGATCGCCATGAACCCAGGTCGGGGATTTCCTCAACTTGTGGCTTCCCGGCAGGATGCGTGTCGCACCGTTCGTCGCCGTGAAATCGTCCAACAACCACACCGTCTGCACCATAAGCGGAAATTCGGGCAGCGGTTCCGGAATCTGGCCAAGGGGCGCATCGACATGCCATGCGCCACCGCCTGTCTGCGGGCCGATGCTGGTGGCCTGATAATCATGCAGGTTGCAATCCTCGCCCAGCACATAACGTACCAAGTTGAGGACGGTGGGGTGCTCGACGATCGGCGCCATCTCCGGCGCCTTGTTGACGATCTGCCAGACACGCTGGGACTTGTCCTGGTCGAACATCGTGGGCAGGTGGATGAAGTTCTTGGAGACCTTGTTGTAGGGTACGGGCCAGGGCGTTCCGCGATTGCGGGCCCGTTCGTAACGCGCGCGTTGGACCATGCGGTCCGCCTCCGCTTCGCTGACCGTGTAATGGGTCAAGTAATAGTCGCGGATCACCGCATCCAGTTCCGGGTCTTCCAAACCGGTTTCCGGCACGGGCGGGTTTGCCCGCTCCTCGGCCATCAATTGGTTCACTGTGGCGGAATAGAGTGTCAACTCGTCCGGCCGAAGCACATTTTCAAGAACGGCATAGCCGTCCTCATCCAACTTCGCTTTCGTTTCTTCCAGGTCGAAACGGTCCTGCAGAGCAGTATCGTTCATTCGGTATTTCCTCCAGTGCTGACCGACCGGCCGTCCTCAGACGCCGAGATAGGCACGTTTCACATCCTCATTGCCGAGCAGGAAGTCGCGATCTCCTTCAAGGACGACCTTCCCCTGCTCAATGACATATCCGCGGCTGGACAGGGAGAGAGACCGGCGGACATCCTGCTCGACCAGAAGGATCGTAACCCCCTCGGCGTTGATTTCCGGAAAGCGGGAAAAGATCTCCTTCACCATCACCGGCGCCAGGCCGATGGACGGTTCGTCCAACAACAACAGTTTCGGCGCCGTCATCAACGCCCGCGCGATCGCCAGCATCTGCTGCTCGCCGCCGCTGAACGACCGGGCGAGCTGGGCGCGGCGTTCCCGCAGCCGCGGAAACATCTCGAAAACCCATTCCAGATTGCGGCGCTGCCGGGCTGTATCCCGCAGGATGTCGCCGCCGATCAACAGATTATCCTCAACCGTCATATGCGGGAACAGGCGCCGGCCTTCCATAACCTGCGCCAGTCCCATGCGGGCGATATCGTGGGTTTTCCGCCCTGTCAGGGTTTCACCCAGGAATTCGGCGCTGCCGCTTGTCGTCGGCAAGGTCCCCATCAGCGCGCGGATCAGCGTGGTTTTTCCCGCCCCGTTCGCGCCAACGATACTGACGATTTCACCTTCCTCCACATGAAGGGAAATGTCGTGCAGCACCTTGACGTCGCCATAGCCCGCATTGAGTTCTTTGATCTTAAGCATCAGTCCTCGTCCCCGCCGAGATAAGCCTCGACCACGGCCGGGTCGTTAGCCGCCACCTGCGGTTCGGCGTCACAAATTTTCCGCCCATGATGAATAACCACAACCCGGTCGCTGAGTTCCATGACCGCATGCATGTTATGTTCTACGAGCAACACCGTAACGCCATCGTCCCGCAGGCTGCGGATCAGGTTGATGATTTCTTCCATCTCCACACGGGTCAGGCCCGCCATCACTTCATCCAGCATCAGAAGCTTGGGCTTGGTCGCGATGACTTTCGCGACTTCCAGACGCTTGCGCTTTGCCAAGGTCAGGGTCTTCGCCGCCTGATCCGCGCGATCCGCCATATCGAACCGCTCCAGCACCGCCATGGCGGCATTCCTGGCAGCCTGCCGATCACGATGGTGCAGGAAGCAGCCCACCATGACATTGTCCAGAACGCTCATTTCGCCGAAGGGGCGCACGATCTGAAAGGTCCGGACCAGCCCTTGCCTGCAGATTTCCGGCGCGCTTTTCCCATCGATACGGGATCCCGCGAACCAGATCTGACCATCCGTCGGCGGCAGGAACCCGGAAGCCATTGCGAACAGGGTTGTCTTGCCGGCGCCGTTCGGACCGATCAGCCCGACCGTTTCGCCTTCCTGGACATTGAAACTGACAGCATCGATTGCCTTCAATCCGCCGAAATGCCGGGCGATCGAACGAAATTCCAACAGGCTCATGCGACCCCCTTGCCCATTCGGGCCGTTTTGCCTTTCCACCGGTTCCATTCAGCGAGGGCGCGTTCCATCAAGACGATGATCCCCCGCGGCTCGAACCGCATCACCACCATCAACAACAGGCCGTACAGCATCATCGTCACGCCCGGCGTCCCGCCCGTAAGCGTCCTGGCAAGATCCTCTGCCGGCAACAACAGGAATGCGCCCAGAACCGGCCCCCACAAGGTGCCCCGCCCGCCAACAATGCATATCACCGCGATCTGAACGCTCAGATGCGAACCGAACACTTTCTCCGGTGCGATGAACAGGACGTATTGCGCATAGAATGTGCCGCCGACCGCGGTCATGGCGGCACTGGCCACGGCGGCGATCAACTTGAAACGTTGCGCGTCGACGCCCAACGCCGCGGCGGCCTCGTGATCGTTGCGGATCGCTGTCAGGTAGTAGCCGAAGCGGGACCGCAAAGCCCAGGCATTGATCAGCAAGGCGCAGACCACGAATGCCAGGATGATGTAGTAATAGAACCGCTTGTCCGTATGCTGGAAACTCAAAGGCGCGTCGTGCAACAGCCGAACGTCCAATCCACGGGGGCCGCCCAGGAAGTCGTTCGTATTCTCGACCAACACCATCAGGATCATGGCGGCCGCCAGGGTCGCCAGCGCGTAATAGGCGCCGCGCAGGCGGAAACACGGCATCCCGATCACGACAGCCGCGACGCTGGCCAGTCCCGCCCCGGCGATCATGCCGAACCATGGGCTGATCCCCAACTCAGTGAACAACACCGTGGACGTGTAGGCGCCGATCCCGAAATAGGCGGCATGGCCCAGCGACAACTGACCGCCGATACCGCCAATCAGGTTCCAGGACAGTGAAAGATACGAATAGAGCAGCGCCAGAACCACCACCGACAAAGCGTAGGGGTTGGTCAAAAGCAGCGGCAGCAGCATCATCGCGATACCGGCGCCGATCGGTAACCAATAGGAACGCGCCATGGTCATGCCCTCTCCATGCCGAAAAGGCCTTGTGGACGGAAATACAAAACGGCCAGAAACACCCCGAAGATCAGCGCCTGCGAATAGGTGATCGGCAGGAACTGAGCGCCGAGCGACTCGATCAGCCCGACCAAGAGGCCGCCCGCCAGCGCACCGCCGATGGACCCGATACCACCGAGGACAACCACAATGAACGCCCGCAGGCCGAACAGGTCGCCGATGAACGGGTCGACCGGATAGCTTGCCAGAAGCAGCGGCCCGGACACGCCCAGCACGGCAAGCCCGATGGCAAACGACGTCCGATAGACCGAAGCACTGTCGATGCCCAGGACATTCGCCGCCTCGCGATCCTGCCCGGTTGCCCGGATGGCGCGGCCAAGACGCGTGAACCGCATGAAGGCGACCAGGGCCACCGTAACCAGAACGGCAATGATCAAGCCCGCCACTTGCGGGTAGGTCAGGATCACATCGCCTACGATGAAAATTCCCGTCGCCCAGTCGCTATCCGGGGTCCGATAGTCGGGGCCGGCTATGACCAGGAAAAGGTTGTCGAGGAATATCCACAGGCCGGTCGTGAAAATCAGCACACTGATCGGTTCCCGGGTGGATTCCTTCATATAGACGGGCTCGATAAGCCAACGCTGCGCTGCCAGCCCGACGACATAGAGGACCGCAACCACGACCGGTATCGCCGCCAGCAGATGCAGGCCCAGGGAATTCGCCGCCACATAGCTCAGATACATGGCGATCATGAGAAAGGAACCATGGGCGAAATTGATAATTTTCATAACACCGAACTGAAGGCTGAGCCCAAGCGCGATGATCCCGTAGATCGCCCCGCTCGCAATGCCGTCGAACAATGCCTGGAGTATGCTAGCCATTAACTATGGTCCCTCCGAATTCACTTAAACACGGTGCTTCGCACCGACCGGCAGGAAAGAAGGAACCGGCAACGCTGCGTCGCGCCCCCGGTTCCCACTATTTCCCAAGCCGAGGTCACCCGATTAACGGTCGCCCCAAGCCGGCGCGGGCCAAACCATGTCGTAGCCTTCCGGCTTCAACTTCGCGGGCCATACCGTGTAATACTTGCCGTTGTTGATCTGCTGGACGACGAAACGCTTCAATGTGTTCTGGTTCTTTTCATCGAACGCAATGTCGTAACCGACCAGTTTCGTGATGTCGTTATCCATCATTTTGGTCGCGGCCAAGGCATCGCGGATTGCCTTGGGATCGGCCGAACCGGCCCGTTCGAGCGCATCTTTCAGGATCCACACATCGGCATAGGACGTCACACCGAACTCCGTCGGGTCGGCGTTATGCGCAGCGACATATTCTTCCCAGAACTTCTTCGCGAAGGGCGTGGTGATCGCGGAGTCGTAACCGGCCCATCCATTCGTGGTCAGGACATAGTTCGTTTCTTCGACGCCAACGGTCGGAATGAAGGTCCGGTCCACATGGCCGGCGGCGCTGCCGACGATACCCATGGTTTCGACGCGAAGCTGCGCAATCAGTTTCTGCAGCTGAATTGCGTCGCCGGTATAGGACGTCATGGAGATGACGTCGGGCTTCGCCCCTTTCAGCTTCACGACCAGCGGGCGCAGGTTCGGTGAGTTCGGCGGATAGGATTCGTCGAACACGACCTCGACACCCATTTCGCCGAGCATCTTACGCATCGTGTTGGCAAGGTCCTGCCCCCAATCGGTGTTTTCGTAAACGATGGCCGCGGTTTTCGGCTGCACGCCGGTCGCCTTGCCCACCCAACCGATGAATTCCGCGGCGCTCGCCGCATTGCCGGAAGACGGGATTTGCGTCGGACGGAACACATACTTGAACCCACGCTCCGTGATTTCCGCCTTTGCGGACAAATCGACGACCCACGGCACCTGATATTTCTCGGCCACGGCGCTCGCCGGGAAAGTCACGCTGCTCTGAAAGGCCCCGATGATCGACGAAACATTCTCGACGTTGATCAGGCGTTCCGCCTCCGTGATGGCGACCTGCGCATCGCCGCGCGTATCGACCTCTACAAGCTCGATCTTCGCGCCGCCGAGCGACGAAATTCCGCCGGCTTCGTTGATGTGTTTGACCGCCAGATGGGTCGCGTGGCTCATTTCCTGCCCGATCGACGCGGCAGCCGTCCCCGACAAGGGAATGAGATAGCCGATTTTCACCGTTTCGGCGGCGGATGCCCCCGACCCGAGCGCTCCGGCGAGGACCACCGCCGAAGCGGCCGTCTTCACCAGTTTCCAAAGTGATTTATGTGTCATTATACACCTCCCAAGGTTATCGCTTATTGGTTGAGACTTCAGGAACTCACCAGGATCGGTTCAAGCTGGCGCCTGGCCAGTTTTCCAACCCGTGTTTTCGGTAATTCGTCTATGGCGCGGATCGCGCTCGGCACCTTGTAGCGGACAAGATTGGCACGGCAGTGGTCGATCAAGCCGCGCTCATCGAAACTGCGGCCCGGCTTCAACACGACATAGGCCTGTACGGATTCGCCATAATAACTGTCGGCAACACCGAAGACGGCGGCATCGGACACGGCAGGATGTTCAAGCAATACCTGCTCGATTTCCCGCGGATAGACCCCGTAGCCCCCGACGTTGATGACTTCGCTGCTGCGGCCGCGGATATAGAGGTAACCATCCTCGTCCTGTCGCCCCAGATCGCCGGTATAGAACCAGCCATCCGCCAGCGCCTCCCGCGTCATGTCAGGTTTATTGCGATACCCGGCCATGACATGCAGGCCACGCACACGGATTTCACCTGTTTCACCGGCAGGCAGAACATGGGTCCTGTCCGTGGCGGAAACTATTTGCAGATCCGATCCGGGCGGGGCGATCCCGACCGATCCCTGTTTCCGCACCCCCCTAACCGGATTGAAGGCCAGGACGGGGCCCGCTTCCGTCATCCCGTATCCTTCCAGGATCACGCAGCCGGTCACGGTTTCCCATTGGGTCAACGTTGCCTCGGGCAAGGGCGCCGCGCCGGAATAGCAATAGCGCAGACTGCTGAGATCCGCGTCTTGGAACCCTTCATAGGCCAGCAAGCTGTGAAAGATCGTCGGGGCGGCCGACATCAAGGTGACCCGGTATTTCGGAATCGCCTCTAGGACCCAGTCCGGACGATAGCGGGGCAGGATCACCAAATGCGACGCGGCATAGCAGCTGAGATGCAGGCACATCGCCACCGCGGATACGTGGAACAAGGGCATGCTGCACAACATGACCTCGGCCGCTTTTTGCGTCGGCAGCAAAGCTTCGCGTTGCGCCAGGTTGATGACCAACTGACGATGCGTGATGTTGACGCCCTTCGAAATGCCGGTCGTACCGCCGGTATATTGAAGTGTGGCGAACTGTTCCCTGCGCGGCAGGTTTTCGGGGCTCGGCAAGGCCGGCCCGGTCAACAGACCGGGAAGGGCGGCACCATTGTCACCGATATCGATTCGGTGAATACGATGGCGTTCACATAGGCCCGCAAGGTCGGTCGCGATGCCGGGCTCATGGATCAAAATACTCGGCGTGGCATCGACCAGGATCGGCTCGAGCTCACGTTCCGTATACCCTGGGTTGAGCGGCATGGCCTGTGCGCCGAGAGCATGGGCCGCGAACATGCCGACGGCCATTTCCAGCGAATTGGAAAGCAGCAGGGCAACCCTGTCGCCCTCACGAACCATCGGCCGCCAAGCCGCCGCCAGGGCCAAAACCGCCTGGCGATACTCCGCATAGGTCAACGTCATGTCGCCAAAGGACACCGCCGGCTTTTCCGGATAGGCTTCCGCCGTTTCAAGCAACATGTGGACGACGGTCTCCGGGACCGGCGGCAGAGCCTCCATGCTCATGCCTGGCGCTCCTGGCTGCGATCGCTCGCCTGCCAAACCATCGACCGTTTGCGCTCCTGGCCCAAAAGTTCGATGGGGTCCCCGTTGTCGATATGGCCGTATTGTCCGCGATAGACGGAGTAGCCGCAGAGTTCCTGCAATCGGCGCGGGAATTTTTTCACCAGGTCGCGCGACAAGCCCAGTTGCAGGTTTTCCTGCTGCCGGACCCAGCCCGCGCAATAATAGCAGGATATGGCGTATCGCCGGTCGTCGGTTCTGTTTTCACCACCGGCATGCCACAGCCGGCTGTCGAACAGCATCACGCTGCCCGCCGGCATGGTCGCCGCGACCGTATCGTACTCTCCCCCATAGACGGGCGAGTCCGGCCGCTTATGGCTGCCGGGAACGATCCGCGTGGCGCCGTTTTCCTCGGTAAAGGGACTCAAGGCCCACATAGCGTTGATGGCGATGGGCGGATGCGGGCGCGGCAGAGGGATCTGCTGGGTATCCTCGTGCATCGGTTGCGCTTCCTGACCCGGCCCCAAGGTAATGGCCGACAGCGAGGAAAGCAGCAATTCGGAGTCCAACGCCGCTTCCGCGACCGGCAGCACGGAACCGTTCAACGGCACCTGCCAAAACACCTCATCGCGCGCCAGAAGGTTATAGACGCGCACCGTCCGCGTCCCCTCGAAGGTCGTGCTGGCATAGCCGGCCTGCCCAATCCGCTCCAGGCCCAGCAAACCGTTGATCAGGGTTTCACCAAGCTCTGCATCGAATGCGTTTTCGATGACCGTATAGCCGTCCTGACCGAGGCGCATGGCATGCGCCGCCACAAGTTCCGAATCCATCCCAACCCACTTTGTATTATGCGCCGCTGACATACGGCATGTTCTGTGACCCGCACTATAGTGGCGTTGCAGGAAGCATTCTGTGCATGGAGTCCAAGAGAAATGTGCCTGCCGTCCGACGGCACGAAATGTCGCGGTATCCGGCTGCCACGCGGCATTACGGCCCTGGAAACCGGGGTGATCGACCCCTATAGTCGCCGTAAAGATAAAAGGCGAAAACTTGGGGGGTTGGACAATGCAACGCGTCTGGACAACGGCGGACGTTCCCGCTGAAAATCAGTTCAGCTACTGGCGTGATGCGGTTTGCGGCGCATTCGTTCCCCTGGAACCCGAAGGCCGCAATGGCCGTTTCGACGGTCGGATCGAGAGTGTCTCCGGCAGGTCCATGAAAGTGTCGAGCGTGACCGCGGAAAGCCATCCCGTGAACTTGACGCGCCGGGGCGTGAACCTCCAAACGGATACCAGTTTCTTTGCGAACCTTCTCGTCGAAGGGACGATTTTTGTGGAGCAGTTCGGGGTCCGGGCGAAGGTCGGCGCCGGTGACATCTACCTTCTGGATACCGCCGCCCCCTTCGCCGTTGAATTCGCCACCCCCTTCAAGATCATGTGCGTGACCTTGAACGAGACGCTGCTGCGTCCGCGCCTCGGCCCCGGCGGCCAGCCGGCCAGCCCGCTGGTCCGAGGCGACAAAGGCACCGGCAGGCTAACGGCCCAGTACATTCGCAACATACTGGCCGCCGACCCCAACGCCGCATTGGAGGTCGAGGACCTTGCCGCCTTGCATCTTTCCTCGCTCTTAGGGCGGTCGGTTACCGGGATCGATGAATTCGGCGGTGACGACGGGGGCAAACGTACCGCAAAGAACCGGGCGTCGCTGGAGAGGATTAGAGGTTTCATCGACGCAAACCTCGCCGATAGCGACCTATGCGCCCAAACCGCCAGCGATGCTTTGAATATGTCGCGCAGCCATCTGTATGCGGTGATGGCGGAAGCCGGTGAGACATTCTCGACCTATCTGCGGAACCGGCGCCTGGATGAATGTCGGCGGAGCATTCAGGACATGCCCGACAAGACCATCGCCGAAATCGCCTTTGCCTGGGGGTTCCAGGATCAGTCGTCCTTTTCGCGGATGTTCAAGGCACGTTTCGGCATTTCACCCCGCGAAGGCCGCCACGGCGGTCATTGACCCGGCCTACGGGCGGCCGAAGGTTTTCCAGCGATCGAGGATTTTCTGCGCGGATTTGAGATGCGGACGGTCGATCATCTTTCCGTCGATCTGGGCCACACCGGCCCCTGCCCCGTTCGCCCCTGCCCCGTCCATTGCCGCGACGATCTTCCGGGCCCAGTCCACCTGTTCCTCGGTCGGTGTGAAAACGGACTGAATTGGCGCGACCTGGGCGGGGTGGATCGCCATCTTGGCGGTGAAGCCGCAATCGAGCGCTTCCGTCGCCTCTTCGATCAATCCGGCCTCGTCCCTGAAGTCGGTATAGACCGAATCAACCGCGGTTACGCCCGCATCTTTCGCCGCGAACAACATGGCGTCGCGGGCAAAGCGGAAGGGCGTGTAATAGGCACCGTCATCCCCCCGGTTTCTGATCGCCCCCATATCGGCGGCAAGGTCCTCCGCCCCCCAAGTCATCGCCGCAAGGCGCGGATGATCCCAATCGGACGAAAGCAGATTTCGCACGCCACGGACCGTTTCCGTCGCGATGGCGAAAATCACGGCATCCCCGCCGCCATGTCTTGCGATCAATCGCGACAATGCCTCGATATCGCCCTTTCCCTCGCATTTCGGCAGCACATAGCCATCCGGCATGCCCGGTGCGGTCGCGGCGACATCGTCCTCGGCAAGGCCGGTGTCGAGCGCATTGACCCGCACGAAGCGGCGCATCGGTGCGGGCCGCGACAGGAAATCGGCGGTGATCCTTCGCGCTTCTTCCTTTGCACCGGGAGCGACAGAATCCTCAATATCCAGGATCAGGGCGTCCGCCCCGCTGTCGAGCGACTTTTCCTGTTTGCGCGCACTGTCGCCGGGGACGAAAAGGTAGCAGCGTGGGTCCATGATTCCGCTCACATTCTTTTGGCGACTTCTTCAAGCATGACCTCGGTCGCGCCGCCGCCGATGGCCTGCACGCGTGCATCCCGCGCCATGCGTTCTATCGTGCTTTCCCGCATGAAGCCCATACCGCCATGGAACTGGACGCAATCATACATGACCTCATTCACCAATTCGCCGCAGACCGCCTTGATCATCGACACTTCCCGAACCAATTCCTCGCCCCGCGCCGCCCGCAGGGCCGTGGCATAGATCATATGGCGGGCCGCTTCCACCCGCGCCGCCAGCATGGCGAGGCGCTGTCGGATCGCTTGTTTCTGCCACAGGGATTCTCCGAAAGCCTTCCTTTCCTTCACATAGTTGACGGTCAGGTCGATGGCCGCCTGCGCCTCCCCCATCGACATCGCGCCCAGGACGAGGCGTTCGTTCTGAAAGTTCTGCATGATCGCATAGAAGCCGCGCCCTTCCTCGCCCAGGATGTTTTCCTGCGGAATCCGGACATCCTGGAACGAAAGTTCCGCGGTGTCGGACGACCGCCAGCCATGCTTGTCGAGCGCGCGGGAAACGGTGAAACCCGGGGTTCCCTTCTCGACCAGGAACATGGTGACCGACCGGCTCGGCGCCGCTGCCGCATCCGTCTTGGCGGCGACGCAGTACAGGTCCCCATGGACGCCGTTGGTGATGAACATTTTCGACCCGTTGAGGACGAAGTCGTTGCCGTCGCGCCGCGCCGTCGTGCGGATCGACTTCACGTCGGACCCGGCATCCGGTTCGGTCACCCCGACGGCGGTGATGACCTCCCCCGACACGATCTTGGGCATCCATTTGGCTTTCTGCGCCTCGGTCCCGGCGTTGAAAAGGTGGACCGAGGCCATGTCGGTATGCACCAGCGCGGTGATCGCCACCCCGGCATAAGTGCAACGCCCGAGTTCTTCCGAGAGGATGACGGTCGCCATCTCGTCCATTGCCGACCCGCCGAATTCCTCCGGATATCTGATACCGAAAAACCCCAATTCGCCCATTCTGCGTAACACGTCACGCGGAACGGCGCCTTGCTCCTCCCAGGCATCGGCATGGGGTTTGATCTCCTCCTCGACGAAACGCCGCACCTGGTCGCGCAGCATCCTATGTTCCTCGCGGAAGAAGACCGGGCTGTCGGCCGGCCCGGCGAAACTGGAGTCGAACATGGACATGAAACCTCCTGCTATATGGCGGATATACCGCCGGTAACCGATATTGTCTGGCCGGTGATCTTCGACGCGCCGGGTCCCGCCAGGAAGGCAACGAGGGCGGCGAGATCATCCGCCTCGGCCACGCCCAAACCGGCCATGCTTTCGGCCTTGGAAAACAGTTTCTTCGCGAAGGGATCCGCCATCAACGCCTCGTAGAGCGGCGTATCCCGGACGATCGACGGCGTCAGACAATTGACCCGGATGCCCTGCCGTTTGGCTTCGATGGCCATGCCGCGGCAGAACATGGCGATCCCCGCCATCGCCGCGCCGATAGCGACCTCGCCCGGCGTGGCGAGTTTGCCCGCATCGGACGCCACGCAGATGATCGTGCCGCCCCCCTTTGCCGCCATGACAGGATAAACCGCCCGGCAGGGCGTAATGACCGGGGCCAGGGAATTTGTGACATCGCCCATCAATTCCGCCGTCGGGATATCCTTGAGCAGCCTGGGCATCGGATCGCCGCCGGCGCAGGAGAGCAAAACGTCGATCCCGCCCATCATCCGGTCCGCCTCGGCAACGATCGCTTCCGCTTCTTCGGCGACACCGGCATCGCCTATTACGAACCGCGCGGCGGGATGATCGAGAGCGGCCAACGCCGCCGCCCCCCTGGCTTCCGTCCTGCCGGCGATGACGACGGCGTCCGCCCCATCGGCCAGCAATTGCCGGGCGGAGGCCAAGCCGATCCCCGACGTGCCGCCGACCACCAATGCCTTGACCCCGTTCAGCCGGCTCATGCCGGGGCGCCTTCGGGCCGTTTCATCATCAGGGCCGCGCGATCGCAAATGCCGCACAGGACATCGTCCTGGTTGAAGCATTCATGGCGCAGATTGACGATGCCCTCGCCCGGCCGGGATTTGCTTTCGCGCTTGCCCAGCACCGTCGTGCGGATATGGATCGTGTCGCCTTCGAACAGGGGATGCGGGAACTTCACGTCCGACATGCCGAGATTGGCCACCGTCGTGCCGAAAGTCGTGTCATTGACGGTCATGCCGACCATGCACCCCAGGGTGAACAGCGAGTTCACAAGCGGCTTTTTCCAGACCGACTTTTCCGCCGCATGGCGGTCGATATGAACCGGCTGCGTGTTCATCGTCAGCAGCGAGAACCAGTGATTGTCCGTCTGGGTGATCGTCCTCGTCCATTCATGGTCAAAGACCATCCCTTCCTCGAATTCCTCATACCAAAGCCCAGCCATCACTCCGTCTCCTCCAGTTCGATCAGTATGGTTTTCGCCGCCACGGTTTCATCCGCCCCGGCGGCCACGCGCGTCACCGTGCCGTCAAAGGGGGCGGTCAATGTGTGCACAAGCTTCATCGCTTCCATGACAATCAGCGGCTGACCCTTTAAGACCGCATCGCCTTCCGCCACATGAATGACAGTCACAAGCCCGGTGAGCGGCGCCGCGATCGCCCCCGGCGCGTTCCCACCGGCGCGCGCCTCCATCCGCATCTCGGCCAAGGGCCGAACCGCCGCCAGGATGTTCAGCCCATGGGCCGATGCCCCGATACGGCCGGCGACAGGCGCCAACCATGCGGGCGGGTCGCCCAGGGCGACCTCCCTATCCCCTTCCCTGACGGACAATTCATCCCCGAAACGCAGTTCGATCTCTGCATCGCCGTATTCATCCTCCACGAAAAGCGGGGCTTTTCCCGGTTCACCCGACCGGCCGATCCGGAAACCGTCCGTGCGCCGGACAGGGTCCCGGCCATTGGCAATCGAGGCCAATGCCGCATGGCCGCGAAGACGCAGCAGTTTGTCGGGATCCGGCTGCCAGCCTTCCGGGAAGGTTTCGGCCAGAAAGCCCGTCGTCGCCCTGCCTTCCGCGAAGGACGACGCGTCCAGACTATCGGCCAGAAAAGCGAGGTTGCTGCCGACGCCGCTCAGGACCGCCCTGTCGAGCGCCGCCTTAAGCGTCGACCGCGCCGCTTCCCGATCCGCGCCATGCACAATCAGTTTCGCCAACATGCTGTCATAATGGCTGGAAACGACCGACCCGGTTTCGACACCGGAATCGAAGCGGATGCGCGCCGGCATGGCGAGGTATTCGATCCGTCCTACATCGGGCAGAAAGCCTGCCTCGGGCCTTTCAGCATTGAGACGCACCTCGATGGCATGTCCCTTCGGTCGAATATTGTCCTGCGTGATCGGCAACGGAAACCCTGCGGCCTGTCGAAGCTGAAACTCGACCAGGTCGACCCCGCAGATCGCCTCCGTCACCGGATGTTCAACCTGCAAACGGGTATTCATTTCAAGGAAGTAGGGTTCGTTGCTGCCCGCCTGCATCACGAATTCCACGGTTCCCGCACCGGCATAGTCGATCGCGGCCGCCAAGTTGACCGCATGATCGAACAGGACCTGACGAACATCATCCGGCAGGTTCGGCGCCGGCGCTTCCTCGATGATCTTCTGATGGTTCCGTTGGACCGAGCAATCCCGCTCATGGAAATGCAGAACGTTGCCGCGACCGTCCCCGAAGACCTGAACCTCCAAATGCCGCGGATCCAGGATCAGCTTTTCGAGGAACACGGTCGGGTCCCCAAAAGCGGATGCCGCTTCCGACCGGGCGGAGTCCAAGGCGGCGTGCAGATCCGCCGGCTTTATGACCCGGCGCATGCCGCGCCCGCCGCCACCGGCACTTGCCTTGACCAGAACGGGATAGCCGATTTCTTCCGCGGCCTTCGCAAGGTCGGCATCCGTGGCATCCGGTCCGTCAAAGCCGGGCACGACAGGCACACCTGCCTTTTGCGCGACACCGCGCGCCAGAATCTTCGATCCCATGATTTCGACGGCGTCTGAGGACGGCCCGACAAAGGCCAGACCCGCTGACTCGACGGCCCGCACGAAGGCCGGGTTTTCCGATAGGAACCCGTATCCGGGATGAATCGCCTCCGCCCCGCTGACGGCCGCCGCATCGAGGATGGCGTCGATGTTCAAATAGCTTTCGGACGGCGCTGCCGGTCCGATCCGGACCGCGTCATCGGCCAACCGAACATGCAGGGCGTCGGCATCGGCATCGGAATAGACGGCCACGGTCCGGAGCCCGAGCCGGGATGCCGTCTTGATGACGCGGCACGCGATCTCTCCCCGGTTCGCGATCAGTACGCTGCGAATGGGGCGGGGAGCGGATAGAAAATCATTCATCCGGTTACATCCTGTAAACTGGGCGCATGGGGCGGACCTCCGCCCTGGCGGATACCACCGACAGGCAAAGACCGAGGATTCGCCGCGTATCGCGCGGGTCGACAATGCCGTCGTCGAAAAGGCGGGCGGTGCAGAAATAGGGGTCCGACTTTTCCTCGAACATCCGGCGCAGCATTGCCTCATGCTCCGCCAATTCTTCCTCGGTCGCCGGATTGCGGGAGATCGACGCGCGCCGCAAATCCATCAGCACCCCGCTGCCGACATCCGGGTTCATCCCGCCAAGCCGCGCATTCGGCCACATGAACATGAAATGCGGCCGGAACCCCCGGCCGGACATGCCGTAGTTTCCGGCGCCGTAGGAACTGCCGGTGACGATCGTCAGGCGGGGAACCCGGGTGTTCGACATGGCATAAACAAGCTTCGCGGAATGCTTGGCGATACCGCCCAATTCGGCGTCGCGGCCGACCATGAAACCCGTTGTGTTTTGCAGGAACAGGATCGGCGTGCCGCGCTGATCGCAGAGCTCGATGAAATGCGTGGCCTTCAGGCAGGCCTCGGAAAACAGCACACCGTTATTGGCGATGATGCCGATGGGATATCCCTCTATATGGGCGAAACCACAGCAGATCGTTTCACCCCATTCCGGCTTGAACTCGTGGAACAGGCTGCCATCGACAATGCGGGCGATAACCTCTCGCTGGTCGAAGGGCCGGGACAAGTCCGTCCCCACGATGCCCGGCAGGTCCGCGATATCGTATACCGGCGCTGTGGCGGCGACGCGATTGGGCGGATCCAACTGGGCATAGGTCAGTGCGCCGACCATATCCCGCAGTCGGCCCATGGCGGCGTATTCGTCCGGAACGATATGATCGGACACACCGGACTGGCGGGAATGCAGGGCCGCCCCGCCGAGGTCATGACGGTCAACCACTTCTGATATCGCCGCCTTGACGATCGGCGGGCCGCCGAGATGCACCGATGCATTGCCGTCCACCATGATGAATTCGTCGCAAAGCGCCGGAATATAGGCGCCGCCCGCGGTGCATTCGCCAAACACCGCGGCCAGTTGCGGAATGCCTTCGGCGGACATGCGGCTTTGTCTGTAAAAGGTCCCGCCAAAATGGTTTTCGTCGTAGAAGACCTCCTCCATCTGGTTCAGGTTGGCGCCGCCGCAATCGACCAGATAGATCACCGGCAGGCGATTTTCGGCAGCGATATCCTGGGCGCGGATATGCTTCTTCACCGTCTCGCGATGGAAACTGCCACCCTTCACCGTCGCGTCATTCGCGATGACCATGCACATCGTGCCCCGGACCGTGGCGAGGCCCGTCACGATACCGGCCGCCGCGACCTTGCCGTCATACAGGCCCCAACCCGCCATAGACGATAATTCCAGAAAGGCCGTGCCGGGATCGATCAGCAGGTCGATCCGGTCGCGCACGGGGATCTTTCCCCGTTCACGGTGCCTGGCCATCATTTTTTCGCCCCCACCGGCCCGAGCCCAGGTCAGCTTCCGATCCAGGTCCTCGATCAATGAGGCATATGCCGCCGCACGGGCAGCAAACTCTTCCGTTTGCGTGTCCGCGAGCGATTGTAACACCGCCATGGTCCGTCCCTATTTCCTTGTACGCATTGACATATTTACCTAAAACCTCGTTTCCCTCATATGATCGCTGACGAACCATGCCCCGACCAAGCACGAAGAAAACCCAGGACATGAAGGCGCGCGATATCTCCCGCCGGATGATCCTGGATCGCACGGCCCGCCTGCTCGTCGAGAAGGGATATTCCTCCACCTCGTTGCGCGACATCGCCAATGCGGCAGGCATGAAGGCGGGCAGTCTTTATTATCACTTCGACAGCAAGGAGAGCCTGGTCGAGGAGATCCTGACCGAAGGGGTGGCTCTTGTTCAATCCAGCGTGCAGGAAGCCCTCGATGCGGCGCCCGACGCGGATCCGATCGACCGCCTGAAGATTGCCATGCAATTGCATCTTCAGGCCCTGCATGACCGAAGCGATTACGCATCCGCCCATATTCGCTGTTTCGCCCATGTTCCGCAGGAAATCCGGCGCCGGCTGCGCGGTACCCGCAGTTCTTATGAGAAGGTCTGGGACACCTTGCTGGAGCAAGTAGTCGAAGCCGGTGAACTGGCCCCGGACGTGGACGTTCAGACGTTGAAATACGCCTTGTTCGGTATGATGAACTGGACGCTGGAATGGCGAGGGGCATCGGATATGGGACCGCAGGAAATGGCGGCCCATTTTTACCGTATCGTGATCGACGGCGTGGCCAAACGCTGACCGTGCTGGCGCGCATCGAACGCATGGCGCGACGCTCAATACGTCCTTGCATCGTCCAGCGCCCCCCCGATTGAGAACGCATCCACCCGAACCACAGTGTCGGCGCGCAGACGCGTGCGCTTCGTGAATGCCTCGCTCAGTATATCCTCCCGGCCTTCGGCGCCTGTATATTCTATCCGGATAAGATCGCGGTTGCCTTCACGTGTCACGCTCATGCGCGCTTCCTGCACGCCATTCGCATTATCGGCGAGGCCCGCCAGATGGGCCGGATAGACAAAGATCTCCCGCACCTTCACAGCAGCGCCGACACGCCCTTCCACAGGCCCGATGCGATCCGCGAATCCGTCTTCGCCAAGGCTCAAGGCCCGGCACAGATCACCGGTACCGAAACGGATCATCGGCCAACCGCGCGCCAAGGTGGAGACCACCACTTCCCCCGGTTCGCCGGGGCCGAGCGGCGCACCGCTTGCCGGATCGCAGATCTGGACCAACCTGTCGGGATGCGTGTTGTAGCCCGGTTTGCCCGCCTCCTCATACCCGACAAGACCCAGATCGGCGGTTCCATAGCAGCCATGCGTGGTTATTCCATGGGTTGCCTCCAACCGTTTGCGCTTGCCCGCCCAATCGCCGGGTTCGCCGCCGAGGAAGGCGCGCGTCAGTTTCCAATGCCCCTGCGTGCCGCCGAAACGATCCGCAAAAGCATCGGCCACCGTTTCAAAATAGGCGGTCGATCCCATGAAGGCGGTGACACCCATCGTGGCGATGAGTTGGACCTGCAACTCCGTCTGCCCCGGCCCGGATGGAATGACGGTCGCCCCCACGGACCGGGCGCCTTGCCCGAACAGCAACCCCGCCGGGACAAGATGATAGGCCCAAGTGTTCAAGGCGACGTCACCGCGCCCAAGGCCGGCCGCGCGGAACATCATGTCGAATCCGATCGCCGTTTCGTCGCCTTTCAGCATGGGTTCAAAGATCGGACCGGGCGAAGCGAAGACGTGGTCCACATCTTCCATGGGGCAGGCAAGGAAACCCGCGAAGGGCGGATCTTTCGCCTGCATTTCCATCAGGGTTTCCTTTTTCAGAACCGGCAAACGGTTCAGCCCCCCGGCTTCGGCCAGTTGCGCCGGCGTCAGGCCCGCTTCGGCCAATCGGCGCGCGAAAGCGGGTGCATGGCCGGCGGCTTCGGCCGCCGTCGCGGCCAGGCGTGTCAGTCGTTCGCTCATCCCAACCACCTTTTCCGGCGCCGATAGTGTTTCACGTCGCGATAACTCGGCCGGTCCGCGGCCCCGGACATGCCGAGGTAGAATTCCTGGACGTCCTGGTTGCCCTGAAGCTGGTCGCGTGAGCCGTGCAACACGATGCGCCCCCCTTCCATGATGTATCCGTAGTCGCACCGATCGATCGCCGCACGGGCATTCTGTTCGACGAGAAGGACGGTCAGTCCTTCTTCATCCTTGATCCGGCCAATCGTCTCGAACAATTGCTCGACCAGGATCGGCGCAAGGCCCATGGACGGTTCATCCAGTATCAACAGTTCCGGCCTCGCCATCAGCGCGCGCCCGATCAACAACATTTGCATCTCGCCGCCGGAGAGATAACCCGCGGTTCTGTTCAACAGGCCCGGCAGCGCCGGGAAATACTCGAACACCTTTTCAAGGTCGTCTTTCACACCGGCCCGGTCGGTCCGCAGATGGGCACCGACCATCAGGTTCTGCTGGACGGTCAAATGCTCCAGAACACGCCGGCCTTCCAGGACCTGCACGATGCCCGCCTTGACCACATCGGACGGGTCGGCATGGGTGATATCCTGTCCCTTGAAGGTAATCCGCCCCGCCGTGACCATCCCCAAATCGGAATGCAGCAGACAGGATATCGCCTTCAGAGTGGTCGACTTCCCGGCGCCGTTGGCGCCGAGAAGAACGACCATCTGGCCCTCGCGCACCTCTATATTCGTAGAGCGCAGAACCTGAATGACGCCGCTATAGACGACATCGACGTTTGCGAGGGTTAGCGACATGGGTCAGATCACCACTTTTCAAGCATCGGTACAGGGAACCAATCGTCCTGCACCGGGACGATTTCACCACCACGGACGACTTCGGCGGTCGCCTGGATATCGCCCACCGGGAACGGCGCCGTCGTGTCGTAGTCCAGCGTCGGCAATGCCCCGAGAAGCTGTTCCTCGGTATATTCATGCGCCATCAACGCATCATACATCGCCTGGCCGTCGACCTTATCGGCCCCGACCGTCGCAACCGCGTTTTCCAACACGCGCAAAGCCAGGATCGCCTGGGCCGCGGCCTGCGCGGTGATCAGGCCCCAACTTCCGTCCTTCTTGTACTTTTCGAACACATCGCGAATGGGAAGGTTTTTCTTGCCCGGCGCGGCAAAGCTGAACGCACTGTAGGATCCTTCCAATTGAGCGAGCGGAATGCCCTTCGCGACTTCATAGAGCCCGTTATGGGTCGAGGCGACGATCGGAACGCGCTGCCCCAATTCCTCCATCGCCTTGCTGGCGGCGATGACCTGGGCCGTGGTGCCGCCAACCAGCATCACATCCGGCGAGTCCGCCAGCGCGGCGCGGACCTGCGCGGTCAGCGAGACGGGCGAGGTTTCCGACCATTGGACGCTCGTGACCGAGAACCGGTCGGGATGCTGCTCGGCGAGCTTTTTCACCCCGTTCACCTGGTCCACGAAACCGGCCTGGTTCTGCGTGGAAATCGCGGCGATTTTCAGGGCGGCGCCCTTGTCCTGCTGCATGTGTGTAAAAAGGCCCGCGAATTCGTGGCTGTAGGTCGGGCGGATCGAGAAATGCCAACCATTCTCTTTCCAGACCAGGCCGACCATTGCGGTTCCCAGCAGCATCGGCACCTTGTCGTTGGGCAGACGGCCCATCAGCGTCACAAGGTCCGGCGACCCGAAACCGAGATGGATGATCGGTTCGTCCGACGACAGAATTGCCGGCCAGGTTTTCGCGACGACGGAACTGTCGTACCGCATATCGTAGATTTTCAAGTTCACGTCGACACCAAGGTCCTTGCCGACCTCGGCATTCCAATAGTCGACCACGGCCTGCAATCCGGCCATGGCGTTGGGCATCACATCGGCGAAGGGGCCGGAATAGTCGGCACTGGCACTCACCGTATAGGTTTCGGCGGAGACCGGGCCCGACAGGCAAAGTGCCGCCGCCCCCGCAGCTATCAACATCCTTAAACGCATAACGTCTTCCTCCTCTGTATCGGGGCGATCAGCCCCCCTTTGATCCGGTCTTTGTTAGGTCCGTGGGAACGGCCATAGCCGGAATCCTGTCCTTGCGGTGTGCCAGAGATGGGCGAGACCGCGCGGTTCGAAGATGAGCGCCACCAGAATGCAGACGGCCAGTGCGACCGAGCTGAGCGCGAAGACCGCGCCCCCGCCGATCGCGGCGCCGGACTGCAGCAAGGCATTGGCCGCGCTGTGCAATCCTTCCTGGATGAGGGTGACGAAAACGACCCCGAGGATCGGGCCGAGGGGCGAGTGAATCCCCCCGACGATCAGCATGCCGAGGTACCAGACGGATGTGAAAAGCGTAAAACTGGACACGGTGACGAATTGCAGGAAATAGGCGAGGATCGCCCCCGCCACGCCGGCGAACAAAGCACCGGCGAAGAAGGATTCGATCTTGATCCGGGTAACCGGAATGCCAAGGACACCGGCCGCCGTGTCGTTGTCATGCACCGCGCGCAAGGCACGCCCGAAGCGGGAGCGCGGCAGGTTGAATGCCGCCCAGACGGCGATCACGACAAAGCCCAATCCGAGATAATAGAACCCTGCCGGCGTCGACAGCGACAGGCCGAACAGCGACGGCGGGGTCACGGGCATGCCGACGAGGCCGCCGAGCCAGGACATCGGAAGCGCCAGGATCACGATGGGAAACATGACCTGCGCCGCAAGGGTCGTCAGTGCCAGATAGAAGCCGCGTACGCGCGCGGCTGGCAAAGCGAAGACGACCGAGACCAGCCCCGTCACCAAGGCCGCCGACGGAACCACCAACCAAAACGGCAGTCCCATCCCGGACAATTTCGCCGCCGTGAATGCCCCCACGCCGACAAAGGCGGATTGTGCGATATTGATCTGCCCGGCCATGCCGACCGTGACGAACAAGCCGTATACCGCGATCAGGGTTATGAAGAGATGCGTCATCTCACCCAGAAACCAGGCCCCCGCGAACGACGGCACGCACAAGAGGAAGGCGAGCAGCAGCAGCAGCCAGATCCGCGACCGATGCGTCTCGAGCACACGCGCTTCCCGGGCATAACTGTCGAACCAAATACCGGTGGGCCGCATGTCTCAGAGCCTTTCGATCTTGCGCCAGCCGAACAGGCCGTAGGGGCGAATGAGAAGAACGGCGATCATGACCCCATAGGGCAGCACGCCGGAGGCAGCGCCGTTGGTCAGCGGATCGAGATAGGCCGATGCCAAAGCTTCGAAGATGCCGATCAACAACCCCGCCAACGGGGCGCCGCGAATACTTTCCAAACCGCCCAGCAGGGCAACCGGTAACGCCTTGAAACCGATGACCGCGACTTCGAGCGACAGAATGGAACCGGATAGCAGAACCACCGCCGCGGCCGTCGCCACGATGGTCCCCATGACCCAGGCGACGCCGATGGCCTGGCGGACCGATACCCCAAGCGACAGCGCCGTCGTGTGATCTTCCGCAACGGCGGCAAGGCGCAGCCCCAGCCGCGATTTGGTGAAGAACAGGTGCAGGGCCTGGGTCAGGACAATCGTGAAGACCGCACCGATCAACAGTCTGGTATTGACCAGGAACGGCCCGACTTCGATTGCGCCTTCCGGCAGGATCACCGGCGCGGAACGCGATTCCGCCCCCCAGATCAATTGGGCCAGTCCCCGTAGCAGAATCAACAGGGCAACGCCCGCCATGAAGATCGTAAAGGCCGATTGCCCGATCAACGGCCGGAAAATCGTCCGTTCGATCGCCATGCCGAAGAGAGTGCAGGCCGCGACGGTCAGCAGCAGCGCGACCGGCAGTGGAATGGGATAGCCGATTCCCGCCGCCCCCTCGGTGAAGGTCCAGAGCATGAAGGCGCCGAAGACGAGGACCTCACCTTGCGCAAGATTGATAATGCGCGATGCCCGGTAGATGACCACGAAGGAAATCGCGACCAGTCCATACACCAAACCGACCAACGCGCCTTCGATCAGGATCTGCAGGAAGTTGATCATCAGGCGACCTCCATCCGGTTCATGAAAACCCCCGCCTTCAGGCGGCTCTTCCGGCCGTCCTGATAGGTCACCTCGATATCCACCGGCACGGTGTCGGCATCGCCGTAGAGCCCATCGATGAGGGATGCGTATTTGCCTTCAATAGCGCCCCGGCGAAGCTTTCGGGAGCGCGTCAATTCTTCCTCATCCGCATCCAACTCCTTCGGCAGGTTGGCAAAGGCGGTGATGCGCGCTCCGGGATCGACAATGGCGTTGACCTTGGCGATGGCCTGCGCGATCTCAGCCCGAACCGGGGCCAGTTGGCTCAATTCGGGGAATGTTCCGAAGGCGAGGCCGGAACGTTCCGCGAACCGGCCGGCTATCTCCATGTCGATATTGACCAGGGCGACAATCCGGTCGTGCTTTTCATCGCCGATCACGATCGCGTCTCGAACCATCGCGGCGGATCGCAAATGGTTTTCCAGAAATTGCGGCGGATAGGCCTGCCCGTTCGACAGCCTGCGCAGGTCCTTGACGCGGTCCAGGAAGATCAACTCGCCACGCTCGTCGAGCCGCACGGCGTCACCCGTATGATACCCATCCTCGCTCTCACCCATTTCGGCGGAGTCTTCCGGATTGTTCAGATAGCCGGAAAAGGCGAGGACCTTCAGGCGAAGCTCGCCGTCGTCGTCCACCCAGGCCTCCATCGGCGGTGCGATGGCGGGATCGGACGGCATCAGCCGCCCCATCGTGTCCGGGTTCTTGTCCCCGGGCCAATGGGTCGCGATAAGCCCCAGTTCCGAACTGCCGTAGAGATTGCCCAGCGGGACGCCGAAGGCGCGGAACCGGCCGAACAGTTCCGCCGACAAGCCGGACCCGCCGGACAGAACCGCTTGCGCCTGCGTTAATCCGAGCAGGTCGCGAACCCCCTTCAGGACAAGCTGATCCGCAATCGGCCAAACCACGGCGCGCTTGAACAGGCTACCTCCGCCATTCGCTCTTTCCTCTCCCTGCCGCAAACCCCAGGCATAAAGCCTCTGCCGCCAGCGGGAGGCATCCATCATGCGGGCCTCGACATCGCTCGCCTGCATTTCCCATTGCCGCGGCGTGAACATCAGGAATTCCGGCCCGATCTCCCGAAGGTCCAGCTGAACGGTTTCCGGCTTTTCCGCGAAATGCAGCACCAGCGGCGCCAACATCGGCAGCGCGATACCGAAGAACTGTTCCGCGGCCCAGGCGGGCGAGATGTAGGAAAGGTAGTTGCCACCGCCGCGGATGCCGAGCGACCCCATCAGGCGATAGGCATTGTCCAGGATGAAGGCGTGATTGAGCATCGCCGCCTTCGGCCGGCCGGTGGTGCCGGAGGTATAGCAATACACCGCGACATCGGTCTGCACGGCTTCGGCGATGCGGGCTTGCATATCGAGACCTTCAGGGGCCTTGGCCTGCGCGTCGTCGAGCGCCAGCAGGCGGGGATCGTCATACCCCCACAACCCATTGTGTTCGACATGGAGAAGCCGTTGAACATTCGGCGCGCCATCGGGACAGGCCAGTATCTTGTCGACCTGCTCCTGATCCTCCCCGAACGCGAAGACCGCGCCGGAATGGTCCAAGACGTAACCGATTTCATCCACCGAGGCATCGGGATAGATGTTCACCGCGACGGCGCCCAGCGCGACAGCCGCCATCTGGGTGATCCAGGCCTCCTCCCGGTTCTCGCTCAACAGGGCGATGACGTCGCCCTTTTTGAGCCCCAGACCGTCCAGGGCGCGCGCGGTACGGCACACCGTCTCGAACAGGTCGGCCCAGCTCGTGCTGCGCCACAACCCGGCGCGCTTGGAGCGGATCGCCGTCACCGTCGGCATGTCGGCCGCATTGTCGCGCAGCATTTGCGGCAGGGTGCGTTTCCGCGACCCGCGCGGCAAGGCGACTTCCCGGGCGACGAGGTGACGCTTGCTCATGCCGCCGCCCCCGCATTGGAGTCGGCGGACGCGCCGAGATAGGCCTGAATCACGCGCGGATCGTCCCGGACCGTCGCCGGCGTGCCGTCCGCGATGACGGCCCCGAATTCCAGCACCGTTACCCGGTCGGAGATATCCATCACCACATCCATGTCGTGTTCGACCAGGATCACCGGGATTCCGAAACGATCGCGGATGTCCAATATGAAACGGGCCAGATCCCCTTTTTCCTCGGGACTCATCCCCGCCATGGGTTCGTCCATGATCAGGATGGCGGGCGACAGGGCGAGCGCCCGGCCCAGATCCACCCGTTTCCTCAAACCATAGGAAAGATCGCCCACCGTGCGATGCCGATCCTGCTCGAGTTCCAGGAAGTCGATGATCTCCTCCGCCTTGGCGGCGAAGGCTTCCTCCTGCCGGACGGCCATGGGCGGCCGGAACAAAGCGCTGAAGATGCCGCCCTTCATACGGGGATGAAACCCGGTCAGAATGTTTTCTCGCACCGTCATCGACGGGTAGGTCTGGATGCCCTGAAAGGTCCGCCCGATCCCCATCCGCGCGCGGTCGGGCGGGGCACGGTGGGAAATGCCCGCGCCCTTGAACCGCACCTGTCCGGAATAGGGTTTGTAGAACCCGGACAAGCAGTTGAGCAGACTGGACTTGCCCGCGCCGTTCGGCCCGATCAAGGCGTGGATGGACCCTGCCTCGACCGCCAGCGACACCGACCGCAACGCTTCGACCGCCGCGAAACGCAGACACAATTCGGACGCTTCCAGAATGGTCCCGGATTCTTGGACCATGATATTCCTCCCCAGTGTCACGCGCCGGCGTTCTTGTGCGCCGGCCGCGCGTCAGAACGCCACGTCGAGCCCGCAAGCCCTTGCAATCAGCAATGTCTGTATTTGACTGGACCCGTCGCCGATCGTGCAGATCCTGTTGTCGCGCAGGTACCGGGACGGCGGGCAATCATCCATGAAGCCCCATCCGCCATGCACCTGGATGGCCATGTTCGCGACTTCGGAACCGACTTCCGTCGCATGCAGCTTGGCCATCGAAAGCGCACCGAGATCGTCGATTCCCTGATCGACCTGCCAGGCCGCGCGATATGTCAGCAATCGGGCCGTATCGACTTTCAATGCCATCTGCGCCACCAGTTGCTGGATCAATTGCAGGCGGCCGATCGAGGCGCCGAATGCCTGCCGTTCCTTGGCATAGTTGATGGCGTGGTCGAGACTTGCCTGGGCGAGCCCAAGCGAACAGGCGGACAGAAAAAGACGGGCGGCCTGATAGCCCTTGTGAAGCACGTAGCGCCCGCCGTGCACCGGTCCGACAACGGCCTCTTCGCCAAGCTGGCAATCGTCAAGATAGAGCGGCCTTGTGTCCGAACTCTTCCATCCCATCTTGTTGTAGCTCTTGCCCCGGGTGTAGCCCTTGGCATCGTTCGGGGTCAGAAACAAAGTGAACTGTTTCTTTTCCGCCTCCTTCGGCGAGGTCACCGCAAGGATAAGCGTGAAGGTCGAAATCTCGGTTCCCGGATTGGTGATGAACGCCTTCTCACCGGACAGGGACCATTGCCCGTTGTCGAGCTGGCTGGCCCGCGTCTTGAAACCGCCGGTATCGGACCCGGCATTCGGTTCCGTCCCCGCGATCGAGCAGATCTTCTTGCCGGTTACGATATCCGGCAACCAGGTCCGTTTCTGTTCTTCCGTGCCGAAGCGGGAGACGGTCAAACCGGTTGCCATCGACACCATGACGGAGACGGCGAGCGACTGATCCGCGCGGGCGATTTCCTCCAGCGCCAGGACGGCCTCGAAGACGCCCAGTCCCATGCCGCCCAATTCCTCAGGGAAGGGGATGGCATGTACACCCATTTCCCCGACCCGTTGAAACAGATCGATGGGGAACGCCGCATTCCGATCCAACTCCTCGGCGCGCGGCGCAATTTCGGCCTGCGCGAAGTCATGGATGGTTTGCTTCAGTTCCTTTTGCTCTGGCGTTAGGTCGAAATGCATTCTTGGTACTCCCCTTACCGGCTTTTTCCCGCTGTTCCGGGTTCCGCATTGACATGAAGTTTGGATTCCAGGGTCTTCGGCGGCTTTGCAGCCAGGCTGCGCGTGACCAATTCGATGATCGCGTCGGACACATCGTCGGCCGACCAGGCACCGTCCTCCCGGTACCATTTCGCGACCCAATGCATGGTGCCCAGCAGCATGAAGACGGCGATTTTCGGTTCCACGGCGATGATGGAACCGTCGCGCTGCCCCTCCACGACCAAGGCCCGCAATCGGCGTTCATAGTCGTCGCGAAGACCGTAGATTCGCTCCGCCGCGTCGCCGACCAACGCGTTCTCTTCCATGATCAAGGCCGGCACACCCAGTACCGCCATCATTTCCAAAAGATAGTTCCGCAGGCCGAGATAGATTTTCTCCAGGCCCGTATCCCCGGCCTCTTCACCAGCGGTGAGGGCCTTGTCCGCGATCTCCATCGCCTCTTCGTGACAGGCCAGGATCAGATCGTTCTTGTTGGACACATAGCGGTAGAGGGCCGCCGTCGAAACGCCGAGCCGTTCCGCCACATCATCGAGCTTCGCCCCATGGCTGCCCCGTCGCGAAAATACCCGCGCGGCCGCCCGGATGATTGCCTGGCGCTTCAATTCCTGCTGCGCGGCGCGGTTAGGAACGGCGTTTCCCCACATTTTCTTATCTCTTTTTTATACCTAACGTTTGTTATAATTATGCAGGAATGAGGCGTCAATAGCGGACGTGAATTTCAATTCATTTCGATTGCTGACTCTTCAATCGCGTGAAGGACGGAACCGGTCTTCAGGAAAGTCTCGACAGCACATACGCATGTCCGCCGACGAAAACCGGGACATGTCGTTTAATGATTTTCGGCTATCGGCTTGTTGGAAACCGCATCAACTGCATGGCGCCGTTCCAACCCGGCAGGTGAGTTCCTGACCGAGCATGGAGGCATGGCGGTGTGCGAAAAGACACGAATGAGACGGCGTCAATAAAACAACAACGGGCGGCCGGGACCGAAACCGGTACGCCCTGCCCTTTCCCAAGCCAGAGGCGCACCGTGCTTGGTGGGCTTTTCCGGTGGATGCTCCCCGATGTGGGGCGATACCGACAGATCACCCCCAACGATATGCTTATGCGTGAACCGTTTAGTGCATCCCACCGGTGGCGCCGCCGTCGATGGCGATTTGGACACCTTGTATGTGGCGCGACTCCGGCGAACACAGGAAAGCGACCGCGTTGGCAACGTCTTCCGGCTGACCCAAGCGGCGGATACCGGCGCCGCTGACATTCCGGGTCTTGGCTTCCTCTATGGAAATCCCCTCGACCTCGGCCTGATGCTCCAGCAAGGTCTGCATGCGGTCCGAGACGGTCATGCCCGGATGAACGATGTTGACGTTGACGTCGTCCTTCAATCCCTGCTTCGACAAAGACTTGGTGAAATGGGCCAAGGCGGCATTGACCGCGCCCCCGACCATGAAGCCCGGCGCCGGCGAATAGGCAGCGGCACCGCCGACATTAACGACCGTCCCCTTCGCCGCTTTCAGCGCCGGCCACAGCAAACGCGTCAGCCGCACAGCGCCGTGAAACTTCAGAGCAAAGCCATCCATCCAATCGTCATCGGATTGTTCCGGAAACGTCCCGGCTTTGGTGTCGCCGGCGCAGTTCACCAGGATATCGACCCGGTCGAACCGATCGAGAACCGCGGCGGCCGCTTCCTCGCACCCGCTTAAGGTTTTCAGGTCCGCCGAATGCGATGCCGCGTCAACATCATGCGCCGCAGCGATATCCCGGGCGGCCTGCGTCAACGCCTCCGCGGACCGCGCCAACAGAAACACATTGCACCCGTTAGCCGCCAATCGCTCCGCGATCGCGCGTCCAATGCCCTTGCTGGCGCCGGTCACCACCGCGGTTTTCCCGGCAAATGCTTTTTCCTGCACTCTTTCCCTCCCTTTCGGCTTGGCTCGGCTATTGGCTCGCCGTCACACCGCCGTCAACATAGATCACCTGCCCCGTCATGTAACTGCCCGCAGCGGAAGCGAAGGTGATCACCGGGCCGGTCACCTCTATCGGATCGCCGATACGGCCCAGCGGGTTGCGCTCCAGGATGAAGTCCCGGAATTCCGGCTTGTCCAGATGCGGCTTGATGCGGTCGGACTGAATGAAGGTCGGCGCCACACCGTTCACGGTAATGCCATGCGGCGCCAATTCCATCGCGTGTTGCTTAACCAGCATCAGCAATCCGCCCTTGGTACTGCAATAGGCGGAATATCCCCGCCCGCGCAGGGCAAGCTGCGAGCGCACCGAAAGAATATGGACATGCCTGCCGGGTTTACCGGCGTCTATTTGAACCCGCGCCACGGCCTGGCCCAGAAACATGGCCGCCTTCAGGTTGGTTTCGTACATCAGATCGAAAGACTCTTCGGTGACTTCCAATATCTTCTGTTCGCGCTGAATGCCGACGCAGTTCACCAGAATGTCGATCGCGCCAAGCTCCCCGGCCACGGCGGACGTGACCTCTTCAATCTCAGGAACGGAACGGGCATCCAGGGCATAACCGGACGCGGAATATCCGGCCGCCCGGATCGCGGCGGCGAGCGCTTCGGCCTTGTCGCCCTTCGGGCCGGCAACCGCCACCGTCGCTCCTTGAACCGCCAAGGCCCAGCAGATCGCCGCGCCCAAGGCGCCATAGCCGCCGGGCACGAAGGCGGTCGCACCGGTCAGGTCGAATTGCATCCGCAATTTTTCGAGATCGATGGACGGTGTCAGGCTTTCAATGACCTTCACTTCGGACATACGTTCAGACCCTTATCCCTGCGGCGGTGTAGACCGATTCCATCAGCCGCAGCGTTTCCAAATTGTCGAGCCGGTCGGTTTCGAACGGTGCGCCCGTCCGTATCCCCTCGACGAATTGGCGGATCGCCTCGGTGAAGCACTCCTGATACCGGCCGGCCAGATCGACCGTCTGGGCCTTTTCTTCCTCTCCGACAAGAAAGATTCGGTCGAAATCCATGACCAAAGTGCCTTTTGTGCCGACCACTTCATATCGGTCCGCGGGTAAAGGCTGATAGCCGGACGCGGTCAATGTCCCGTCGGCAACCGCAACAATCCCCCCTTCCCCCTGAAGGACAATGGTTGCCGTGTCTTCACCCGGGAGGTCCGTGTTGAGACGGCCCAGCACGGCGGAAACGACCTTCAACGGGCCAAGTGTGCACCGCATGATGTCCAGATGGTGGATCATCGTCTCGAACACGATGTTGCGGTCGAAGCCGGTGAGGTAAGGCTGGCGGTCGACCAGAAAGGGCGTTTCCCCGTCCAGCGATACCAGCCCCGAACAACGCACCGTCATCGCGGCATGCCGGGGTTCCCCGATCAGACCTTGTTCGATCCAATCCCGGACAAGGCGGTAATGCGGCCGGAAACGATAATTTTCATGCACCATGAAGCGGACACGATCACCGATTTCTTCAATCAGGGCTTCCGCCTCCCGAACCGTGCGGGTCAACGGTTTCTGACACATGACATGGATGCCGTGATCGGCCGCCGCGCGGGCAACCGGCGCATGGGCATCGACGGAAGCGGCGATGTCCACCGCGTCGATGCCGCCGTCGGCGAACATTTCCGCGACACCCGTGTAGACCCGGTCGATCCCGAATTCCTTCGCTCTCGCCACGGCCTTGTCGCGGTCGGTATCGCAAACCGCAACGACCTCGGCCCCCGCCACATCCGCCCATCCCCGGAAGTGGAACAGGCTGATCATGCCCGTACCGATTACGCCAACTCTCAACACCGATCCTTCAGCCATACCCGTACAACCACCGTGTTACCTTGCCGGAAATATTCTTGAGCGAATGTGAAACGCCGCGCGGAATGAAAATCAGGTCGCCCGGTTCGGCGATGAAGGTTTCGGACCCTACCGAGATTTCCAGCCGTCCGTCTTCCACCGTCACATACTCGTCGGTGCCATGAACGAAATCGTTCCATTCCTGGCCCGGCGGGTCGACAAAGCGCCCGAAGGAGAACCCTTCCGACTGCCAATGCGCCCGCACGCTTTCCGCCTCTACCGGGGCGGCGTACCGTCCCCTTGTTACGATTTCCGTCATCTCCCTTCACCTTCGACTGCGAACGGTTCCGCCAGCAGGCTTCCCAAATAGGCTTGTACAGGCTGCAATTCCGCAAGCGCGCCAAAGCTGGCCGCATGATGCAGGGTGCCTTTCTGGACGAAAATGAAACGCTCGCAGATTTCCTTCAGAATATCCAAATGAAAGCGTTCATTGGGGTGTACGCACAAAAAGACCAGACGGTTCTGTGACCGCAGCTTTCGGAAAAAGTCCAGCATGAACCCGATATAGCCGTCTTGTGTATTGAACTGCGGTTCGTCGAACAGATGGATCAGCGGGTAATCGCTGCCGGCCCTATCCATCATGAAGGCCGGCTTTCGGCGGGCGAAATGCCGAACCTGGTAGGATTGGTGGTAATGGATCGCCAACCGGTCGCGTTCGTCATAGCGGACGTTGTGGATATTTCGCCCGGCGCAGACGACCTTGCCCCCGGTCGGGCTGTTCGACCCGGTCATCAGTTCGAACAATGTCGTCTTACCGGACCCGTTCGGCCCCATCAGACCGACGATTTCGGGGCCGTCGATTTGAAAATCCGCCTCCAAGCGGAAGGTTTCCTGCTTTCGGAAGGCCCCCTTCGTGTAGGTTTTGACCAGCTTGTCCACATGCAACATCGGCGCGTCCATCATCACACCCCCAGCAATCGTTCGCGCAAGGCATCGTCATTCAACAAGTCCCGCGCCGTCCCTTCATGGACAATCCGGCCATGTGCCATGACATAGACCCGGTCGGACACTTCAAGCGCGGCCAGGGCGTTTTGTTCCACGATCAGAACCGATATCCCCTCGGCCTTGAGGCGGCGTATCGTCTTCATCACATCCTGAACGATTTTCGGCGCAAGCCCTTGTGACGGTTCATCGAACAGGACGAGGCCAGGGGAGCCGAGCAAGGCGCGGGAAATCGCCACCATCTGCATCTCGCCGCCGGAAAGGTTCTCACTATCCCGGTGCATCAAGTACTCGAGCGCGGAGAAGATTTCGAACATCTCATCCAGCGACCAGGACCGAAACCGGCTTTTCCGCCGGCCGATCGCCAGGTTCTGGTCGACCTTCAATGTCGGGAAAATCCGCCTGTCGTCCGGCACCCAGCCGATCCCCAAATTGACGATGTCATGGGTTTGCATGCTGGAGATATCTGTGCCGTCGAATGCGATACGGCCGCTCTGCGGCGGTGTCAGCCCCAGGATGGAACGGATGGTCGTTGTCTTGCCGACGCCGTTTGCGCCGAGCAGGGCCACGACTTCCCCTTCGCCCACGGAAAGCGATGTGCCGAAAAGCGCCTGAGTCTCACCATAATAGGTTTGGATGTTGTCGACCTGGAGCATCAGTTCAACTCCCCCAGGTTGGACCGGCGGACCCAGGGATTGGCGCGCAGTTCGTCCGGCGTCCCCTCCGCAATGACCTGACCCCAGTGAATCACCGAGATCTTATCCGCAACGTCGAACAGGAACTGCATGTCGTGTTCGATCATCACGATCGTCGTATGTTCCTTCAGGGACTGGATCAGATCGGCCAGCCGGCTGGTACCGTCCGCCCCCAACCCCGCTGTCGGCTCGTCGACGAATAACAAACGCGGTTCCGTCGCCAAGGCGACGCCAATTTCCAACGCGCGCCTTTCCCCATAGGACAGGCTTTTGGAGTTCGTTCTTGCGCGTCCCGGCAGGCCGACACGCTCCAGGATATCCATCGCCCGATCCTGCATTTCGCTATCCGCATCGATGGCATGCATGGGGTTCGTCAATTTCTGTCGAATGCCGGGCAGTGCGATCACGATATTGTCCAAGACGGTATATTCATCGAACAGGTTCATGATCTGGAACGAACGCGATATGCCGCGGCGGACAATTTTCTCCGGCGAGCTTCCGGTGATGTCGTCGCCGTCGAACAGGACCCGCCCCCGGTCCGGCTTGTATCGCCCGGTCAGGACATTGAAACAGGTCGTCTTGCCGGCGCCATTCGGGCCCATGATCCCTGAAAGGCGGCCTTCCTCGAAGGACAGATTGATTTCTTCCAGGACGACCTGCTGGCCGAAACGCTTATGAAGGTGATGAGCTTCGAACAATGCCATGGGTCAGCCCTCCGCCTTGGCCGGGTTGCCTTTGGGTTCCGATTTTCGCGTGAGGGAGGCGCCGATCAGGTCACGCCACATCCCGGCCAGGCCTTCGGGCTTGAACATCACCAACAGCATGAACATCAGCCCGAACCAGAGCAGCCAGGCTTCCGTATAGGCGCCCAACACGTCACGGGCGACGAAATACAGGATAACCCCCAGGACCGGCCCCCAGAAGCTGACGAACCCGCCGCCGATCAACACCATCAACACGATCGTGCCGGACCATTGCAGGCTCATGATATTGATATACGCGCCTTCCTGCGCCATGGCGAACAAGCCGCCCGCAAGACCCGCGATTGCGGTGGACAGGGTGAATACCGACCACTTGATGACGGATACCTTGTACCCGATGAAGGAGACGCGCATCTCGTTCTGCTTGATCGCCCGCAAGACCCGGCCGTACGGCGAATTGGTCAGTCTCCAAAGCAGAATGACCAAGACGCAGAACAGCGCGAAACACAGGTAGTACAGTTCCACATTCGACCTGGTCGACAGGGACGCCACGCCGAACTCCATGGGAAGTCGCTGAATATCCAGCAAGCCATCCTCACCGCCGGTGACATCGGTCCATTTGCTGGCGATGAAGAAGAAGATCTGCCCGAAGGCGATCGACATCAGCGCGAAATAAATGCCGCGCCGATGCGACAGGAACAAAGCCGTGGCGGCGCCGAAGGCCGCGGTCACCACCACGGCCGCGGCAAGACAGAACCAAAGGTTCGGCCATACCTCGAACTGCGCGAGACCGTAGGCATAGGCCCCTATTCCAAAGAACGCGCCATGCCCGAAAGACGGCAACCCCGTATAGCCCAGAAGCAGATTATAGCCGAGGGCGAAGATCATCCAGATAACGACCTCCACGCCCAGATATTGATAAAGTCCAACCGCCTCGATCCATAGCGGCATTGTGCCGAACAGAAGGATGGCGACGACGATCTGCGGCGTCACCCAGGCTTTCGTCTGCTTTGTTGGATAATCCATCACAAACCCCGCAACGCCTACGCTTCAAGAACGCTGGCTTTGCCGGCCAGACCGCGCGAACGGAATGTGACGACAAGCAGCAAAAGCAGATACATGGAAAGAAGCGACCAATCGGTCAGGAATGCCGCCGTCAACGCGACGACGATGCCGACCATCAGCCCGGCACTTACCGCGCCCCAGAAACTGCCGACACCACCAAGGACGATAACGACGAAAGCCGGGATGACCGCATCGACGCCGACGACCGGCCGCACGCCCCAGATCGGCGCCATGATGACGCCGGCGACCCCCGCCAGTGCCGCCCCGAAACCGAAAACCAGTAAGCGCAGGACCTTCAGATTGTAGCCAAGGGCACGCACCATTTCGCTATCATGCGCGCCTGCCTTGATGACCGCGCCATAGGGCGTCTTGTTCAGGAACAGCCACAGCATGCCGATCATCGCGGAGGCGAAGATGGCCGCATAGATCCTATAGGTCGAATAGATCAGATCCCCGAATATGAAGCCGCCCGAAATCTCTTTCGGCGTCGGCAGATAGTATTCGCTGGACCCCCATACCTCCCGAATGACTTCCTCAATCACCAGCGCGGCGCCGAAAGTCAGCAGCAGCCCATAGAGCGGGTCCGCGCCATAGGTCCGGCGCAAACAGATTTCCAGCCCCATGCCCACGATCCCGGCCAACAACGGACCGACGATCAACGCGAGCACGTATCGCGGGATTGCTGGAAGATCGTAATAGGGCTGCATGAATTCGTATGGAAAACCGCCATCGGGCGCCATCATCACCACCGCGCCATACGCCCCCAGGGTGAACAGGGCGCCATGGGCGAGGTTGATGACTTCCATCACGCCGATGATCAGCATGAAACCAAGGGCGAGCAGCGCAAAGAGCAAGCCCAGCGCCACCCCGTTTATCAAATGTGGAATGAGGTCGTAGAGCATCGGTCCGTGAACATCCGGAAAAAGGGGGCCGGACCGGCAGCGAACCGCCGGCCCGGCAGGGGTCAATCAACCTTGATCGTAGCTCGGCGTTGCGTCGTACGATTCCAGCGAGCAGCTGTCGTCCGCCGAGGCACGGATCGCATCCGGATCCGACCAACTGAGGATTTTGAAATAGTCGGTATCGTCCTTTGGCGCGGAATTGCCTTCCGCCAGATAGATCGTTTGTTGCACGTGATGGGACACCGGGTCGATGACGGCATCGAAATGCTGCATCCGATCGGCAGCCGACATTGTCCGCCCTTCGAGCGCCTTGATGATCTTCATATTGTCGGTCGAGCCGACTTCCTCGATCACCCGAAGCAATTCCCGCATGGCGACATAGCCGTTATAGGTCACGTTACCGGGCACGCTGATCCGGGTTACCGGATACCGTTCCTGATAGGCCTTCACGAAATCCGCGACGCCCGGCAGGTCGAGATAGTGATACCAGGTCGTGCCGAACACGCCGAAGGCGGCGTCCGCGCCCAGGCCGAATACATCCGGCCAATCCTGCTGGTTGTTGATCCAGGCCGGTTTCCGGTCCAGGCCCATATCGCTGACCTGCTGGCGCATGACCTTGAAGTCATCGCCGCCGACCGCCGCGGCGACCACATCCGGCTTGGCCTGCTGGATTTTCAGCAAGACGCTGGACCAATCCCTCGTCCCGACCGGAATCGCGACTTCGTCCATGATATTCGCGCCGAACTTGGTCGCGACCTTCTTGGTCGCGTCATTGGTGTTCTGGCCCCAGACATAGTCGTTATAAACCAGGAACCAGTTCTTCCCGAAGGTTGTGATCGCGTTACGGGCCGCCGCGAGGGAAAAGTTCTCGCCGCTGCCGTCCCAGACGAACTTGACCCGGTGACAGTTCTTGCCCGACTCGGTCGGCGAACTGGAATTGGTGTTGAAATAGACGCAGCCGTATTTCTGCGCCACCTGACTGATGGCGTTGGCCGTGCCGGACTGAATGGCGCCGGCCAGGAAATGCACGTTTTCACGCGTGATCATGCGTTCCGCGACCCGGGTGCCGGTTTGCGGATTGGTTTCCGTGTCCATCCACACGCTTTCGATCTTGCGCCCCAGAACGCCGCCCTTCTCGTTGAATTCGGCGATCGCCATTTCCGTTCCGCGCTTTTCCGCCTGACCGGAATTCGCGAACTGACCACTGGCGTCATGGGTCAGGCCGATCTTGATCGGTTTGTCGGATGCGGCGGCATAGACATGATTGTGTTTCCACGGCCCGAACAGGGCCGCGCCCCCCGCAACGCCCGACCCCAATGCGGTTTTCAAAAAGCCGCGACGCGATTGCTTCACTCTAGACATCGGTTTCCTCCAGCTCGTTTTGCTTATTCAGCTTTAATGTCCGGCTTTTTCCGCGCCGGTTGCGCACCGCCGTGGCATATCCCTCCCGGATAGGCCTGTCCCGACGGTTACGGTGCGACCTGCACCGTCTCTCCATCGGCGGGAACGAGTATTTCCATCGCCGTGTAGTCATCCGAATGTTCGATCAGACGGTGGGGGATTTCCGGCTCCTGATACATCACCGACCCTTCCTCCAACCGCACTTCACCGACGCCCTCGAAATGCATCAGGGCCCAGCCCTTCAGCACATAGACCATCTGAAAATCCACTTTGTGGTAATGAAGGTCGCCCTGCCCCGGGCAAGGTTGATTGGGGCGATGAATATGGGCGCGGAACTTTCCGCCGGTTTTCTCGACCATGCCGAAATCGCGATAGTCGAACTGTCCGCGCAGGCCCGGCACCCATTCCGCGTCAGCCGCGTGTTGAACGTGGAATTTGCCTTTTCCGAAATGCGTCGGCGGATAGCTATCCTTGGTCGGGTCGCCCGTCATTCTTCCCCCTCATCCTGTTCACCGGCCGGCCATGGCCATGCCATCGATGGAATATTTCTTCTATTTTTATAATTAGAATGAATTTTTCATTCGTTCGTCAAGAATGAATTTTCTATTATTTTACACAGAATGAATTTTCATTCTTTTCCATGGCCATGGCGGGCCGATGCAGGCTATACGGGGACAGCACCAGAGGCAGAGATATGAATGACTTAACACCGGTTTCGCCGCTTGCGGCGTCCTTCGACAGCCTGCGGCACGAGATCCAAGCGCGTTTCGATGAATTGAGCCCGCATCTTCAGCGGCTGGCCCGGAATGCGCTGGAGGACCCGAACGCCTTCGCGCTTGAAACCGTCGCAAGCCTGGCCGAGGCGAACGAGGTGCAACCGTCGACCCTGATCCGATTTGCGAAAGAATTCGGGTTTTCCGGTTTTTCGGAGATGCAAAAGGTATTCAAGGTTCGCCTCATCGAGGGCGCCCCCGCCTATCGCGAGCAGATCTACCGGCATCGACAGCAATTGGAGAAATCGGCCAAAGACAACCCGGAAGCATTGCTGCGGGAATTTGCCGACGCCTCGATTCTGTGCCTGGAGCGTTTGAAGACGACGGTGCCGAATGACGAGCTTACCCGCGCGATCGAGATGATCGCGAAAGCGGATCAGATCTATGTCATCGGGCAGCGCCGGGCCTTCCCGATCGCGGCCTATCTGGCCTATGGATTGACCCGGCTGGAACGGCGCACGCAATTGCTCGACTTCGTCGGCGGCATGGTGCCGCAACAGGTCGCGATGCTGCGCCCGACCGACCTGCTGATCGCCGTGGCCTTCGCCGAATACACGCCCGCGGTGGTGGAAGCCGTTCACGATGCCTATATCCGCGACATCCCGACGCTGACCCTCACCGACACGCCGACCAGCCCATTGGCGAAGAACGCCCATGCCTATTTCTGTGTCGACGATGCAGATATCCACCGGTTCCGCCCCATCGCCGCTTCCATGTGTCTGGCCCAATCGCTGATCATCGGGACCAGCTATTACATTGATGCCAAAAAGGCACAGTAGGCCGCCGGTCAGCCACGGCGCCCCGGCTTGCCGATCCGGCGTGCAAAGGAAGAAAAATATTCGAATGCTTGCGTGAACAGACGTCTATTTGGGAGTCCGACGCGACCGAAGAATCGTCACATCAACGCTCTCGCAGAGATTCATCCTTGTAACGCAAAAGAGGCGAAATCAGGAATTCGATAATCTTTCGATCGCCGGTCTTGACCTCGACCGTCACATTCATGCCAGGCGTCAAAGGAACCTCCTCGCCATCGGCGCGAATGCTTGCCGCCAGCATGTCGACACGTGTTTCATACACCAAACCATGGTCTTCATCCTGGATCGCGTCCCCCGAGACGTTGCGAACCATGCCATGAATCGTCCCGTATTTGGTGAAGGGAAAACTCTCTACCTTGATCTCAGCGGGCTGCCCTTCGGTCACGAAGCCCTTGTCCTTGTTCAGAACCATCGCGGAAATCTCAAGCGGCGCATCGTCGGGAACCAAGACCATGACCGGTTGCGCCGGCTGCACAACGCCGCCCACCGTGTGCACCTGAAGCTGCTGTACAACCCCGGCGACAGGTGCGCGCAAGGTGCGCAATCCCTCTCGGACTTCGGCCTTGCGCAAGGCGAGCCGTGCCTGATCGTATCGCGTACGCGCTTCCAGAATCTGTTCAAGCGCTTCTTTCTTGGCTTCCGCCTGAACCCGGTTACGCTCCTTCACGGCTGCTTCCATGCTGGCCTCGGCCTCTAACAGTTTGTGCCGTTGGATCGCGATGTTCTGAATTGTTTCGATCAGTAGGGTTTTCACTTCCAGCCAATTGGGTTTCGGGCTGATGCCTTTCTTTACAAGGGTCCCAAGGCTTTCTTCGCGTTCCTGGATCAGCGGCAGAGTTTCCTCGAGCTTTTTGATCTCAGCCAATACCGATAAGCGCTCGGCGATTCTGCGGGAAAGTTCCGCATCCATGGATGCAAGCTGCGCCTCATGCGCCGCATAGTCCGTTTCCAGCCTCTGTTCATGCATCCGGACAAGCACCGGCTCCGCATCGTCCGGCGGTTGCAGCTTCAACCCGACATTCCCATCGAGTCTGGAAACAAGGGCGTGTAGCCGGGCGAGCTCAATCGCGCCCGTCATCAATTCCTGGGAAAGCTGCCCGCGATCGACCTCACTCTCGGTAGGGTCGATTTCCACCAGGACATCACCGGCAGCCACATGCTGCCCGTCCTTTACGTGGATGGCGCGCACCACGCCGATTTCAAGCGGCTGTATTTGTTTTACGCCGCCCGCGGGTACGATGCGACCTTGAGCAACGGCGACGACGTCGATCGTCCCCACAATCGACCAAACGATCGCGATAGAGAAAAACGCCGCCAAGGTAAGAGCAGTCCAGCGCGCCGCCGGGGATGCCGGCGTTTCCATGATTTCCAAAGCCGCAGGCAGGAACTCGCGTTCATCCCGTCCCCAATTCGATTGGCGACGTGCCTTTTCAGCAGGCTGGGAACCGGATTGCCCCGGCCCGGGTTTTCCGACGGCCGATTGGCTGGTCTCATTCGGCGGCATTGACCGTTTCCCCGGACTGCAAGCGGTAAAGCGTGGCATAGCGTCCGCCGCGCCGTAGCAGTTCCTCATGCGTTCCGTCTTCCACGATTTCTCCAGCTTCGATCGTGATGATACGATCCGCTGTCCGCACTGTAGACAATCGATGCGCGATGATCAGCACCGTGCGTCCTTCACAAATCGTTCGCATGTTATCCTGGACGATCCGTTCGGATTCATAGTCCAGAGCACTCGTGGCCTCGTCCAAAATCAAAATACTGGGATTTGTGACCAGGGCTCTGGCTATGGCAATGCGCTGGCGTTGGCCGCCGGACAGGTTATGGCCGCGCTCTTCCACCGCGGTATCATAGCCTTCCGACAGCTCCAGGATAAAATCGTGGGCACCCGCCATCTTCGCCGCCTCGACGACCTTTTCCATCGGCATACCCGGGTCGGACAGCGCAATGTTGTCGCGAATGGAGCGGTTGAACAGCAGGTTCTCCTGCAACACGACGCCGACCTGATGGCGCAGCCACGCCGTATCGACCATAGCCAGATCAATACCGTCGATCAGAACCCGACCCGATTCCGGGACATACATACGTTGTACGAGCTTTGCCAGGGTGCTTTTGCCCGACCCCGACGGTCCGACGATACCGACCACTTGACCGGCGGGAACATGCAGGGAAACCCGTCGCAGAACCTCCCGCCCGTCCGGGCGATAGCGGAACGTGACACCGTCGAAATCCACGGCGCCCTCAATCCGCTTCAGCGTCGAGCGATTGGCATTATAAGCGGGTTCCGTCGGCGCATTCAGGATATCGCCCAAACGACTGATCGATATCCTTGCCTGTTGAAAGTCGTTCCATAGCTGCGCCAACCGCAGGATCGGTCCGGAAACGCGGCCCGACAACATATTGAAGGCAACCAGTTGCCCCACTGTCAGATCGCCTTCGAGCACGGCCTTGGCGCCGATATACAGCGTAAGCGCCATCGTGATCTTGCTTACCGCTTGCGTCGCCTGCCCTGCGATGTTGCCAAGGTTCGCAGCGCGGAAAGACGAACGAACATATCCCGCCAATTGGTCTTCCCACCGGCGCTGCGACTGCGGTTCGACCGCCATGGCTTTCAAGGTTTCAACGCCAGTCACCGATTCGACCAGAAATGCCTGGTTTTCCGCGCCGCGTTGGAACTTCTCTTCCAACCGTGCACGCAAGATCGGTGTGACGATGACGGCAAGCCCGACATAGAACGGCACTGATGCGAGGACGATCATCGTCAGGATCGGGCTGAATTGCCACATGACGATGAAGAACACGAAGGTAAAGGCAATGTCGATCACAAGCGTCAGTGCCGACCCGGTCAGAAAGTTACGGATGTTCTCCAATTCCCTGACTCTGGCGACGCTTTCGCCCACGCGGCGGGACTGAAAGTAAGACATCGGCAGGGAAAGTAGATGATTGAAAAGCTTCGCGCCGAGTTCGACGTCTATTCGATTTGTCGTATGCGAAAAAACGAAGGTGCGTAAGGCGCCCAATATCACTTCGAAGACAGAAACCACGATCAACCCGAAGACAAGAACGTCCAGTGTCGTCAGGCCGCGATGGACAAGAACCTTGTCGACCACGACCTGGAAGAACAGCGGGGTGACGAGGGCGAAAAGCTGCAGGAAGAATGAAGCGATCAGCACTTCCGCAAACAGTTTCTTATACTTGAGCACTGGCGGAATGAACCAGGTAACGTCGAAAGAACCGCCTTTCCCAAGGACCTTGCTTCGCTTCGACAAGAGCAACAGGCGGCCGGACCAGATTTCGTCCAACGCCTCTCGGCTCAGCGTTTGTGGACGGCCCACCGCCGGATCCTGGACCAGCACTTCCCCGTCCTTGATCGAACCGATAATGAAGAATCCGCCATCCTTCTTTTCCGCGATTGCGGGGAGCGGGGTCTTAACCAGGCGATCCCATTTCGTGCTCAGCAACCGGGCTTTAAGCTCTAGCCGTTTGGCCGCCCGAAGCAAATCCTCCGCGGTCGAGGTCTCTCCAGGCCGGCCAAACTGATGGCGTATCTGCTCCGGATCGCCCGGCATTCCGAAAAAACGCAACAACAGAACAAGCGACGCGATGCCACTGTCCAAAGGCACGGCGTCCCCTATTTCATCCGCGTCCGGCTGCGCATCCGCCGCGGCGTCGGGCGTCCCATTAATTGCCATGCTAAAAGATTGTCCCAAATCCTTGTTCGACACGTCTTTATGGCCGAAGAGCGGAAAAAACGAAAGCCATCGGCAACGAGCCCGTCGCACCATCGCAAAAACCTGTGGTCGCCGGCAAAATCAAATCTTCACCATTCTACCCGCCTCCCCCGCATTGGTGTTTGATCCGCCGCCTCCCGGTTCCCATAATTGCGCGTTCAGCACATCAAAGTGCATCGAGGATGACCTTTTGACCGAGACAAACTCACCGGCGGCCGGGATATGGACGGACTATCAAAAGGCGCTTTTGGCGCCGGCCGGCAACGCCGTGAACGTTCTTAAACGCGCCATCCAACAATCACTCGGAACACGGAAACCGAGTGGGTTGATCGTCGATGCGGACAACAGATTGGGCGTGACGACGACGGCGCTGCTGGAAAGCGGATACGAAGTACTCTCCCTCGCTCCGCCACAGGCGCCGCAGACCACAGAAGACATGACAGCGCGCTTCGCCGGCTATGGGGAACGCGTGCGTGTCCTGGCCTGCCCCTTCGGCACGTTGCCCGACGGTTTGTCGGCGGCGCCCGACGGCATCGTCGCCTTCACCGATATCCTTTCCACCTTACTGTCAGAGGAAGCGTTAGAGGACGCCCTACGGACCTATTACGAAGCGCTCAGCCCAGGTGGCTCCATACTTCTGGCGCATGCGGATTACGATCACCTCTATGCATCCGACCCGGACAGGGCCTTGTCGGACCCGGTTGTGACGGGAACAGCCGACGACCCGACGGTTATCTTGGAACGGCGCGAATGGACCGGCGCCCCACGGTCCAGACGCTTTGCGTCAAGCTACCATCGCCTGTCGCCATCGGCCCCCGCCGAATGGCTTGAGACCGAGCGTCTGGCGGCATCCATGGCTGATGTTTCGGAAATTTTGCGAAAAGCCGGTTTTGAAGCCGATCGATGGAAGTCACCCGAGGAGACGTCATTTCATCAACCCTTGGTCCTGGCGACGAAACCGCCGGTGCCAATGGTGTTCAACCCGCCCAGCCCTTTGGATCTTCCCGCCGCCCCGGCCCTTCCCCCGACGCCGGGTTCCGAAGCGATAAAGTTTCAGTTCTTTCCCGAAGATCTCGACGTCAATCCATTCGAGGAACGGCCGGACGAGAGAAAATCCATTCCGAAAGCGGCTGGAATATCGGGGCAGAATAGGAAGCAGGTCACGCTCGTCATGCTCTCAGGCGGAATAGACAGCGTCTACGTGCTGCAACGCCTGCTGCGCGAGAGCGACGACGAGATCATTGCCCATCACATCCATTTCGTTAACCGCGAAGGGCGGCATAAGGCGGAGGCCATGGCCTGCAAGCGCATCGTCGCACATTTTCGGCAGGCCTACCGGACATTCCATTACACTGAAAGCACGATTGATCGCCGGCGGTTCGAGTCTTTCGGTATGGATGACATGTGTACGGGATTTGAGGTCGGCATCGTTTCCAATTCATTCCAACTCACCCGTGGGCACCCCATCGATCGCTGGACATCTGGAACCTGCCTCGAAGAAGAATTGGAATATTACGGCGGTACCGAGATAGAGCGTTTCGAGCATGTTTTGAATGCGGCCGCCGCCAGCAGTTATCCAAGCCCCGCGCCACGGTGTTTCCAATTGAAGATCATCCCCAAACGGGAACAGTTGGACTATATGGGCAATAAGGTCGTCGATCTGTGTTGGACCTGCCGGACGCCGGTTTGGGGCGAAGACGGAACCCCGTCCGAATGCGGTACCTGCAAGACATGCACCCTGATGGCAAAGATCCGGGCGGGAGAAGAGACCATCACCCACAAGCCTGCAAAACTGCCGTGACCGGCCACTACAGGTCGGACGAGAACCAGGTGGGCGCCAGCTTTGCTATGGCGTCCAGGGCGGCTTCTGCGCCGATCTCATAACGATTGACCAAGGCGTCGACCCCGTTCTCTTCCGCCCATCCCGTCAGTTCCTTCAGCGCCGCTGTCGCCAGGGCATAGCGAGCACCCTTTTCCGACAACTCGCCAAATCGCCCCGATCCAGCCGCCATGTAACCGGAAACAACCCAATCGACGGCTTGGCATGCCCGTCGTGGATCCTCGCAAGCGGTTTCAACGAGGCACAGGACGAGGTCGGCCGCCTGGTCGCCAACGCCGAACTCCTCAAAATCGGAAAAACGGACGAACCGCCCCGATCCATCGACAAGAACGTTGCCCAATCTGGCATCTCCGTGGATGGGCCCCCGCGAACCTCCCTCATATTCCATTTGTCCCGCCGCGTTTCCGATCCGGTCGACCAAGCGCCAATCGACGTCATCTTGCGCCAAGGACACCTGTGATATGTCGTGGATGCGCCGCAAACCATGGCCCATCGCACGCGCCATCCCCTCGTCCAATCGCTGTGCGCCCGTCAGACCGTCATCCGGCCAGATCAACACCGTTGCCGATTGCGCGTAACAATGGGCCGGCGCCAGACCTGACGGGCCCAGATGACGAATTGCCGCCGCTTCGTTGCGGCGCAACCAGGCGCTCTTATAGGATTTTACGATCCACGCATCGCCATACCCAAAGACTTTCCAAACCCGGTTGTTGTACCCGCCATGCAGATTGACCCAGCCCCGGATACGCTCCTTGCCGATCAGGTTCAGGCCAATTTCGGGAACCGGAAGAATGCCGTGTACTCCTTTACACCGCCCGGAAACCGGACCGCCCTCAAAGAAAACGAAAACACCGTGTCAGCGGCAAATCGCCCGGGCGACGCGATCCGCCGACCGGCGCAACTTATCGGGTGAAAAATAGACCAGCGGAAAATCGTGATCCAACAGGAAAGTGGCGCGGTACGGGCTGCGCTGCTGATCATGCGACACCAAACGCGTCAACAAATCCGGTACTTCGTCAACACGATCTTTATACAAGTTCCGCACCAGCCTGACCGCATTGCCGTAGTGCAGCGCTTCATCGCGATTGGCCAGTCTCACCCAGCGGCCCGCCCCCGGACCAAGGGCGTCATAAAGCGGATAATCGGTGGCGTAAGCTTGCACCGTGACACATTCGTCATAAGCGAGCGCCACCAGGAACCGGAACGGATCGTTGATGAAAGGCTCGATCCCGGCAAAATCGGGGATCCGCTCCATCATCCGCATATGAATGCTTTCTTCCGACTCTCCCGTCACCGCCTGAAGCAGATGCCTCAACCCGCGGTAATGGTTGTCTTCATCGCGATCCCACGTCTCCATGAAGGCGGCAATTTCGTTCGGCCAATCCGCCATATACACCGCAAGACGCGCCGACAGATGACGAGCGTCGAATTCCGCGGCCACATCGGTCTCGAAAATTTCCGCGGCCTTGCGCTTCAGCGCGGGGTCTTCTGCCTCTACCGCGACCAACTCGGCAAACAAAGTATCTGCACGCCATTCGGCACGACGCTTTATCACTGCACCGCGAATCTGGGCGGCGGCAGAGGCATCCGATTGGGACGAAATGGCCATTGTCTCTCCCACGACGCCTCCTCTTCGCGAACACGCCTCAACCGTTTGGCTTAAAAAGAACTCCCTCCCCCCATGGAAGGGGGCAGCATCAACGGTGGGAACATATCGGCTTCCCCGCCAACGACACAACCAGGATGCGAAAAATTCTGTGTCCCGGCCATCTGGCAGAGGCTCACGCTCCGCCCAGAAGAGCACCCAATAAAATGGCTGCACTTTGGCACATGATAACTCATTTTGAGTACATTCCAGCCTTAACGCCGGGACGCGCCAATTCCATGATTTTGCTATATTATCAGAAAGCGATGACGAATTTCTGCCGCTTGCGAACGTTCATTGACATTTCTAGGGCAGTTTTGCGTCTTCAGCATCAAAATCAGTCGATTTCTTTCTCCAACGGGGTAGCGGGAACACCCGCACAAAGTGTATCTATGGTGGTGTCGGGTAACTGCACCTCCAGGATCCGGCACGGCGTGTCGGAAAAAATTTTTAAGTGGGTTCGGGGCAGTGCAGGACAATAAGCGATCATCATCGGAGAGTCCGAGCCCCCCAATTGGCGACGCGGACGTTGCCGCGCCCTCCCTATTGACACCGATCGCTACGCTTGGCGCGGCCACATCGATCATGCTGGCCTCGCCTTTGCACCGCCATATTTTCCTGACGGAACTCGATTGGCTTGTCGTGCCGGCGATCACTTCCGGACAAATCCGGGTTTTCCACCATGACGGGGTTCCGGTCGCCTTCGCGACCTGGGCCTACCTGAACGCTGACGTGGCGGAACGGTTCAAAGCCGGGATGGGCCGCTTGAAACCGCAGGAATGGCATTGCGGCGAGGACATCTGGCTGGTGGAGCTATGCGCGCCCTATGGCGGTGTGAAGGAATTACTGACCGACTTGGCGGAGAACACCTTCGCCGGCAAGGTCGTGAACACGATGCGCCCGGCGCCGGACGGCAGCGGACCGCAGGTTTCGACGCTGAAGGAGCTCGCCGAAAACGCCTGATGGCGCGGCGACTGCATTTGGCGAACAGGGTTTGTATGATGGGCTTGGCAGGTGGTTATGAGTGACGGTACCGAATTAACGTTAGGCGACATATCGTGCCAATGTCCGGCCTGCTCAGGCGCCTTCGCCGGTTCGGATGCTATCAGCACCGCAGACATGAGCGATCAGGTCAGCACAGGTGACTCCTATACCGATGCTGTCGTGAACGCCAATGGTCTGAAATGGGGCAGCACGTCCTATGGAACGGCCGCCACGGTCAGTTACAGCTTCCTGTCGTCTGTCCCGTCGTACTATGCGACACTGTCGAGCAGATATTACGACGTCAGCTACCCTTCAGGTTTCAGCAGTTTCAATTCGTCCCAGCGAAACGCCGTCCGTGAAATCCTCAATCTGTATTCCGATGTCGCGAACATCGATTTCGTCGAGACGAGCAGTGTCGGCACGATCACTTTCGGCAATCACGCCATGTCAGGCGGCGTCGGCGCTTACGCCTATTACCCCAATCTTCAGCGTGTTTTTCCTGCGGACGCTGCCCCTTTGTCCGGCGATGTGTGGGTCAATACCACCAATACCGGGACTGCCAAGGGAAGCTGGGGTTACTTAACCCTGATCCACGAAATCGGACACGCGATCGGGCTCAAGCATCCGGGCAATTACAATGCCGGGGGCGGCGGCACGGAAGGGCCCTACCTGCCCTCATCTCTGGACAGCCACAAATACACGGTGATGTCCTATTCCGATCACCCGAATTATCCAAATACGAGCCCAGTATCACCGATGCTGTTCGACATCACCGCCTTACAGTTTCTGTATGGCAAGAACATGTCGACACGAACCGGGAACGATACCTACAGCTTCTCGACCACGACCGAGCTCCGCACCATCTGGGATGCCGGCGGAAATGACACGATCGACGCGTCCAGCGCTCGCGCCGGTGCGACGATCAGGCTCGGCGACGGCCAGTTCAGCTCGATCAGCGGAACCGCAAACATCGCCATCGCCTATGACGCAATCATCGAAAACGCGATCGGGTCCAGCGGCAACGACTATATTTATGGAAACAGCCACGAGAACTCCCTGTCCGGAGGCAGCGGATCGGACCGCCTTTATGGATATGCTGGCGACGATACGCTGAGTGGCGGGTCATCGTCGGACTATCTCTATGGCAGCTCCGGCAATGACATGCTGGATGGCGGCAGCGGTAACGACTACCTGTATGGTGACAGCGGCAACGATGTTCTTGAGGGCGGAACGGGCAACGACTACCTTTACGGCGGCACGGGCACGGATACGGCGGTCTTCGTCGGTTCCTTCGCCGACTACAGTTTTGTCGATTTCAGTTCTTATATTCAGGTCGTTGACGGACGTGCCGGTGGGGGCGGCACCGATCGGTTATATGATATCGAGTTCATTTCCTTCCTGAACGGCACCTTCGTTATAGATGCGCTGTTCGAGATCATTTTGGACAACGATGCGATCTCGGAGAATTTGCCGGCCGGGACGCAAGTGGGCACCGCCTTCCTGTTGGCTGCCGATACGACCCTGACCTACTCGCTCACCAACGATGCTGGAGGGCTTTTCGAGATCGATGCCCTCACCGGCGCCGTCACGACCACCCAGCCGTTGGACTTCGAAACGGCCTCTTCCCTGAACATTACGATCCGCGCTGTGGGCAGCGACGGTACGGACGAAACGAAAACGCTCACGGTCTCCGTTACCGACGTTAATGAGGCGCCGGTTCTTGAAACGGCGCCGGACGGCGATCTCATCGGCATGCCTGAATCGGTCGGCGAAGCCACCGAAATTGGTACGGTGATCGGCACGGTTCAGGCGGCGGATCCCGATATCGGAGAAGCGCTGACATTCGCGCTCCAAGGCTCGGACACCCTTCCCTTTGGTGTGAACGCCCAAACCGGCGAAATCTTCGTTACGGACGTGTTGGATTTCGAGTCGACATCGAGTTACGAGCTTACCGTTCAGGTCACCGACAGCGGCGGCCTGACCGATACTGTTACCAATACGGTCTCCGTGACTGATGAAAATGATGCGCCCGAAGCCGAAGGGTTGGAAATCATCGCGGCCAAGGGGGCGATCGTCTCTGGGCAACTTTCAGCGAGCGATCAGGACGGCGATGCGCTGACTTTTACGGTTGATGCGGATGCCAGCCACGGGACCGTGGCCCTGCAACCGGACGGGACTTACACCTATACGGCCAATGCAGAATACGTCGGACCTGACAGCTTCACGTATTCGGTCAGCGACGGAAATCTTACGACCACAAACACCGTATCCATCGACATCCGTCTCGGTGAAAATATTCGAGCCGCCGCGGAACCCTTGACGCCATTGAGCGACAATCTGGTTGTAAACGCTCCGTCGGAAGCCTCACCGTTCGATCCGACAATCGGTGTTTTTGCCGATGGAAGTTATGTTGTTGCCTGGGGTAAGACCATATCGGGGACAGCACCCGACGACATTGTTTTTCAACGCTTCGACAAGAACGACAATAAAATCGGCGATGAAGTCGTCGTTTCGAGCGAGCATCAGTCCGGGTTGCCCCGCCCAAGTATCGCAGTCCTTGACGACGGCAATTTCGCTATTGGCTGGTCAGACCAGAACGGCACTTCAGGCGCGGAAATCAAGGCAAGAGTTTATGACAACACTGGCGCACCGGCAGGACCAGAGCTAACTCTCGCTAGCACAGGGACGATCCAACACAACAGCCCTGAATTGGCGCCTTTGCAGGGCGGCGGATTCTATGCCGTCTGGGATTACAACCGTACTCATGTTCAAGGAGTGGCCGTTCAAGCGAATGGTTCGCTAGGCTCAACGAGTACATTCGCCTATACCGGCCAGGTTGGGAAATCGCCTGATATAGCGGCTCTGTCGGACGGACGGCTGGTCGTCACGTGGCACAACCATTACAACAATGGTAATGATGCCACTGTCCAACTCCTGTCGAAAAACGGCGACACATTACAGACGATTACCCCGAATGATCCAGGTTTCCATGCCGGTGACCCTCAAATTGCGGCTCTGGAAGACGGGGGGTTCGTCGTCGTCTGGGCAAGGAACGAGAATAACTCCCTCGGATATGTTGGTACTGTTGTTTTCCAACGATTTGATAAAGATGGGAATCGCGTAGGCGAAAATACAACCGTCCTCGACTTCGAATCTGGCGTTTACAACAGAGAACCGCATGTCATTGGAACAGCTGACGGTGGATTTGTCATCGGCTGGAGAAGGAACGAAGTTCAAGGTACGTCTGGTGCGGCGTCACTTCAACGGTATGACAGCGACAGCAATCCCATTGGAACGCCGGTATTGTTGGACGATCAGGCAACAACTAACAATTCCTACAATTCCCTCAACCAACTCGCTGTCTTCCCCGATGGATCGCTGATTGGGCTTTCGATGCAATCCGACGATTATTTCGGATCCAGCCTAGATGTGGTTATTCGTAGGTTCTCCGCTGGGACACCTGGACATTTCGGTGAACTCACGGGTGACGAAGGCGCCGACTTCATCGTTGGAAACGATGACGCTAACGAGATCGATGGTGGCGCTGGCAGCGACACGCTCGTTGGCGGCGCTGGCAACGACACGCTCGTCGCGGGCAGCGGGGATGACCTTATTGATGGCGGTGACGGCATCGACATCGTCGCGCTTTCCGGGCTCGCCGATGAGTATGAGATAACTGCGGATGGAAACGACTGGATCATCCAAGACACTGTCTCCGGACGCGATGGAACGGACCGGATTTCTAATATCGAACTCGTGCGTTACGCTGATGGTGGCACGTCGACAATGACCGGTGAGCCGGTCGTCATTCTCTCCAACAGCAAGATCGCGGAAAACGCCGATATCGGCGACGTAGTCGGAACGGTTGCCGTGTTTGGAGCCGATGCCGCGGAAGTCTTTACCTTCTCCCTCATCGAAGACGCCGGGGGGCGGTTCGCAATAGACGCCGTAACAGGCGTCATCACAGCCATTCAACAGCTCGACCACGAACAACTCGATTTAGCGTCAGTCACCGTTCGTGCCGAAGGGGACCAAGGCACTGTCGCCACACGTGACCTCGCGATTGAAGTGCTGGACGTGAATGACGCGCCTGAAGCCGAAGATTCAGGGACCACGATTGCCGAAGACACGGTCCATACCGGCAATCTCACTTTCGCCGACCAGGATGGCGACGCGCTGGAATTCACGCTAACCGGCGAACCGTCGAATGGTTCCGTCACGGTCAATCAGGACGGCACCTATACTTATACGCCGGACGCAAATTTCTTTGGCACGGACACTTTCTCCTACACCGTGACGGACACGGAAGGCGCCAGTGATACAGCGACGATGACCATCGTTGTGGAGCCAATCCCCGATGCGCCTGACGCTGCCGCGGATACGTTGCTGACTCAGAAGGGCACGCCCCTCACCTTCGATATTGCTGACCTGCTGGCCAACGACGTAGATGCGGACGGGGACGCTTTGAGTCTGGTTTCTTTCGGCACTGCCTCAAATGGAACGCTGGTCGATAACGGTGACGGCACCGCGACCTTCACACCGACCGAAGGCTTCTTCGGCGACGCCTCCTTCCAATATACGATTGCCGATACCGGCGGCTTGCAAAGCACCGCGACTGTCACGGTAACGGTGAACGATCCCCCGGCGGTCAGCGACGATGCTTTCGCCACGACCGAAAATGCAGCCATTGACGTTGCCGTTACTGACCTTCTGGCAAACGATACGGATGCGGACGGCGACACGCTGACCGTGACCGAAGTCGGTGATGCCTTGAACGGCACCGTGGAATTGGTCGGCGATACCGTGCGATTTACGCCGGTGGAAGGCTTCGCGGGCGACGCGTCCTTCACCTATACGGTGTCCGACGGGCGCGGAAACCTTGTTACCGGCACGGCGACGGTTGCGGTTTCGGCGGTGGATGATGTTCTTTGGGGCGATGACGGCGGGGACGATGCGCTGTTCGGCGGCGCGGGGTCTGACAGTCTATACGGCCAAGACGGCGCGGATAACCTGCGCGGCGGTGTCGGCGACGACCTGCTGGAAGGCGGCAGCGGGGATGATGTCTATTCCTTCGACCTGGGCGACGGCAGCGACCTGATCCGTGATTTCGACGGTGAGGTCACGACCGAGACCTATACGGTGAACGGCGGCTATTGGGTTGTCGCAGGCGAGAGAACGTATTGGCAGCCGACCACCACGACGCATACGCGCACGGTGAATACTGAGGTGGATGCGGGCCTTGACGCCATCGCCTTCGGCGAGGGCATCACGGCGGATGACATTGCACTGTCGCTCGATGGCGCCGGCAATCTGACCATCTCGTTGTCGGAGAGCGCTGGCGCGGCTTCGATTGCCGCCGGCCTGGGCGACGCAAGCGACGACCAACTGGTGGTCGAGAACTGGATCGACAGCAAGGACCGGATCGAGGAACTGCGCTTCGCCGACGGCACGGTGATCGATATCTCCAACCTGTCCGAGATGGTCGCGGGCACGGCATCGGCCGACAGCCTGACCGGAACGGCGGGCCAGGATTGGATCGCGGCCGGGGACGGCGACGATACGGTCGAGGGCGATGCGGGCAACGATATCCTATCCGGCGGCGCCGGAGCGGATACGCTGATCGGCGGCGCGGGCGACGACCTTGTATTCGGCGGCGACGGTGAGGATACGGCCGTGATCGGCGGTGCCTTCGCGGACAGCACGGTCACGCGGCAGCAGAACGGCACGGTCATCGTGACCGGGGCCGACGGCACGGACCGGTTGATCGGCGTGGAGAAGATCCGCTTCAACGACGTGGAGATATTCGCGGACGGCCGTAACAATGCCCCGGTCGTTGCAAACGAGACGGCCGAGGCGGCGGAAGACGGCGGCGCGGTCAGCATCGATGTTCTGGCCAACGACCTGGACGCGGACGGCGATACGCTGACCGTTACCGAGGCCGTGCTGCAGGACGGCGCGGAGGGCAGCGTCACGATCAACCCGGACGGCACGATCGGCTTCGATCCCGGCGCGGGCTTCCAGGACTTGGGCGCGGGCGAGAGTGTTGTCGTGACCATCGCCTATACCGTCTCCGACGGTGCGGGCGGGGAGACCGAAGGGACCGTCGATGTCACGGTGTCGGGCGGCAATGACGGCCCTGTTGCGTCGGCAGACAGTCTGACGACCGCGGAAGACACCGCCCTTGTGATCAACGCAGCCGACCTGATCGGCAACGACACGGATGCGGATGGCGATACGCTGCCCATCACCGGGTTCACCCAGCCGGCGAACGGTACATTGTCCGATAACGGCAACGGCACCTTCACCTTCACACCCGGCCAGGACTTCACCGGTGTGACGACGTTCACCTATACCGTCGCGGACGGGAATGGCGGCACGGCGACGGAGACGGTGACGCTGACCGTCAGCAACGTGGTCGACGCGGCGCAACTGACCGTAACCGATGCGGCCGGCGCCGAAGACGGCGTCACGCCGCTTGTCATCGATGCGCAGGCGGTCTCCGCCAGCGACGGGATTACCGATATCACCCTCAGCGGCGTGCCGGACTGGGCCGCGCTGAACAAGGGCACGGAAAACCCAGACGGCACCTGGTCCCTCACCCCGGCCGATCTCGACGGTCTTGCGGTGGTGCCGGACGCGGACAGGGCGGGAAGTTTCGACATCACGGTCTCGGTGACGACGTCGGACGGCGTGGACAGTCAGATTGCCAGCGACACGCTGACCGTGACGGTCGGCGGTGTTGCAGATACGCCTGTCGTGAGCGCCACGGATGCGGCGGGCGACGAAGACACGGCGATTGCGCTCGATCTCTCCGCCGCGCTGACCGATACGGATGGCTCCGAAAGCCTCTCCATCACCGTCCAGGGCGTGCCTAGCGGCGCGAGCCTTAGCGCCGGGACCCTCGCCAACGGCGTCTGGACCTTGGCCGCGGCCGACCTTGCGGGCCTGACCCTCACCCCGGCCGAGAACTTCAACGGGCAGATCGCCCTCACCGTCACGGCAACCGCGACCGAAGCCGATACCGGCGATATCGCGACGAGCACGGCCTCCCTCTCCGTTACCGTCGATGCCGTCAACGACGCACCGGACGCGGTGGACG
>Ga0189275_100233_pt1 | contig 52166 bp, 42 predicted proteins | sample N19A6minimetaG_FD_130329 | JGI IMG/M metagenome (GOLD analysis project Ga0189275, IMG submission 130329) | Marine microbial communities from the Costa Rica Dome - N19 A6 mini metaG | ecosystem: Environmental > Aquatic > Marine > Oceanic > Photic zone | place: Costa Rica: the Eastern Pacific...
AAAGATCAGGGATCGTTCTTCTGGAAAGAACAGTTCTGCCGAAAGTAGAAGAAATAAGCCCGTAAAGATGTTTAGACGCCGGTAGCGTTAGCAAAGATCTCACAAACAACCACGCCATTAGATGCGCTATGTTAACTGCTTAACGGAATATATAGAACGTATAATCTACGATGGGAAAACTACGTGCCCTTGACTTTTTCCTTTTTAAAGATGTTATGTTTTCGGAGGTTTATTTGCAATCCCAAAAGGTAAATGAACCAATGTTATATTTTCTAATGAATCATCCAGATGACCAATTTGGTCATCTATAAATAAATGAGGTTTAAAAGTAGATAAGACTCGTTTTTTCTCAATGCCTCCCATAAAAAACATCTGATCTACTGATACATTCCAATCTTCCAGTGTCTTTATTGCACGACCATGAGCAGGGGCATTTCGAGCTGTTACTATAGCCGTTTTAAGTATTTTCTTATAATTTGGGTTACGTTCAATTTTTTTAGACTCAAGCTGTTGAAAGAAAGCTAGTTTTTTAAAGAACTCTGCTAACAGACCCGGATTATGTGGCTCATCAAGATGCTTCACTTCGTGTTTATGGAACATTGGTAATTGTTGACTCTCTTGATATACTTTTTCTGACTCATCATCAATTATTACTCCATCGAAATCGAAAGCAACTCGAAGTTCTGCATCATCGTCATCATCAACAATGTTTGATTTAATTATACGACCAGCAGGAAATCCGGACTCAATAGCATTAATTACGTCCTCCTCATTTGTTGACAAGAAAAGTGAGACGTTATAAGATGGTATATATTCATAAGGAGATTCACCGGATGTAAAAGCACCTCGAGAAATATTAAGTCCGTAATGTTCAATAGAATTAAATATTCTTAAGCCTGTTTCTGGACTATTTTTTGATAATAAAACTACTTCAACAGGCTGTTCTTTTGGATAAGCTTTGTTAATGTTTAAAAATCTCTTGATAAACGGAAATGCAGCGCCAGTCGAAATAGTTTTATCTCTATTTTGAAGCTGGTAGTTCTTGTAGGCTTCGAGACCTTGATCTAAAAAAATGTTGTCTTCAAAAGCTAAGTCAAATAAAGCATTTGAGGAAATTCCAACAACTAATTTCCGTTCGATTGGATAAGGCATAATTAAATGATTATTCGGATTTTAACTTAACTATTTAGAAAACATAACGACCCGGCGTTTAAGCGGCACAGGTCTCGGTTTTTGTTGAAGTAACTGAACATTTTTATTTCTTACAAGCTTTCCAGCGTACCCTACCTGCGTCCGACTTGAAACGCTTGTTAGCCGTCTGATCCATTAATCTGATTCAAAGTGAAATATGTAATTTTGGTACCAATATTAAGGTACTCAAAAACAGCATTCACACGCTTGGCAAGTCCTTCATCACGAGTGAAAAATTCATTTGTAAATGCAGCATAACCTGCGTGCTGTGAATCACTCATTGCTGCTCTAAATTTATTCTCTTTTTCAATTTTTTTGTCTGGCCAATAACCAATCATATTTAGAAAATTAAATATCACATTTATTTTTCCATAGACATCATCCTCTTTAACATTGTATAAACCCCAATCAAAATAATCCTCTGGAGATTTAAAAATCTCGTTATCAGGATTATTCTCTCTTATTCTTTCAAATATAGTTTGAAGAATATTTGGAGTTGTAATGTTATTTAATTGCATAGAAGAAAGCCCAGTAATTTCTTCTAAACCTTTCCGAGTATTTGGAACATTATTGTCCTTAAAATTAACCTCAAGGGTATCTTGCATAAGATCAAAGACCGCGCCTCCTTGACTAATCATCAAATCTATTAGAGGTTTCATTTGTTGTAGTTCATTTTCATCCAAATCATCTAAAGTAGAGTTTAATAAATCAGTAAAGGCTTTCTTTTGATTTGAAACTAAACTATCAAAACTGACATCTTGTTTTCCGCCATGAAGCTTTAAAGCAAGATCAAACATTTCTTTTGATCCAGGATATTTTTCGAGATTAGAAAAATATTCTTCAAGCTCTTCATATACGTCTGACTCTTTAAAATAAGCCAAACCATCTTCTATCCAGATATATTCTGAATCATATTCATTGATTACTTTCAGGAATCCCTCTCTATATTTTTCAGATGTTCTGGCAATTTCTTCAAGTGTGACACCTGAAAAAACTAATTTGAAATCTTCATCTGAAGTTATCGAATATCGGTTTTTTGAAAGATCATCATAAATATTGTGATCTAAGTAGATTCGATAAGGATTTTCTCTATTCGTCATCAGACTGATGATTTAGGAAAGACGGCTAACATAATATTATATAGAATTGATAGTACTAAAATAAATCCATATAAAAAACGGTTTGATCGAATAAGCGATATAGGAACAATATTTTAGAATGTTATATGGAATTATAAAAAAGTTTCTTCCATATAACCTGTGTTCGATTATGAAGAATAGTTGCTAAATATATTGGATGAGATTTGCTTACTGTCATCCTAAGAATCTTCAAAAAAAAAGCCAACACTCAATTTTCATTAAATGTTGGCTTTTGGTGTTTGATAATTGTTTTATCTAACCGTCAGTTTTAACCGGATTTTTATTTAATCCCGGAGTACGGTTTAAGAACTCATCATACAACTCTGTATGTCTGCTTGTCATAGGGATTTTATATCCGTCTATAAAAACATCCAAAATCTTAGATGAAGTTTCGAAAGGATCTCCCGTCGAAACAAAGATATTAGCTTTTTTACCAACTTCGATAGATCCGATTTGATCGCTAACTCCCATGATTTCAGCAGCATTAATAGTAATTGCTTTTAAAGCTTCCTCACGACCCATTCCATAAGTAGCAGCAAAACCTGCATTGTAAGGAAGGTTTCTTGCATTCTCTGTATCGTTTGTTCTTAAAGCAACTTTTACACCCGCTTTTTGCATGATTCCGGGATTTTTATAGGGAGTGTCATAAGAATCAGACCCTCGCGTAGGTGTTGAAAGTACCGGACCTGTAATTACGGGTATTCCGGCGGTTGCAATAGAATCAGCTACTCGCCAGCCTTCTGATACACCTGTAAAAACTACGTTTTTATAACCTCTTTCTTCAACCCAATCGATTGCGCTTAGGATATCTTTGGCAGCATTTACTTCGATATAAAGTAGTACTTCACCATTTATTACCTTAGTGAGCGCTTCCATTTCCGGATAATATCTAGCTTCGTCAGAATCTTTGATCTTAGCATAAAGTTCAGCTTTATCCCAAGCGTCATTGATCGTTTTTTGAGCTCTTTCTCTGGCTTTTTCAATTTGTTCAGGAGTTCTTCGTCTCCAACCTCTTTGTGCAGAAGAAGGGAAGTTCATTACAACCCCTTTAGATCCTGCAAACATTTGATCGGGAGTATATCCGAAAAGATTAATTGTAGCGGCAGTTCCGGGAAGAGTCCCACCGGCAGGCATTGTTAATGCGGTGGTAACACCATTAACACGCGTAACCGGAATTGCAACAGAATTCGGATTAACAGCAGTCAGAGCTTCCATATGAGGAGTAATCTCTCCAAATTCACGGAAGTCATTAGCCTCGGAAATGCTTCCGATTTCTGACAGACCTAACTTAGTACCGGAATCGATCATACCCGGATATATTTCCTGACCACTATAATCAATCACCTGAGCATCACCTGGAATATTGATATTTGCTCCAACCGCTTCAATGATTCCATTATTTATGATAATGGTTCCATTTTCAATCACACCATTTGTAACGGTATAAATCTTAGCATTAGTTAAAGCAAATTTTGATGTTTCAGCTCGTTGAATTCCATCACTACTTTGTGCAAATACCAGAATAGGAATAAGCGCAAGCGTACATAAAATTGATAAAAATTTCTTCATTGTGTTCCTCATTGTTTGTTTAAGAGGTCGTAAAAATTAACCACATTCGCACCTTCCATGCATAGATGATGATCATGTGCATCAAAGATTTGTACATCCTGAATAGTAGATTCCGGATCAATATAAATTCGTTGATCTGCTGCATCATTATTGATGTCAAAATATTTTACACCATCTACAAAAGTCATTTGCGGAACTGCGTAAATAGAAAGTGGATGTTTATCAAAAATAGCGATATCAGCATCTTTTCCTTTTTCAATAGAACCTACTCGATCATTAATACCAAGCTGTTTAGCAGGATTTAAAGTGATCAAAGCTAAAGCTTCATTATCTGATAGATCACCATACTTTTGAGTTTTAGCAGCTTCATGAAATAAGTGACGAATAAGTTCACCTGAATCTGAATTAATAGAAGTATTAACTCCATTTTTAGTAAGAATGGCTGCGTTATAAGCAGTGGAGTAATACACCTCTAATTTATAAGCCCACCAATCAGCAAATACAGAAGCAGAAGCTCCAAACTCAGCGAGTTCAGGTGCTACTTTATAAGCTTCATTCGCATGTTGGAAAGTTAATCGCTCAATTCCGAAATCAGCGAAAACTTTCATTAGCATATAGATTTCATCAGCTCGGTAAGAGTGGCAATGAACCAAAACTTCGCCTTCCAAGATATCAACCATAGTTTCTAATCTTAAGCTGTATTCGGGAGCAACTTTTCGAGAGCTTTTATCTGCCCTGTACTTGTTCCAAGCATCACGATATTTAAGTGCATCATTGAACGTATTTCTGAGCATAGCTTCTACACCCATTCTACTTTGAGGCTGAATTCCTCTGGAACGTCCACCTCGAGTCGGGTTTTCACCAAGAGCAAACTTTATAGTTCTCGGCGCGCCTTCGAATCTTAGGTCATCAGGATTTGTAGTTCCCCAACGCAGTTTAAGCGTTTCGTTTTGTCCGCCGATTACGTTAGCAGAACCATGCATTAAATGAATAGAAGTAACACCACCTGCCAATGCTCTGTAAATAGAAACATCAAGTGGATCAACTACATCTTCCATACTTACTTCTGAAGTTACTTGGCTTGTTCCTTCATTGATTGATGTACCTGCAATATGAGAGTGAGCATCAATAATGCCGGGCATTACGAATAACCCGGTAGCATCAACTTCTTCAGCTCCTTTTGGAGCTTTAAGGTTTTTCCCGATTCTGTCAATCTTACCGTCTTTTACCAGAACATCGGTATTTTCGAGGGTTCCATTAGTGATTGTTAAAACGGTTCCATTTTTAATTAAAACACTTCCTTTTTTTACCTGAGCATTTGCGGAACTTGCAAAAAGTGCTAGAATTAAAAGCGTAAATAGTTTATGTATCATTGAATTTTTCATTTTTCGGGGACCTCCTTGGTAGCAAGTAGTGGGAAAGAAACATTGAACGCAGGAACAGAAGCTTCTGCTTCGTATTCGTTTCCGGTTACAGTTCCATTAACAACAACGTCGATTGATTGTCCGCCGGCATCAATTGAAAACTCAAAATCGAGTGCTCCATCAACAAAGCTAATATTAAGCATGTCGTTATCAGGTGTTCCATCATCGCTGGTTAAAACTCCTGTAAAGAAATCTCCATCCTTTTTGATAACCATGGTTCCGGTTTGCTCACCTTGTGGTGTGCTAAAAGAATAATTCCAAGTACCTACAATTGAACTGGTACCTTCAGTTGTTGTTTCGGAAGTATTTTCGGATTTCTTTTTCTTTTCTTTGATTTCGTACTCATGCTTGTCGCCATCAACGAAAACAAATTTGATTTGAGAATCTTTCTCGAAATAAGGTGCATTTGTAACCATTACGTTTCCGAGTTTTCCTTCGTCTAAAGTTCCGGTAATGGAGCTTATGCCCAGAAGATCGGCAGCATTTGTAGTAAGTGCGGCAAGAGCGTCGTCTTCACTTAAGCCATTTTCAATAATGGTTAATAGGTTGTCTTTAACATCACTACCGCGCGTATCTATAGTGGAAAATCCGAATTTAATACCTGCGCTTTTTAACTCTGAATATTGAGCAACGTACTTTTTATAAAACTCCATTCTGCGCTCTTCAAGATTCTTAGTTTCTTCGGATTTGTCTTCGTCTTTACTATCTTTTGGCTCTTTAGGAAGATCTAGAGACATAAAAACTTTTGCGCCACTTTCTTTAATCTCATCTGCAAGGTCCCATCCTTCCTGAAGATTTCCAAGAACTAATGAAAACCCAAGTTCATTTTGAAGGCGCATAGCTCTTCGAGCTTCCAATGAGTTTGAAGCGTCGTAAAAAATAGGTTTTTTCTTAGCAACAACAGGATAGAAAGCTTCAGAAACTCGATCTCTAGTAGGTCTTTCTATTCCCGCAGGATTCGATGCATAGAGTTCAGAGTGTTGTTTTGAGTAGGCAGCATTTCGATATAGATCTCTGAATTTTGCCATAATACCAAGAGTGTTTCCGGGGTAAGCTCCGGGAGCTCCTACAAATTGAGTAAACATAGAAACATCTTCAGAAAGAATCATTTTATCGGGATGGTCAACATCACGAAGCAATATAAGAGCACCTGAACCAGGTAGCATTCTTCCATAAGGAACAGTATGAGATACAGTAAATCCTACTTTTCTCATTGCTCCTATGCTATTTTCATTAGTCTTAATTTGTTGTACAACATGATGCTCCGGTGTGATACCTGCGTAATCGTTTGGAGGATCAGGAGTAAAAAGATTATCTGGTCGCTCAAGATTTTCAGGTCTATCGGCTCCGGTGTTAGCCATTCCGTCGATAAATCCGGGATAGACAAACATATCGGTTCCGTCAATAACTTCTGCATTATTAGGGATAGAAACATTTTTGCCCACCGCGGTAATCAATCCGTCTGTAATCACAATTGTGCCTTCTTCCATCATTTTTCCGGGAGCTTGAATAATTGTAGCGTTGGTTATCGCATAAGTGCGAGTAGCCGCTGATTCGCCGGTTGGATCACTTTGTGCATTTGCAAGAGTAGCGAGCCCAAGTAAAGGAAGAATGAACAACAGACGAAAAAAAGATTTTCGTAGTATTTTCATTCTGAGATAATTAGTTAGTTGTAGTTTAGTTGGGGAGAATATATCCTATTGAGAGCGTACAAGCTAAATAATGATAGATTTATTTAGTAAAAATGTGTTTAGACTATTTTCCATCTACAACTACTGCAAGCTTGCCACTATTAAAAGCTAATCGAGTTATTCCAGTTAATTTATAGATTGAAAAATCTGCAAATAATTGCCAGCCTTTTGCTTGCCGACGCGTGTCAAAAAAATAAAGTTGGTCATCTTTTCCCATTATAATTGTATGCATGTTTATCCAAACCATGTCTTCTGATTTTTCAAGAGTAGAAGTTATTTTGGTAGTCCATTTTGCATTTCCCGAAACAGCTTGCATAATTTTCCAATCATCGGAATTTGATTTGTCAATGAAACTATATTTTTTTGATCCGGGAATGTAGTGAATGGATCGCCCGGGGTTTTGATACATAATTGTAGCTTCTCCGGTATTGAGGTCTATTTCTTGAAGAGTAGCAGGCTCTCCCAATACAAAGGCGATTAATTTTGGACGTAAGAACCAAGCATAATACCCGATTTTTAATTCATGTATTAATACATCTGAAGATCCATCTTCAATAGAATATTTATATAGTAATTGGAGTCCGTCTGGATCTAGTCGTACCGCTGAAATATATTTACCATCAGGCATAAGAACCGGCGAATATTCACCACCGGGAGTATCCGAAATCCATTTTTTTGTACCTGTTTCAATATCATACCAAACTATATCAGTTTGTCCGTTTCTGGTTGATGAAAAAAGCACCGATTTCCCATCTTCGGTAAAAGAGGGTTGATTATCATAGCCTTCATTATTTGAAATGTTCACCGGATTAGAAACTGAAAGACCTTTTTCTGTTTCAGTCAAATCAAATAAATATACTTCCGTACTTGATTGAGCTAAACTAGAAACTGTTACAAAGAAGAAAATTGGAAGAAATATTAAGTTTTTCATTGTGTACTTGGTTTCATTCTTGAAAAAGGATAGCCGTTGCATCCGGTTTTAGGAGTTGTTCTGTTTACAGTACTCATTATTTCGGCTGAATCAGCAGTTGTTGCGTCATAAACACTAAGACAAAATCCCCAAGTAAACGGGGCCATGTCTTCAAACTTCATCCAGTCAATTCTGGCATATAAGTTGGGGTCGTATGGATTTAAAGAATCATTTTTGGCGATAAAATATTGCTCCTCAATATTCCATTTTAGGATATGAAACCTTGTATTGGGTTTCTGGAAAAACATTTTTTCAGTTAATTCATAGTCAATTTTATAGTCGTCTTGAAAGCTTCCTTGAAGAAATTTAGGAATTTCTTTTGAAACGGATGTGCAAGCTAGACAGTAGGTTAGTACAATTAAAAGAGAAAAAGAAAGAAGTTTTTTTAGCATAAATAAATGTAGTAAAAGTGTTGGTTATATTTTAATCCATTAATTTTTACGCAGAGTTAATAAGAGAATGCTATCTTTAAGTCTGTTTACAATCCTCATTTAATATATATATATGAAATTTTTACGCAACACATTTTCGGCTTTATTACTAACCGTGTTTTTAACCTCGATTGTTCAAGCTCAGTTTTTTGAGAACTTTGAGGAAGGAGACAAAACTTTTTACGCCGGAGCTACTGCTACGTTAAGTACGGGTAACTGGTTTCTGGATGATGCATTAATAGGAAGTGGTACAAACGATAAATTTAACGGTGCTAAAGCCGTAAGAATGGATCGTCGTGATGGTAAAATGGGAAACATTTATATGCAGTTCGATAAGCCCAATGGCGCTGATAAAGTTTCTTTCTTACTTGCTCATTATGGAAATAATTCAGAAGACGCAGCTCTTCAAGTTCAGTACTCAGTAAATGGCGGTTCCACTTGGACGAACATCGGTGACGAGATTATTGCTCCATCCGAACTTACAGAGTACACGATTCCCGTAGAAGTAGAAGGGAATATTCGTTTCAAGTTTATTCAATCAGCAGGAACGGATCGTATGAATATTGATGATATACGAATTACCGATTATGTAGAAGCGTCGAGTGAAGCAACTATTAGCGTATTAGTTGATAATGCATCAGTTAATAATTCTGATGAGATCTCGTTTGGATCTACTCTTGAAGGAAATCAGCTTACTAAAACAATGGAAATCAAAAATACCGGAAATCCTGATTTAGTTATTTCTGATGTAACGGTAACAGGACGAGGATTTTCTGCTTCAACCCTTTCTGATAACACATTATCATTTAACGAAACAGCAGAATTAACACTTACTTTTGAGGCTACTGGTGAAGGTGTTTTTGAGGGAGATATTACCGTTACAAGTAATGCAGCAAATGCTTCAAGTTTTTCATTGTCACTTAGCGGTGAAGGTTTTGCAGATGGTGCCGTAATTCCTATTGTAGATGCAAGAAAGCTTCAATTGGGAACTAGAGTAACTGTTGCTGGTCGAGTTACAGTTGCAAATCAATTTGGAGGTCCATTATATATGCAAGATGGAACAGCTGGTATCGCAGTATTTTGGCAACCACTACATGTGGCAGCAGAAATTGGAGATTCAATTCAAGTATCAGGCCCATTAACGGTATTTAAAGGTGGCGTACCAGGACCTGATGAAGATTTCTTGCTCCAAATCTCAGATACTCCACAGGATGATAATATTGTTTACGAAGTTTTTGGAGCAGCTAAAAGAGAAGTAACTCCTAGAATAGTAACACTACAAGAACTGAATATGGAAGCTAATGAAGGACAGCTAGTGAATGTTCAGAACGTGACCATAGATCATACGGGAGCTTTTCAGGCAAATACAAATTATACTATTTCAGATGCTTCCGGAACGGCTGAAATGAGAATTGATAACAATACAAATCTTGTTGATGCTACTGCGCCAACAGAACCAGCAAGTATAGTTGGCGTTATTGGTCAATTTGGTGGAACCTATCAGTTATTACCTCGTTTCACCGAAGATGTTGGAGTTGAAGAAGTGACCTATCCGGGAGACGAAATTTCTAAAGATCAAACGCTGGATGTTGTGACGTGGAATGTGGAATGGTTTGGTGATGCAGGAAACGGACCCGAAGATGATGATCTGCAATTACAAAATGCTATCACAGTTGTGGAAACTATTGATGCAGATATTTACGCACTTCAAGAAATTTCCAGTCCAAACAGATTTAATGCCTTAATTGATAGTCTTGAAGGTTACGGTGGGTTTTTAGCGAACTTTTCTCAAACTCAAGAGACAGCATTCTTATTTAAAAGAAGTACAATTGACTCTTTATCAGGAGTTACACTTTCTCCAAGTGATGGATTTACTCAATCAAATTGGGCAAATGGAAGATATCCACTTTTATTTAGATTTATGGCTGATATAAATGAAGAACAACAAGAAATCTATGCGTTCAATATTCATGCAAAAGCGTTTGGCGATCAAGGTTCTTACAATCAGCGAGTAGCGGCTTCTGCAGAGTTAAAAGAATATTTGGATAGAAACAGAACCAACGACAATGTTATCATGTTGGGAGATTATAACGACGAAATTGTGAGTTCAACGTTTAGCGGGAATGACTCTCCGTACAAAAATTTCGATGATGACTCTGAGTACACTATTGTTACTAAGAACCTAGAAGAAAATGGTTTTGGTTCTCATTCTAGTGGTTCGTTCATATCTCATATCACATTCACTTCAGAATTGAGTGACGATTACTTTGAAGGAACAGAGCGAGTTGAAAATCCTTTCTATGTGGGAAGCTATTTAAGTACAACTTCAGATCACTTTCCGGTTTGGATGAGATTTAAGTTTGGAATGCTTACAAGTAATGATGATGAATTGCTTGAAACTCCAACAACAGTTTCTCTCAATCAGAACTATCCGAATCCATTTAACCCGAGTACAATTATCAGTTATACACTAGACTCTTCAACCAACGTAAAACTTAATGTGTATGATATTACCGGTAGAAAAGTTGCTGCTTTGGTTAATGGAAGACAAACTGCTGGTGCTCAGGAAGTCAGGTTTGACGCCAGTTCACTTGCATCCGGTGTATACATTTATAGATTGGAAACAGCGACGGGTGTAAGTCTTACTAAGAAAATGATCTTGGTTAAGTAAGGAACTAGAGAATACTCCGAACCAAATTATCAACATCCAATTTCCAAAATTACAGTTGGGAATTGGATGTTTTTTTATGTCCGGTAGTTATTTCTGTGGAGGTAGGAATCTAAATTGTGGTTTACAACTCATTTGAGCTTTTAAATAAGATTAAGACTTCAGGCATTCGCCATGAAATGACCTAATTATATATTTAAGAGTTATTTTTTTACTGTAATTAATCTGCCATCGATTTCAACAGTTACAGTTTCTTTATCAACGAAATAGTTTGTAACCCAATCAAAATATCCGCAAAATGAGGAGTAGAATTGATCCGGAGTTTTGCCATCTATTTTAGTGATAGTTTCTCCAAAGTTTATATCGGATTTGTGAGCTGGAGAACCAAGTACTAAGTTTTCAACTGTCCAGATATTTTCGGCATTATAGTATGGAATAAACCCAAAAGATGATTTGGTGTGTACAGCATCGTAATTAGTATTCTTTTTCAGGTAAATTCGTTTTTTATCGTAATTCAGATATACATCATATTTCTCTAAAACATCGTTACCAACTTTCGCAAAGCCTTTATCCGCAAAGTTAATCTCAGATTCCAAAACATCATATCCCTTAAACTGAGTGCCGGATTGAGAAGTGAATACAGAATCAAAATTCGTACCCCAGATACCGGACGAAGAATTATCCAGAGTAGTATCCCATTCAGCATTTGAATTGATAAAGATTTGATCTTTAATCGATACCGGAAGGTCAACACTCCCATTTGATCCGGTATCGAAGAGAATGTTTCCAAGTTCCTTTCCATTTACAGTAAGATCAATTTTTGGAGTTCCCGACAAAGTGGGTTTCTTAAATTTAATAGGGGGAGTGGTTTTTGTATTGAGTTCTTTGAATTTCGAAAAGTCGTCCGTGATCCAGATCTTATTGTTCACGTAATCAATTTTCCAGTTAGCTTCACGGATTAAGTTTGCACCAATAATTCCATCAGCTGCAATACAAGGAGAAAGTGAATTTTCAGGATATTCGATGATACCGGCAGCTGTATTTTTGAAGTCTATATTTCCCAAAGAAATCTTGTTTATCAACGTCATGGATATTTCGTTGGAATTACCCTGCGAATCAGGTTTATCTTTAGTCGCTCGCTCTTTCAATTCATAATTATCAGCCCAATTTTGAGTGATTTTATTATCAAAGGCACCGGTATCAAAAATAAACTCAAGTGTATCAGAGTGATCATTCACTGTACCTTTGACCACAAGAATCCCGTGGCGATTTTCAAAATCTATGGATTCCAGAAAATTATTTTGTTCCACACTTCCCCGGGATAGAAGATGGACATTAGATATATAGTTGCAGGATGAAATTAAGAAAAGGCAGAGTAGTGCGGTGCCTTTTGCTAAGATGGAATTTTTTATTTTCATGTGAATGAAGACGTAAGACAAAAGTTCAAGTTGCAATAAAATATGTTCAATGAACAACATAAAAAAAGCCCGATAAAATTAATTATCGGGCTGTTTAATCTAAATCTTTCTAAAAGTTATCTTTTGAGAGCGTCTTCCAGCAAAGCGTTTTGCTCTGCTTCGTGGATTTTTTTCTGCCCTGCAGCAGGAGATGCGGAAGCCTGACGACCAGCGTATTTCAGGTTTTGTCCTTTTTCAAGTAGTTCCATAAATCTAGGAGCTACAAACGACCAAGCCCCCATATTTTTAGGCTCTTCCTGGCACCAAACAATTTCTTCTACATCTTTAAATGATTTTAGCTGCTCTGAAATATCCTCATCCGGGAATGGATAGAATTGTTCAAGTCTGGCAATTGCTACATCATTTATCTCATTCTCTTGGCGATACTTAAGTAAGTCGTAATACACCTTACCAGAGCAAATCACTAAACGCTTAGCATCTGTTATTTCATCATCAGAAATGAATGGTTGGAATTTTCCTTCTGCAAGTTCTTGTGTATTGGATGTTGCCATTGGATGACGAAGAAGGCTCTTTGGAGTCATCAATACAACCGGCTTTTTTGCCTCCTGTAGCGTTTGTTTTCTCAACATATGGAAATACTGAGCGGGAGTAGTCAGATTCATAACCTGCATATTATCCTCGGCGCAAAGCTGAAGAAAACGCTCTAATCTGGCTGATGAATGCTCCGGTCCTTGACCTTCATATCCATGAGGGAGATTTAAAACCAAGGAAGTAGTTTGTCCCCATTTTGCTTCGCTGGATGAAAGAAACTGGTCAATAATGATTTGAGCTCCGTTTACAAAATCACCGAATTGAGCTTCCCAGATTACAAGAGCGTCTTTCTTTTGTGCACTATAACCAAATTCAAAGCCCATTGCCGCATATTCACTTAACAAACTATTGTGAACATGGAAATATCCTTGATCATCAGAAAGATTATTCAAAGGAGTAAATGTTTGGCTGGTTTCTGTTCCATGTAGTACAGAATGCCGATGCGAGAAGGTACCTCTTTCTACATCTTGTCCGGTAATACGGATGGTTTTTCCGGATTTAAGAATGGAACCAAAAGACAAAGCTTCAGCGAAACCCCAATCAATTTTTTTCTCATTTTTTTCTACTATATCAGCACGTTTTGCTAATTGTTTCAGTAGTTTTGGATTTGCGTCAAAGTCTTTAGGAACAGTGTTAATTTTAACTGCAATGTCCTTGAGTTCATCAGCAGAATAGGTTGTATCAGGGAACTCAGTTCTATTTTTTTGGTCTGTTTCTGTGCGATCAAATATATCTTCAGTGATGTCTACATTCGGAGATTTTTTGGCATCTTCAAATGCTTCCAGCAGAAGTTTATCAAATTCATTAAAAATCGCTTGTGTTTCTTCCTCTGATAATTCTTCGTTTTTCACTAAGAAATCAGTGTAGAGATCTCTTACCGGAGGATGATCGTTAATCTCTTTATACATTCCCGGCTGAGTAAATGCAGGTTCATCACCTTCATTATGTCCATGTTTTCTATATCCGATTAAATCAATAATTACATCTTTACCGAATTTCTGGCGGTAGTCGATAGCCATTTGAATAGCATGAACTGCAGCTTCAGGTTTATCACCATTTACGTGAAATATCGGAGCTAAAATCATTTTTGCTAGATCAGAAGCGTATTCAGTAGAACGTCCGTCTTTCGGAAGGGTAGTAAACCCAATTTGATTGTTAATGATGATATGTACGGTACCACCGGTTTTATAACCTTCAAGCTGAGACATATTCAGTGTTTCAGGAACTACACCTTGTCCGGCAAAAGCTGCATCACCATGCATAAGTACAGGTAGAATCTTTTTCTCAGGATTCTCACCATCGTAATGATCTTGCATTGCTCTAACGGCGCCTTCAACTACAGGGTCAACTGCTTCTAAGTGACTAGGATTTGGCATTAACTCAAGCTTAACTTCTTTACCGTCAGCCGCTTTATGAACGCCTTTTGTTCCTAAGTGATATTTAACATCACCAGAGCCTTGAATAGAATCAGGATCAACACTTCCTTCAAATTCCGCAAATACTTTGTGGTAAGGCTTGTTCATAATATTAACAAGCATGTTTAATCTGCCTCGGTGAGCCATTCCAAAAAATGCTTTCTCAATGCCGCTGTCTGCAGATCGATCAAGCATAAAATGAATCATAGGAATCAAGGTGTCAGCACCTTCTAAAGAAAACCGTTTATGACCGATGTACTTTTTGTGAAGAAACTCTTCGAAAGCCATCGCTTGATTTAATTTATGAAGAATCTGCTTTTTATCATCTTTAGTCAGATTTGCTTTATTACTAGAAGACTCCATCGTGTTTCTTAACCATCGACGTTCTTCAAGATTAAGCAAATGCATATAATCTGCTCCAATATTTCCGCAATATGTATCGCGAAGAAGTTTTACTATTTCGCGAAGCGGAGCTTTTTCTTTGCCTCCAAAACCACCGCAATAAAACTCACGGTCTAAATCCCAGAGCGAAAGCCCATAATATTCTAGATCAAGTTCAGGTACATATTTAGGTTCTTTTCCAAGCGGATCAAGATCAGATAAAACGTGACCGCGCATTCGGTACATATTAATCAATCTCCAAACCCCGATAGCACGCCTGTCGTATTCCAGAGAGTCAGACTTTCCGCCAAATGGTCCGGAATAAGTATCAGTTGAATAAGGTATAGGCTCATAAGGAATTTCAAGATCACTAAAAATTTCTTCGTAGAAATTTTCCTGTCCGGTAAGCAGGTCATTGATTTTCTTTAGAAATGAGCCAGATTCAGCACCTTGAATTACACGGTGATCGTAGGTGCAAGTCACGGTCATTACTTTACTGATTCCCAGCTGATTCAGTATTTCCTTCGACATAGATTGATATTCCGCAGGATAATCAATAGCTCCTGTAGCTATAATAGCGCCTTGACCTTGCATTAGTCTTGGTACGGAAGAAACAGTACCAATTGTGCCAGGATTTGTAATGCTGATTGTTGTTCCTTGGTAATCATCAATTGCAAGCTTACCATTTCTAGCTTTGTTAATTAACTCAGCATAGGCGTGCAAGAACTCCTTAAAGTTCATCTTATTTACGCCTTTGATGTTAGGAACAACCAGATTTCGAGAACCATCTTTGTTCGGAAGGTCAATGGCAATACCAAGATTAACTTGATCCGGAATTACTTTAAAATGATTGTCACCATCATAATGGTACGCATTATTTACAGATGGAAATTCATCTAGCGCTTTAATAATTGCCCAAGCAATAAAGTGAGTGAAAGATGCTTTCGGCTCATTTCTTTGAAGCAAATGCGTGTTGATAATCGTTCTGTCTTCGATCATCATTTTTACCGGAAGCACACGCAATGACGTAGCAGTAGGTACTTCCAAACTCAGATCCATATTCTCTACGATCTTTGTTGCTACCCCTTTTATTTTTTCCAGCTCAGCATTTTTTGGAGCGCTTGAAGACGCTTCCTGCTTTTTTGAAGCTTGCTTTTCTTTGGGTTGAGGAGCGGCTTGTGTTGGTGTCTCAGCTTTTGGAGCAGAAGAAACATTTGTGGATTTGCCATCATGTTCATCGAAGAAATTTCTCCAATGAGCAGGTACTGACTCAGGATTTTCTTTGTATTGATCGTAAAGTTCTTCTACTAGGGCTGAATTTGGACCGAAAACGGCTTCAAGAGATTTCAATGGGTGTTAACCTCGTGCGGATTTTTTATGCAACTAAATGAATCTGTTTGTTTAATGCTGATAAATAATTTTGTTCAATATCGAATAAAATATCAAAAGCCCTTAAAATTAAGGATTACAATCTTAAAAAACGATATTTCTTCTGTTGATTATCATTATTGAAAATCACAAAAAAATTGATGAAATAGTTCATTGGTTGAAAGGTATATTAGACTACTTGTATCTGCCAACAATTCAACATTAGTCCTTTAATTCCCATCCTACAACTCCTATATTCCAAACAAAAATTTACTAAATGACAAAAGACTCCAAAAAAGCTGAAAACGGCGCAGAAAAAATTAACTGGGACTTGAGTGATCTTTACAAATCTTCAGAAGATCCTCAATTGCGAAAAGACAAAAAAGAAGTACTAGAAGCAGCGGATGATTTCGCAAAAAAATACAAAGGCAAAGTAGACAAGCTTTCTGCAGAAGAGTTCAAGAAATTGCTGGAAGAATATGAAGCTATTCAGGACAAAGGCGGAAAAATTGGCTCATTTGCTTATTTGCAGTGGAGTACAAATACTTCCAATTCTGAGTACGGTAAATTGGTTCAGGAATCGAACGAACTTTCATCTGAGCTTAGCCAAAAATTAGTTTTCTTTGATGTGGAATGGCTGAAAGTGGACGAGAAAAAAGCTGAGTCTTTAATTAATGATCCTAAGCTTTCGTTCTATTCTCACTATCTAGATTCTTCAAGGCGATACAAGAAGCACGTTCTGGAAGAACAACAAGAACAGATTATGTCGGCGAAATCGGTAACGGGTCGCAGCGCTTGGGTACGATATTTTGATGAAACTCTCGGAGCAGCAGAATTTCAGATTGACGGCGAATCGCTTACCGAACAAGAAGCACTCAGTAAATTACATGAAGGCGATCAAAAGATTAGAAGGAAAGCACACGCTGCACTTTCAAAAACATTCAATGACTTGAGCAGAACGCTCACTTTTATTTTCAATACTGTTCTTGCCGACAAATCTACCAACGATAGATTCCGAAATTATAAAAGTTGGGTTTCATCCAGAAATCTTGCCAACGAGACGGATGATGAAACGGTAGAAGCATTAGTTGAAGCGGTTACTTCGAATTACAGTTTGGTTCAAAGATATTACAAGCTGAAAACAGATTTGCTAGGCTTGGATGAAATGAAAGATTACGATCGGTACGCGCCCATCATCCAAAATGAAGAGACTATTTCTTGGGATGAAGCTAAAGAAATGGTGCTGGATGCCTACACAAAATTCCATCCTGAAATGGGTGAAATCACTAAGAAATTCTTTGAAGAAAACTGGATTGACGCCGCAATAAAACCAGGAAAAAGAGGCGGCGCTTATTCAGCAAGTACAGTTCCATCTGTTCACCCATATGTGTTTATGAATTTTGATGGAAAGATCAGAGATGTTCAGACATTAGCTCACGAGCTGGGGCATGGTGTTCATCAGTATTTATCCCGTCAACAAGGTCCACTGCAAGCAGGAACACCGCTGACAACTGCAGAAACTGCTTCTGTTTTTGGTGAGATGCTGGTTTTCCAAAAACTGCTTAAAGAGATTGATGATCCCAAAGAAAAACTAGCGCTCATCACCGGAAAAATTGATGATACTATTGCAACTGTTTTTCGTCAAATTTCGATGAACAGATTTGAGGATGCTATCCACACAGCGAGAAGAGAAGAAGGTGAATTAACAACCGAACGTTTTTCCGAATTATGGATGGAACAACAAGAAAAACTCTACGGAGATTCCGTGTCACTTACTGATGAATATGGAATTTGGTGGAGTTACATTCCTCACTTTTTACACACTCCGGGATATGTGTACGCCTATGCATTCGGCGAATTATTAGTGATGGCGTTGTACGAAGAATTTACTGAACGACCGGATGGCTTTGCTGATAAATACATGGAGTTGTTGAGTGCAGGTGGCTCTGAGTGGCCACACGAATTGGTAGCAAAAATGGGATTAGATATTACTGATCCTAACTTCTGGAATAAGGGACTGAAATCGCTGGAACGAATGATTAAAGAAGCGGAAGCTTTGGAAAAGCAAGTTTCAAGCACCAAATAACAAATCACAAACAAATTTCAAACATCAACAATCAATTGTTACATTGTAGTTTGTTATTTGAAATTTATTCGGAAGAATATAGATGGCATTAGATAGGCAGGATAAAGCATTACGGGAATTTAAGCAGATTATGGAAGATCTGGTTCATTTGTTGAGAACATCGACAAGGGTTCAGCTTACCTATATGTGTTGGGTAAATCATTCTCGCCAACAATTTGTTTGGGAAACTAACAGCACTACAATGCCAAATGTGATGTTTCAAGATCGAGTGAATTTTGATCATCATTTTTTAAATGATTACAAAGAAATAGATGAGATTACAGTTCTGAAAGTCGGTGATGATATAGCCAAAGGTAAGCTGATGCATTATTTTGATTTTGTTCAGGCAAAAACTTTGGTGCTAATTCCCTTCAGAAATAAAGGAGAAACCGTAGCAATTACTGTATTGGAAAGTGATCTAGAAATTGATGTAGAGCGTATTAAAGATCAGATACTTTCTTATAATAATGCACTTGTTAATGTTTTGGATACCTATTTGGAAGTTGTAGATCTGCATGAACAGCAAAAAGAATGGGAAGTGTATGAGAAATCGCTTACAAAATTTAGCTCTCGTCAACACAAAGTAGAGATATTAAAGACTATGTTGAACGAAATGCAGTCTTGTGTTCCAAAAGGTTCTGTCTCGTTAGTTTGCCACGGAATGGATACATGGAATTTAGTGCTGAATTCTGAAAAAGCACATAAGCCTTCAAAAATTGGATTAAAAGTAGAAGAAAAGAGTGTAGCTTACGATGCGCTTGAAAAAGGAGAACCGATTTTCTCCATGCACTTCAATAACAATCCTAAAAGAATTTCGAGTGGAGAAGGAATTACGGATGGGGCCAGTTACGCAATTCCTTTGGTAATCCATGACAGACGGCAAGCAGTAGTTGTAGTAAGTGATGAAGATCCGCTTTCTTTTAAAGATTCTACAAAGCATAAACTTAGTAACCTTGCAAGAGTAGCAAGTTTAACAATTCAGGCAACACTAAGTAAAAGCTCGATGGCTACAGATTTATTAACACATAGCTTTGATGCCTATATGCCCGAATTATGGGAAGCTACCGTTGATACAGAACTTAAAAGGGTAAATAATTCTTCAAGAACTAAAACCTGGTTTGGGTTGATATCACCGGATGATATTTCTGCTTTGCGAACTAAGTTTCGATTGGAGGAACTACATAAGATTCAGGAAGATTTTGTTCGGTTTTTGAATCCAAGTTTATATGGTTTTTCCGGATTTATAGGGTTTAACTCTGATTATGTGTACAGTTTTATCATCCAAAGTGATAAGGAAGACGCACTTGAAAGTTGGATTAATAAATTCAAAGGAAGGCTTGCTCATGGCTTGCGATTATCTAACGGGCATACCATTAATGTGAAATTTAAAATCGGACTTACCCAATTAAGTGATGATTGTGGCAACTCCTATCAAGTATTGACCAAGGCAAAGAAGGCACATGCAGAAGCAGTAAATGATGATGAAGTAGTAGCAGTGGTGGCGTGATGGGAAATGTTTATCTGCTCATAATTGATGGTGTTGGCGTTGGCGCGCAAGAAGATTCACATTTATATGGTGATGAAGAGATGAATACGCTTGGCCATGTTTCTGAAGAAACGAACGTTCAGCTCCCAAACTTGGCTAAGATGGGAATTGGGAATATCATCCCGTTGAAATCAGTCTCAGAAATTAAAAATTCAACTGCAGCATATGGTAAAATGAGAGAAGTTTCTGCGGGAAAAGATTCAACTACAGGACACTGGGAAATTGCAGGAATTCATCTCGAAAAACCATTTCCTACTTACCCGAATGGATTTCCGAAGCAAGTTTTGAAGAAGTTTTGTGATGGAATCGGAGTTGAAAATGCGCTATGTAATCTTCCGTATTCGGGTACAGATGTAATTCGAGATTTTGGAGAAGAACATCTTAAAACAGGTTATCCCATCGTTTACACATCAGCAGATAGTGTGTTTCAAGTGGCTTGTCATGAAGATGTAGCTTCTGTTGAAATGTTGTATGAGTGGTGTGAGTTTGCCCGAACTAAGATTTGTGTTGGTGAACATGAAGTGGGAAGGGTTATAGCTCGTCCATTTACCGGAACGTATCCTTTCGAGAGGATTTCAGATCAGCGTAAAGATTTTTCCGCGGTTCCGCCGGAAAATAATTTGAACCAGGTGCTACAGAATAATGGAGTAAAAACATATTCGATTGGTAAAGTGATAGACCTTTTCGCAGGAATTGGATTTTCGCAATATCGCAAAACCAAGAATAACGCAGAGGGCATTTCTCAACTTCTTTCTGCAATGAGCGCTGTTGAAAACAGTTTCGTATTTGTGAATCTTATAGATACGGATCAATTATATGGTCACCGACTAGATCCAAAAGGGTACGCCGAAAGTTTAGAAGAATTTGATCGAGCACTTCCGGCGATTCTTTCAAAACTAAAAAAAGACGATTTGTTGATTATAACCGGAGATCATGGCAACGATCCTTGTTCAGAATCCACCGATCATTCCAGAGAATTTGTGCCTTTGCTGGTTTACCCTAGATCAAATGTTGCGAACACAAATCTTGGAACTCGAGAAACTTTTGCTGATATAGCAGTTTCTGTGGCCGAATTTTTTGGGGTAGAGCATGACTTTCCGGGAAAAAGCTTCTTGAAATAGACGAATTCATTATTTTTTTTCATTTAAGTGAAGGATCATAAAAGAAGTACAGGTTTTGGTTACATAACAAATTTTAAAGTCATTTAGCTTATATTCTACTAATTACAGATTTCTCTGCAATATGACTTCTTCAAAATCCTCTTCCTTTTATTCTGATTTAACTGAACACCCTCAATCAATTTCTAACCTGCTTCAACAAGAGGAGTTCTTCTCTGATATTCCATCAGACTGGCATGTTGTTTTAACAGATATTTTAGATTCAACAACGTCTATAAACTCCGGCAGTCATGAAGTAGTAAATCTCATAGCAACGGGAAGTATAATTGCTGTTCTAAATATCGCCCATGAAGCAAAGATAACTATACCATTCTTTTTCGGGGGTGATGGAGCTACTTTAATGGTTCCGTCAGAAATACTCGGAGATTGCATACATGCGCTGAAAGAACATCAGAAGAACAGTTATGATAATTTCGGGCTTTTTTTAAGGGTTGGGAGTATGCCTGTTTCTGAGGTTTACGAAAATGGATATAGATTGAAATTAGCAAAGTCCAAGATCAATGATCATCTCTCTATCCCGATAGTTTTGGGTGGTGGATTGCATTATGTAGAGGAAATTATTAAAGATGGAACAGATAAGTATAAATCTCCGGAATTACTTAAAAACGTATTAAACCTGGAGGGAATGGAGTGTAGATGGGATCGCATTAAGCCACCGGAAGTACAACATGAGATTTTAAGTTTATTGGTGAATTCTTGTAATAGAGAAGACCAAGGCCCGGTTTACAAAAAAGTACTGGATAAAATCGAAGAGATTTATGGTTCACATAAAAAAAGGAGTCCGATCAGTATTGCAGGACTAAGTTTAAATGCTACATTGGATAGGATTAATTCCGAAATGAAGGTGAAGCATGGGGCCAGAAATTTTAAATTCTTTTTGAAGCGGACTTTTTCTACTGCCGTTGGTAAATTTTATTTACGGTTTAATGAAGAAGGACAAGAGTATTTAAACATGCTGATTGAGTTAACAGACACATTAGTTTTAGATGGTCGAATAAATACGGTGATTTCTGGAATCTCAACTCAACATGATGAACTCGAACGGTTTTTAAAAGAATTGGAAATCGAAGAAGAAATCCATTTTGGCACTCATCGAAGTAAAGATAGTATTATGTCTTGTTATGTTCGCGACCTAAAAGATCAACATATTCATTTTGTGGACGGTGGTGACGGTGGTTATACCAAAGCAGCAAAAGTATTGAAAACGAAGTTTAGTAGTGACTAATAAAATTAACTTAAATTAAGGAAATAGCTTTCAGCTTATAGCCATTAGCTTTTGAGATTTAGCTCCAAAAGCTGATGGCTGACAGCTAAGTGCTAAAAGCCAAAAATGATGAAATACACACTCACAATATTAATACTATTCATAGTAACAACCTCTTTGTTTGCTCAAAAGGCAGCAAACCCGATTATTAAAGGCTTTGGAACAATCTACGAAGTTGAAGGTGCTGTAAATCCTGATGCCGAGATTAAATATAAAATTGTAGTAGATCTTAAAACTTTGCAACGTGATAAGGAAAGCATAAATCCGGGATTGAATAACGTAGCAAGAATGATGAATTTGCACGGTCTTGGTGGCGTAAAAGCCAAAAACTTAAAAGTAGCGGTAGCAATACACGGTGGGGCGACGGATGTAATCTTAAATAATGAGGCATATCAAAAGAAATACGAACTGGACAATCCCAATCTGAAACTTATAGATGAATTGGAACAAGCGGGGGTAGAGCTATATGTGTGTGGTCAATCATTATTAGCAAGAAAATATGAACAAGTTGAAGTGAATAAGAAGATCAAGATTGGGCTTTCTATGCTAACAGTAGTTACAACGTACTTGCATAAAGGATATCATCAAATGGTTTTTAATTGATGGAGAAGAACTAATACCGGATATTTGGTATTCCCTAAAAACCCTTTTCTTTTAACATCTTCATCACTTCTATCCAAAAGTCTTTGTAGATAGGTTTGAATTCTTTGCTTACTTGTACGTTGATTTGGTGCATATGCGAAAGAGGAACTGTTCCAAGATGTTCGCCCCATTGCGCACTTTTCACAGAAACGAAAGAGTCATTGGTTTCTTCTTTTGCGAAAATCTGAGTGTTTTGAAACATGAACACAGGGTTGAGAGAAAAGTCTGTTCCTTTACCAACGGCGGCGCTGTACGAAAAATAAGGAAACCCTTCGAGGTTTGGAGTGTTGGGATTAAACTGTTCCTGAACGTATGAGCGACAAAGTTGCTCGACAGAGCTTAATGCTTCACTTTTCTCATTGGGATATACATTATTGCCAAACCAATCGACAACATCACTTAATTTTTCCGTAATGATTTCAGGTGTTTTTAGGATCAAATCAGCCAGAAAAGTTCCGTGATGAGGCGTGGCTAAAGTAGTTAATGAAGCTACTTTATCAGCAATTCCAAGATGAGAGAGGGCATAACGCATATCCAAACCACCCATACTATGAGCAACTACATTTAATTTTTCATAGCTATGATCGGTACATACTTTTTTGATGAGTCGAACCCAATTTTTTGCTCTGGTTTCGATAGAAGCATATGGAACAACATTAGGAGCGAAAGCAATCACTCCATGCTCTCTCATCAACATACAAGGATCGTGGAGTGGAGATGGCTTCATAAGCGAACCCAAAGCTCCAAATCCATGACAAAGAAATATGGGGTATTTAATCTGAATGATATCAGGCTGAGTGAATTCTTTTAGCTGCAGCCTTTTTAAAAGAGCAGGTGTTTTGTTCTTATCCATCACTCATTCTCAATGTTAGGTTCGGTCGTAATTAAGCGAATGGTACTTTTGATTGTACCATCTTCATAAACATAGATATACATATCTTTTTCAGGAAAAATAACCCTCGCAGGAGAATCGATTTTAAATCTGGTGAGTTTTTTATGCAGTGCATAATGGAACATCGTTTTTGAGAAAGTAGGATGGACAGGAACTCTGAAAACTGTTCTTGTAAAAGTAGAATCAATTTCAATATTAGAACGTCTGAAATTAGTACCTATGGATGGTTCGTCGCGCAAGGTAGATATTATCAAAGAATCTAAATTATCAGCATAACTATTATCAAAAGAATTATAAGCAGGAGTTACTCCTAATATGACTGCGCTGGCTATGCAGGAAAGTGCTAAAAGAATGGTTATTAGAGGTCGACGTTTCAATACTAAGTATATTTATTGCTAAGAAACTAAGGAAGTTTGGGTGAAATAGGAATCGTTGATTAATTAATGAAGTTATTTTCGTTGATTTATTCTTCGATCAATATAATCTTGAACTAGTTAAATATTCCAAAAGTTTTTCTTTTCATAGAATGATCAAAAAAACCAAAAGATCATCAAATTATATATGTTGCTAAAAAAGGAAGCAAGAGCTTCCTGTAGGCATTCCGAACGACGAGAGTTAATAAGAGAAAATAAGCGTAATCAGAGATCCAAAAAGAAAGCCCGAACCAACTTAATGACACGGGCTTTGATAAATAGAAGAATAAATTTTTTAAAAGGATGGTACTATATCATTTCGATAAAGTGTATCGAGTAGAGTAATGGCTACCATCAGAATAAAGAATGCAAAAGCACCGATTAAAAGCATGGAATTAAATTTAGTATCCCAGTATAGATTCATGAAGAAAGCGCATACTAAGAATGCTTTTCCAAAAGCAATGGTTAATGCAGTAATCACATCAAAAGGAGCCGGAATTTCCACATAAGAAAGTCCAACTGTTATGATGGTAAGAATAGTTAATGCAATGCCGATTGCCCAAAGTTGACCGGCAGAAGAAACGTGATGTTCGTGATTGTGTTCGCTCATTGTTTAGTCCTCAAATATCATTCAATTAAATAAAGTAGGGGGAATAGGAAGATCCAGATCACATCAACTAAGTGCCAATACAGACCTACCATTTCAACCGGTGTGTAATATTCACTGCCGAATTCATTTCGCTTAGCGCGGATATATATCCAGATCATCAAGCCGATACCAACAATAATGTGAATAGCATGAATACCTGTCATAACATAATAAATACTGAAGAATACATGAGCCAATGGGTGATCAATTCCTTCATACGTGTAATTCTCAACTCCAGGCCAAATACCAATATGAAGTTTGTGAGAGTACTCAAAATACTTAATCAATAAGAATACACATGCCAGTGCAATAGTGATTAACAGGTTTATCTTTAGTCCTTTGGTCTGATTTTTTTGGGCAGAACGAATAGCCATTGCTACGGTTAAACTACTTCCGATAAGAACAAGTGTGTTAATTGCTCCCCAAACTGTGTTTAGTTCTGTAGCAGCCTGAGTAAATAGATCAGGGTACCAAGCTCTGAATACGATGTAAGCACAAAATAAACCGCCAAAGAATAAGATCTCATTAACGATAAATACCCACATCCCCATTTTTGCTGCATCAAACTGCTGATCAGAGTCCACAAAGTGGTGCTGAAGATGAGCAGGATGTGCTTGTGAATGTTTTGACATTTAGATTTCCGTGTGTGTTTTATTAGTTAATTTCTTTGTTAGTCTAGCCTAAACTATAGTTTTTCCAGCTATCACGTTCTTCATCAACAATTTGTTTTGTTGATTCAGGGTCATGACCATTTTGATCAACAGCCAATCCTAATTGGAACTCTTCCATTGGTTTGTGATAGTCATAAGGTCCATTAATTACTACAGGAGTATGATCAAAATTATGGAAGTCCGGTGGTGAAGTTGCTTGCCATTCCAGTCCACGGCTTCCCCAAGGGTTAGCCGGAGATTTAGCTCCTTTGAACAAGGAGTGCATCAAGTAATACAAGATGATCAAGAAGCCAACACCAAGCAGGTAAGAGCCTATAGTTGAAGTTTGGTGGAATGCTGTAAACTGATCGACGTAGTTATAATATCTTCTTGGCATACCTTGTGCTCCCATAACAAACTGAGGCAGGAAAGTAACATTGAACCCTACAAAAATGAATACAGAAGCAATTTTAGCGAGTCTTTCATTATATAACTTTCCGGTCATTTTCGGCCACCAGAAATGAAGTCCGGCAAGTAAAGCTATCAAAGTTCCTCCCATCATAACATAGTGGAAGTGAGCAACTACGTAGTAGGTATCATGTAAGTGAATATCTACTGAAAGTGCTCCAAGCATAATTCCTGTAAATCCACCGATAGAGAACAAAAACAAAAATATGAACACGTATATCATCGGCGTATCCATCTTGATGGAGCCTTTGTATAACGTTGCTATCCAGTTAAAGATCTTAATACCTGTTGGAATACCAACTAGAAAGGTCAGGAATGAGAAGACAGTAGTTGCAACTGCAGACTGACCAGATGTAAACATGTGATGTCCCCAAACTAGGAAACCGATAAATGCAATTGCTAGAGAAGAAAGTGCAATTGCCCAGTAACCGAATACTGTTTTCTTGGAAAATGTTGAGATTACTTCTGAGATAATTCCGAATCCAGGTACAATCATAATGTACACCGCAGGGTGAGAATAGAACCAAAAGAAATGCTGGAATAAAACAGGATCTCCACCAATTGCAGGATCAAAAATTCCAAATCCTAACCATTTCTCCATAGTTAGCAAAAGAACAGTAATAGCGAGTACCGGAGTTGCCAATACCTGAATGATCGATGTTGCATATAAAGCCCAAACATTCAAAGGAAGTTTTCCCCAAGTAATTCCAGGAGCTCTCATTTTATGAATAGTAGTTATAAAGTTTGTTCCTGTAAGTATAGAGGAGAAACCAAGTATAAAGACTCCCATTGTTACCCAAATCACACTAGTAGTGGACTGTGTACTATACGGGGTATAAAATGTCCAGCCTGTGTCTAAACCATTTTGCGCGAGCGCTATAAAAGTGAAAATTGCACCTGCAACATATATGTAAAAACTGGCAAGGTTTAACTTCGGAAAGGCTACATCTTTTGCTCCAAGTTGCATTGGCATAATGAAGTTACCCAAAGCGGCAGGAATTGAAGGAACCAACACGAAAAATACCATAATGGCACCGTGAAGGGTAAATAATTGGTTATAGGCATCTGCTTCGATAAATGTCTTAGCAGGTGTTAACAATTCAGTTCTAAGTAAAAGCGCTAAAGCTCCACCAACCGCAAAGAAAATAGCAACGGAAACCAAGTACATGATTCCGATCTTTTTATGATCTACAGTTGTCATCCAAGCCCAAATTCCTTTCTCGTCAGTGAGGTAGGTATTTGTAGGATTATCAGAGGGTTTAAAGCGCTGAACTTTTAAGGTTTTTTTATTTGATACTTCAGCAGTTGCCATATCACTTAAGCGTTTTTAGATATTCGATGATATTGGTGATTTCTTCGTCGGAGATTCTGCCCTCGTAAGGAGTCATTACATTGTTGTAACCTTCTACGATCTTAGCAGCAGGGTCTAGAATAGATTCACGGATATAGTTTTCGTCAACAGTTACTGTTGACCCATCAGTGAGATTTTCTTCACTTTCCCAAAGCCCTTTAAATGTTGGACCGATTTTGTCAGAGCCGTCCTCAGAGTGACATGTTATACAACCTTGTAGTTGTACAAGTTGTTCTCCTTGTTCAACAGGTGTTCCTGAAACGCCGCCACCATTTTTTTCTAACCATGTTTCAAAATCTTCTTCAGTATGTACGATTACTTTCGCTAGCATATCTGAATGACCTGTTCCACAGTATTCTGTACAGAATACTTGAGACTCACCCACTTCATTGGCTTCAAACCAAACGTAAGTATATCTACCGGGAACAACGTCATGCTTTACTCTGTAGTCAGGAACAAAGAAGGAATGAAGTACATCTGAAGATTGAAGCACAATCTTTACAGGTCTGCCTTCAGGTACATGAATTTCGTTAAGTGTTTGAGCACCGTTATCGTACTTAACATTCCATCCCCATTTATATCCTGAAACCTGAATTTCGTAAGCACTATCCGGTACTGACTTTAAATTAAGCCATCCGGTGTAACCCCAACCAAAAATCACAAAACAAATCAGTAGAGGAATAACTGACCATGTAATTTCCAAAGTATTATTATGAGTAATTACCGGAGTTTCATCATTTTCAGATTTTCGGCGATATTTGATCGCAAAATAAATGAGAGAGAAAGTGATCCCGATCAACAGAACGAGGCTCACTTCATTGATAAAATGGAATAAGGCATCGGTGCTGTCGGCTGTGGGCGATTTCGCCTCAGGAAGCATGAATTCGAACAGTCTGTCCATTAGTTATAATCGAAGTTTTGTGATTGTTTTTTACGTCTTTCCCGTACCCATAAAAGGCAGAGAAATATACCTAGAATTATTAGAGTAGCCAAGCCCCCAATCTTCATAATATTCATTGCAACGGGAACATAGCTATTTGAATCCGGATCGTATTGATAGCAGTACATAAGTAGTTTTTCTACAGTACTACCAATTTTACCATCTGCAGATTCGAAAAGTGCATTTCTAGTATCGAATTCGTCATACTTAATACCGTACAAATAGCGGGTAATTTTTCCTTCAGGGCTAAGCATAATAATAGCGGCACTATGTGCATATTCGCCGGTTCCTTGAACCTCATTATACTTGAAGCCGATTGAATTTATTACTTTATCAATCTGAGGTTGTTTTCCTGTTAAGAAGTACCAACCTTGTTCAGCATTAGTATTTGTAAGTTTATTGATATAACGTCCACGATATTCTTTTGCCAGAGTATGATTTTCTTTTGGATCTATACTAAAGGAAATCACTAAATAATCTTTTCCCGGCTTCCAAGCTAATTCATCCACAACATCAATAACCCCATCTACCACTAAACCGCAAAGCATCGGGCAATCATAATATAAAGGGTTGAGAATAACAGGCTTTCCTTCTTCAAGTAAATCGCCTAAACGGATGCTGTCACCCTCAACGGTGGAAAATTTTGCATCGAGAGGGATAATATCTCCTAGTTTCTCATCAATGCCTACGTCTTGCAGCGCTTGCGAAGTACCCGTATTACTCTGGGCATAACTTCGGGATGGAAGTTGAAGCACTGCTGACAAAATACATGCTAACAGTGCAAAGCGTCTCATAAATTAGTTTTCGGCTATGTTATTTATAGCCTGATCAATTGGGATTCTGTAAGTTCCGTTCTCCAGGTCAACAACACCAAAACTGTTCAATATTTCAGCGTCTTTAGCTTTCAATTCTTTAATCTTAGAGTAGTTACTATTCAATGCCGCTTTATTTTGTGCGTTGAACCAGCTTGCTTCAGCAAATTGAACTAATCCATATATGATTACAATAACTAGTCCGGTTCCAAAAGTTGACCAAAAAATTAGTTTATTAAAATTCAGCTTATCATCATTTACTCCATGAGAAACTGCTGCAGCTAATAATTCATTATCCGTTTCAAGATTTACATTTTCCCCAGATGCATGATGTCCGCTATGTGAATCTGTTTCATCTTTAAAGAGATTAGCAGATTTAGATTTAAGAGCGGCTACCCATTCTAACACTTCATCTTTAGAGGTGCCTTTTTTTTGTGCAAAAGCTTCTATTTCCGCAAGAGGTAGAGAGATGGCTTCAAGAGCTGTTTGTGCTTTAAATTCTGCGCTGTGCTTAGTCGACATAGTTCAGCAATTATTGATGATAAGATTTTGATAAACATTCATCCATATTCGGATCATTTTGTGGAATCATGCTCTCTTTTTTGAACTTACTAAAGAAGAATCCGAAGAACATTCCACCTAATCCTAAGAATGTAGCGATATCAATCCAGCTAAAATGAAGACCGTGTGCATCTCCGGAATGATTAGCAGGCATTGAAATCCAATAGATTTCTAAAAAGTGCATTACCAATACAATAACGGACACAAGTCCAAGCATGAATCGGCTGCGTTTAGCTTCTCTATTGATAAGAAGTAAAAATGGTAGTGCGAAACGGAATATCAATAATCCGTAAGCAATGTATTCATATCCGCCTTCAAGTCTGTTATAAAACCAAAGTGTTTCTTCAGGAAGGTTAGCATAGTAGATTAATAGAAATTGACTGAAAGCGATGTATGCGTAGAACACAGTGAAAGCAAAAAACCAAGCTCCAAGATCATAAATGTGTACTTGCTTGATGGTGTCTTTTAGAATTCCTTGTCTTTGAAGGAAGAAGACCAACAAGATCATTACTGGCCAAAATGCCTGGAAGTTGATAGCAAAAAAGTAAACACCAAACATTGTTGAAAACCAATGAGGATCCAGAGACATCAACCAGTCAAATCCTGCAAATGCAACAGATAGAGCAAATAAAGGAATTCCGGGCGCACTTACTTTTCTCATTAATGTAGTTAGTCCCCAATCACTGGTTTTGTCCAGTTCTACAGAAGCTTTATACAGTTTATGACCTAAAAAGCCCCAAATCACAAAGTAGATAACCTGACGTATAATGAAGAAAGTTTGATTTAAGTAAGCCGATTTGCCGTAAAGTATCTTATCAAATTCGGAACTTGCTTTGTCAAACAACTCCGGGTGTGTCCAGTGATACAAGTTGTGCATTCCCAATACTACGGGGATAAAGAAGATTGCCCAAATCCAGATATTAGATGAAAAAACCTCAAACATCCTACGGAAAACGGTTCCCCATGTTGCTTTAGTAATATGATGCAACATGATAGTGATTAACGCAGATAAAGAAATACCGGCATAAAACGTGAAACTTACGATATAAGAAAAGAAAAACTGATCAGCATTAAAATATGCTCCAATAAAACTGGCGATCAATCCTGTAATTCCAAGCCCAAAAGCAGCACGAGGTATCATGCTGTCTTGTGGGAATTCGAGAGAATCGGTAATAGTTGGCTTATGACTCATTGTAATGTATTAAGCTATTTTCTTAGTTATCACTCAGTGATTTGATGTATAGAACCAGTGATTCAATTTCTGTTTCTGATAAATAATCGAACGGTGCCATTACAGCTTGCTCGTATCCTGCAGTTTTTTTAGCGTCAGGAGTAACAATAGACTCACGAATATATGCTTCATCTTTTGTGATGCTGATGGTATTTCCGTCCGCATCAACACCTTCGGCTGTACTTCCAAACAAGCCTGCCCAAGTTGGTCCGATTCCGCCATCAGCACCATCTTCATTATGACAAGTGCCGCAGGCATATTGGCCAACAAGCTGTTCGCCCATTGCAACAGTGGCTTCTGCTTCTTTTTCAGGTTTGCGAGCTTCTTCGAGTTCAGCTAAGCGCTCTTGTTCTGCTTTATATTCATTTTGCAATTCGGTGATGTCAACATCGTACTGTCTGATGGTAGCTTCGTCAATATTCTGACTGGCTTGTAATGCTCTTATGTAAGCTACAATAGCCCATCGGTCTTCAACTTTTATTTGAGTTGCGTAAGAAGGCATCGTTCTTACACCATTGTAAATTGCTGAGTAGATTTCTCCATCCGGTGCTTCCCTTAAGCGATCTTGATGATAAGTGGGAGCAGGAACATAACCGTAATTTCCTGTCATAATTATTCCATCACCAGCTCCTGTTCCACCATGACATACAGTACAATAAACATCGTAGCGTTCCTGACCTCTATATAACAATTCTTTGGTCACTTTTACAGGGATGTCAGCAATCCAGTCACCGTTTTCATCAACTCCAAGATAGTAAGCTGAATCTTCTTTTTTGAGACCTCTTGCGATAGTACCTTCAACAGGTTGACGCATGGAGCGGTTATCTTCGAAAAACTTATTTACTTCCTGAGCTTCCATACGAGGTTGCTGATCCATATTCATATTCGGATGAATAGGCGGTTTTTCAGAAATTTGTCCTCGACATGAAGCAAAAACTAGAGCTGCTCCACTCAGACAAGCGATTTTAACGATTTTCTTTGCGGTCATTAAAGAAGTTATTTCTTTTTTGTTAGTCATATACTTCCTCTATATGTGTTGCTCCTGCTTCTTTGAAAAGCTCTTTCACTTTTTCAGTTTCAAAGAGAGAGTCTTCAGCTTCAATACAAATGAAGAAGCCATCATCAGTAGCTTTTTTGAAGCGGTCAACGTTAAAAAGAGGATTGTTCAATTTTGGAAGTCCGTTTAGGAAAAACATACCAAACACAGCGCCAAATGCAGATAGCAGAACGGTTAGCTCAAAAGTAATTGGCACCCAAGCCGGAGCATTAAAAAATGGTTTTCCACTTATATTCATCGGGTAATCCATAACCGACATATAGTACATCATGGAGATAGCACCTGTAAAGCCGATTAGCCCGTGAAGGATTACAATCCAACCAAGCTTAGATTTTTTTAAGTTCATAGCCTTGTCCATTCCATGAATAGGGAAAGGACTGTATGTATCAAACTTACTATATCCTGATTTTACCGTTAATGCGGCTACATCATATAGAGCTTTTGGATTACGGAACTCGCCTAAAACGCCGTGCAGTTTAGGTTGTTCTTCAATTTTCTTTTTAGTTGGTGCACTCATTATTTTGCCTCCGCAACTTTAGGAGTTGGGATTTCAACTTTAGGGGCTTGATAATCTTGATTCTCATCATAATTATGAGGATCTGCTTGAGGAATTACCATTTTAACCTCTGCCAATGCAATCATTGGTAAAAATCTTAAGAAGAGTAAGAACATTGTAAAGAACAATCCGAAGGTTCCTACATAAGTTAACACATCCCAAATTGTTGGAGAGTAATAATCCCAAGAAGAAGGGAGGTAATCGTTAGCAAGCGAAGTCACTGTAATTACCATACGCTCAAACCACATACCGATATTTACTACAATCGAAATGGCAAATGTTAAACCAACACTTGTTCTTGCTTTTTTGAACCAAAAGATCTGAGGTGAAATTACATTACACGTCATCATTGCCCAGTATGCCCATGCATAAGGACCGGTTGCTCTCAATAAGAAAATTGCTTTTTCATACTCAACGCCGCTATACCATGCGATAAAGAACTCCATCATATATGCAAAACCAACCATTGAACCCGTAACCATAATTACAATGTTCATTTTCTCCATGTGGTCATCAGTCATGATGTCTTTCATGCCGTAGATCTTTCTGGCAACGATCATCAGCGTTAATACCATCGCAAAACCTGAGAAGATCGCTCCTGCTACGAAATATGGAGGGAAAATAGTTGTGTGCCATCCCGGAATAAGTGAAACAGCGAAGTCAAAGGATACAATAGTGTGTACAGAAAGTACAAGAGGTGTCGCTAATCCGGCTAGAATCATATACGCTTTTTCATAATTCCACCAGTGACGATTACTTCCTGTCCAACCTAATGAGAATATTCCATAAGCATATTTTCTGATTTTATCAGTAGCTCTGTCTCGAATGGTTGCCAAATCAGGAACCAAACCAACATACCAGAATAAAAAGGAAACGGTGAAATAAGTAGAAACTGCAAACACATCCCATAAAAGAGGAGAATTGAAGTTCGGCCACATTGCCATTTGGTTAGGAACAGGGAATACCCAATAAATAACCCAAATACGCCCAACGTGAATTGCCGGAAAAACCCCGGCACACATTACAGCAAAAATTGTCATTGCCTCGGCAAAACGGTTAATGGCAGTACGCCAATCTTGCCTGAAGAGGAATAGAACAGCAGAAATCAATGTTCCGGCGTGACCAATACCAACCCACCAAACAAAGTTAATAATTGCCCAACCCCAACCAACAGGATTATTAAGTCCCCAGATTCCGGTTCCTTCCCAGATCAGGTAGCCTACAGCAATTCCAAGAATAGCAAGCAAGCTGTTTGCTCCGATCATGGCCAGATACCAGCCTTTTGGAGTAGGTCTTAAGTTAATATCAGTAACCAATCGTGTGAGGCTGGCAAAATCATGATTGCCTTTCACAAGAGCGGGTTCCGGTACGTAATCGTATTTACTCATGTTTGGAATTCTTCCTGATTAAATTCTTATGCCAAAGCTGGGTTTGGGTTTCTTAATTTCGCCATATATGAAGTTCTTGGACGTGTATTCAGTTCTTCTAACATCTGATAGTTACGCTCATTTCTCTTCATCTTAGCAACTTCACTATTTTCGTTTGTTAAGTCACCGAAGTAGATCGCATCTGCAGGACAAGCTTGCTGGCAAGCTGTTTTAACTGCACCTTCAGCCGGTTTTGGTGAACCGGTTTCTTTTTTAGCTTCTATTTTAGCTCGGTTAACTCTTTGAACGCAATATGTACATTTCTCCATAACACCACGGAAACGTACAGTTACTTCAGGGTTCATCGCCATTTGGATAATATCCGGCTCTGCACCTGTTGTTAAAAACTCTTTAGGGAAGTTGAAGAAGTTGAAACGACGAACTTTGTACGGACAGTTATTTGCGCAATAACGAGTACCGATACAACGGTTGTAGGTCATTTGGTTCATTCCATCAGGACTGTGCGTTGTTGCCGCAACAGGGCACACTTGCTCACATGGAGCCGCTTCACAGTGCATACAAGGAACAGGTTGGTGAGCTGTCATTGGTGCATCAGCATCTTCTCCAACATAATATCTGTCAGTACGAATCCAGTGCATTTCGCGACCGCGATTCACTTCTTTTTTGCCGATAACAGGGATGTTGTTCTCTGACTGGCAAGCAATTACACAAACTCCACAACCAAAGCAGGAGTTAAGATCAATTGCCATTCCCCATTGTGGTTCACTTTCCGGAAATGTTTGTTCATCGAACAGAGAAATCGGCACATCTTCGCCTTTTTCTGCTGCTTCTTTCATGCCAGGAACAGGATATGTATGAACGCTTTCAAAAGAAGCATAATCCGGGTTTGACTTATATTCTTCTAAGGTTGCCATACGGTACATATCACGACCTTCAAGGCTGTGATGATCTTGTACGCAAGCAATTTCGTAGGTGTCGCCTGTTTTTGAAACGGTAGCTTCAGAAGCAAGGTCACTTCCCATTAATGGATAAGTGTCTACACCGCCGGTTGTGTAATCAATATAACGGTTAGCAACACGTCCGATTCCTTCACGACCATAACCAACAGTTAATGAAATACTGTTATCAGAATGACCCGGTTGAATCCAGGCTGCGATTTTGATGGTTTGTCCGTTTGATGTGATCTCTACCACATCTTCATTTTCAACACCTAATTCTGCTGCTGTTGCAGGACTCATTGCCGCTACGTTATCCCAGGTGATCTTCGTCATTGGGTCAGGTAATTCCTGTAACCAAGCAATATTTGCAAAACGTCCATCGTGTAAAGTAGAGTCAGCTCTCAGTGTAACTTCAATTCCTGAAATTGCATTGTCTTTGCTGGTTTCAGGGCGGAAGTTTCCGGACAAACGAACATTCGCTTTTGTAAATCCTGAATTGGCATCTACTCCATCATGAAGTAGAGTAGCCCATCGGGATTCAAAGTTTGAGCCGTAAATATTTTTCCATGTTGTTTGAACAAGATCGTAGCCGGATGTCATTTCTCCGTTTACGATAATGTTTAAAGTCTCGATGTTACTCAGTCCATTATATAGAGGCTGGATCTGAGGCTGAATCACAGAACGAACACCGCCATAAGAATGACCGTCTCCCCAAGATTCTAAATAAAACGCACTATTAATATGCCAAGAAGCTTTTTTCGAAGTTTCATCTACATAATCAGAAAGATGAATTACTTCCTCAACATTGCTCAATGCATTTTCAAAATTTTTGTTCTGAGCAGTAAATACAGGATTCGTTCCAAGCATTACAACGGTATCATATTCTCCGTTGTTCATTTTATCCACTGTTGAATTGAAAGCGTTTGTGCTTTCTTCAGCTAAATGAGGAACTTCAAGATAATTTACAGTATTTCCATCATTGCCAAGTGCTTTATTGATTGCAGCAACAACTGCATGAGCATTTGCTGAATGATTGTTTCCAACTGAAACTACAGACTCACCACGATTTGCAACCAAGTCGTCAGCTAACGTGGCGATCCATTTGTGATCGCTAAATTGGTTTGAATATCCGCTGAAGGCATTCAATCCTGAAACTCTACTTGATAGAGCAGCTGCTAATGCATGTGCGAAAGCATCAATTTCACTTGCTTTCAATCGTAAACGATGATCAGCGTAAGAACCAGTCAATGTATAGTTATGTTCAACAGCATAGATTCTGTTCATAGAATCAGAATTGCTGGTAACTTTACGTGCAGCGCTTAGTTGCTTTCCGTATTCCACGCTATTAGGATGTGTACCATTTAATACATCATCATCAAGAGATACAAATACATTCGCTTTTGAGAAATCAAAATGAGCACGAACTCTTTGTCCGAAAGCGCGTTCAGTTCCTTCTAAAGCATTTGATTCGCCGAATGGTTCATAAGTAACCCAGTCAGCGTTATTAAATTTGTTTAAAGCCTGAGCTTTCAGTCCTAATAGAGTAGGAGAGGAGCTGGCTTCAGAGATAAAGGCGATTCTTTTATTTGTATCAGCAAAATACTTCTTAGCAAAATCAACAAAATCGTTAACAGTAGAGTCAGTGCCTTTTCTTAAAACTTTCTTTGATCGGTCAGGATCATACATTCCTAAAACAGAAGCCTGATGGAATATACTAGTTCCGCCTTTACTAGCCGGATGCATGTCATTTCCTTCAACTTTCGTAGGGCGACCTTCGTGGTTCTCAACTACTAAACCGGTTAAACTTCCCTGAAAGGGGATAGATGAAGCATAAAAAAGAGGAATGCCCGGTACAATATCTTCAGGTTGCTTAGAATAAGGTAAAATCTTTTGAACAGGACGGCGAGCAAAATCACAGCTTGCAAGTAAAACAGCCGATCCCATAATTGCGAGGAATCCACGACGAGAAAAACCATCCGATAACTCGGTGGCATTTTCAGGGAACTCACGATCAACAAATTTTTGATATTCCTGGTTCTTAGCTAATTCATTTAAGCTTTTCCAGTAGGTGTTTTGTTTAACTTCGCTCATTAGATGATGTATAAAGTTCTAAAATCCGTAATTAGTAGTGGCAGCCCTGGCAATATTGAGGAGGACTTACGTTGTTTTTCTTCACCAATTCTGCGCCTAATTCAGCTTGGTTTTCAGCTTTGTAGCCCATAGTAGTAACTTCTTCTACAGGGCGTAATACTTTTTCAGGTTCACGGTGGCAATCTAAACACCATCCCATACTTAAAGGCTCTGCCTGATACACAACTTCCATTTTATCTACACGACCATGACAACTTTCACAAGCTACACCAACAGTAACATGTGCTGAGTGGTTGAAATATGCGTAATCCGCTAAATTGTTAACACGAACCCACTCAACTGGTTGGCCGGTTTCCCAGCTTTCTCTGATAGGAGCCAGTTTCTCACTATCCGTTTTAATTTGATTGTGGCAGTTCATACAGGTTTGAGTTGCCGGGATGTTTGCCTGCTTGGAATCAAAAACGCCGGTATGACAATACTGGCAATCGAGACCTAGTTTATCGACATGTAATTTGTGACTGTAGGGAACAGGTTGTTCCGGAGCGTATCCAACATCAGTGTAACTTGGAGAGAAAAAGTACCAAACAGAGAAGATCAGTGCGTTTGCAACAACAATAAGACCGATCAAAATTTTTCGAGGAACTTGATTTGTCCACTTGGGGAAAATCTGCGCCATAAAGATTGCTTAATTTAGTTAGCGGATCATTGCTTAATTACCTGTAATTGAAGCGGTGCAAATCTACCGATATTTTCCATCTATATGAAGTATAGAAAGGGCAGAAAGTTTATTTAAACTAAATCTAAATAAAAAAACACCGAATCAAACCGTAGTTTTAATAAAGCATCAAAAGATACTATAGATTTGGTAAAGTTTCCTGAAGAAAATGAGAATATTTGGAAGGAATGATTGAACTAGATTTAGTTTCTCAGTTCTTTTTAAACGAGAAGGACTTTTCTAGAATGAAGGTCATGTCTAGTTATATCGTAAACTCCATTTTTTTTCATTTGAAATACCATATATATATACTCCATTCTTGGTTCCAATCGCAATTAGTTCTTCAGTTGGTGAAAATCTTAAGTCAAGTACTTCACCAAAAGAGTATTGGTTTAAAACTGGTCTATTTGAATCAAGTTCATAAATGTTCAATAATGAATTTTTACTTGTTATATAATACTTATCGTTGAAACTTATTGATATGTGTTCTGCACTAGTTAAAAGATATCTGGCTGAGGGATTTGTAAAGTGAATTTCTGCTTTATTAAAATCACTAACATTTGATATATATTTCCCGCTTTTAGAGTAATCTACTTTTTGAGCAGTACTTCCAAAGTCTGAAACATGTGAAAAATCAATAGGTCGAAAGTTCGAAGAATTAAGAAGTCTAAAATAACCATCACTATTATATGCAATTGAATCTCCCGTCGGGCTTATAGATATGCTTCTTAGGGTACTTGTAGCACTAAACGGAGGCTTTCTGTACTTAACTGATTTGTTAAAAAGATCAAACTTATAAACTTCGTCACTTGCAGAATTAGTATAGGCGAAATCATTGTTTGGGCCAAATTCAATATCAAATACATTTACAGAACTTGCTTTGTAGACTATACTATCAGCATCATAATCATAAAGCGTAAATGATTGATCTCCAGGAGAGGCGAGTGCCATTAAGTTTTTTTGCTCGTCTATATCTATTCCAACAATAGCACTTCCTATTGGAGCTTTATTATATAAAGTAGAGTTATTTTTAATATCAAAAATGGCAACTCTTTCTGCGTCATTGTCATTAACAAAGAACCCTTGTGAAACGATAATTAAATTACCGCTATCACTAAATCTAATATTTCGAGAATTAGTGAATGGGAAACTAGTTTTTTCAACTAAAGAGCTTGCATAATTTAATGCTAATGTATTTGAGTATTTGGAAGTTTTAGTTTTAATTCGAAAGTAATGAACCGAATTTTTTGATAAATCAGTTTCAATTGACTCGAAAGTTTCTTTTGAAAATGTTTTGTAGTCAAAAAAAGAATTTCCATTAGAACTGGCTTGCAAAGTGAATTGACTCACTTTTTCAGGAGAATTTGTACTCCAATGTAGTTTAAAAGATTCTGTGGTTAGATCGGAAACAGAAAGTGTGACGCTAGGGGGTGTAAAGTTTACTTGGTAACCATAAGTGCCCGTTTTTGTGTCATTTTTAAACACCTCAATATCATAGAAAGTCTTAACCTCACGTTCTATACCAGAGCCATTTATAACAAAACCTGTTAAAGGATTCTGGGTGTCTGTAAATGAAGTAGTATTTGCGTCCAGCTCGGCTATCACTACAGGCTCAAAAGCTTCATTTCTATTTAAACCTTTGCTTCTAAGAATCCTGAACCCATCCTCAAAGTTAGAATTGTCTTTCCAGTTAATTTTTACTTTACCTTCGTTAATAACCTCAATATTGGTTATTTCAGGAATGAATTCCATAACATGATAAATTCCTGAATATCTTTCATAGGGATTTTCTAAGTCATTATTTCTATCGGAAACAAAAAACTTTAAATCGAAGTATTTGTCCTGAAAATCTTTTTCAAAAGTAGGAGCTGTATAAGTATTCGTATTTGAAAGAGTGTCCAGCACAATTTCTCTTTGAAGATCATTATCGTAAGTGGTTGCTATGATTGTGAAAGGCCAAGCTGAATCAAACTCCCAATTAAATACAATGGCAGTTGTATCAGCATTGTAACTGTAAGATTTGGAAACAAAATCACCAAATTCGATTCCGGAATTAACACCTTGTGAAAAAACTATTTCACCACTTTCTTGTTTTCGGATACTTATAATTTCATACTCAGTGTCTTTAAAAATTTTCCCTGTCTCATCGACATATTCTTTGGTTTTTCTGTCTAAGGTATCTAAAGAAATAAATTCTTCTGATCCATTTAATTTCTTTCTTAGCACGTAATGTGTAGGTACGATTGAAGAATCTATCCAAGAAACTGAGATCTCTCTGTTTTCTAAGATATTGGTTGAAACACTCTGAACAGGGGCTATTTCAAAGCCAGGCATTTCCGGATCAAAGGGATTTGTTCTCTCAATTTTAGTTGGTGCATCTGAACAAGCCGGAATCATTAACAATCCACAAAAAATATAAAGAAGGGATCTCAACATAATTAAAAGTCTATTTTTAAATTAGCTTTTGGAATTAAGTCTTTGTCAAAATCGACATATGGATTTATAGAAGCTTTATTGGATCTAAACCCCGCTTTCGGAGGTCTCCTTGCATCAATAATATTTAATGCATAGACAATACCGAGACCGATTAAAGAGTAATTTCTAATTTTCTTTTGGCGATCAATTTCATTTAGCGTTTGCTCAGATTCGTTAATGATCTCCACAATTCTATTGGGATTCCTTGCAGAAGCGTATTGAACACTCAATTCCTCATAATCAGAGTTTTTCTGTGCTATTCTAATGGTGCTGAAAAAGCTGCCCACAGTAAGCGCAGAACTGAGAGCAAGAAATGAAGCGCCTTTTATATTTTCCTTTTTAGCGAACTGCGCAAAACCGGGGAAAAAACTTCGTTCATATACTGTTGATTTTTCAGGTCGGGCAAAATTCTCAATTACTTGAAAGTTACCGGAAGAATTAAATTTTTGTCTTGAAGATAAGTTGCCTGTCACTGAAGTAGTTTCATAATCCCCATCAGAAAGTGAAAGCCTGACTTGTTGTTTGCCTACTAACCTGTCCTCAAAATAAATATCTGCATCGTAATCAGATAAGACAATGACATTTGCATCCCAAAAACATCTGGCATAAGAGCTTTGAGATCGTTTGGCAGAATCATCAATTAAGAATTTCGGATAGAAACCGAATTTTTTTGTTTCATTGGGCTTTAAATCCACTTCTAATTCAACATCTTCAAAATTTGCTGAAAGTACTTTCAACATGATCTCTTTTGCAGGTACCCGAATAGAATCTGACTCTTGAAAAGCAATACAGTTATTGTAATCATCATTAATTACAAGAAAGCCAGTTTTTGTCTGCGTCCTGATTTTTACATAGGCTGAATCTGCTTGAGCTTTTAAGATAGCGTTAAATCCCAGAAGTAGAGTTAGGGCTAAAAGAATTCGAATCATAGAAAAAATTTAAAGATAAAAAATATCATATGTGTAACTAAATCAAACCTCTTGCCTTCAATTCCAAATACTTATTAATGGCATTCACCGATAACTCTTTGGGAGGGGTGAGGATCGTGTGAATTCCCCTTTGATTCAAAGCCTTTACAATTTGCCGTTTTTCATAGCTGAACTTTTCTGCTACAGTTTTGGTGTAGATATCGCTTACAGATTCGGATTCCTTTTCCAACAAAGAACTCAACTCTGTATTCTCAAAAAAGATAGTTACCAACAAGTGATCTTTGGCAAGCCTTTGCAGATAGGGAAGCTGCCGTTCCATCGCTGAATACGTTTCAAAATTGGTATAAAGAAGAACTAAACTTCGTTGATTCAGATGTGTTTTAAGTCCTACCAACATTCGCTGAAAATTGGATTCCAGAAAATTGGTATCCAGATTGTAGAGAGCTTCCTGAATGCGTTGTATATGAACCCGGCGCTTTTCCGGTTTTACAAAAGTAGTTTCTTTATTAGTAAAAGTAAGTAATCCGGCTTTATCCTCTTTTAATAATGCAATATTGGAAATCACCAGACTTGTATTGATCGCATAATCCAGTAAGTGCAATCCATCAAAAGGCATTTTCATTACACGCCCCATATCAATCACATTAACGATTTGCTGAGACCGTTCATCCTGGTACTGATTCACCATCAAATCACCGGATCGGGCGGTTGCTTTCCAGTTTATGGATCGAACATCATCGCCCCGCACATATTCTTTGATGCGATCAAATTCCATCGTATGCCCAATTCGTCGAATCTTTTTGATCCCGATATCTGTCAAACGATTCGATATCGCATACATCTCAAATTTTTTCATCTGAACAAAAGATGGATATACCGGAACGGTTACTTGGTTTTCAAAAGAAAGTTTTCTGTCGATCAATCCGATTCTGGTTTTGGCAAATACATTGATGTTTCCGAAATCAAATTCGCCTCTTTCTGTAGGACGAAGATCATAGGAAATACTTTTACTGTCGTTTGAGGGAAGGACGAAACTGATCTGAAAATCTCTGATCTGAAACTGATGCGGAATTTCATCGATGATCTTCAGATATGCAGTAAACCGGAACTCATTTCTGATTTTGATCCAGATCTTATTATCATCTCCGTTTGATAGGCGTTTCGGAACAATTCTCTCCACCAGAACAGGATTTTTAGAACCAAAAAGTAAAACCAGATCAATAATGGTCAACACAACTATCGCAACCAGACACAGTTCTGCTACAGGTATTAAAACCGGGAAGAAATAACCCAACACAAACAGCACAATGTTCAGAAACAAAGCTTGAAAGAGCAGATTATTCAGAAATATTTCGGAAAGAAAACGTTTTATCTCGGCACCTCAACTTTTTCCAGAGTCATAGCAATTACCTGATCGCTGCTGATTCCTTCCATTTCTTTTTCAGGAGTTAGGGTAATTCGATGACGAAGGACGGGTTTGATAATATTCTTCACATCTTCAGGAGTGATGAAATCTCTGCCCCGAATGGCTGCCCAAGCCTGAGCTGCCCGCATCACAAAAACCGAAGCTCTTGGCGAAGCTCCAATTGAAATAGAACTGGAATTTCTTGTCCGTTGAATGATCTCAGCGATATACTTCATCAACTCAGGTTCCACATGAATTTTACTAACAATCGCACGTTGTTCTTCAATCTGCTTGGCATTGGTTACTTTTTGAAGAGAAGAGAGATCAATTCTGTTTCCTCTTTCAAAACTGCCTTCCAGTATATTAATCTCTTCTTCCAATGAAGGGTAGGGAACGTTGATCTTAAACAGGAAACGATCTAACTGAGCTTCCGGTAAGCGGTAGGTTCCTTCATGTTCGATCGGATTTTGAGTGGCAATTACCATAAACGGCGCATCCATCACATGCGTAATTCCATCAGCAGAAATCTGACGTTCTTCCATTACTTCAAATAAGGCAGCCTGAGTTTTAGCGGGAGAACGATTGATTTCATCTATAAGAACCAGGTTTGAAAAGATTGGTCCTTTTTTGAAATCAAATTCCGTGGTTTTAGGATTGAAGATAGAAGTACCGATTACATCTGCAGGCATGAGATCGGGAGTAAACTGGATTCTCGAAAAATCCGCATCAATGATTTGAGCAAGTAATTTTGTAGTGAGCGTTTTTGCCACACCCGGAACGCCTTCAATCAGCACATGACCATCCGCGAGTAAAGCGGCTATTAGCTGATCAACCATTTCGTGTTGACCCACAATAACTTTTCCGATTTCAGCTCTCACAGATTCAACCAGAGCTTTTACACCGGAAAGATCGGTTCTGGATTCAAATTTTATTTCATCATTTTGATTTTCTGAATCTGTTGTTGAAGGCTCAGAAGTATTTTTTTCTTGTTCGCTCATCGCTGTGATTGTTTATAGAATTCGTCGATCTTTTCGGTGATCAGTTTAAGTTCGCTTTGTGAAACATTATCTGAAGAACCAGAAAGCTCAATCAGATCAAAAAGTTTCATGATTTCCTGCTTTTCTATACCTGATCTGAATGCCAGATCAGTTTTAAATTTTTCGTCAGTTTTGGAAACATCCAGCCGTAAATGCTGATTGATGTACTCATAGAAGAATTTCAGTTTTTTGTTGAGGATCTCTTTATGAGAACCTTGTTCCAGATATAATTCTCCGATAGTTTCTGCAAATTCAATGCTGGAATTTTTTGGTGGCTTAATGATCGGAATAATTCGTTGTTCTCGTTTTGCTTTAAAGATCATAAACAAGAGCAAAGTAATTATTGCCAGAAACCATCCATGTTTTAACCCGTTTGTGGAAAGAATAACATTCATGGGAGTTCCTGCTACTTTACGTCCCGCTTTATAATAGCTATCCCAAATCGTTTCCTGAATAGGCAAGTAAGACAGAGTTGTAAATGCATATGTTGCTAATTCCGGTTTCCTTAGGTAATAATTGGAGTAAAGATGCGGAGTCGAGTTCAGATAAATAAAACCTTGTCCCCATCTAATCCGGATAAAATTCAGTTGATCGTTATTCCAATATCCCAGCTCTTCTGTTCTGGTAGAATCATAACTTGTTATGTGATAGAACGAAGTTTGTTTACTGTATCTCCAACCATTTTCTTTGTTGATAGATGGATCACTAAGAGTAACAGTTTGCTTTTCTTCACCACTGACAGAATCAAAAAGGGAGTAATAATAATCGTATTCTAGATTAAGAGTATCAGCCAGTTTTCCGGTTATCATTCCTGAGATAAAAAGCTGTCCACCTTGTTCTGCACTGAATAAAAGCTCTTCCGTTTCAAGCGGGTCAAACTGAAACTGATCATTTATAAAGATCCAGTTTCGTGGAATCGCTGAGTTAATATCGTAAAAACTATAAACTGTTCGGTCGTTCAGTTCTATATTTGTACTGGGGAACAGAATATCGATTTCGTCATAGAGAATTTCTGCTCCGTAAGGAATAGATGAAGAACGGGTAAAATCATTAGACCAATTTATGGGTTTTGGTTTCGTAATTTCCACTACGGCATAAAGTACAATAGCAAAGATCAGAAAGGCTATATAGAGTTTATCCTTACGCATTCAGTGATTTTTGAAATTGTGAGAAAACAGCACTTACTTTTTGATATCGTTCTTTATCAATTTCAAAATGGCCGTAGTCAATGTACTCATGGAAATAGGTCAATCGGTCAAAATAAGATGCACTTGGATGATCCTCCAATTCTTTCAGATATTCGTAGTTGGTTTTATCCTGTTTAATGTGAACGAGTTCGTGATCTTTTAATAGGAGCAATGATTTTTGATAGAGAAATCTCACTGCAAGTCCGTAGTTCTTTTTATCTAAAGCCTGACCAATTAAGGTATCAATATTAGTAGTGTTTAGGTCACCATCATCAATATTTAAATTTAGAAGAGTACGATCTTTTTTCCCGGTGATAGCGCTTTTAATTTCTCCTTTCATCATTTGATTAATGAGTGCCAGTAAAACTACTATAAAGATCAGAATAGCAGAACCTTTGAGGAAATATTCAATCCATTGATTATCGAGTAGATTTCTGAGCCACTGTTGAACGGCAATTACGACCTTATCCCATAATGAAAGAGCTTGCTGAGGTTCATTATAAGCATATTTTCTCATCTCGCTGATTTCCTGAAGTCGTTCATCAGATGGAATTCTGAGGTCAGGACCGGAAACAGATGTGGTATCAGCTTCTTGTTGTGCATATGCAGGTTGACTGACAGTCATCATCAGCAACAGAATAACAGAACTTAAATAAAAGGATATTCTCTTAAAATTCACGAGGGAGTGTTTTGTTCTCCTAAAGATTCGATTCTGTCCATCATAGAACTTCCGGTTTTACGTTCCTGAATATTGAAATATACCAAGGCTTGAGACGTAACGGGCATACAATAGAGAAGTGCCGGAACTACTATTGAAAGTCCGTACATAACACTGATGATTGTCCCTAAAGAAGATGGATCGCCCTGAGATGATGCTGTTGTAAATGAAACGATTCCTATCAGAATATACATTGGAATGATGAAAATATAGGAGGCAAAATTCATAATTATTCCCATCACGAAACTCATTCCAAAAGTGAACCACCAGTAATCCTGAGTAGCTTCCCAAGACTTTGAAAGGGCGTCTCCGAAACTTTCTTCCTCAGCGATAAAGATGACAGGTGCCAGCGAAAGTTTAGTGGCAATGTAAATTCCTGGAATGATCAAAAACAGAAATCCGATCATTGTTGCTATACTTATCACAAAAAACAAGCCTAGCGTGCCAAAAAAGTTGCGGGCAAAATCTTCTAATAGCATTCCGATCTCAATATCCTCCACGCCATCATCAACAAGTTGCATATGCTTGAAAACGACTACATAGATTAGTAGAAAATTGATCATAAAGAGAATCATTCCGACAAAAAATTTTATAAAGAAGGAAATCATCTCACCAGAAAATTCGGAAGCGACAGGTTGTTGAGCGGCTAATGGATCAGCAATATCAAAAATCGTCATAAATGAAGAACTTATCAGCACACCTGAAATAAGCACAATGGGAAATACAAAGATGAATAGAGCTTTTCCGAGCGATTTGAAATGAACTCGTAAATAAGTGAATGTATCCGTTATTATTTGCCCAAAATCTCGGGGCTTCCGAAGTTCAAATGTACTCATAGTTGTATGGATTTCTTTTTAAGTCGTTGTGGGTAAATAACAAAATAAAACAAAATAAAAGAGAAGGAGCCTAGAATAATAAATAGACTTAGCCAGATTGGCATTTCAGTATATCGGGTGACGAAAGATTCCAGAAATCCTGCAAGAATAAATATTGGCACCAAACCTATCACCATTTTCATTCCATTTTTTACGGCTTTGATAAAAGACTGATATCGACTGTAGGTTTTTGGAAAAATGAAGCTGTTGCCAAGTACAAAACCTGCCGCTCCGGCAATTACAATAACTGAAAGTTCTAAAGCTCCGTGAATAAAAACCACTAAAAATGCTTCGGTAACAATTCCATATTTATAAAACATATGAAAGAAAGTCCCAACCATTATGCCATTGCTAAAAAGTACTATTCCTGTTCCAATAGCAGTTGTTAAGCCAAATACAAAAGCGATAAACGAAACACGGATGTTATTAATAGTAATTCCAAGAAACATATTCAGCGCATGTTCATCTTTATAAACAGCAAGTGGATCTCCGTCTTTGATATTATCAATGGTCATGTTTACGTAGCCGTCGCCAAGAATACTTCGGATAAAATCAGGTTCTATCTCAGATGAGAGTACCCCAATTGAGATAGCTAAAGTAAATACAAGGAAAGCGTACAAGAGCTCTTTTTGATAATCAGCGAAGATTAAAGGAATCTCTGTTTTCCAGAAGTCAATAATTCTTCCCGAATCCATTCGCTTATTACGATACAGTGTATCGTGAGCTTTTACTGCAAGATCGTTTAAGTAAGCCGCGGTTTTACTATCCGGATAATTACTTTGTGCAAAAGCCAAATCATTGGAAATTTCAATATAGAGATCTGCTAGTGTATCTGCCGATTCACTGTTCCTGTTTTTTAAAAGTGCTTCGAACTCCTTCCATTTTTTTGAGTTCTTTTTTAGGAATGCGACTTCCCTCATAGTTAATTTAGTTTTCTACTTTTCTTTTGAAAATGTTGAGCTTACTTTAAGCTCAATAGTACTCCATTTAGCAACAAATAAAAAACAATAGATGGCTCAAATAGGCATAGAAACTGCCCAGCATGTTAAAATAAATTACAATCCGGCAGGTATCTTTGAAAGAATTCTCGCTTATGTAGTGGATTTCTTGATTTTAGGGATTTACTGGACGGTTTTAATCATGATAAGTACTTATGGAAATAATTTTGTCGCTTCAGACTCAAGTAGTAGCAATGATTGGATTCTTTACTTAGTCGTTCTGCTACCTGTTATGCTTTATCATCTTGCGATGGAAATTCTTTGGAACGGATACACCGTTGGTAAATGGCTGATTGGAATTCGTGTTGTTAAGCTGGACGGAACCCGACCAAGTGTGAGCAATTATCTGATCAGATGGCTAATCCGGTTGTTTGAGATTACGATGACTTCAGGCGTGGTCGCTTTTTTCACATTGCTCCTGAATGGGAAAGGACAGCGATTGGGAGATATCGCTGCAAAGACATGTGTCATAAAAGTGGGAAGAAGAACCAGACTGAATGATACAATGTTTGAAAATATCGAAGATGAATATGACGCGACTTTTCCTCAGGTTGTTGAGTTAACCGATAAAGAAATTTCTGTAATTAACGATGTACTTAAAAGCAGTTCCGGTTACGATAAAGCTGCTTGGTTGACAATGGTTGCCAGAACACGAGTTCTTATTCAGGAAAAAACCGGAATTCTAAATTCAGGAATGGGAGATATTGAATTCCTTAAACAGGTGGTAAAAGACTATAATGCACTGCATGGCAGGATAGAGTAGCGTGTTATAAGGATTAAGTCTGATTAAAACGTCACTTTATTTTCCATATCCATTATTGGATATTCGAAATTGAAATCAAACCAGCCGATCGATAAAAACCGCTACCCAAACAAGGGGCAGATAAGCAATAGATGCAAACATCAGTTTGCGAGAATTTTCTTTAGTACGATCTCTTAAAAATTTGATACTGTAGAAAAGAAACCCGGTTGCGAGAAGTAAGCTCAAAACTAAGAAAATGATTCCGGAAATTCCCATAACGTACATAGCAACGGTAACAGGGAAAAGAAGAACCGTACAAATCAAAGACCAAAGCGCCGTCTTTTTTCCGGATTCGTCATTTTTAGGAAGCATTTTAAATCCTGCACCGAAATAATCATCTTTTAAACTCCAGGCTATTGCCATTACATGTGGTACTTGCCATAAAAAGACAATACCGAATAAAAGCCACATTCCCGGATGATCTATGGTTCCGCTTGCAGCAGCCCAGCCACCAACAGGAGGAAGTGCTCCGGGAACCGCACCAATCAAAATATTAAATGCCGAAACCTGCTTCATTGGCGTGTAAGCAATTAAATAAATAAATGTAGTAGCAAAAGAAATAGCTCCGGCTAAAGGATTAACCATCACAAAAAGGTAGAAAAGTCCGGAAAAAATTAAGATCAGTGAAAAGAACATTCCTGCAGCTGCGCTGATTCTTTGATCAGGAAGAGGGCGTTTTGCAGTTCTTTTCATCAAGCCGTCAAGACGACGTTCCATAAACTGATTGTATGCTCCGGTTCCGCCGGCAATCATATAGGTTCCGATAACAGCGTGAATCATCAATATAAAATTAAAGGAGCTACCACTCCCTAACACAAAGCCTACCAACATGCTTGCCAATACGGCAAGTGTGATTCCCGGCTTTGTAAGTTGATGGTAATCAGAAATTACATCCGTGAACGAACGATCAAGTTGAATTTTTTCTTCAATGGAACTCATGTAAGTACAGAAAATCTTGAAATTTTTAGCGTTCAAAGTTAATCATTTTCAAGGAGTATTGTTACCTTTCAGTATGAAATTAAATTCTTATCAAAAAATAGCTTTAACAACGGTATTTGCGACTCTATTTTTAATCCTTGTTGGAGGAGTTGTACGAAGTACCGGGTCCGGAATGGGCTGTCCCGATTGGCCTAAATGTTTTGGAAGTTGGATTCCGCCAACTTCTGTTGAAGAACTGCCTGACGGATACCAGGAGATATTTGTTGAAAAGAGAGTCAAAAAAAATGAAAAAATCGCTGGTTATCTTGAAAGTTTGGGATTCACAGATACGGCTTATGAGATCAAAAACGATCCCGACATCAAAAGAGAAGAAGAATTCAACGCTACCAAAACCTGGATTGAATACCTGAATAGACTGGTAGGAGCAGTCATTGGAATTTTAGTATTTCTTACATTTTTGAGTTCTTTGAAATATTGGAAATCGAATCGTACAATACCGGCACTCTCTTTTCTTGCGGTATTCCTAACTGGTTTCCAAGGATGGTTGGGATCCATTGTTGTTAGTACAAACCTGCTTCCGGGGATGATTACCGTACATATGATTCTCGCTATGGTGATTGTTAATCTGTTACTTTATGGTGCCTTTAAAGCATCTGAAAATTATGTTAGAATTGATATTGACGAATCGCTCAGAGGTAAACTTTGGAATATTGGTTTAATAATTTTAATACTCTCAACTATCCAAATGATACTTGGTACCCAAGTAAGGGAAGAGGTTGATCTAATTAAGAATGTTGTTTCTGATATGATTCCACCGCGATCGACTTGGATCGAAAGTCTTGGCCAGATTTTTGATGTTCACAGAACTTTTTCATGGCTATTAGTAATTTCAGGAGCTTATTTAGGTTATCTGATATGGAATGAAGAAATAACTGGTCAGCTTAAAAGGATAGGAGTAATTAATGTAGCACTGATATTTGCTCAGATTTTAATTGGAGTAGGAATCGCCTATCTGGATGTTCCAAAAATATTACAAGTGTTGCACTTAGTTGGAATAGCCTTTATGATTTGTGCAGAATTTTTAATGCTTTTAATGTTAAGGGTAAAACCCAAAACTTCTAAATGATGTCAAAGCTTTTCCAAAAGACTGTTTAAGAATACTTTCATCTCGTTCAAGTCCTTTCTCACATCAGCTGAAATTTCATTTTGAGAAATTGAGGAAGGCTCAGAATCGTCTTTTAGAACCTTCTTAACTCCGGCACTGGTATATTTTTTTTCTTCAACCAGTTCTTTAATCTTAAAAATAAGTTCTACTTCATCTTCCCTGTATGCTCGATTACCGGCGCTGTTTTTTTTAGGGTTAAGCTCTTTATAATTTTTTTCCCAGCTTCTTAATACATGTGGAGCAAGTCCTGTAAGCTTGCTAACTTCTCCCATGGAGTAATACAATTTTTTCATAGCATGTATAAAGTGTATTTTGTCAACTTTAATTTATTAAAGAAAATCATTTCTGAACTATTATAAAAGAACGCATTTTGGAAAATTCACAAGAACACCCCGAAATTGATATAAGTATCGTTGTTCCTCTGTTTAATGAAGAGGAATCTTTAGGGGAATTAACAGAGGCTATTGATAAAGCTATTTCAGCACAGTACAGCTATGAAATTCTGTTTGTGGATGACGGTTCCACTGATACTTCTTTTGAAGTCATAAAGAACTTATCCAAAGAAAATTCACATGTAAAAGGGATTTCTTTTAGTCACAATTACGGTAAAAGCGTTGCATTACAAGCAGGGTTTGAGCAAGTAAAAGGAAAGTATGTGGTAACAATGGATGCAGATCTTCAGGATGATCCTGATGAAGTTCCGGAAATGATTCAGATGTTGAAAGACGGTTTGGATATGGTAAGCGGTTGGAAAAAGGAACGCTTCGATCCAATTTCGAAAACAGTGCCGTCCAAGTTTTTTAATTTCGTGACTCGCAAAGCAGCGGGTATTCAACTTCATGATTTCAATTGTGGATTAAAAGCTTACAAGCGCGAAGTAATCGATAATATTTATCTGTATGGAGAGCTTCACCGCTACATTCCGATGTTGGCGAAGAAAGAAGGCTTTTCACGTATTGGCGAGAAAATTGTGAAGCATCATCCAAGAAAATATGGAGAGACAAAGTTTGGGCTATCTCGATTTATAAATGGGTTTCTGGATCTGATTACTATTTTGTTTGTGCAGCGCTACTTCCAGAAACCTATGCACTTTTTTGGAACATTTGGAATTTTCTTATTGATAGCCGGAACAGGAATAAACGCCTACTTAGCTGTCCTTAGGTTATTTTTTAATAAAGGAATTGGTGATCGTCCGTTACTATTTTTGGGCATTCTTTTAATGGTGCTCGGTATTCAATTATTATCTACTGGTTTGATTGGAGAATTGGTCAACATTAATCATGTTAAAAAACAAAAGCCAAAGATTCGGGAAATAGTCTAGTGATCCATCAAATTTAACTTACTCAAATTAGAGAAAGTTGAACATGCTGATTTTATAGAAAGCCGAGAATTATTGTTTGCATCCTTCAGTATGTTGCGGTATTAGGAAAGAAAGACTTCTACTTAGGATAAACCAAGTGTTTTTGTAAATATGTTGATATAAAAAAAGCACCAACTCTTTCGAATTAGTGCTTTGATATGTACCGCGTACGGGATTTGAACCCGTGCTACCGCCGTGAAAGGGCGGCGTCCTGGACCCCTAGACGAACGCGGCATTTCAGTAAAAAATAAAAAAATCACAGAGAGTTCCTCAAATCAGTATCAAGGCAATCTGTGATAAAATGGGGAGCCTGATGGGAGTTGAACCCACGGCCTCTGGTGCCACAAACCAGCGCTCTAACCAACTGAGCTACAAGCTCCATCTATGCTATAAACTTCAAATAACAATTAACAAATACCAATTGGTACTTGGGTTTTGGGATTTGAAATTTTCACGCTTAAGCGTGAGTAGTACCGCGTACGGGATTTGAACCCGTGCTACCGCCGTGAAAGGGCGGCGTCCTGGACCCCTAGACGAACGCGGCATTTCAGTA
>Ga0189275_100236_pt1 | contig 50236 bp, 47 predicted proteins | sample N19A6minimetaG_FD_130329 | JGI IMG/M metagenome (GOLD analysis project Ga0189275, IMG submission 130329) | Marine microbial communities from the Costa Rica Dome - N19 A6 mini metaG | ecosystem: Environmental > Aquatic > Marine > Oceanic > Photic zone | place: Costa Rica: the Eastern Pacific...
CGAGATCGCCGGCGAACGTGTCTGGGGGCATGCCCCCAGACACGTTGCCATCCCATCAAACATCAATCATGAAGGTGCGAGACTCTACCTCTGAATGGTAACAATCAGGGGAGCACGTCAAGAGCAATCAACCTTGGCAGATCCGGATAGAACGGTAAGATTTCCAACCGCATGCCCGGTCTCGCATGCGACGAAGTTCATCAATCGTCCAAGGCCGATCAGGTTCCCGAATAGCTTTTCGATATAGTAGTGGTTCCGGTAGAACGCCGTCAGAGACAGTTTTTTGTCAGCTCCAACGACCTTAAAGCTCAGATGGCTCAGGCATTGGCCCCCATAAGGTGAATTCGACAAATCCCTTGCGGCATCGAAGACTGCCAACTCAAACTTGTTACGCGAGTGGTTATTGGGGTCTCCGAGCCGAGACACCAAATCTTCAAGCGGGTTGATTACGCGGCCCCCCGGGGTCTCAACGCGCGTCAATCGCTCGAAGTAGTATCCGGTCCAATTGCAACTTTTTCTAACCTTTGGGATCAGTCTGTCATGGAACGCAGAGTACAGTTCGGCTCGCCCGTATCTCTGATAGAGCCCTTCAGGGAAAATGGTATTTGCGACGGTCATCAAAGGCTTGGCGCCACCGCCTAGGAGGAAGCGATCAATTTCCTGAACGGCTTCCGGTGAAGGCCCGACTTTCGTTGGATCTGCGACGTCCATGATGACGTTCTGAGCGATCCGCCCCTTTTGTGCGGAGAGTTTGCGTGTCGCTCGGAGCCATGTGGTCAGACAGTCAGGCTGCTGCGGTATTGGCAAGTACATCCGGATCATCTCCTAGAAGAACCATTGAAAGCAAGAACGAAGACGCATCCGCCCACGTCATCCATGCGTAGCCCTCGATCCCCCACCCGGGACCCCAACTGTTTCGGATTAACAGGGCGTCTTGACCATCCACCTTGCCGGCGCCAACGATTAGCACGGCGTGACGACCTATTCCCGTCGCTCGCTCGTTGGCGGCGATATCAATGATGCCCTCGACCGGGAAGTAGAAGCTTGGGGATAGGTCAACTATCGCTACAACTGGCTTCCCATCTTTCAGAGAGCCAACGATCTGTCCCCAATCAGCTGACGTTTCGGAGGACAATCGTTTGTAACAACTTTGCGTGGTGGTTGGATCATTCCAAGCGCCAAGCAGAGATTCCGGCGCGACCATGGCGTATGGCCAGTCGCTCTCGACGGGCTGACCGCGCGCCTGAAGAGTTGCCCGCGTATGGGCAACGGTCGCACCTAGTCGCGGATCTTTGTGCGAAAGCTGAACAGAGTGGTAGAAAAGGTATTCAACGGAGAAAGGCTCAGCTGTGGAACGGTGCGCAGAATGGGCGTCGCTCACCGCGAATGCGAGGCACGTAGGGCGAGGCCCTTGATCTCGGACTTCCGGCAAGCGGCATTGCAAATCGTAACTCGTCTGAACATCGCTCATCGTTCCGAGAGCAGCCTCTTTTTGGCGACCTGCGTCAAACCAGCTTGTTCCGGGCCAGTCAGCTCATACTCTAGTTCTAGTGTTGACAGAGCGACTTCGTTTTCCCACGGGCGGACCTCCTTTAACGCAATTGTACCGCTCGATGGCTCATCAACCTTTATCGTCACAGATCGACGATTTACTGAGCCGACAAAGACCTCGTCTTGTTCTTGATAGATGTCCTGCAACACCACGAATTCGCTGCGCTGCAGCTTTTCGAAATCCCACAGATAACCTGAAGCGCTATGCTCATCGAGCGACACAATGAAGTGGTCATTTCGGCTTCCCGCTAAGGTGGCGCCGCGGTCAGCTTCGGTGAGAAGCCAGACATCTCCTCGGTAATCTTTCGGTACAATCTCTCCGAGGAGGGTCTGCTTTATTTTCCTCCGAGGAACATTCAGCAACGTCTTCGCATCGCCAGGACTCACTAGCCGATAGCGTTGAAGGCTGTACACAGTGGCGCTGTAGCTCGTTCCTAGCCGCAGTGAGAGCTGGTAGACGTTTTCGGGCTCTACAAGCGCTTCAGCGTTCCACCCATGAGTGGCTGTTACTTTTGCCATCAACCAGCGTGGCATTAGGAAGGATGCCGCAAAGACGTTTGCTTCAATCTCTTGAAGCGCCAGGTGGTTGGGTAAAAAGGGAGATCGGCGCAAAACTCCCTCGTCGTCGGCACTAAATTCGTGCCCTAAGACAAAGTGCCCGAGTTCATGCGCAGCGGTATAGCGTTGTACACTCAAAGGTCGGCTTGAAGTAACCAGCACACCCGGTGTTGGGTCCTTGATGAACGCGCCCAATATGCCTTCCAAAGGGCGTATCATAACTGGTACATTGAGGTCCTGAAGAACCGAGAAGACATCAATCGGGGAGACGCGGCCGCGCTGTAGCGGTTGCGTCTTGAGCGACTGATGCAACCGCGCTGCGGCGGCTACGCCCCTCTTAATCGCGTTCGGGACGGTCGACATCGTCGCTCTCTCCAGCGCGCGCACGCGCCTTGAGGAAGTCTGCAAACCTCACCAACTCGGCCTTATCGCCCTTGGAAAGCTCCGAGGCGGCACGTGCTAGGTGTGCGAGGTCCTCTGAGAGCTCTAATGCGATAGCTTCATCTCCCAGAAAATAGCTGACCGGATGCCCGTACAGTCTTGATAGCGTTCGTAACTCCAAGGCTCCAATCTTTCTGACGCCGCTTTCGATTTCCGATAACGCGGACCGGCCGATGTTGAGTTGCCCAGCAATCTCTTCTTGTGTGAAGCCAAGGTACTTTCGCGCCTCTCTGAGGCGCTCGCCCAACTTGGCACGTTCCGCATCTTCGTCGCTTCTGGAAGCTCTAGACATGCTGGTGGTCCAACTTATGGTGCTTTTGCCACTCTTTAGCCAGTTTGAAGAGTACGTCTGAAACCGCCTCTTCTACTGAGCCATATCCACCCTGACGAACGATACGTTCCGCCCTAATTTCGAAGCCCAATAGGGGTTCTGCTTCGATCGAGATATCAACAACAACTAGGCTGTCTATCTCAATCGGAGAACTCGCTAGTTCGCCTTCATCTGAAGGCAAAATCTTCCCAAACATGGTTGCTTGGTTCCGTACGTTGTCCAGGAGGCTGTCCAGCAAAACGGCGCGGATATCGGCTTCGGGAAATGACATGGATAAACGCCTCACATCGAACGAAAAGATCTTTTTTCCGACACAACTCCTCTATAATGTCGGATATTCCGACAGTCAAGCTTCTCGGGTATCGACCGCTTCCATCTGTAGGAGGGGTAAAATGCCGACTTTAGGCTCTTCTCGATGCGTCGCTTCGCGGACAGCTCCCCCGCAAGCGGGGCGAGCCCTGATCAGGCTTCCCCTGCGTGAGCGGGGGAAGTGGCCGAGCCCGGCCTTGTGCCGGGTGAGGTCGAAGGGGGCCGGTAAGGTCTAAGCCGCCACAGCCTCCGCCTCCAGCCGCTCCACCAGCTTAACCCCGGCGCCGGAGCACGTCAGATCTCCGCCGAGATCGCCGGTCCATTCGCCGGCCTCGTGCATGGCGTTGACTGCCTTGCGGATGCGGGCGGCGGCGTCGGTTTCGCCCAAGGATTCCAGGAGCTGGGCGGCGGCTTCGATGGCGCCGAACGGGTTGGCCTTGTCCTGGCCGGCAATGTCGGGGGCCGAGCCGTGGATGGGTTCGAAAATGCCGGGACGGGCCTCGCCCAGCGAGGCGGAGCCGAGGAGGCCGATCGAGCCGGGCAGCATGGAGGCCTCGTCGGACAGGATGTCGCCGAACATGTTCTCGGTGACGATGACGTCGAAACTGGCCGGCGCGCGCAGGAGGTGCATCGCCGCGGCGTCGACATACATGTGGTCGAGCGCGATATCGGGATAGTCGCGCGCGCCCATCTCCGAGACGGTCTCGCGCCACAGGCGGCTGGTTTCCAGCACATTGGCCTTGTCGACCGAGGTGAGACGGCCGCGGCGCAGGCGGGCCTGTTCGAAGGCGACGCGGGCGACGCGGGCGATTTCCGCGCGGCTGTAGGTGCAGGTGTCGGAGGCCTGGCTCTCCGTGCGCTCGCGCCGGCCGAAATAGATGCCGCCGGTCAGCTCGCGCACGATCAAAAGGTCCGTCCCCGCTACGAGATCGGCTCGCAGCGGGGACTTGTCCGCCAGCGCGGGGTGCACGCTGGCAGGTCTCAGATTGGCGTAGACGCCGAGCGCCTTGCGCAGGGCCAGAAGGCCGGCTTCGGGGCGTGAGGGGGCCTGGTCCCATTTGGGTCCGCCCACTGCGCCCAGGAAAACCGCGTCGGCGGCCTGGCAGGCGGCCAGGGTCTCGTCGGTCAGGGGTTCGCCGGAACGGTCGATCGAGGCGCCGCCGAAAGCGTGCTCCTCGAACTGGACAGAAAAGCCCGACAGGGCGGCGGCCCGTTCGATGACGGCGCGGGCGACGCGGGTGATTTCCGGGCCGATCCCGTCACCGGGCAGAAGGACGATGCGATAGGTCATGCGGTCTGTGTCTCGTAAGCGGTGATGGCGTCTTCATTGGCGGTGAGGAAGCCGAGCGGGTCGGTGCCTTCCATCAGGCAGTGCCGGGCGAAGGGCTCGATGGTGAAGTCGAAACCGGGCCCGTTGCCCATCTCGACGCGCTGGGCGGCAAGGTCGACGGTGATCTCGACATCGGGATGGGCCAGCAGCCAGTCATGCGCCTCTTTCGGGGCGAGGATCGGCAGGAGGCCGTTCTTGGCCGCATTGGAGCGGAAGATGTCGGCGATCTCCGAGGAGATGACGGCGCGGAAGCCGAAATCATGCAGTGCCCAGGGCGCATGCTCGCGCGAGGAGCCGCAGCCGAAATTGCGCCCCGCCACGAGAATGCGGTGGGTTTCCGTGTCCAGCGCGTTGAGGGCGACGGTCTCCAGCGGCTTGCCGTCACTGTCATAGCGCCAGTCGTGGAAGGCCTTGTCGCCCAGCCCGTCGCGCGAGGTCGTGGTGAGGAAGCGCGCGGGAATGATCTGGTCGGTGTCGATGTCTTCCTGGTCGATCACGAAAGTGCGGCTGGTCAGCGTGGTGAAGCGTTCAGGCATGGGCGGGCTCCATCAGCGTGGCCGGGTCGATGACATGGCCGGCGATCGCGGCTGCGGCGGCCGTGGCCGGGCTGGCCAGCACGGTGCGCGCGCCGGGACCCTGGCGGCCCTCGAAATTGCGGTTCGAGGTGGAGACGATCAGCTGGCCCGGCTCGCCCTTGTCGCCATTCATGGCGATGCACATGGAACAGCCCGGCTGGCGCCATTCCGCGCCGGCCTCGATGAATATCCGGTCCAACCCCTCCGCCTCGGCCTGTTTGCGCACGGCGACCGAGCCGGGCACCACGAGCGCCCGCACGCCCGGCGCCACCCGGCGTCCGCTCATGATCGCGGCGGCAGCGCGCAGGTCTGTGATGCGCGAATTGGTGCACGAGCCGATGAAGACCTGGTCGACCTTCGCGCCGGAAACCGGCTTGCCCGCCTCGAACTGCATATAGCCCAGCGCGCGGGCATGGGAGGCCGACCGCGCGGCCGGAACCGGGGCGTCGACGGCGATGCCGGTATCCGGTGCCGTGCCCCAGGTGACCATCGGCCGGATCTCTGTCGCGTCGATCACCACCTCATGATCGAAGCGCGCACCCGGGTCGGAGCGGAAATGTGACCAGTGTGTCACCGCCATGTCCCACTTACGGGGGTCTGACGGCACATGTTCGCGACCCTTAAGCCACGCAAATGTGGTCTCGTCGGCAGCAATCATCCCCGCGCGCGCGCCCGCCTCGATCGACATGTTGCAGACCGTCATCCGGCCCTCCATGTCGAGCGCCTCGATCGTCTCGCCGGCATATTCGATCACGCATCCCGTACCGCCATCCACACCGATCTCGGCGATCACCGCCAGGATGATATCCTTGGCCGAAACGCCCGGTGCCGTGGGGCCTTCCAGCGTGATCCGCATGGATTTCGGCTTGCGCTGCAACAGGCATTGCGTCGCCAGAACATGGCCGACTTCTGTCGTGCCGATCCCGAAGGCCAGCGCCCCGAACGCGCCATGCGTCGCGGTATGACTGTCACCGCAGACAATCGTCATGCCCGGCTGGGTCGCCCCCAGTTCCGGCCCGATCACATGCACCACACCGCGATACTCACTGTCCCAGCCATGCAGGGTAATCCCGTGCGCCGACGCATTCGCCTGCAGGGTCTCGACCTGTTTGCGGGCAGCCTCGGTGGCATAGGGCGGGGCTTCGCCCGGCGCGAAATCCAGCGTCGGCGTTGCGTGGTCGATCGTCGCCAGGGTGCGGTCGGGCCGGCGCACCTTGAGGCCGCGCCCGGCCAGGACCGAAAAGGCCTGGGGCGAGGTGACCTCATGCACCAGGTGCAGATCGACATAGAGCATGGCCGGCGTATCGGCCGTCTCCGCCTTGACCAGGTGGGCGTCCCAGACCTTCTCGAACAGGGATCGCGGACGCCCGCTATCAGGCGACATGCTGGACCTCCATCGGATTGTCCTGCACCGGCTGCAGCCAGCCGTGATGATCCGGGGTCTCGCCGGTGAACAGGCCGAAGAAGCGCTCCTGCATCTTCTCCGCGACCGGGCCACGGCCGCCGCAGCGCACGATATGGCCGTCGACCGAACGCACCGGCGTGATCTCGGCCGCGGTGCCGGTGAAGAAGATCTCGTCGGCGACATAGAGGCTTTCGCGCGACAGGGTCTGCTCGCGCACGTCATAGCCTTCCGCCTCGGCCAGCTTGATCACGCTGTCACGGGTCAGGCCGGACAGGATGGAGGCCGAGGTCGGCGGCGTGCGGATGATGCCGTCGGAGACGACGAAGATGTTCTCGCCGGCGCCTTCGGACACCAGGCCGTTGACGTCCAGGCCGATGCCTTCGTCGAAGCCGCGCGAATGGGCCTCATGGCTGATCAGCACCGAGGACAGGTAGTTGCCGCCGGCCTTGGCGCCGGTCGGGATGGTGTTGGGGGCGGCGCGGTTCCAGCTGGAGATGCAGCAATTCACGCCCTTGGACAGCGCGTCCTCGCCCAGATAGGCGCCCCAGGGGAAGGCCGCGATACAGACATCGATACGGGTGTCCTTGCCCGGCAGGACGCCGATCCCGCCATAGCCGAAATAGGCGATGGGCCGGATATAGGCGTTCTTGAGATGGTTGGCGCGAACCGCCATGCGGCAGGCGGCCTCGATCTCCTCCTGGGTATAGGGGATCGGCATGTGATAAACGCGCGCGGAATCGAACAGGCGCCGGATGTGGTCGGTGAGCCGGAAGATCACCGGGCCGGACGGCGTGTCGTAACAACGGATGCCCTCGAAGACAGAGGTGCCGTAATGCAGGGCGTGGCTCAGCACATGGGTCTGGGCTTCGTGCCAGTCGATGAGTTCGCCATTGCGCCAGATGAAGTCGGTTTCGGTAATAGCCATGGTCTTGATATCCTGATCAGACGGCGTGTGCCGGTGTGGGTTGGTTGGCCTCGGCCCGGTCGTAGGCTTCGCCGCGATCGAGGGTGAACAGAAGGGCGTCGATAGCCGCGGTTACGATGTCGGGTCCACGGGCCCGGCCGGAAAAGCGGCGGCCGTCGATCTCGACCTCGATGTCGGCCACGAATTCGCGGCCCGTGCCATTGGCCCGCATGCGGGTTTCCAGGCTGATGATGTCGACATCGGTGCCGGTGATCCGCTGGACGGCCGCAAAGGCCGCCGCAACCGGTCCGTCGCCCGAGGCAATGTCGGAAATGCGGCCCCGCACGGGGTGTTCCAGCTCTATACGGGCAAACTGTTTCGGCTTGCGGCCGGCCGTGGTGCGCAGCTCGGTGCGCAGAACCGTCCATTGCGAACCGGAGGCCGAATAGCCCTCCATCATGGCGACCAGATCGGCATCATTGATCTCGCCATGCAGGTCGGCCGCAGCCTTGAACTGGGCGAAGATGTCGTTCAGCCGGTCCGGATCGGGCTGGTAGCCCAGCTTGGCCAGGCGCTGCGACAGGGCGTGCTTGCCCGAATGCTTGCCCAGTACCAGCGAGGAGCCGGGAACGCCGACGCTCTCCGGGGTCATGATCTCATAGGTGCGCCGGTCGGCAATCATGCCGTGCTGGTGGATGCCGGCTTCGTGGGCAAAGGCATTCTTGCCGACGATCGCCTTGTTCGGTGCGACGGCGGTCCCGGTCATGCGGGACAGGCGCTGGCTGGCGGCCCAGATCTGGGTCGCGTCGGCATGGCTGACAGCGGGGAAAATGTCGGCCCGTACCTGCAGCGCCATGACGATCTCTTCCAGCGAGCAATTGCCGGCCCGCTCGCCGATACCGTTGATGGCGCATTCGACCTGGCGTGCGCCGGCTTTCACCGCGGCCAGCGAGTTGGCGACGGCGAGGCCCAGATCGTTGTGGCAATGGGCCGAGAAGATCACATGCTCCGGCCGCTCCACCTTGGCCACCAGGCCGGCAAATACGCGATAGATCTCGTCCGGTTCGGAATACCCGACCGTGTCGGGCACATTCAGCACATCGGCGCCGTTCTGGGCGGCACAGCTCAGGGCCTCGACAAGGAATTCCGGTTCCGTGCGCAGGGCGTCCTCGGCCGAGAACTCGATCTCGTCGAACCGGCCAGCCGCGTGCTTCAGGCAACGCTCGATCGTCTGGATCACCTCGCGGCGCGACAGGCGCAGCTTGGCTTCGCGGTGGATCGGGCTGGTGGCGATGAAGACGTGCAGACGGCTGCGCTGTGCCGGCTCCAGCGCATAGGCTGCGGCGTCGATATCCTTCTCCGTCGCGCGGGCCAGCGAGCAGATCGTCGGGCCGCGGACTTCCTGCGCGATCAGCCGGATGGCTTCCGCATCGCCCGGCGACGCGGCGGCGAAGCCGGCCTCCATCGTGTCGACCCGCAGATTGGCCAGGAGATGCGCCATCTCCAGCTTTTCCGGCGCCGTCATGGAGAAGCCGGGTGCCTGTTCGCCGTCACGCAGCGTGGTGTCGAAAATGTGCAGCCGTTCCGGCTGGTTGCTGGGTACGGGGCTCAGTTTCGGGGCGGACATGCCTGTCTCCAGTGATATGAGGCGTGAGCCGCTTCGGCGGCCGCGATTTCCGGGGTGAAGACGGCGCGTACATCCATCAGGCGTCCGATCTGGCGGATCAGCACATCTAGCTGGCGCGCCGCATCGCGCGGCGTCACCTGCAGGGTGATGGTGGACTGGCCTTCACGCGCTTCGCTCTTGTCCAGCGTCCCGATCGTGTAGCCACGGCGCTCGACAAGTCCGATGAGGCGCATCAGGGCGCCTTCGGCTTCGGCAAGTTCGATGATGAGCGTGTTGAGCATGATCAGTCCTCCATCATGTCGGCATTGGATGCGCCTGGCGGCACCAGCGGCCAGACATTCTCGCGCGGGTCGATCAGCACATGGGCCAGGATCGGGCCGCGCGCGTTCAGCAAGCGGTCAATGGCGCCGGGAACTTCGTCCCGGCTGTGGACCGTGAAGGCTTCGATGCCGAAGGCGTGCGCCACCTCGGCAAAGTCCGGATTGTCGTAGAGATCGATCTCGGAGAAATTCTGGTCGAAGAAGTATTCCTGCCACTGGCGCACCAGTCCCAGAGAAGCATTGTCCAGCAGCAGGATGCGGATCGGCACGCTGTAGCGGCGGGCCGTCGCCAGCTCCTGGATATTCATCATGATCGAACCGTCGCCCGAGATCGTGACGACCTTGGCGTCCGGACGCTCCATGGCGGCACCGATGCCGGCGGGCAGCCCGTATCCCATCGCGCCCAGACCGGCCGATGTCAGATGCGATTCCGGACGCGCGAAGCGGCAATGCTGGGCCACCCACATCTGGTGCTGGCCGACATCGCAAGCGGCGATGAAGTCGTCGCCGGCCGCCTCGGACAATTCCTTCAGCATGGCCGGTGCAAACACGCCATTGCCCGGCGCGTCATAGCGGAAGGCATGGCGCGCCTTGCGTTCGCGGCAGGTCTCGCGCCAGGGATCGATATCCAGATAGCCCGGATCCATGCGCGCCAGTGCATCGGCAATATCGCCGGCGATCGCCGCATCGGCCGCGCGCAGCTTGCCGATCTCGGCAATGTCGGCATCCATGTGGATGATGCGGGCACCCTTGGCGAAACTGTCCAGCCGGCCGGTCGCGCGGTCGTCGAACCGCGCACCGCAGCACACCAGCAGGTCGCACTCGTCCACGGCAACATTGGCCGCGCGCCCGCCATGCATGCCCAGCATGCCCAGGAAATTCTCGGCATCGGGGTGCGGGCAGCCCAGGCCTTTCAGGGTCGCCACGGCGGGAATGCCGGTACGGCTCATGAAGTCCCGGACCGCGTCGACGGCGCGGCCCAGGGCGACGCCGCCGCCGATATAGAGAACGGGGCGTTTTGATTGAGTCAGCAGGGCCGTCGCCGCAGCCACATCGGCGTCACTGGCACGGGACGGCCCTGCTGCAGGCCGAGGCTCTGGGGGTAAGGTGGGGTACGCCTCGGCTTGTAGGACATCCTTCGGCAGATCGATCAGGACGGGGCCGGGGCGCCCGCCTTCCGCGATCTCGAAGGCTTCGGCGATCATCTCCGGAATCCGCATGGGATCGCGGATGATGATCGAGTGTTTCACGACCGGCATGGACATGCCGAACACATCGACTTCCTGGAAGGCGTCCGTCCCCATCAGGCCCGACGGGACCTGGCCCGTCAGGATGATCATGGGGACGCTGTCCATGTAGGCATTGGCAATGCCGGTCAGCAGGTTCGTCGCACCGGGGCCGGACGTGGCCAGGCACACACCGGCCTTGCCGGTGATGCGCGCCTGGGCGTCGGCCGCGAAGGCGGCTGCCTGTTCATGGCGGACCAGGATGTGCTGCAGGCTCGAGCCGGTCAGGGCGTCGTAGACCGGCATGATCGCCCCGCCCGGATAGCCGAATACGCGCTCGACACCCAGGGCTTCCAGCGTGCGTACGACGGCGTGCGCGCCGGTCTGCTTGGCTGTCTTGGGCGCCGGAGCGGTCTTCGCTTCGGTCAGGCTGTCATTGGCGGGCAGGGCGGTCATGATACTGGAGCTTTCCTGTCGTCAGTGCGTATTGGCGCCGGGCTGCAGCCACGGCATGTCGGCGCGCAGTTCGGCACCGGTTTTCTCGATCGGGTGTTCCAGATCCTTGCGCAGCAAGGCCTGGTATTGCGGCTTCCCGGCCTGGTTCTCGGTGATCCAGTCGCGGGCAAACGTGCCGTCCTGGATGTCCTTGAGAACCTCGCGCATGCGGGCCTTGGTCTCGTCATTGATGACGCGCGGGCCCGAGCGCAGATCGCCATAGATGGCGGTCTCCGAGATGAATTCGTGCATCTTCGCCATGCCGCCCTCGTAGAGCAGGTCGACGATCAGCTTCAGCTCGTGCAGGCATTCGAAATAGGCGACTTCCGGCTGGTAGCCGGCCTCGACCAGCGTCTCGTAGCCGGCCATCACCAGCTCGGTCGTGCCGCCGCACAGGACGGCCTGCTCGCCGAACAGGTCGGTCTCGGTCTCTTCGGCGAAAGTCGTCTCGATCACGCCGGCCGTCGCACCGCCGATACAGGCCGTATAGCTCAGGGCGCGGTTGCGGGCCTTGCCGGTGGCATCCTGGTTGATGGCAAACAGGCAGGGCACGCCGCGGCCGATCTCGTATTCACGGCGCACCAGATCGCCCGGGCCCTTCGGCGCGACGAGGATGATGTCGGTGTCGGGATCGGGATGAACCCGGCCGAAATGCACCGAGAAACCGTGGGCGAACAGGACGGCATCGCCCTTGTCCAGGTTCGGCGCGACCATCTCGCGATAGACGGCTTCGTGCGTCATGTCCGGGGTCAGGATGGCGATGACATGGGCCGCTTTGGTGGCTTCCTCCGGCGTCGCCGTCTTCAGCCCGTCAGCCTTGGCTTTCTTCTCGCCGGCCCCGCCGGGACGCACGCCGACGATCACGTCGCAGCCGGAATCCTTCAGGTTCATGGCGTGAGCGCGCCCCTGGCTGCCATAACCGATGACCGCGATCGGCCTGGACTTGAACTCGGTGGTGTCGACTTCGAAGGCGGCGCGCCGGGAAGTCGATTTGGAAGCGGACGCGGTCATGCGGTGATCTCCTGCTTGGATGTCGCGTTGTCGGTGGATTTCGGGGTGGCCGGAGTGTCGGTTCCGGCCGGAATGGTGACGGCGCCGCGCGAGGCCGAGGAGACCAGCGCGGCATATTTGGCGAACACGCCGCCGACGGATTTCGGCTCGGGCCGGACCCAGTCCTTGCGGCGTGCGGCCAGATCGGCGTCGACATCGATCCGGCGGGCGCCGACATCGATGCGCACGATGTCGCCATTCTCGATCAGGCCGATCGGGCCGCCGGCAGCGGCTTCGGGGCTGACATGGCCGATCACGAAACCCTTGGAGGCGCCGGAGAAACGGCCATCGGTGATCAGGGCGACGTCCTCGGACAGGCCCTGTCCGACCAGAGCGGCGGTGACGCCCAGCATTTCACGCATGCCGGGTCCCCCCTTGGGGCCTTCATTGCGGATGATAATGATGTCGCCGGCCTTGACCCGGTTGTTCTCGATTTCGGCGAAGGCGGCTTCCTCGCTCTCGAACACGCGGGCGGGGCCTTCCATGGCGGTGCACGAATGGCCGGAGGTTTTCAACACGGCGCCTTCCGGAGCCAGATCGCCGTAGAGGATGCGGAAACCGCCATCGGGCTTCACCGGATCCGCGACGGTCTTGATGACGCGCTGGTTCTGGGACTCGACCGCTTCGGCGGCTTCCGTGTGCAGGCTGCGGCCGGTGACGGTGGGGGTGTCGGCCAGCAGACCGGCCTCGACCAGGCGCTGGGCGAACAGGCGTGTGCCGCCGGCCAGGAACATGTGGTGGGCCAAAAAGCGGCCGCCCGGTTTCAGGTCGGTGATCACCGGCGCGATGCCGGAGACCTCGTCAAAGATATCGATCGAGAAGGGCTCGCCCGCCTCGGCCGCAATGGCAGCCAGGTGCAGGATGGCATTGGTCGAGCCGCCGCTGGCGGACGCCGCGATGGCGGCATTGCGCAGCGAAGCCTGGCTGACGAACTGGCGCGGCCGCGTGCCGGATTTGGCCAGTTCAACCGCCAGCTTGCCGCAGCGCGCGGCGGCGGCGGGCTTGTCTGGGTGCGGCGCCGGGATGTCGTTGACGCCCATGGGGGACAGGCCCATCACCGACAGGATGGTCGCCATCGTGTTGGCCGTGAACTGGCCGCCGCAGGCGCCGGCGCCCGGGCAGGCGGCTTTCTCGACGGACTTCAGGCCCTCATCGTCCAGCGTGCCGGCGGCGTGTGCACCGATCGCCTCGAACACGTCCTGGACGGACAGGTCCTTCTCGCCCAGCCGGCCCGGCATGATCGTGCCGCCATAGAGGATGCAGCCCGGCACATCCATGCGCGCCAGCGCCATCGCGGCAGCCGGGATCGTCTTGTCGCAACCGACCAGGATCACCACACCGTCCAGGCAGTGCCCGCGCACCGCCAGCTCGATCGAGTCGGCGATGGTCTCGCGCGAGATCAACGAGGCGCGCATGCCTTCGGACCCCATGGAGATGCCGTCGGAGACGACGACCGTGTTGAAGTCGACGGGGAAGCCGCCGGCTTCGCTCACGGCCTCGCGCACCGGAACGGCCAGGTCCGCCAGGTGCATGTTGCACGGCGTCACCGTGGTCCAGGTGTTCACGACGCCGATCAACGGCTTGTCGAAGTCGGCGTCCTGCATGCCGGTCGCGCGCAACATGGCGCGAGCGGCGGCGCGGGCCGGCCCCTTGGTGATCGCGTCTGACGTTTTTTTCGAACTCTGTGTCATCGAAGCTTTCCGTGCGGCGAACACGAAAAACCCCGCTCCCAGGTTCCGGGAGCGGGGTTTTTCGTGTCTGCCTTTGCTCTGGTTTTTACCTAGCCGGCAGGCGCGTACGCCACTCCCGTTATGGGGGTGATAATAAGTACAAGTACGAGAAGGAGGAGGCCGAGCGAACCTGCCCGCGCGCCCTCGAGGGCGGCGGCCGGAAGAACCGGCTGGGCAATGGCGTTCATCGACATGACAGGGGTATTCCTGTTTCCTATTGCGCTGCAGCGTGACCGCACTCGATCATGATTGCAACCCCTCAATTGGAAAATTTCTGCACCAAATCGCATATCGGGGTCAGTGTGAGCAAAAAACAGCGAACGGGAGGGTTCCCGCGCAATGGAATTTCAAGGCGCAGAATCGTGCGTTTCACGGTAGGCTGACGCATCATGGTTCGCTTGTTATGGCTGGCATTCGGAGGTGTGTGCGTCGGACTGGCAATTGCCGGAGCTGCGCTTCCCCTTTTGCCGACGACACCCTTCCTGCTTCTGGCGGTCTTCGCCTTCGCGCGGAGTTCGCAGCGGCTGCATGACTGGCTGGTCGATCACAGGCATTTCGGCCCGATGATCCGGAACTGGCGCGAGCATGGCGGGATTGACCGCCGCTCCAAACTGCTCGCCGTCGCCGCCATGCTGGTGGCGCTTCTGGTCAGCTGGGCTGTCGGTGTCGGCCCCCGCCTGCTACTCATCCAGGCGCTGGTTCTGGGCGCATCCGCGACCTTCATTCTCACCCGTCCGGACGGTCCGCGGCGTCCGGAAAGCTGATGCGCCGTTCATCTTGCTCGAAATCCGGGCAGTCTGTCTCAATTCCGGGCAATGGTGGTATCGCGGCAAAAAATTGCATGAAACCGGTTGACCGCGGTTCGGGCGAGGGCCGCTGATTTCCCCGCGGCATCCGATCATGTCGCGACTCTGTGGATTGAACTGCTGGCGGCGATGGCCGCCAGCTCTTTTCCTCGGGTCGGGAAAATTTCCCGAAATTCGGCGAAAAAACTGATTACGCGCCATAAAAAGTTCAATTAATCGACCAAAAAGAAAAATGTTGCAGCGCAGCATTCGGTGTCATAGGGTTGTCAAACAACGAGCCGCGATGACGCGGCCGCACCACAGAGCGCGTTGATGGGATCCGCCGCCGCCAGAAGGCGGTAGGGATCAACTTGCCCGGCGAAGCAGATGTTTCGCTATTGCGCGCAATATTCGTGCACAAGTCAGATCCGAGTCGAACAAGCGGACCGTTCAATCAAGAACGGTTTCACCGCATGCGACCGGTGCGCGAGGCTCACCCGCAGGCGGTTCAAGGGATGGTTGCCAGAGCGGGGGGATCCCAATGATTGGCACAATGAAGACACGAAAGACACTTCTTGGCGGCGCGCTGGTCGCGCTGGCGACCGGCGCCCTGGTCGCCGGGCCGGCCCAGGCCGAAGTGTCCGAAGAAACCGCATTCGTTTTCAACACGCTGCTCTTCCTGATCGGCGGCTTCCTGGTCATGCTGATGGCGGCCGGGTTCGCGATGCTGGAGGTCGGCTTTGTCCGCACCAAGCACGCCGCCGCGATCTGCCTGAAGAATATCGCGCTCTACTCGATCGCGGGCATCATGTTCTATCTGGTCGGCTACCAGATCATGTATGGCGGCGAGACACCGTATTTCGGCATGCCCGCGATCTGGGGGCCGTCCGAACTGGCCAGTGACGCCGAAATCTCGCTCGAGACCGGCTATGCCGCAGCGTCCGACTGGTTCTTCCAGATGGTGTTCGTTGCCACTGCGGCCTCGATCGTGTCCGGCACGATTGCAGAGCGCGTCAAGCTCGGTCCCTTCTTCATCTTTGTCGTGGTGCTCACCGCGGTGATCTATCCCGTCCAGGGTTCCTGGGAATGGGGTGCCGGCTGGCTCGACAGCGATTTCGGCTTCTCCGATTTTGCCGGATCGACACTGGTTCACTCCACCGGTGGCTGGGCCGCGCTCGCCGGCGCGATCCTGCTGGGTGCCCGTACAGGCCGCTTCGGTCCCAACGCGACGCCGATGGTGCCGTCCTCGCTGCCGCTTGCCACGCTGGGGACGTTCATCCTCTGGTTCGGCTGGTTCGGCTTTAACGGCGCTTCGCAGCTGGCGATGGGTTCGGCAGCCGATGCCGTCGCGATCTCGCAGATCTTCGCCAACACGAACATGGCGGCTGCGGCCGGTGTCGTGACGGCCTATCTCCTGTCGATGGCGCTCGGCGGCGGCAAGGCCAATCTCGCTTACTGTCTGAACGGCGCGCTGGCCGGCCTGGTGTCGATCACGGCCGAACCCCTGACGCCGACCATCCTGGAGGCCGTTGCCATCGGCGCTGTCGGTTCGGTGATCGCGACCTTCGGTGCGAAATTCCTGGAGGCCGTGCGCATTGACGACGTGGTCGGGGCCATTCCGGTCCACCTCTTCGCCGGTATCTGGGGCACGATGGCGGTTCCGCTGACCAATACCGAAGCCTCCTTCTTCGGCCAGGCGGTCGGCGTCGGCGCTATCGGTGCCTTTGTCTTCCTGTCCAGCTTCGTGGTCTGGCTGATCCTGAAGATCACCGTGGGTATCCGCCTGTCGCCGGACGCCGAGAATGTCGGCGGCGACCTGTCCGAGCTGGGTCATCCGGCAGGATCGATCTTCGCCGCGATCGATCCGGGAAAGCCGACGGCCCCGGCCGAGTAGCGGGGATTCCGGCTGGCGAGGCGACCCGGGCGGTCGCCGAGCCGGCCGGTCTGCCCGGGGCCGAACCGAGTGAACCCCAGTCCCGAAATGCCGCGGACTTCTTCCGGTCCAGACCCGGACCGCCGCGGTCCCTGAAATCCGCGCCAGTCAGTCTGCGCGCATCCGAAACGCTGCGCTCGCGTCCGGCCGCTGGCCCGCCGAGCAAGGCCTGAACATCAACGAGGAGTAACAAGATGAAAGCGAAATTCCTGACAACCGCCCTGGTCCTTGCCGCTTTGACCGGTCCGGTCGCGGCCCAGACCATTGAGGGCAATGTCGCCCTGACGACCAACTACGTCTTCCGCGGCATCTCCCAGACCGGCGACGGCCCGGCGGTTTCCGGCGGCTTCGACGTCGCCGCTGAGAGCGGGCTTTATGCCGGGGTCTGGGGATCCAGTGTCGACTTCTCCGACGACACCACGATGGAGCTGGATCTCTATGGTGGCTATGGCTGGGAAGCTGGCGGCTTCGGCTTCGACATCGGCGGCATCTATTATGCCTATCCCGACAGCCCGGACGGCCAGAATTTCTTCGAGGTCTATGGCGGGGTGAGCCATGCGCTCGGTCCGCTGGAATGGGACGCCAGCCTGGCCTACTCGCCGGAATTCTACGGCGAGATCGGTCCGGGCTGGTATGTGTCGACGGGTCTCGCCCTGCCGATCAACGACACTGTCTCGATCGATGCCCGCGTCGGCGCCAGCCGGTTCGACGATTTGTCCTCGGCCGACTATGAGGACTACCAGCTGGGTATCTCCGGCACAGTGTTCGAGAATATCGGCTGGGACATCCGCTATTTCAGCGCGTCCGATGGCGGTGATGACGGCGTCTTTGCCACCATCTCGCAATCCTTCGGCGGATAAGGCAGATGGCGGGCAGGACTGTCCTGCCCGCCACTCCTGTCAGTCCGTCCGGTTCGGGCCGGTTTCCAGCTCGATCCGTGTGATCCGTCCTTCGGAACCAACCGCCCAGCCAGCGGTGCCGTCGGGCGCGAAAGCGATTGCGTGATGGCCGTCGAGCGCGTCCCAGGACACCCAGATCTCGCCGCTATTGCGGGAAATGTCCGTGCCATTGGGGCCGGTCGCGATCAGTACGTCCGGATGGCCCGGCAGATGGGTGACGGCCGAGCGGTAGCCGAGCGGGGGCTCGAGGGCACCGTCCCAGCTGTTGCCGCCATCGTCGGACCAGGCGAAATTGCCGGTCCGGTCGTCTTCAGCCGAGAAATCGCCACCGACGATGACGATCCGCTCGCCGGTCGCGTCAATAGAGAAAACGCCGGCGCTGGACCGGCCGACCGCAAGCGGCGTATCGGCGACGCTCCAGCTTTCCCCGAAATCGCAGCTGCGCAGCATGCGCGCGGTCGCAGCGCCACCTGTCCCGATGAAGGCGCAGCCTGACGCGGTCAGGGCCATGGCGCTGTCGGACGCGGCAAAGCCGGCCTCGCCCTCCAGGGCTGCCGGCGCGTCCTCGACGGCCCGCCACGTTTCGCCGCCATCGCCGCTCAGCAGGATCAGAAAGCGTCCATCGACCGGATCGGAAAAGGCGATCCCGTAAAGATCGTTCCAGAAGTCCAGCCCGTCAAAAAAGGCCGCGCCGGTCGGGTCTTCCCAGACCGTTTCGAAGCTCGCGCCGCCGTCTTCGGTCAGATAGAGCCGGGCGGGTTGTCCCGCCGTGAAGAACAGGGCACGGTCTTCGCTGAAGGCATGGACTGACCGCAGGTCGAGCCCCTCGGCATCCGGAATACGGGTCAGCGTCCAGTTCACGCCGCCATCGGTCGTGCGCAGGACCTGCCCGTCGGGGGCGCCGATCCAGGCGATCTGCGCATCGACGACGGAGAGGCCACGCAGGCTGGCATCTGTCCCGCTACGCTGGGCAATCACCTGCGCATCGAGACGGGCCGGCGGCGTGGCGTCAGGCGAGCAGGCTGCCGCCGACACCAGTGCGGCCGCAGCCAGGATCGGGCCGAGCGGTTTCACTCGCCCAGCCCCAGCAGCGTGGCGCTGTCGCAATGCCAGCACGTGTCGGCACCGATCGGGCTGCCCGGCGGAATGTCGGTACTGGTCAGGCTGGGCGTTTCGCCGCGGTCGAACCGGTCGAGTCCGGCCTCGATCGCGCGGGCCAGCCAGAGACGGTGCGCCGCCTCGGCGCCACTGTCGCGCCGGCCGGGGGCTTCGGCGGCCAGGGCTTCCAGGCGCTGGCGGGCCAGTGCGGCAACAGCCGGCGAGCCCTGGGCGACCAGGTCGAGCAGCTGGTCGGCATACTCGGTCTGGATCGCGAAACGGATCGGCTGCAGGCGGCCGACTTCCCCGCGCGGGGGCTGCATGAGCTGCGCTTCGATCCGGTCGAACAGGTCTGCCGGCGACATCTGGCCGTTGTCGCGCGCGTGCTGGTCAGCAAGGCGGGCCAAGCGGCCCGGTGCCAGCATGGCGTCGAGGGTGATCCGCGCGGCGGCGCCGGCAGCAGCCGTGCGGCTGAAGGCCGGATAGGCCGGGCTGTCGAACAGTTCGCGGGTCGCGGCGGCGTCATAGTCGGAGAAGGGCGACGGGGCCATCAGCGCCAGGACGCGGTCGGAGATGTCCAGTGCCTGCGGGTCGAGTGTTGCCAGAAGCGCGTCCAGTGCGCGGCGCTGGTCGGCGGCTGCGACCGGGCGCAGCCCGTTCTGGCCGCCGCTGTTGAGCTCATAGTCGAACACCACGCCGCCGATCGCCTTGGCTGCGGCCTCGGCCTGGTAGCGATGGTAGAGATAGATCGGCGAGAACACGTCGCGCAGCGAACTGGCGGGCAGACCCCCGGCGAGCACATGCGGTCCGAAAGCCTCGAGCGCGGCCGCGCGGACGGCGAGCGTCTCGGTCAGGCTGTCCGCTGCATCGGCGCCATTGTCCCAGAGATTGGCCTGGGGATGGGCGCTGTCATTGCCGCGGGCATGGCGGTCGGTGATGTAGAGCAGGCCGTCGGCGCGGGCCTGGGTGAGAATGCGGTCCAGCGCGGCAGCCTCGGTATCGCCCTCGCCGAACTCGCCATAGAGCCAGGTGATCGCCACCTTGTCCCATTCGCCGATGCCGGTGTCATAGGCGCGCGAGGTGTCGATCTCGCCGGCATTGTCGAGCGTCACGAGCGGGGCCGGATAATCCATCACGGATGCGCGGTCAGAGACCGAGGCCGCGAAATTGTGGGCCAGGCCGATCGTATGGCCGACCTCGTGGGCGGAGAGCTGTCGGATGCGGGCCAGGGCCAGTTCCAGCGGATCGTCGGCCGCGCCGGAGCCGGTGCCATCGGCGCCGAGCAGGCCCTCGAAAATCATCCGGTCCTGCCGCACGCGCTGGCTGCCCAGGATGACATGTCCCTTGATGATCTCGCCGGTGCGCGGATCGACAACCGACGCGCCATAGGACCAGCCGCGGGTCTGGCGGTGCACCCACTGGATGATGTTGTAGCGGATATCCAGCGGGTGGGCGTCTTCGGGCAGGAGCTCGACCCGGAAAGCGTCTTCATAGCCGGCCGCTTCGAAGGCCTCGGCCCACCAGGATGCGCCTTCGATCAGGGCGTCGCGGATCAGGGGCGGTGTGCCGCGGTCGAGATAGTAGACGATGGGTTCGACCACAGGGCCGCTCTCGGCCGTCGGGTCGACACGCTCCAGCCGGTGCCGGATCGCGTAGGACCGGCGGACCGGTTCGTCGAGCGGTGCAGCCATGTCGTAGAAGTCGAGCGTGATGGCGCCCGAGCGGTCGTCCGCCTCGCGGATGGACTGGCCGGCCTCGGGCAGGGCCGAGAAGGAGTGGTGAACGGTCAGCGTCACCGAACGCGGATCGGGCGTGACGGCGCGGACTTCCGATCCCGGATCGCCGCCGGACAGGGTCAGGAGGGCGTCGATCTCGACATTCAGCGGAAACGCCAGCGCCTGGTCGGTCAGCGGCGCGCTGCGGTCACGGTCGATGGAGAAATTGCCCTGGCCGGTATCGGACAGCTGGCCGGCCGTGCCGACCGGGTCGCGGGTCAGGAAACCGGACAGGTCGATCAGCACGCGCTCGCCGTCCTCGGCGACGATGTCGGTGCTCCAGATGACCGAACGGGCGAAGGATTGGCGGGTCGCGCGGGCTTCGTCGGGACCGGCGCCGAGCGTGCGGTAGCCGGTGTTTTCGAACTCGGCGAAGACGCGGTCATTGACGCGGAAGAAGCGCAGGATCTCGGACGACGTGCCCAGACCGCGGTCGAGACCGACCGGGTTGGAGCCGAGGCCGGATGTCAGGCGGGCGGTGTAGATCATGCGGCCCAGCGAGCCGTCTTCCTGTTCGGAGAGCTCTGCGAGGATGCGGCCGTCGCCTGTGTCGACATGCAGCGGGAAAAATCCGTCGCGGCGCTCGAGCCCGTCGGTTTCCTCCGACCAGTCCTGGGCGAGGGCGGCCGGGGCCATGGCGAAGGCGAGCGCGCAGCCGGCGGCGCGCCAAAGGCTAACGGTTTTCATGATCTTGAAGTCTCCTGATCCCCTGTTCGGCGCTCACGCTATCGACTGGCCGGACGCCTGTCACCATGGGTGCGCGCCGGGGTCGGACGCGGATCAGCCTGCGGTGCCGCGGACATAGTAGCCGGACTTGCCGCCACGCTTTTCCTCCAGCTGGACGTCAGTGATGCGGATCGCCTTGTCGAGCGCCTTGGCCATGTCATAGAGCGTCAGCGCGGCCACGGAGGCGGCCGTCAGCGCCTCCATCTCCACACCGGTCTTGCCGTCTGTCGCGACTTCGGCCCGCACCAGAAAAGCCTGTGCATCATCGTCCGGTTCGATAGCGACGCGGGCGCGGGTGAGGGGCAGGGGGTGGCAGAGCGGGATCAGGTCGGCGGTGCGCTTGGATGCCATGATGCCGGCCAGTTCCGCGGTCCGGATCGCATCGCCCTTGGGGCCGGCCCCGTCGCGGATCGCCGTGAAGGCGGCTGCATTCATGAAGACGCGGGCCGAGGCGATGGCGAGCCGGGTCGAGACGGGCTTGTTGCCGACATCGACCATGCGAACGCGTCCGTCCTTGTCCTGATGGGTCAGTCCGCTCATCGTGCTCTTTGCTCCTATGCGTCTTCGCTGGCCATCTGGTCGAGCCAGAAATCGGCCGCCTGGCGATCGGTATCCGCAGCGCCGACCCAGTGGCTGCCGCTGTCTGTATGCACGCGTTTCCAGAAGGGCGCCTCGGTCTTGAGAAGGTCGATCATATAGCCCACCGCGTCGAGGGCGGCCCGGCGGTGGGGCGCTGTGGCGCCGACGAAGACGATGGGCTCGCCCGGCGTCATGCGGCCGACCCGGTGATGGATCACGGCCCGGTGCAGCTGCCAGCGCTCCGCGGCGGTCAGCGCGATCCGGGCGAGCGCCTGTTCGGTGACGCCGGGATAGTGTTCCAGTTCAAGCGCGGTCAGCCCGTCTTCTTGGCGCACCTGACCGAGAAAGCTGGCGACACCGCCGGCCGAGAGATCGGCACCGGCCAGGCGCGCCAGGGCGGCGGCCGGGTCGAGGGCGGTGTCCAGTATGCCCGTGTCGATACGCGTCATCTCAGCCTCCCGTGAAGGGCGGGCAGAAGGCCAGTGTGTCGCCATCGGCCAGCGCGGCCGGGCGCGGCACGATGGCGTCGTTCAGGATCAGCCGGACAGAGGGGTGTGTGAGGGCTTCGGCGGCGGCATCGGTTTCGCGCAGACGGGCGATCACGGCCTCGCTGTCGGCGGTGTCGGTGGCGAGGGTGATCGTATCGCCGGGGCGGCCCATCCGGTCGCGCAGGGCGGCGACATATCTGACGGTGATCTGCATGCGCGGTCAGCCTCCCGTGCGGGCCATGTTGCGGGCAACGGCCGGGGCGGTGCCGCGGGCGATCGAGAAATCATGGGCTTCCGGCTTGATCGCCATCGCCGTGTCGATCCGCCGGTCGACCGCATCGGGCCCGCCGGTGCGCAGGGCGCCGCGCAGGTCGAGATCGTCATCATGGCCCAGACAGGTGTGCAGCGTGCCGGTACAGGTCATGCGGATGCGGTTGCAGCCGGCACAGAAATTCGAGGTCAGCGGCGTGATGAAGCCGACCCGCCCGCCGGTCTCGGCAATACGGGCATAGCGGGCCGGACCGCCTGTGCTGTCGGGCAGATCGGTCAGGGTCCAGCGCTGTTCCAGGCGGTCGCGGATCGCGGTGAGAGGCAGGAATTGGTCGGCCCGGTCCGATCCCACATCCCCGACCGGCATGACTTCGATCAGGGTGAGGTCGAAGCCCTGGTCATGGGCCCATTCGATCATCGCCGGGATCTCGTTCTCGTTTTCGTTCTTGAGGGCGACCGTGTTGATCTTGATGCCGATTCCGGCGCGCCGGGCGGCCTCGATTCCCCTGAGTGTGCAGGCGATATCGCCGCCGCGGGTGAGGCGTGCGAACCTGTCACGATCGAGTGTATCAAGTGATACATTGATGCGACACAGGTGCGACATAGCGAGCGCATTGGCGTGACGTTCCAGTTGCGTTGCGTTCGTTGTCAGGGTGAGCTCGTCGAGCCCGCCGCCGACATGACGGCCGAGATTTTCGATCAGCCGGACGACATCGCGCCGGACGAGAGGCTCGCCGCCGGTGATACGGATTTTCCGGATGCCGCGGCGGATGAAGGTTTCCGCGACAATGGTGAGCTCTTCCAGCGTCAGAAGTTCGGATTTGGGCAGAAAGTCGGGCCGCTCCGCCATGCAGTAGACGCAGCGCAGGTCGCAGCGGTCGGTCACCGACAGGCGCAGATACTCGATCCGGCGTCCGAAGCGGTCGGTCAGCGTCTCGCTGGCGGGGATAAAGGCGGGGGTGCGGTCCAAATCCTGTGTCTTTCGCCCTAGCTTGCGTGTCCGGTCCTGACCCTATCGGGTGCGCCGGCGATTGACGACCGGCCTCACGCCGTCCTCCGGCAAGTGTGATCGCGCTGAAGGATTTTCCGGCGCGCACCGCCATTCTCGCATGATCTGGTGTGACCGGGGATAAGTTTCAACGAATGTTCTCTGTGACCGGGAGATCGTCCAACCATCTTGTGTTGCGCTGCAGCGCCGCCGACCGGGTCGAGGAATAAAATTGCAGTTGATGTGCCGTTGCGTTTCTGACAAGGCATAAGCATCCCTTCAAATCGGGATATCGGGCAAAAAGTGCTAAAAGGTCGCGTGGCTGCCGTCTTGTGCGGCGGCGGGGTCTGTGCTGCACTAGCGAATTCGTGACCAGATGAGGGGCATCGCTTGCTGAGATTTGTAGACATCGACCAGGCCTATCCGGAAAAGCGTTCCGAGGCGGAAAGACGGCAGGATTTCAACGAGATCTACCGTCCGTTCGACCCTGTGAAGGCGAAGGACCAGGCGTCGCGGTGTTCGCAATGCGGCATTCCCTTCTGCCAGTCCGGCTGTCCGCTGCACAACAATATCCCCGACTGGCTGATGCTGGCGGGCGAGGGGCGGCTGGAGGAGGCTTACGAGATCTCGTCGGCCACCTCGACCATGCCGGAAATCTGCGGCCGCATCTGTCCGCAGGACCGGCTGTGCGAAGGCTCCTGCGTGGTGGAGAAGTCCGGCCATGGTGCCGTGACCATCGGCGCGGTCGAGCAATACATCACCGACACGGCCTGGAAAGAAGGCTGGGTGAAGCCGATCCGCCCGGGCGCACCGCGCGGCGCAAGCGTCGGCATTGTCGGGTCCGGCCCGGCGGGCCTGGCGGCGGCGGAAAAGCTGTGCGAGGCCGGTTATGCCGTGACGGTCTATGAGCGCTCCGACCGCGCCGGCGGGCTTTTGATGTACGGCATTCCCGGCTTCAAGCTGGACAAGGCCGTCGTGCAGCGCCGGCTCGACCGGCTGACCGAGGCCGGCGTGGATATCCGCACCGGTTTCGAAGTCGGCCGCGATGCGACGATGGCCGATCTGCGTAATGAACATCATGCGGTCCTGCTGGCGACCGGCGTCTATGCCGCGCGGCAGCTGACCTGTCCGGGTGCGGGCGACGGTGTCATCGCGGCGCTGGACTATCTCACCCGCTCCAACCGCAATGATCTGGGCGATGCGCCGGACAGCGGTGACCGCCTGTCGGCGAAGGGCAAGCGCGTTGTGGTGATCGGTGGTGGCGATACGGCGATGGACTGTGTGCGCACGGCCGTGCGCCAGGGCGCGGCCTCCGTGACCTGTCTCTATCGCCGTGACCGCGAGAACATGCCGGGCTCGGCCCGCGAGGTGAAGCATGCCGAGGAAGAGGGCGTCGTCTTCGAATGGCTGTCCTCGCCGCTCGCCGTGCTGACCAAGGGTGAGGCGATCACCGCCGTGCGCGTCCAGGGCATGCGCCTGGGCGCACCGGACGTGTCCGGCCGCCGTGCGCCGGAGCCGGAACCGGGCCGTACTTTCGATGTCGGCGCCGACATGGTGATCTCGGCCCTGGGCTTTTCGCCGGAAGACATTCCGGTGCTGTTCCAGGCGCCGGATCTGGAAACCCACCGGGATGGCCGGATCGATGGCGATATGGCCACCAAGATGACCAGCCTGGACGGCGTCTTTGTCGCCGGCGACCTGCATCGCGGCGCCTCGCTGGTCGTCTGGGCGATCCGCGACGGCATGGATGCCGCCCGCTCGATCGAGAGCTATCTGTCGAACCGCCTTCAGGTTCTGGGAGCTGCCGAATGACACACCAAACCTGGAATGAGGCCCGCACGCGGGCCGGCTTGTCCCTGCTCGAAAGCACGGGTCTGTGGCGTCCGGAAGACGAGCGCGATGCCTGCGGCGTCGGCCTGATCGCCGACATGCAGGGCCGGGCCCGCCGCGACATTGTGGAGCTGGCCATCGATGCCCTGAAATCGGTCTGGCACCGCGGCGCGGTCGATGCCGACGGGCGCACCGGCGACGGCGCCGGCCTGCGCGTCGGCGTGCCGCAGGACTTCTTCAAGGCGGCGGTGGCCCGCACCGGTCACGAGCCGGAACGCGGCGATGTGATCGTCGGCATGGTCTTCCTGCCGCGCACGGATTTCGGCGCCCGCGAACGCGCCCGGGCGATCATCGAGGCGGAAATCCTGCGCGAGGGGTTTGCCTTTTATGGCTGGCGCCAGCCGCCGGTCGACACGTCCGTGCTGGGCGACAAGGCGCGCGCCACCCTGCCGGAAATCGAACAGGTGCTGTTCCGCGATCCGCGCGGGCGCGACATCGATACGGTCGAGCGCATGCTCTACATCGTTCGCCGGCGTATCGAGCGGCGGGCGCGCGAGGAGAATCTGCGCGATCTCTATGTCTGCTCCCTGTCCTCGCGCGACGTGATCTACAAGGGCCTGTTCCGCGCCCAGGACATTGACGGTTTCTTCCACGATCTGCGGCACCGGGACTTCGTCTCGCCCTTTGCCATTTTCCACCAGCGCTACTCCACCAACACCTTCCCGGAATGGCGCCTGGCCCAGCCCTTCCGCATGCTGGCACACAATGGCGAGATCAACACGATCCGCGGCAACACCAACTGGATGAAGAGCCACGAGATCCACATCGCCGAGACCGCCTTCCCGGGCGAGGAGCGCGATGTGCGGCCGGTGATCCAGCCGGGCGCGTCGGACAGTGCGGCGCTCGACCAGGCCTTCGAGATCCTGGTGCGGGCCGGACGCTCGGCGCCGATGACCAAGACCATCCTCATCCCCGAGGCCTGGTCCAAGCGCGCCGATGTGATGCCGGAAGGCTGGGCGCGCATGTATGAATACTGCAATGCCGTGATGGAGCCCTGGGACGGGCCGGCTGCGATCGCCGCCTTTGACGGGCGCTGGGCGATTGCCGGCATGGACCGTAACGGGCTGCGGCCGATGCGCTATGCCACGACGCAGGACGGTATCCTGGTTGCCGGGTCGGAGACCGGCATGGCGCCGATCGACCAGTCCAAAGTGGTCGAGCGCGGTTCGATCACGCCGGGCCGGCTGATCGCGCTGGATATCGAGAACGGCCGTTTCTATCGCGAGCAGGAAATCCTCGACGAGCTGAGCGAACAGCATCCCTATTCGCGCTGGCTGGGCGAGATGGAAGACATCGAACCGGTGATCGGCCCGGGTGCCGAAACACAAGCCTACAGCGATGACGAGCGCACGCGGCGCCAGGCCGCCGCCGGCTTCTCCTTCGAGGGGATCGAGCTGGTGCTGAACGCCATGGCCGAGGACGGCAAGGAAGCCGTCGGCTCGATGGGCGACGATGCGCCGCTGGCCGTGCTGTCGGAAAACTACCGGCCGCTCTCGCACTTCTTCCGGCAGAATTTCTCCCAGGTCACCAACCCGCCGATCGACCCGCTGCGCGAAGGCCGGGTGATGGGGCTGAAGACCCGGTTCCGCAATCTCGGCAATATCCTCGCCCAGGGCGAGGCGCGCGCCAGCGTGCTGGTGCTCGACAGTCCGATCCTGACCAATGGCGCCTATGAGCGCTGGCGCGAGCATATGGGCGGCGCGGTCAAGGAGATCGACTGCCTGCTGCCGGTCGAAGGCGCGACGGGCGACGGTCAGACCCTGCGCAAGGCGCTGGACGGTGTGATCGCCGAGGCCGTCGCCGCCGTGCGCGACGGTGCGGCTCACCTGGTGCTGACCGATCACCGCCAGGACGACAAACGCGCGGCGCTGCCGATGATCCTGGTGGCCGGCGCGGTGCATTCCACGCTGACCCGCGAGGGGCTGCGCAATTTCTGCTCGATCAATGTGCGTTCCGCGGAGTGTTTCGACTCCCATTATGCCGCCGTGCTGGTCGGCCTGGGCGCGACGACGGTGAACCCCTATCTCGCCTTCGACACGGTCACCGCGGGACGCGAGACCGTGGGCGGCGATCCCTGGGCCCAGGGCCGGGCGCGCCGGCTGAAGGATGCGCTGGATGGCGGCCTTCTGAAAATCCTGTCCAAGATGGGCATCTCGATCATCTCCTCCTATCGCGGGGGCTGTAATTTCGAGGTGCTCGGCCTGTCGCGTGCCCTGGTGGAAGCCTATCTGCCGGGCGTGGTCAGCCGGATTTCCGGCATCGGCCTGCCGGGCCTGGAAGTGCGCACGGTCGACCTGCACCGCAAGGCCTGGTCGGGCGCGGCGCGTCTGCCGATCGGCGGCTTCTACCGTCAGCGCGCCTCGGGCGACCGGCACGCCCTGTCGGCACGGGTGATCACCGAGCTGCAGACCGCCGTGAAGGAAAACGACGTCTCGGCCTGGGGCCGCTATCGCGAAGCGGTTACCGCCCAGGGGCCGGTCCATCTGCGCGATCTGATCGACATGCGTCCGCTGGGGCCGGGCATCGGGCTCGACCGGGTGGAATCGATCAACGGCATCCGCCGGCGTTTCGTGACGCCGGGCATGTCGCTGGGCGCCCTGTCGCCGGAAGCGCATGGCGCGCTGAATGTGGCGATGAACCGGATCGGCGCGAAGTCGGTGTCCGGCGAGGGCGGCGAGGACCCGGTCCGCTACAAGCCGATGCCGAATGGCGACAACATGAATTCGGCGGTCAAGCAGATCGCCTCGGGCCGTTTCGGTGTGACCGCCGAATACCTCAACCAGTGCCGCGAGTTCGAGATCAAGGTCGCCCAGGGCGCCAAGCCCGGCGAGGGCGGGCAATTGCCCGGCTTCAAGGTGACCGAATTCATCGCCCGCATGCGGCATGCGACGCCGGGCGTCAGCCTGATCTCGCCGCCGCCGCACCATGATATCTATTCCATCGAGGACCTGGCGCAGCTGATCTATGATCTCAAGCAGATCAATCCGAAGGCGCGCGTCGGTGTGAAACTGGTGGCGGCCGCCGGCGTCGGCGCCGTCGCGGCGGGTGTTGCCAAGGCGAATGCCGACATCATCAACATCTCCGGCTCGGTCGGCGGGACCGGCGCTGCGGCGCTGACCTCGATCAAGTTTGCCGGCGGACCGCTGGAACTCGGCCTCGCCGAGGCGCACCAGATGCTGTCGCTGAACGGGCTGCGCGAACGCGTCACCCTGCGGGCCGATGGCGGGATCCGCACCGGCCGCGACGTGGTGATTGCCGCCATGCTGGGCGCCGAGGAATTCGGCATCGGCACCGCTTCGCTCCTGGCGCTGGGCTGTCTGATGGTGCGCCAGTGCCATTCCAATACCTGCCCGGTCGGGGTGTGCACCCAGGACGAGGATCTGCGCGCCCGCTTCGGCGGTTTCCCGGACCATGTGGTCAATCTGATGACCTTCCTGGCGCAGGATGTGCGCGAGATCCTGTCGGGTCTCGGCGCGGCTTCGCTGGAAGACGTGATCGGGCGCTCGGATCTGCTCGCCCAGGTCTCGCGCGGCTCGGAATCGCTGGACGATCTCGACCTGTCGCTGATCATGTCGCGCGCCGACGCGGTGGAGCGGCCTGCCCGCTCGACCCGCAGCCAGCGCAATGCGGTCACGCCCAGCCTGGACGAGCAGATCATCACCGACGCCGCCCCGGCCTTCGACCGCGGCGAGAAGATGCAGCTGGACTATGGCGTGAAGAATACCGACCGCACGGTGGGTACGCGCACATCGTCGGAGATTGTCACGCGCTTCGGGCCGGACGGGCTGGGCGAGGATCATCTCACCCTGCGCCTGCGCGGTTCGGCCGGCCAGTCGTTGGGCGCGTTCGCGGCCCGCGGTCTGCGCATCGAGCTGGATGGCGATGCCAATGACTATGTCGGCAAGGGCCTGTCCGGCGCGACCCTGATCGTGCGGCCCTATGGCGGGTCCAGCCCGGCCAACGAGGCCCACGCCATCATCGGCAATACCTGTCTTTACGGTGCCACCTCCGGCCGCCTGTTTGCGGCGGGCCGGGCCGGCCAGCGCTTTGCCGTACGCAATTCCGGCGCCGAGACGGTGGTCGAGGGCTGCGGCACAAACGGCTGCGAGTACATGACCGGCGGCACGGCCGTGATCCTCGGTCCGGTGGGCGATAATTTCGCGGCCGGCATGACGGGCGGCGATGCTTTCGTCTACGATCCCGACCGGCGGCTCGATGCCCGGCTCAACCCGGAAACCGTGCTGGCCTTCGATCTGGAAGGCGAGGCCGAGCAGCGCTGCCTGGCGCTGATCGAGGCCCATGCGAAGGCCACCGGATCGGTCGTGGCAGCCCGTCTGCTGGCGGCCTGGGAGGCCGAGCGCGGGTATTTCGTGCACCTGCGCGGCGAGGAAGTGGTCAAGCGGGAACGCGTCCGTCTGACCCCGGCCAATGAAAGCCGCTCGGCCTGACGAAAAACCTGTATTGCAGTGCAGCACAGGCATTGGTTCCGGCCCGGGAACAGCGTAAGAGGTCGCCAGTTTTTTTCGTGGCCTCGCGCGCCGGCTTGCCGGCATGCCCGTCTGGCCCCGATCGACCGGCCGTAAGGAGCATGCGATGCGGATCGACAAAATCTCCGCGGGTGAGAACCCGCCCGAGGACATCAACGTCATCATCGAAGTCCCGGTGGGCGGCCAGCCCGTCAAATACGAGATGGACAAGGACGCCGGTACGCTCTTCGTCGACCGCTATCTGCACACGCCGATGAGCTATCCGTGCAATTACGGCTTCATGCCGCACACCCTGTCCGAGGATGGCGACCCGATCGACGTCATGATCATCGGTCACACCACGCTGGTGCCGGGCTGTGTCGTGCGCGCCCGTCCGATCGGCGTGCTGATGATGGAAGACGAGAGCGGTCTGGACGAGAAGATCCTCTGCGTGCCGCACCACAAGCTGTCGCCGCTCTATGACGAGATCAAGGAATACGGCGATGTCGCCCAGCCGCAGCTGATGCGCATCAAGCATTTCTTCGAGCACTACAAGGATCTCGAGCCCAACAAGTGGGTGAAGGTCACCGGCTGGGGCGACAGCGCCAAGGCCCGCCAGCTGATCCTCGAATCGATCGAACGCGCCGGTCCGGACGCGTAGGTCAAAGCTCGATGCTGACATGCAAAGCCCCGGTCGGAAGGCCGGGGCTTTTTGTTTTTGTGAGTTATCTGCTTCCCCCGGACCTGTTCCGGGGCCTGGCGTGGCAAACAATGATCCGCAGGCGTGTATTCGCCGGCTCAACCGGGCCCCGGAACAGGTCCGGGGAAAATGGAGTGTGTGCGGGGAAGAAACCCTACATCCGCCGCCGGAAATCCCGCAGGATTTCCCGCGCGGCATTGTGGCCGGGGGCGCCGGTTACGCCGCCGCCGGGATGGGTGCCGGAGCCGCACTGGTAGAGGCCTTTCACCGGGCTGCGATGATCGGCATGGCCCAGCACGGGGCGGGCGGAGAAGAGCTGGTCCAGGCTCAGCGCGCCGTGGAAGATGTCGCCGCCGACCAGGCCGAATGTGCGCTCCAGATCCTTCGGTGACAGGACTTGCCGGCCGATGACGAGATCCGAGAAGCCCGGCGCCCAGCGCTCCACCGTGGCGATCATGTGATCGGCAACCGCGTCGCGGCAATCGTCCCAGTCGCGCCCGCCGGGCAGGACGGGGGCGACGTGCTGGCAGAACAGGCTGGCGACATGCTGGCCCGGCGGGGCGAGCGTGTCGTCGAGCGTCGAGGGGATCAGCATCTCGATCACCGGTTCGCGCGACCAGCCTTCGCGCCGGGCATCGGCCCAGGCGCGGTCCATATAGTCCAGGCTGGGGGCGATGATGATGCCGGCGGTGAGGTGGTCGCCCGGTTCGGGCCGGGCGGTGAAACGCGGCAGATCCGTCAGCGCGACATTCATCCGGAACGTGCCCGAGCCGCAGCGATAATGGGCGATGCGTTCGCGGAAATCGGCGGGCAGCTGGGCGTCGTCGACCATGGTGCCGCCGAACAGGAGTTTCGGGTTTAGATTGGAGACGACGGCGCGCGCGCGGATCGTTTCGCCGTTTTCCAGCACCACGCCCTGCGCGCGGCCTTTCTCGGCGATCACCTCGCGCACGGCGGCGCCGGTGCGCAGCACGACACCGCGCTCGCGGCAGCAGGCCGCCATGGCCTGGGTGATCGCGCCCATGCCGCCGATCGCATGGCCCCAGGCGCCCTTCTTGCCATTCACTTCACCGAACAGATGATGCAGCAGCACATAGGCGCTGCCGGGCGTGTAGGGGCTGGCGAAATTGCCGACAATGCCGTCAAAGCCGAACAGCGCCTTGATCGGTGCGCTCTCGAACCAGCCGTCCAGCCAGTCGCCGGCGGATTTGGAAAAGAGGTCGAGCAGGTCGCGCTTGGCGGTCATCGACAGCCCGCCCAGCCGGCCACCGAGGCCCAGCGCCTTGAACAGGTCGGGCAGGGCGCCGGTCAGGCTGCCCTCGCGCAGATTGGGCGGGGTTTCCAGCACCAGCTGGCGCAGCGTGTCGGCAATGGTTTCCAGCCGCGCTTCATATTCACCAAGGCGGGCGGCGTCGCGGGCGGAGAATTTCGCGACCTCGTCATGCGTCAGGCCCGGTCCGGCGAGGAGATAGCCGTCTTCCAGCGGCAGGAAATTGCCGACCTTGCGCTCGACGACCCTGAGGCCGTGCCGGTGCAGGTCGAGATCGGCGATCACTTTCGGATTGAGCAGGGAGACGGTGTAGGCGGCGACGGAATTGCGGAAACCGGGATGGAATTCCTCGGTGACCGCCGCGCCGCCCAGCACGTCGCGCCGTTCCAGCATGGTGACCTTCAGACCGGCCGCAGCCAGATAGGCGGCGCAGACGAGGCCGTTATGGCCGCCGCCGATCATCACGATATCGGTGTCCGGTACGGTCCGGGCGGCGGGCTTTGGCAGGGCGTTCATGGGCGGCGAGTTTCCACGCCGCTGCGAAAAGCGCAATCCCGCGCGCAGGTTGTGGCGTCAGGCAAAGGCGCCGGCGACATCGCGGGCCAGCACGAGGGCGCGGCCACGGGCGACCAGTTTCCCGTCCTGGGTGCGGCAGGTGGTGGCGAGGTCGACGAGGTGTTTGTCCGGGCGCAGGCGGGTGATCTCGACCGTCGCGGTCACGGGTGCGTCCAGCGGGGCATCGGCGAGGAATTCGGTTTCCTGCTTGAGATAATTCGTGCCCTGGCCGGGCAGGTCGACGCCCAGGAGATAGGAGAACATCCCGTTGATCAGCGCTTCGGGGACGCTGGCGCCGCTGTCGGGCGCACCCGTCAGGCGCTGCAGGGCCTCGATATCGGCGCGGGTGAATGTGCGGGTGGTCTGTGCGCTCTGGCCTTCGCTCAGCGGCATGGGGCCACCTCCGTTTCACCGCGGCAGGTCACTTCGCCATCGGCCAGCCGGGTCACGGTGAGGGCGAGGGTGATCCGGTCGGCGGTCTCGCTGGTCGTCTCGGCTTCAAAGCGCAGGGCTTCGCCGGCGGGCGAGGGGGCGGGATACATGGTCGCCTGGCGGATCTGCCGCCCGCCGGGCACGATCTCCTCGACCAGGCCGCGCAGCACCGAGCACAGCAGGGCACCGTGGGCAACGGTGCGGCCGAACCGGGTGCGGGCCGAGAAGTCCGGGTCGACATGGATCGGATTATCGTCGCCGGAGAGGGTGGCGAAGGCGTCGAAATCGGCCTGGGTGAAGGTCTTGTCCAGTGTCGCGCGGCGGCTCATGACAACGCCTCGGGCACGGGCAGGAGATGCTTCTGGACCTTGCCGGCGGCCGTGCGGGGCAGATCGTCGGTGAAGCGGAAATGGCGCGGCACCTTGTAGGCGGCCAGCCGTTCGCGGCACCAGTCCGACAGGGCTTTCGCGTCGGCGCTCTGGCCCTGGCGCAGGATGATGTAGGCGCAGCCGACCTCGCCCCATTTCTCGTCCGGCACGCCGGCGACGGCGGCTTCCTGGACGGCCGGGTGGAGGCAGAGCACGTTCTCGACCTCGGCCGGATACACATTCTCGCCGCCGGAGATGTACATCTCCTTGATCCGGCCGGCGACATAGCAATAGCCCTCTTCGTCGAAGCGGCCGAGATCGCCGCTCTTCAGCCAGCCATCGGGCGTGAACAGGGCGGCGGTCTCCTCCGGCCGCTGCCAGTAGCCCGGGGTGAGGCCGGGGCCGAAGAACTGGATCTCGCCGGTCTCGCCGGGTGGCAGGGCGCGCCCGTCCGGTCCGGCGACGCGCGCCTCGACGAGCACCTGTGCCTTGCCGACCGAGCCGATCTTGCGCAGGGCGTTGGCCTCGTCGGAGAGGAAGGCGGTGGGGCCGGTCTCGGTCATGCCGAACCCGTTGCACACCAGCGCCCCCTTGCGGGCCATGGTCTCGACCAGCACGTCGGGCAGGGGCGCGCCGCCGCAGGACCAGTGGCGCAGCCGGGTCAGTTCGGTGGTCTCGAAGTCGGAATGTAGGGTCAGTTCGCGATAGACCGCCGGCACGCCGATGAAGACATCCAGCTCGCCGGCATCGATCAGGGCCAGCGTTGCGGCCGGATCGAAACCGGGCAGGATGTGCACCTTGCCGCCGTTTATCAGCACCGGGAGGGTATGAAGATTGATGCCGGCGGTGTGGAAGAGCGGCAGGAAGTTCAGCGTCGCATCGCCCGGACGCAGGCCGATCGCCTGGCCGATATTGATCGCGTTCACCAGGGCCATGCGATAGGTCTGGATCACGCCCTTGGGCCGGCCCGTCGTGCCGGATGTGTAGATCAGATACCAGGGCTCCTCGCCCGGCCAGGCCGTGCGGCCGGCATGGGGTTCCAGTGCATCGCGGCGGTCGGCATAACCGGTTTCCAGATCGAGGCTGGCAAGGCCGTGTGTGCTGGCCAGCGCGGCGGCGGTCTCGCGATCCTCTTCGCCAAAAACGATGAGTTTCGGCGTGCAATCGGCGACCAGCCCGTCCAGCTCGCTGGCCGGCATGCGCCAGTTCAGCGGCACCAGGATGGCGCCCAGCTTGGCGCAGGCGAACAGGATCTCGAAGAATTCGACCCGGTTACGGCACAGGATGGCGACCCGGTCACCCGCATCGATCCCGTCCGCGGCCAGCAGGCTGGCGGCACAGGCGCTGCGCCGGTCGAGGCCGGCATAGCTCAGCGTCTCGCCGGTCTCCACGATGTGGAAGGCGGTCGCGTCAGGCGCCAGCGCGGCGCGGCGCGCCGTGATATCGGTCAGTATGTCCATGCCAGTCCTCCCGAATGGGCATGTTATTTCGCGCCGGCGAGGAAGGCGTTCATGCGCCCTCTTGTGTCCTCGCGGGCAATGCGGTCGAGAAATTCGCGTTTTTCCCGGTCCAGCCGTCCGGCCAGATCCGGACCGGCGATCTGCGCGTCGAGCAGGCGCCGGGATGTCAGGGCGAGGCCGGGATCGAGCGGTTCGAGTGCGGCGAGCTGCCGGTCGATCTCCGCATCCATGCCGCCCGTTTCCACCACCCGGTCGACCAGACCGATGGCCAGCGCCTTACGGGCATCCAGCCGTTCATCGAAGGCGAGCCAGCGGGCCGTGCGGGCACGGCCGATGCGTTCGGGCATCAGGGCCGTCCAGCCGCCATCCGGCGCAAAACCCATGCGGGCATAATAGGGCTGGATGAAAGCGGTCGCGTCCATGAGGATCGTGTCGGCGGCCAGCATCAGGCCCACCGATCCGCCGGTCACCGGGCCGTTGACGGCCGCGATCACCGGGCAGGGCATGTCGCGCAGGCGCAGGATCACCTGGTTCAGCGTGCCGACCACGCGCTCCGAATAGGCCAGCAGGGCCTCGCGGTCGTCCGTGCGGGCGCGGAATTCCCCGACATCGCCGCCGGAGGAAAAGGCCCGTCCGGCGCCCGTCAGCACGACAGCGCGGATATCGTCGGCCGTGTCCAGCGCATCGAGACAGGCGTCCAGCAGGTCCGGGACGAGCGCATTGCCCCGGTGCGGCCGGTCGAGCACCAGCCACAGGACGCCGCCGCGCACCTCTGTCCGGACCGTGCCGGTCGATGTCGCGGCGGCCGCGCTCACGCTTCCAGACCCCGGCGGATCAGGTCGGCGGCCTTGCGGGCGACGTCCTCGGCACTGCTTTGCGTATCCCAGATGCCATAGCGCAGGCCGAGAAACACGCTCATCCCGATCAGCGCCCAGGCGCGCACCGTCTCGTCGCCCTCGCGGATCTCGCCGCGCTCGGCGGCTTCGGAGAGATTGCGGCAATAGCGTTCGGCGAACCGGTCATAGTGGGCCTTGTAGGCGTCCGGCGCGACGAACTGGGCCTCCTCGATGATGCGGTAGAGATTGGGGTGGGCGCGGGCAAATTCGATATAGGCGACCAGGCCCAGATGCTCGGCCTCCATACGGTCCTTTGCGCCCTTCACGCGTTCGGCGATCCAGCCGCGCACCATCTCGCCCATATGGGCGACGAGGGCGCGGAAAATCTCGTCCTTGGAATCGAAATAGACGTAGAATGTGCCCAGAGCCACCGACGCCCGGCGCGTGATGTCGCCGATCGATGTGGTGTGGAATCCGCCTTCCCCGAAAGCCCCTTCAGCCGCATCCAGCAGCTTTGCCTGGGTGCGCTGGCCGCGCGCCGTCTTCGGCTTTTTCGCCGTCGGTGTCGTGTTCAAAGTTGACATATGATTCAGTTTTCACAAAATTGCTTCCCACGCAATATGGCATGAAAGCCAATGCGGGGGAGGATCCAGGAGTTGTCGGAACCGTGCTGAATATCCGCTCGGACAATCCGGCCGGTCGTGACGGGGTGCTGAAAAGCCTCGCACTGCCGGATGGGACGGACATGGCCTACCGGGATGCCGGGCAGGGGCCGGTCCTGCTGCTCGTGCATGGCTGGGCGGCCTCCGGACGGTTTTTCGATCCCATCGTCGACCTCCTGAAACAGGACTTCCGCGTCATCGTTCCGGACCTGCGGGCGCACGGGCAAACACCGGCGGGGCCTGGCAGGCCGGATATCGATGCGCTGGCCGACGACCTCGTCGTGCTGCTGGACGCGCTGGATGTGACCGGTGTCGTCGCGCTGGGCTGGTCGATGGGCGCCCAGGTGCTCTGGAGCCTGATCGAACGCCATGGCGCAGACCGTCTGGCCGGCCTCGTCGTCGAGGATATGAGCCCGCGCATTCTCAACACCGAAGACTGGTCGCTGGGCATGTCCAGCGGCATGGATACGGCCGGCAGCCAGCGCGCGCTCGAAGCGATGCGCTCGAACTGGCCGGCCTATGCGGCGGCCTTTGTGCGCCACATCTTCTCCCGCGATCGCGCCAGCCGCGATCCGGATCTCATTCAGCGCGTGCTGGTGGAACTGCACCAGTGCGACGCCGAAGCCATGGCGGCCCTCTGGGAATCCATGGCCGGACAGGATTTCCGTCCGGCCCTGCCCGCCATGTCTCTGCCGGTCCTGGTGACCTGGGGAGAGGCCAGCCAGGCCTACGACCCCGCCACGAGCCGGTATCTCGTCGACACCTTGCCGAACGCGCAGGGCAAGGCCTTTGCCCAATCCGGGCACGCGCCGCATCTCGAGCAACCCGAAGAGTTCGCCGAAGCGGTTCAGCAATTCGCCAGCCAGGTCCAGGCCGGCGACACCCACCCAGAACATATCGAGGGGAGTTTCTCGTCATGAAGAAAACGATCACCAAAGCCGTCCTCCTTGCGAGCACGGTCGCCTCGGCCGCGCTGATCTCGGCGCCGGTCCTGGCCCAGGACGATGCCGGCGCGGCCGAAACCCGCGACGTCATCACCGTCACCGCCCGCCGCCGCGAGGAAACGCTGCAGGACGTGCCGCTTTCGGTCTCCGCGTTGACGGGCGCCGAGCTCGAGCGCACCGGCGCCATCGACATCACTGCCGTGGCGGAAGTCACGCCGAACGTCACGCTGGAAGTCTCCCGCGGCACCAATTCGACGCTGACCGCTTTCATCCGCGGTATCGGCCAGCAGGATCCGGTTGCCGGCTTCGAGGCCGGTGTCGGCATCTATGTCGACGACGTCTATTTCAACCGTCCGCAATCGGCCGTTCTGGACATCTATGATGTCGAGCGGATCGAAGTGCTGCGCGGCCCGCAAGGCACGCTGTACGGCCGCAACACGGTCGGCGGTGCCGTCAAATACGTCACCAGCCGTCTCGATCCGGACGCGCCGACCCTGAACGCCCGCGTCAATGTCGGGTCCTATAACCAGTTCGACCAGATCGTGTCCGGCAGCGTGCCGCTGTCCGATACCTTCCGCGTCGGCGGCGCCGTGGCTAACCTGCAGCGCGACGGTTTCGGCGACAATCTCTATACCGGCCAGGACAATTACAACAAGGACGTGTTGGGCTATCGCGTCAGCGCGGAATGGGAGCCGACGGCCGACCTGTTCTTCCGTCTCGCCTATGACCGCGTCGAGGACGAGTCCAATCCGCGCGGCGGCCATCGCCTGATCCCGACCGCACCGGGCTATACGCCGAGCTATCCGGTGCTGGACGATGTCTTCGACACCCGCGCCGGTCTGGATGTCGTGTCGCAGAGCGTCGAGGCTGAAGGCCTCTCGCTGACGGCGGAATGGGAGATCAACGAGCACTTCACCGTGCGCAACATCCTGTCCAGCCGCGAAGACGCCTCGGTCACCCCGATCGATTTCGACAGCCTTCCGGAAGGCGATTTCGACGTGCCGGCGATCTACGAGAACGAACAATTCTCGGAAGAATTCCAGCTGCTCTATTCCAGCGAGCGTCTGAACGGTGTGATCGGCTATTACTATCTCGACGCCAGCGCCTACACCGTGTTTGACGTGCTGCTCGACACCACGCTGGCCGGCCTCAACGCCCAGACCTATGGCGATGTGGACACCAAGACCTGGTCGCTGTTCGCCAACTTCACCTATGACCTGACCGATCAGCTGAGCCTGACGGTGGGTGGCCGCTATACCGAGGACGAGCGCACCTCGCGCGTCCTGCGCCGCACCTATCTGGGCGGTTTCTCGGAATATTTCGGTGGCGCGGGTGTGTCGATCGCGACGACGTCGGACTTCCTGGGCACCAATTCCTGGGATGATTTCAGCCCGTCGATCTCGCTGGCCTGGCAGCCGGATGCGGAGAACAATTTCTACGCAACCTTCAGCCGCGGCTTCAAGGGTGGCGGTTTCGACCCGCGCGCCCAGACCACGGGTGCACCGGACTTCGACCAGAACGGCACCGTCACCGAAGCGGAAGTCTTCGAGTTCATGAGCTTCGATCCTGAGACGGTGAACAGCTATGAAATCGGCTGGAAGTACGAGAATGGCCGCTACCGTCACGCGCTGGCCTATTTCTACATGGACTATACCGACGTCCAGGTTCCGGGCTCGGTGGGTATCGATACCGACAATGACGGCGTCAACGACACCTTCACGGGCGTGACGACCAATGCCGGTGCCGCGACCATCCAGGGCATCGAATATGAAGGCATGCTGGACATTGCCGACGATCTCTTCACCCCGGGTGACAATCTGAATCTGGGGTGGGCTGTCGGCCTGCTGAACGGTGAGTACGACCAGTTCATCAACGCTTTCGGTGTCGACATTTCCGACGATGTGGAAATCCAGAACACGCCGGACATGACGGCCAGCGCCACGCTGACCTACATGACGCCGTTCGCGGGCGGCGACCTGACCATGCTGGGCACGGTGAGCCATCGCGGCGACTCGACCCAGTTCGAAGTGCCCTTCGAGGCGCTCGACCAGGAAGCCTACACGTTGTTCAACGCCTCTGTGGTGTGGGACAGCGCCGACGATCGCTGGCAGCTGGGCATTCATGGCCGCAACCTGACGGACGAGGAATACATCGTCGCCGGCTATGACTTCGTCAACAACACGACCTTCGCACCGGAGCTGGGTCAGGCGGGCACGTTGACCGCCTACTACGGCAATCCGATGACGATCACCGGAACCATCGCGTTCCGCTACTAGGCACAGCCAGGGCGGGCTGGTCCCTCCCCGGCTCGCCCGAAAGCTGACAGACTGGGCCGGCGCTGCGATCCGCAGTGCCGGCCATTCCCTTTCTCCCGCCCGGAGCTCCCGTCATGATGCGCACGCTTGGTCTTATTCTTCTTCTGCTGGCGCTGGTCGCCGGGATTGCCTGGTTTGTCTTCGGCCGCGGCGGTTCGGAACCGGCCCCCGGCGCGGTCATCGACTCGCCCTGGTGGGATGCACAGGACCGGCTGGTCGATGTCGACGGTGTCACGGCGCGGGTTCGCGTCCAGGGACCGGACGATGCACCGGTCATCGTGATGATCCACGGCTTCTCCTTCTCGCTGGAGAGCTGGGATGATTGGGCGGACGCGCTTTCTGCCAATTACCGCGTCGTGCGTATGGACCTGCCGGGCCACGGCCTGACCGGCCCGGATCCGCAGGCGCGCTACTCCGTGCCGCAAACGGTCGAATTCCTGGGCGGTCTGATGGACGCGATGGATATCGACCGCGCGACGCTGGTGGGCAATTCACTCGGCGGTCTGGTCGCCTGGCGCTATACGGCCGATCATGGCGACCGGGTCGAGAAACTGGTGCTCGTCGCGCCGGGCGGCTTCTCGATCAATGGCGTCACCGAGGAACCGGTCGATGTGCCGGTCGGCGTGCGCTTCTATCTCACCCAGGGTCCGCAGCCGGTTGTCGCCGGGGCGACGGCGGCGCTGTTCGGCGATCCCACGCGCATGGATCCGGACCTGCCGGCCCGTGTGCACGGTCTGATGCAGGGCGAGGGCGTGGGCGAGGCGCTGGTCGAGCGGCTGGAGGTCTTCACCCTGCCGGCACCGGACGCGGATCTCGCGCGGGTGACGGTGCCGGCGCTGATCCTCTGGGGCGGCCGCGACGCGATGGTGCCGGTCGATCATGCGGCCCGTTTCGAGGCCGCGATGCCGGATGTTCAGCTCGTCGTCTATGACGATCTCGGCCACATCCCGCACGAAGAAGCGCCGGAGCGGACGCTGGAGGATGTGCGGGCTTTCCTCAGCGCGAATTAGCGGCGGGTCGCAGCCTTCTCGGCGATCTCGGCCTGCAGGTCGGCCCAGTCCTGCGGGTCGACATCGCACTCGCGCAGCACGACCACGCCCAGCCCGGTATCGTTGGCCGGCGCATCGGCCGTCAGCAGTCGGCCGAGCGCGTGGGTGCGGGCGGTCTCGCGATTGAGGCAGGGACGGTAGACAATCTCGCGTGCGGTGCGGTGCCGGTCGACGGCGCCCTTGCGGCGCAGACGCTGCAGCATGGCGAGGGTCTCGCCGGCCGGACGGCGGGTCGCAACCGACAGCTCGCCCACAGACGCGCCGCCGCGGTCCCACAGGATGCGCATGGTCTTGTGCTCGTCTTCGGTGAGGGCCTGTTCGTTCGCCATCTTCGTCATCCCCTTAGCCTTCTACGCCGCGGCCCGAATTGCAACATGCGCGGCCGTTAAGGTTTTGTTTGCAATATCGGGGCCGGACCGGGTTGACGGATGCGGGTTCGTCATATATTTCACTAATAAGCTATATAACTAAATGGTGAAATATGTCGGATCTCGACACGACGTTTACGGCTCTGGCCGATCCCACACGGCGGGCCATTCTCGCCCGGCTCGCAAGCGGCGAAGCGACGGTGATGGAGCTCTCCGAGCCCTTCACGCTCAGCCAGCCGGCGATTTCCAAGCATCTCAAAGTGCTCGAGAAGGCCGGGCTGATTACCCGGAGCCGTGACGGGACGCGGCGTCCCTGCCGGATACAGCCCGAGACGCTGGCCCAGGCGACGCACTGGCTGGAGGAATTCCGCGAGCTCTGGGATGCCCGCTTCCGGGCTCTCGACGATCTGCTCGACGACATGAAGGCCGGCCACGAGCCCGGCCCCCGCGACCACTGATCACAAACTTTCTGGAGGAAATCCCATGTATCGACACACACTCGAGGTCGCGCCGAAGGGCGAGCGCGAGCTTGTCATGACCCGCCGGTTCGATGCGCCGCGCGCGCTGGTCTTCCGGGCGCTCACCGAGCCGCACCTGGTCAAGCGCTGGCTGCTGGGGCCGGACGGCTGGATCCTGTCGGTCTGCGAGATCGACCTGCAGGTGGACGGCCTCTATCGTTATGTCTGGACCCATGCCGAGCGCGGCGAGGAGATGGGGATGGGCGGGCGCTATCTCGAGATCGAGCGTCCGGACCTGATCGTGCACACGGAGCAGTTCGACATGAGTTGGTATCCTGGCTCGGCCATCGTCACCACGCGATTGACCGAGGCGGCCGGTGTGACGACCTTCGAAATCACCATCACCTATGAGAGTGCCGAAGCCCGAGACATCGTTGCGGCCAGCCCGATGCGGGAAGGTGCGGGTGCCAGCTATGACCGTCTGGACAGCCTTCTGGCAGGCCTGGCCACGGTCTGAGGACGTCTCAGGCGCGGCGTGGCAGGACGTTCGGATTGCGCAGGATGGCAGCCGAGACGAGGCTGACCAGCACGCCGACCGGGAAAATCTCGGTAAAGGTGACCGGCATGCGGAACCACCAGTTGGCATAAAGCGCCATCGACTGGCGCAGGCTGGCCTCGTAGGCGGCGAGCTCGTCGCCTACGAGGCCGCGCTCGCGCTGGCCTTCGATCTGGGCGGTGATGTAGGCGTCCATGAAGGCGCCGCCGGTCATGTTGAAATAGATCTCCCAGGTGATGACGTAGAACAGGCCGGCAATGGCCGCGACGCCGAGTCCGGTCGCAAGCGCCGGCCAGAAGCGGATCACGCCGCCCAGATTGATGTCGCGATGGCGTTTGATCGCGACGAAGATGAAGGCGAGCGCCAGCAGCATGGTGAGATAGCCGACCGTCTCCGAGCCGACCCCGTCGGGGCCGGCCAGGAGGGTCATGCCGATGACCATGAGAAGCGAGACGATGAGACCGGCAATGATGCCGAAGGTGAGGACGATGCGTGCCATGACTGGTTTCCCCCTGGTTCTGGCGCTTACTTGACCGGGATGTCCTGCCTTTGCCGGATCGCCCCGTCGTCACCCCGATGGGTGATCGGGCCGAATTCACCCGTCCGGATGCGGTCTGGCGCCCTCCATGTCGCCTTGCGCGTCGCCGGTGCCGGGGATCAGTCTGAGACGCCGGGCGCGTTCCAGCGCCTGCACGCGGCTGGAGACTTCCAGCTTGTCGAACAGACGGGCGATATGCGTCTTCACCGTGTTGGGCGAAACGCCCAGTGTGCGGGCCATCGCCTTGTTGCCGTCACCGGCTGTCATGGCCAGCAGCACGTCGTATTCGCGCGGCGTGATACCCAGCGAGGCCAGCGCGGCCTCATTGCGCTCGAAGGGGGCGGGCGGGGTCTGCCGCGTCAGCCGCACGCCTAGCCATATCCCCAAAGCGATACACGCCGCGCCGACAATGGCGATGAAGGCCTCGATACCGATCGTGCGCGCCCAGAACCGGTATTCCAGCCATTCCAGGGCAAAGACCGCCAGCGCGAGCGCTGCGGCCGAGAGGAGGATGGTGCGCCACATGGCAGTGAATCTGGCCGAAAGCGGCGGGTTGATCAATCTTGCGGGAACCCGGCGCGGGCCGCCGCGTTACGCTGGAGTGGGGAGCATGCTGACATTCTATCTTCGCCGCATCTGGCAATCGATCTGGTTCCTGCCGGCGATCTATGCCCTGGCGGCCGTTCTGGCGGTCGGCGTGGCGCCGGTGATCGGCGGTTATCTGCCGGAGAGCTGGGTCGCGCTGGTCGAGATCGATGCGCTGGCCGCGACCCTGAATATCCTGGCGTCCAGCATGCTGGCCGTTGCCATCTTTTCGATGGCGACGATGTTCTCAGCCTTCCAGGCCGCCGCCAATTCGGCAACGCCCCGCGCGCGTCCTCTCTTGACGCAGGACCGCACCGCCCAGACCGCCATCTCGACCTTCGTCGGCGCCTTCCTGTTCAGCCTGCTGGGCCTGATCGGCGTCAATTCCGGCCTGTATGGCGAGGCGGCCGTAGTCGTCCTGCTCGCGTTGACCCTTTTGCTGGTGGTCCATGTCGTGGTGATGCTGATCCGCTGGATCGACCGGTTGTCCGGCTTCGGCGGGGTGGAGGAAGCGATCGCCGTGATCGAGGCGGCGACGGAGAAAGCGCTCGGACGGGCCGAGAACTGCCCCAATCTCGGTGCCAGCCGGCTTGACGAGATCCCGGAAGGCGCACGGGCGCTGTGCCCGGCCCGGGCCGGGCATGTGCAGACCATCGATGTCGCCGCCCTGCAGGCGATCGCCGAGACGGCCGATGCGCGCATCTACATCCTGTCGCCGCCGGGCAGCTATGTCGGGCCGGGCGAACCGGCCGCCCATGTCACGGGCGGCGACGGGATCGACGACGCGGTACTCGAACAGATCATCACCGCGCCGCGCCGTACGCTGGAGGAGGACCCGGCCTTCGGCCTGGTCATGCTGGCGGAGATCGCCTCGCGTGCGCTGTCGAACGCCGTCAATGACAGTGGCTCCGCCCTGTCGGCGATCACGGCCATGACGCGTCTTCTGACCCGGATGTGCAGCCAGTTCGAGGCGCTCGCGGACGACCCGGCCGACCGCGTCTTCATGGCGCCGCCGGACCCGGCCGTGCTGGTCACCCATGCCTTCCGTCCGGTCGCCCGTGACGGTGCGGACCGGGTGGAAGTCGGGATCAGCCTGCAAAGGGCGCTCGGCGTTCTTGTCGCGGTCGATGAGGCGGCGTTCGGCGAACCGGCGCGCGCCATGAGCCGCGAGGCGCTGGTGCGGGCCGAAGCCGCCATGCAATACGCCCCGGATGTCGATGTCCTGAAGGCGGCGGCGCCGTTCGAATAATCCCCGAAACGAAAACGCCCCGGCGGGAGGGCACCGGGGCGTTTCGGGTCAGGGCTGGAGAGAGCCCTAGTCCTGTTCGTGCAGCCAGGCGGCATGCTTGGGCGCACGCTTGGTCTGGCTCCATTCCTCGATCATCGGACGGGCGACGCGCTTGAGCTCGGCCATCTGTTCCTCGGTACCGGTATTGGCTGCCAGCTCGAGACGGTGGCCGTTCGGATCGAAGAAGTAGATCGACTTGAAGATGCCGTGATTGACCGGGCCGAGCACGTCCAGGCCTTCGGCCTCGATATGCGCCTTGGCGGCCAGGAGGGCGTCCATGTCCTCGACCTCGAAAGCGATGTGCTGGACCCATTCCGGCGTATTGCCGTCGCGGCCCATCTCCGGCGAGTTGGGCAGTTCGAAAAAGGCCAGGACATTGCCCATGCCGGCGTCCAGGAAGACGTGCATGTAGGGGTCCGGTGCCTTGGTCGAGGGAACCTCGTTCTCGGCGATGGCCAGTTTGAAATCCATGCCCATGACGCGCTGGTAGAACTCGACGGTCTCCTTGGCGTCCTTGCAGCGATAGGCAACGTGGTGGATGCGCTTGAGATTGACGGTCATGCCTGTCTCCTCATGAGGGACATGTACCTTGGGTACGTGTCCCGGGAAATTTCATCCTTCCCCTTGATGGGGAAGGGGGCCAGCGCGCAGCGCTGGGTCGGGGACACGTACCGCAGGTACATGTCCCTGAAGCCCGCCTACGCGTTTTCCGTTTCCTTCGTCTTCAGCACGCCGCGCTTGATCTGGTCGCGCTCGATCGACTCGAACAGGGCCTTGAAATTGCCCTCGCCGAAGCCCTCGTCTTCCTTGCGCTGGATGAATTCGAAGAAGATCGGGCCGATGGCCTTCTCACCGAAGATCTGCAGCAGCAGGCGCGGGTTGCCGCCCTCGGTCGTGCCGTCGAGCAGGATGCCCCGCTTCTGGAATTCGGCGACCGGTTCGCCATGGCCCGGCAGGCGCTCGTCCAGCATGTCGTAATAGGTGTCCGGGGGCGGGGTCATGAAGGCAACGCCGCACTCTTTCAGCCGGTCCCAGCACTCGATGAGATTGTCGCAGGAGAAGGCGATGTGCTGGATGCCTTCGCCCTTGTACTCGCGCAGATATTCCTCGATCTGGCCGACGCCGTCCGACTTCTCCTCGTTCAGCGGGATGCGGATCAGACCGTCCGGGGCCGTCATGGCGCGCGACAGGAGGCCGGTATATTCGCCCTTGATGTCGAAATAGCGGATCTCGCGGAAGTTGAAGAGGTCCTCGTAATACTTCGCCCAGTAGTCCATCCGGCCCTTGTAGACATTGTGGGTGAGGTGATCGATCACGTTGAAGCCGCAACCCTTCGGGTGGCGGTCGACGCCCTCGATGTATTCGAAATCGATGTCATAGATCGACTTGCCGTCCTCGAACCGGTCGATCAGGTAGACGGTGGCGCCGCCAATACCGCGGATGGCCGGCAGGCGCAGCTCGGAGACGCGCGTTTCGGTCTCGACGGGCTGGGCACCCTTTTCCAGGGCCATGGCGTAGGCGCGCTTGGCATTCTTGACGCGGAAGCCCATGCCGGATGCGGACGGGCCGTGCTCGGCGGCGAAGAAGGCGGCCGGCGTGCCGGACTCGTAATTGATCAGGAAGTTGATATCGCCCTGGCGCCACAGCTCGATGTCCTTGGAGCGGTGATTGGCGATGTGGGTAAAGCCCATCGTCTTGAAGACGGGTTCGATGAGGCCGCGTTCCGGCGCCGTGAACTCGACGAACTCGAAGCCGCAAAGGCCCATCGGGTTTTCGAACAGGTCTGCCATGTTTCGTCTCCAGGGGTCGGGGTTCCGCGCCGAAGGCCTGACAGGCCGTCACGACGCCCATTGGAGCGGGACAATACGCGTTTGGTTGCTATTGCGTCAAGTTGTGATCGCAACTAAAATGATGGTATGAGCGAACCGCGATCCCTGTCTGCCGCCACACCGGGCGATGCCATCCAGCTGGACAGCTACTGGCCCTACCAGGTGACGGTGCTGGCCGACCTGATTTCCCGGCGCACGGCCGAGATCGTGCGGCGCGAGGGCGATCTCAACCTGTCGCAATGGCGGGTTCTGGCGGCGATTGCGGAACGGCCGGGCCGCACCGCCGTCGAGGTCGTGGCGATGACGCCGATGGACAAGGGGATCGTCAGCCGCGCCACCAAGGCGCTGTTGCTGGCGGGCCTTCTGGTGCGCGAGGCCTCGCAGGTCGATGGCCGCGTCAGCCATCTCTATCTCACGGAGAAGGGTGACGCGCTTTACCAGCGCCTGCGTCCGCACGTGGAGGCCGTGGCCCAGGCGGCAAACGCGGTGCTGGCGCCGTCAGATCAGACCGATTTCTGTGCCCTCGTCAGGCGGCTCGCGGACACCATGCCCGACACGCCCGAAAGCCGCTGAAAAACGCGCTCATCAAATATCACGCACGCGCCGCTTTGCTTTGTGTATAGACGATATCTGGAGGCGCCGGTGCTGGTCAGAAACCTCGTCATCGCTGTGATGCATCTTGTCATCGCAGCGGCTCTTGCCGCTGTGGCGGCGACGTGCGTCCAGGGCATACTTGGCGAAGCACTGCACGCAGCACGCGCCGAAACCCTGCAAACCTATATCCGCATGCGCGGCGATCGCGAGCAGGCTGTGTTCGACCGGGCCGAAACTTTCATTCTCGCTGCCGAGGCCGCCTTTGTGCGCCGGCTCGAAACGCTGAGCGATGACGAGGTCGAGGCCGAGTTCGACCGCTTCTTCCCGCCCTATGGCGACGGCACCCGCCGCAGTGCGCCGGCCCTGTTCGAGGGTGTGGATCTGGACGGCGGCGACAATGCCTACGGGATCGGGGCCTTCCTGGGCGATGGCGAGGCGATGACCCTGGAAGAGCAGCGGCGCTATCTGGCCGGCCTGCATGTCGTGCGCACGGTCGGCGAGGCCTGGCTGCAGCAATTCTCCAGCCTCTACTATTTCACGCCCGACCGCCGGATGGTGATGTTCGCACCCGACCGCGAGGACCGGCTGGAATTCTACCGGTTCGAGGCCCCGGCCGACTTCCCGCTGCAGGCGGACGAGGATCCGCGCCTGTTCTCGCGCGAGACCAATCCGGACGGTGTGATGCAATGCACCCAGCTGTCGCGCTTCGTCTACCGCGATGCCGGCGAGCGCTCGGCTACGGCCTGCCGCAAGCCCGTTCTGGACGGCGATGTCCTTCTGGGCGCGTTCGGCACCTCGATCATGATGAACGACCATCTTGCCCGGGCTCTGGAAGAACCGCCGGCCGGCGGCGTCAATCTGATGCTGGGACGGGATCACCAGGTGATCGCCCGTGGTCGTCCTGCGGAACAGGACAATGATGTCCGCGTCGATCCGGCTGCGCTGGCCGGCTATCTCGCCGACGATCCGCGGCCGCGCGGCATCGTGCGGGCCGAGGCGCTGGGCCAGATGATTGCCTTCAGCCGGGTGGCCGGTCCGGACTGGTATTTTGTCTCGGTCGTCCCGCTGGACGACATCGCGGTGACGGTTTCCGGGCGTACGCGCCAGGTCTTCCTGATCGTCTTCTTCGCCGCAATCGTCGTGTCGGCGCTCGCCAGCCTGGTCTGGCACTACCTGCCGGCCCTGCGTCTGCCCGGCCAGCCGGCAGCCCGCACCGGCGCGGACACGGAATAAGAACCGGCACAGAATAAGCCCTGCCACGGAATAAGCACTGGCCAGCCCGCGCCTCACAGCGTATGAGGGCGCGCCCTTTCACCACAGGAAAAGTAGAGCCCATGAGCGCGTCCCTCGACAAGCTGCGCAACATCGCCATCGTGGCGCACGTCGACCACGGCAAGACCACGCTGGTCGACCAATTGCTGCAACAGTCCGGTACGCTGGGCGAACGGGCCAATGTGTCCGAACGGATGATGGATTCCAACGACCTGGAAAAGGAACGCGGAATCACCATCCTGGCCAAGAATACCGCGGTGACCTGGGGTGACTGGTCGATCAATATTGTCGACACGCCCGGCCACGCCGATTTCGGCGGCGAGGTGGAGCGCGTGCTGTCGATGGTCGATGGCGTGCTGCTGCTTGTCGACGCGGTTGACGGTCCGATGCCGCAGACCTCCTTCGTGACGAAGAAGGCGCTGGCGCGCGGCCTGAAGCCGATCGTGGTCGTCAACAAGGCCGACCGCCCCTCCGCCCGTCCGGACTGGGTTGTCGACCAGACCTTCGACCTGTTCGACCGTCTGGGCGCCAATGAGGACCAGCTCGACTTCCCAGTCGTCTATGCCTCGGCCCTGCAGGGCTGGGCGTCGAACGAGGCCGGCGAGACCGGCACCGACATGACGCCGCTGTTCGAGATGATCACGGCGCACACGCCGAAGCCGGACGTCGATCCGGACGGCCCGCTGCAGCTGCAGGTCTCGGCGCTGGACTATTCCTCCTTCACCGGCGTGATCGGTATCGGCCGCGTTGCCCGCGGCCGGGTGAAGAAGAACCAGCTCGTCACCGTCGCCAAGGCCGACGGCCGCAAGGTGAAGGGCAAGATCCTGCAGATCTTCGGCTTCCACGGTCTGGAAAAGGTCGAACGCGACAGCGCCCAGGCCGGCGATATCATCACCTTTACCGGTATCGAGGATCTGAAAATCTCCGACACGGTGTGCGATCCGGATCATGTCGAGGCGCTGCCGCCGCTCTCGGTCGACGAGCCGACCCTGTCGATGACCTTCCAGGTCAATGACAGCCCGTTCGCCGGCCGCGAAGGCAAGTTCGTGACCTCGCGCAATATCAAGGACCGTCTCGACCGCGAGCTGATCCACAATGTGGCGCTGAAAGTCGTGCAGCAGGACGATGCCGACAAGTTCACCGTCTCCGGGCGTGGCGAACTGCACCTCTCCATCCTGATCGAGACGATGCGCCGCGAGGGTTTCGAGCTGGCCGTGGGCCGGCCGCGCGTGGTGCTGAAGGAAGAAAACGGCGAGACGCTGGAGCCCTATGAGAGCCTCACCGTCGACGTCGAGGAAGTGAACCAGGGCGCCGTCATGGAACGCCTCGGCCAGCGCAAGGCCGAGATGAAGAACATGGTGCCGGACGGCAATGGCCGGGTGCGGATCGACTATATCGTTCCGACCCGCGGCCTAATCGGCTTCCGCTCGGAATTCCTCACCCTGACCTCCGGCTCCGGCCTGATGTTCCACACCTTCGACCATTACGGTCCGCGCAGCCAGGGCGAGCTGGGCCAGCGTCACAACGGTGCCATTGTCTCGATGATCGACGGTAAGGCGCTGGGCTTCGCCCTGTTCAACCTGCAGGAACGCGGCAAGCTGTTCATCGGCCATGGCGTGGAAGTCTATGAAGGCATGATCATCGGCGTGAATGCCCGCGAAGAGGACATGATCGCCAACCCGACCAAGGGCAAGAAGCTGACCAACATGCGCGCCTCGGGCACGGACGAGAATATCGTTCTCACCCCGCCGGTCCGCCTGACGCTGGAATACGCCCTGGAATTCATCAATGACGACGAACTCGTCGAGGTCACGCCGCAGTCGATCCGTATCCGCAAGATCTGGCTGAAAGAGCACGAGCGCAAGAAGGCCTCGCGTTCGGCCGGGTAGGGGCTTCACGCGCTACCCGCTCTCTCCACTTTCCCCGGCCCCCGGAACAAGTCCGGGGAAAGCGTCAGCGCGCTTTCTTCCCCACCCCGTGGGGAAGTGGGCCCTCCGTAGCCTTGGCGAAGGAGGGGTCGAAGGGGCCGGCGCGGAGCGCCGGGAGGCGGTGGAGCCTGTCGCTGACACAACGCCGCTGGCGCGGCGCCCCTCCCCCGCTTCGCGGGTCCCCCTCCCCATGAAATGGGGAGGAAAGGCACCCAGCACGAAATCCTCCACGGGCAGAACCCTGGAGATATGAGAGGGGTGCGGGATGCACGGCGGACATCGTGTCCGGTTTTGAAGGTTTGGTGGTGATGCCCGAGGCATCCCGCACGCGGAGATTTACCCGGATCCCTTGCGGGACCGTCTCGAAACCTGCAGGCACGCTCCGGTCGAGCTTTGTGCCGGTGTCCCCGCAGATGGCCACGCCGGAGCCTGATGCTGTCACCCACCAGGCGCGGACGAGCTCCGCACGCTCCCGGGCAC
>Ga0189275_100237_pt1 | contig 50176 bp, 43 predicted proteins | sample N19A6minimetaG_FD_130329 | JGI IMG/M metagenome (GOLD analysis project Ga0189275, IMG submission 130329) | Marine microbial communities from the Costa Rica Dome - N19 A6 mini metaG | ecosystem: Environmental > Aquatic > Marine > Oceanic > Photic zone | place: Costa Rica: the Eastern Pacific...
CTCCACAGAAACTCCAAACCGGCTCACGCATAGGGAGCCGGCATGGACCGCCGAAAACTCCACACCGAAACCCTCAAAAGGAAAACCCCGCCGGAAATCCGACGGGGTTTGTCAGCGGTCTGACGGGGGCCTAGGCCCCCGTCTCCCTTTCCGGACCGCGAAGAGATCCTACGCGGAAGCTTCACCAGCCGTCCGTCCTTCACCCAGCAGGTTACCGGGCTTCAAGGCATAGGCGCCGTCGCCGAGCAGGATCTGCGTGGCGGAGGCCGCGATCAGGAAAAGCGGGTATTCATAGCCGCCGCCTTCGGCCGAGAAGACCCAGCCATTGCCGGCATGCACCATCATGGCGCCGATCAGGATGGGGACCAGGGCCGCCGCGACATAGCGGGTATAGACCCCCAGGATCAGCAGCGCGCCGCCGCCGATTTCCGCCGCCACCGTCAGATAGGCGACAAAGCCGGGATAGCCCAGGGACTCGAAGAACTGGACCGTGCCGTCCATCGTGAAGATAGCCAACTTCAAATAGGCATGCATGATGAACATGACGCCGAGGGAAAGACGCAGAAGGGTAGCCGCATAGGGCGCTGTACGTGTATCGATCATTTGAAAAACCTCCGCCAAGTGGTTTCGAATTGAACCGGTGTTCTGTACCGGGCCGGACATCCTGTCCGCTTGGGGATAAGCTAGTGTGTGCGTATGACGTCGATAATTCTTTGAAATGTCTCAATGGGTGTGCGTACATGCACAGATGAGCGATTGGGACAATTACCGGTATTTTCTGGCCGTGGCCCGGGAAGGCACGCTTTCCGGCGCGGCACGGGCCTTATCGGTCAATCACGCGACGGTTCTGCGCCGCCTGCGGTCGCTTGAAGAGCAACTTCAAACCGGCTTGTTCGAGCGCCGCTCCGACGGCTATTCGCTGACCTCCGCCGGGGAGGAAATGCTGGATCATGTGGCCCGGATGGAGGAGGAGAGCTTGGCGCTCGAACTTCTTCTCGCCGGCCAGGATGTTCGTTTGGCGGGTGACGTGCGGGTGACGACCGTCGACTCGCTCGCGGATGCGGTGCTCGGCCCGCTCTTGCCGTCGTTCACCCGGGAGCATCCCGGTATCACGATTGAACTGGCGACCGATTATCAATGGGCCAATCTGTCCCGGCGGGAAGCCGATATCGCCCTGCGGCCGTCCAACAATCCGGGCGATGCCATGGTCGGCCGCCGTGTCGGCCTGTTGAAAAGCTGCCTGTACCGGTCGCCGGACCTGCCCGGCTTCGACGGGGTATCTCCGGATCAAGCCATGGACTGGCGTCAGGCGCCGATCCTGGCGCCCGACGGACGCATCGGGGAAACCGCCGCGGCCCGGTGGTTCAACAAGGAAACGCAGGCGTCCCGGACCGTGTTGCGGGGAACGTCCTTTCTGATCCTCCGGAACGCCTGCCAGGCCGGGATGGGCGTCACCTGCCTGCCCAGCTACCTTGGTGAGGGCCTTGTGCGCATCGATAGCGCGCCGGAGAACACGTTTACGGACCTATGGCTGCTCACCCATCCGGAACTGCGCAAAAGCGCCAGGGTACGGGCCGTCCTCGATTGGATGGCGCGTGTCGTCCGCGACGCCATGGAGAAGTACTAGGACGTCCCGAACGATGTGCACTTAGTGAGGCTGCAAAATTACTCCTGCGCTCTTATTGCGCTTATACGGTGGTGGTAATACGGTAGTGCATCGGTTTCTCGCAGGATAACGGTCGAGATCGCCGGGCTTTTGGAGGAAAAAGCCATGCACATCAAAAACCACCGCTTACACACGGATGACGGCAATCCCGTACCGTGGCGCCCCAGCCCGAATACGGGTGGCGCGCTTGCCCCGTCATATTTGATCATGCATTACACCGCAGGATCTTCGGCCGAAAGCTCGGTCGCCCATCTCACCAAGAAATCGGCCAAGGCGTCGGCTCATCTCGTCATCGCCCGCGACGGAAGCATTACGCAATTGGTCCCGTTCAACCGTGTGGCTTGGCACGCCGGCAAAAGCCGGTGGCAGGGCCGAAAAGGGATGAACGGCCATTCCATTGGGATCGAGTTGGACAATGCCGGCCAATTGACCGGCGGACCGGGCCATTGGAAGGCATGGTTCGGACGAACCTATGACGATGCCGACGTCGTCGTTGCCGCACACCGTTTCGAAACGGAAGAAAAGGGCTGGCACCGGTATACGGAAGCCCAACTGGCGGCTGCGCTGGAGGTGGGCGAGGCACTGTTCGACAAATACGGTCTGGTTGACGTGCTCGGGCATGACGACATCGCGCCGCAAAGGAAAACGGACCCCGGCCCCGCTTTTCCGATGGATGCTTTCCGGTCCCGCTTGGTCGGCCGGCAACAGGACGAGGACGATGTCTATTTGACGACATCGCGGCTGAACGTGCGCGAAGGACCGGGCGTCGGCTTCGACAAACTGCCGGAATCCCCTTTGGCGAAAGGAACGCGGTTGCGATCCGACAGTCGGGACGGGATTTGGTTCTCTGTAGAAGTCCTGGACGAGGCTGACGAAGCGGTCGCCACCGGTTGGGTTCACGGCGACTATATCGTCCGGGCCTAGAGCAGGGCCCCGAAACGGCGACAGGGCCCCCGATGCCACGTTAGGTGCCCCATACTTACACCGCACGCAGGCAAGCCGAATGGGCCGCAAGTCTCTAAGCGACTAAAGTAAATCAGACCGAATTAATGCGAATAGCGGGTGCCTGATTGGCAGGCCGCGGCCCTATCCACCCTGTCAGCGACCGACGCCTAAAGATTGCCGTGGCAATGCTTGTATTTCTTGCTCGAACCGCAGGGGCAGACGGAATTCCGAGAAACCTTGCCCCAGGTTTCCGGATCGTTCGGATGCAGCCAGCGGCGCAGGCCCTCGTGATAGACGAAGCCCGGGGGGGCCGTGTCTTTGGTGTACTGCGCGCTCATCGACCGCGTGGCGGTTGCCGGTGCGTCTTCCACGTCGGTGGGGCCGGACTCTTCCAGGTTCTTCGGTGCTTCCGGCTCGAGGGCCTGTTGGGCCTGGTCGGCGCGGATTTCCACATGCGACAGAACCTGGGTCACCGTAGTGCGCAGGTTGTCGAGCATGCTCTCGAAAAGTTCGAAGGCTTCCGATTTGTACTCATTCAACGGGTCGCGCTGGCCATAGGCCCGAAGACCGATCCCCTGGCGCAGGTGGTCCAGGTTGAGCAGATGATCCTTCCAGGCGGTATCCAGAAGCTGCAGCAACAAGCCGCGCTCTGCATAGCGCATCATCTCGGTTCCCATATCGACGGCCTTTTTGGCCATTTTCTGGTCGACCGCTTCGCGCAGACGTTCACGGATTTCCTGATCCGCGATGCCTTCTTCCTTGGCCCATTCCTGGACCGGCAGGTTCAGACCGAAGATGCGCAGGGTTTCCTCGTGCATGCTGTCGATCGACCACTGATCCGGAAGGGCATCCTTCGGCATCGCCTTGTCGACGATGTCGTCGATGACCTCGTACCGCATGTCCAGAACGGTGTCGTGGACATCGTCGGCACGCATCAATTCCTTGCGCTGTTCGAAGATGACCTTGCGCTGGTCGTTCATGACGTCATCGAATTTCAGAAGCTGCTTCCGGATTTCGAAGTTACGGGCTTCAACCTTCTGCTGTGCTTTTTCGAGCGCCTTGTTGACCCAGGGATGGATGATCGCTTCGCCTTCTTCCAGACCAAGCTTCTGCAGCATTCCGTCCATCCGCTCGGACCCGAAGATCCGCATCAGGTCGTCTTCGAGGCTGACATAGAATTTGGATTCGCCCGGGTCGCCCTGGCGGCCCGACCGGCCGCGCAACTGGTTGTCGATACGCCGGCTTTCATGCCGTTCCGTACCCAGGACGAACAGGCCGCCCGCTTCCAGGACTTGTTTCCGTTTGGCCTCGATATCCGCGGTGATTTCCGCGATCTTGGCATCGATGGCCGCTTGGTCTTCCATGCCCTGGGTTTCGCGCTCAACCCGCATTTCCAGGTTGCCGCCCAACTGAATGTCGGTACCGCGGCCGGCCATGTTGGTCGCGATCGTCACCGCGCCGGGCACGCCCGCGTCAGAGATGATATGCGCTTCCTGCTCATGATGCCGCGCGTTCAGAACCTTGTGCGGAATCTTCATCTGCGTAAGGGTCTTCGAAATCTGCTCCGACCGTTCGATGGAGATCGTGCCGACCAGAACCGGCTGGCCCTTCGCGTGGCAGATCTTGATCTGCTCGATCCCGGCCGCTTCCTTCTCGCGCGTCGAGCGGTAGACTTCGTCGTCGTTGTCGATCCGCACCATGTCCTTGTTGGTCGGAATTTCGATGACTTCCAACCCGTAGATTTCCTCGAACTCCGCCGCTTCGGTCATCGCCGTACCGGTCATGCCGGCCAGCTTGTTGTACATGCGGAAATAGTTCTGGAAGGTGACGGAGGCTATGGTCTGGTTCTCGTTCTGAACCTGCACGCCTTCCTTTGCTTCCAGCGCCTGATGCAAACCGTCGGAATACCGCCGGCCTTCCTGCAGGCGGCCGGTGAATTCATCGACGATGATGATCTTGTCGTCCTTCACGACATAATCGACATCGACCGTGAACATCTTATGCGCACGCAACGCCTGGTTCACGTGATGGACGAGGCTGACATTCTGGATGTCATACAGATTGCCTTCTTCCAGCACGCCGGCTTCACGCAGGATGGTTTCGACGTTTTCCTGCCCGTCCTCGGTCAGCGAGATGGCTTTCGTCTTCTCGTCCTTCTCGTAATCCGCCTCGGTCAGTTTCGGGATGACCTCGTTGATCTGGCGGTAAAGGCCCGAGGAATCCTCCGACGGACCCGAGATGATCAGCGGCGTCCGCGCTTCGTCGATCAGGATCGAGTCGACTTCGTCGACGATGGCGAAATTCGGTTCCCGCTGGGCCATGTCTTCCAGGCGGAATTTCAGATTGTCGCGCAGATAGTCGAAGCCCAGCTCGTTGTTCGTGGCATAGGTGATGTCGCAGGCATATTGCTGCTTGCGCATCTGCTCCGGCATTTGGGGCACGATCACGCCGACGGTAAGGCCGAGGAAATTATAGACATTGCCCATCCAGCTGGCGTCGCGGCGGGCCAGATAGTCGTTCACGGTAACGACATGCGCCCCCTTGCCGTCCAACGCGTTGAGATAGACGGGCAGGGTGGCGACCAGAGTCTTACCCTCACCGGTCTTCATCTCGGCGATCTTGCCGGAATGTAGGACCATGCCGCCGATCAGCTGTACGTCGAAATGTCGCATGCCCAAGGTCCGCTTGGCGGCTTCCCGGACCACCGCGAAGGCTTCTTCGAGGATGTCGTCCAGGGTTTCGCCGTTCTTCAGGCGGCTGCGGAATTCGTCGGTCTTGGCTTTCAGCGCCTCGTCGTCCAAGGCGGAGATCTGGTCTTCCAGGGCGTTGATCGCGTCCACGCGTTTGCGAAGTCCCGCGACGGTCCGGTCGTTAACCGAGCCGAAGACACGTTTTAAAAGTCCGCCCAGCATGAAGAAGGCCTTTGCGATAAATCGATGGAAGAGCAGATTGCGATGGTCGATCGCATTTTGCAGGTGAAACTACCGCCTGTCAGATAAGGGGCGGTCCAAGGCCTGTCAACGATACCATGGTTTATTGCGGGTTTCGGTTTTGCCGATTTCCACAAGACTAATCGCTAATAAAGTAGTATCTTACCTTCCTTGCCGGGGGCCAGAAAGGCGTCCGGCAGGCCGGAATCTCCCGGCCGAAAGTCAGGCAATCGTGCCACGAAGCCGACAGAAGGAGGCGACGATGGTTGAGTCCCTATCCCAGATACGGCCGAACTTGTTCGGTAAGCGCGTCGTGAACATCGCCGATAGCACGGCGCTCACGAAACCCCGCACAGCATCGACAATCGCATCCAATCTTGCAGGTAACCCGTTTCGCGACGGGCCGGATGCCAGGCGCGACGCCGCCGGCCTAAGGCGCGGCCCCTTCGCAGGTTCCGTGGAACTGTCCGATGGGGCCCGTCAGGCATTGCTCGGGTCGGAAAAGGCGCTGGAACTCGCCCGCGATTTCAACGCGGCCCGGCTGGGCCGGCCTGCGCGCCGGCGGCTTGGACAGTTTTTTCGCGGGTTCTCCAGGGAACTGGGGGCGTCTGAAAGGAATATCGAACAGACGGCCCGGCGCATTGCCCGATTGACCGAGGATCTGGATCGCCGGTTCGGCGATTTGGCGGAACGTGTCCTCGGGCGGTTGGATGCCGGCGGATCGGGCAGCGGTCTGGGCGGGGCGGTCGGGACGACGGCGTTTTCCCTCAGCCAGGTCAGTTTTTCCCTGCAGGTCGATACCACCATCTTTTCCATCCTGGAGGATGGGGAGACATCGACACTGCGGCTGGATCAGGTGCAGCTCTCGCTACAGGCCGTCCAGGTCGAAGGCAGTGTTTCGATCCGCGAAAGGGTCGGTTACGCGCCAGAAACGCCGCTTTTCGAATTGCGGGATGGGGAGACGCTAACGGATATCGCGGACCGGCTGATCAAGATCTTCGGGACCAAATCGGTTTCCACGCAAGTGTCGGCCCAGCAAGTCGAACTGGACCTGTCGACGACGGTGTTCACGGCCCAGGGGTCGGCCCAGGGATCCGCCTTGGCGGCCAGTGCCGAGGGGGCGGACGCCGACGAACCCGACACGGATGGCGGGGTCAGCGTCGACGCCTAGGCCTGTGTCCGGATCATGACGCGCAGCGGCGGGGTCACATTTGCGCTAGCCGTTTGCGCCGATGGCATTGCCGCGGTCTATGCCCTTGTTCCCGGCGGCCCGCTGTGGTCTTTTGCGGGCGTTTTCACGAATGGCGCTGGAGTTGACCCAATGCGAATGACTGCCACCCGTATACTCAAAGGCATGACCTTGATGGCGTGCGGCGCGTTTTCCTGCGTCATGATTGCCGCGGCGCCCGCCGCCGCGCAGAGCGCCGACCAGGAACGGTCGGATCAGGTGATCGCGGAGGTTGGCGGCGAAAAGCTCTATCGTTCGGATTTCGAGGATGCGTTCCAGGGGCTTTCCCCCGAAACCCAGAAGATGGGTCAGGAAGCGCTCTACCCGCGGATTCTTGAATCCCTGATCCAGCAGCTTGTCGTAATCCAGACCGGGCTTGCGCAGGGGTTGCAGGACGATCCGGAAGTCAAGAAACGCATGGAACTTGTGGAGGCCCAGTTGGTCCGCGATTTGTACCTGCGCCGCGCCGTGGAAGCGAAGATCGAGGAAAAGGACCTGCGGGCCGCCTATGACGCGTGGCTGAAGCAGAATCCGCCCAAGGAAGAAGTGAAGGCCCGTCACATCCTTGTGGAAACCGAAGAGGAAGCCCGCAACATCATTAAGATGGTGACCGATGGGCAGGATTTTGCCGAACTCGCGAAGAAATTCTCCAAGGGTCCCAGCGCGTCGCAGGGTGGGGATCTTGGTTTCTTCGACCGCAACAGCATGGTGAAGCCCTTCGCGGATGTCGCGTTCGCGTTGCAGCCGAATCAATTCTCCGCCGATCCGGTCAAGACTCAGTTCGGCTGGCACGTGATCCTGGTGGAAGAACGCCGCAAGGGTGAATCGCCCAGTTTCGAACAACTGCGCCCCAACCTGGGCCGGTATGTGGGCGAACAGATGGCGCGCCAGATCGCGGCGGAACTGACGGCGCAATCGGAAGTGCAGCGCTATGATCTTTCCGGGAACCCGATGGCGGCCCCTGCCGCGCAGTAAGCGCTTCCGTTACCGGGGCGGTTGAAAATATCGCCCCGTTCCGGATGTAAGACCCCATTGACGCGACGCGTCGTTCGCCCGATTACTTAGCACCGAAATACGGTGGGGTCGGGGTTGCGCTTGTGCTGCCCGCGATCCCCCGGGAAGAGATGGATTAGGGGATCGACATGGGTGGGGACGCACCAAAGTCACCTTTCGCGCCGAAATCGTTTCCGGCCTTGCCGGCAATCGACGGGATTCGGATTGCCGCCGCCGCGGCGGGGGTGAAGTACAAGGGCCGAAACGACGTCTTCCTGGCCGAGCTTGCCCCGGGCACGCAGGTTGCGGGCGTTTTGACCAAGTCAAAGACCTGTTCCTCCGCCGTCGACTGGTGCCGCACCGTTCTGGAAAAGGGCAAGGCCCGCGGCATCATCGTCAATTCCGGCAATTCCAACGCCTTTACCGGCAAGATCGGCGAAAAAGGCACCAAGCACATGGTGCAGGCCGCGGCGGACGCCTTGGGCTGCAAACCGAAGCAGGTCCTGGTGGCGTCCACCGGCGTCATCGGCGTGCCGATCCCGGGTGACCGTATCAGCGCCGTTCTGCCCGCCCTGGTGGAAGGATTGGGGCCGGATAACTGGGCCGACAGCGCCAACGCGATCATGACAACGGATACCTTCCCGAAACTGGCGACCGCCACGGCGCAGATCGACGGCAAGGAAGTGAAGATCGCGGGCATCGCCAAGGGGTCGGGCATGATCGCGCCGGATATGGCGACCATGCTGTCCTTCGTCTTCACCGATGCGAACATCCCGTCCGCCATTCTGCAGAAGATCTTGAAAGACGGGGCCGACCGGTCCTTCAACTCGATCACGGTCGATGGCGACACGTCCACCAGCGACACGTTGATCCTGGCCGCGACCGGCAAAGCCGGCAACAAGCCGCCGTCATCCCCCTCCGACAAGCGTTTGAGGGGATTCGTCGCCGCCTTGGACGCGGTTCTGACCGATTTGGCCACCCAGGTGGTGAAGGATGGCGAAGGGGCCAGCAAGTTCATCACCATCGATGTGACCGGCGCCGCCAACAAAAAATCGGCCCGGCGCATTGGGCTGGCCGTCGCCAATTCGCCTCTGGTGAAAACGGCCATCGCCGGTGAGGACGCGAATTGGGGCCGGGTCGTGATGGCCGTCGGCAAATCGGGCGAACCGGCCGACCGGGACAAGCTCTCCATCGCCATGGGCGGCGTTACCATCGCCAGCAAGGGCGAAGGCGTCATGGATTACGACGAGGCCCCGGTGGCGAAGCACCTGAAGGGGACCGATGTCCATATCGAAATCGACCTCGGCCTCGGCAAGGGCGCGGCGCGGGTTTGGACCTGCGATCTCACCCATGGCTATATCTCCATCAACGCCGATTACCGAAGCTAGTTCAGCGTGAGGTGGCCGCCGACTTTCAGCGACGTTCCCGTGCTGGAAACGCCGCGCCTGTGCCTGCGGCGGTTTCGGATGTCCGATGTCGAGACCGTTTTCAACCTAGTCTCGGACCTCGCCGTCGCCAAATGGACGGCGCGCATACCGCATCCTTACGAACGCAAGATGGCGGAAGAATGGCTCAGCAACGCGGACCGGCTTCGGGACGAGGGCAAAAGCCTCGCTTTCGCCGTTACCCTGAGAGATCAGGAAACATTGATCGGTTCCGTTAGTTTCGAAATCAAGGACGATCCGGGCAGAGCCGAAATCGGCTATTACCTGGGGCGCACCTATTGGGGGCAAGGGTTTATGACGGAGGCCGCCGGCGCGGCGCTGGATTTCGGTTTCGAATATCTTGAATTCGACATCGTGTATTCGGAAGTCTTTGCGGAAAACGCGGCTTCGGCTGGGGTGCTTGGAAAATTGGGGTTCGCCGACCTTGGGTCGGGACGGATGGAAGCGCCTGCGCGTGGGTGCATGGTCATGGCGAATAAATACGCGCTGGACCGGAAAGACTGGATGGCGCGGAAGGAATTGTCGTGATCGAAAGCGGATGCTGGCAGGCGGGCGAACGGGTTGAAACGGCGGCGGGAAAACCGGTCGTGTTGGTGGTTGCCGTCGCCATGGTCGATGTCGACGGCCGGGTCCTGATCGCCAAGCGCCCGCCCGGCAAGAAGATGGCGGGCTTGTGGGAGTTCCCCGGCGGCAAGGTCGATGCCGGGGAAACGCCGGAACAGGCCTTGATCCGCGAATTGAAGGAAGAGCTGGGCATCGACACGCGGCAAAGCTGTCTGGCGCCGCTGACCTTCGCCAGTCATGCCTATGAAGACATGCATCTGTTGATGCCGCTTTACGCCTGCCGTGTCTGGCAGGGCGACCCGGTGCCCAAGGAAGGTCAGGAACTGGCCTGGGTCCGGCCGGTTAAGATGAAGGACTATCCTATGCCGCCCGCCGATGTGCCTTTGATCGCGATGCTTCGGGACCTGCTTTAGGCCCGGGTCAGCTTTGTCCCGATGGGGGGTTGGTCAATTGCCTATAAGTGAGGGACAAGGCGGTCACCCAGACCCCGGTGCCCAGGATGAACTGGCTGCACAGCAGCAGCTGCATCAACAGCATCATCGTCAGCAAGCCCGGCGATATGAAGGCCAGCAGGGAAAAGATGACACTGACCGGCAGAAAGATCGCCACCATCGCGGCAATCACGCCGAACAGGATGAGCATCGCCAGCCCCATCAGCGCAAGACCGTTCCCTTTCGTCAAAGACCATGATTGCTGCAAGGTCAGATTGTCCCCAACCGCAGCGGCGGGCAGGACCATCGCGAAACGCAGCATCACATAGATGGCCACGCCATAGGGGACGACCAGCAGGATCGGCACGACCGCATAGGCAAGGCCGGGAACGGCGCCCAGTATCGTTACCCCGATAAAGCCCGATACCAGGGATGTCCCGAACTGGACGGCGATCTGGATGGCCCCCAGCAGGATCGCCATCATGATGAAACGGCCCTTGGCCGGATCCCATCTAAGGGCTTCCCGGACCGTCCTTGCCTGTTTCGGGCGCAAAATCCTGTAGTGCCAGGCGCAGGCGAAGAAACAGATGATGACGAAGGCCAGGAACATGAAAATCAGCGCGATGACGAAGAAGCCGCCGTTTTCGTCCAGAAGCCGCGTGGCCAGTTCGTGCGCATCGGCGATCGACGGCTTTTCCGGCAGTGTCATGCCGCCGTCCAGTATGGCCGACAGCTGATAGACCTGCAGCGCGATGACATTGAAGGCCAAGGCTACCGCCGGGATAACGGCGATCCGCGCGAAGTCGCCCCGCTCGTTCCAAACGGTGCGGACGGCGTCGGTCAGAATTGATGCTACGGCAAGCTTGGTCATCACGAACCTTGTGTTCCGTTGGGCTTTTCGCCGGCCGACTGTTCTTCCGCGTCCAGGGCGGCCGCCAATCTGTTGCGCGCCGACCCGGGCCGCAAGGGTTTTTGCTGCGTCTCGTGCGGCGCCCAGCCGTGCAGATAGATGATTTCGAAGGTCGCGGGCACCCTGCCGTCCGGTCCGGCATAGCGCTCGACATACAATTCCGCCGCGCGCATCAGGATGTCGCGGCCCAAGGGCCGGCGGCTGCGTTCGGTCACCGCATTGCCTTCGCCCATTTTCCGCAATTCCTGCATCAGGGTCAGCGGGTTGCCGTAGGTCACTGTGATCGTATCGCTGTCGATCACGGGCAGCGCGAAGCCGGCGCGTTGCATCAGGGCGCCCGCGTCGCGCAGATCCGCGAAGGGAGAGACGCGCGGGCTCAACCCGTCGCGAAGTTCCACTTCCGCCATGGCCATCACGTCGCGCAATTCCTTCAGCGTCTCGCCGCCCAGCATGGCGCCCAGGAACAGCCCATCCGCTTTCAAGGCCCGGTTGATTTGAATAAGTGCGCCGGGCAGGTCGTTGACCCAATGAAGGGAAAGATTGCTGAGGACGAGGTCGAAGCTCTCTTCGGCGAAGGGCAGCCATTCTTCGTCGGCGGCGACGGCGGGGCGGCCGCCGCGATCCGCCCGTGCCGCCATCCCGGGGGAAAGGTCCGCCTGGATCAGGGTCTGTATCCCGTTCATGCCGGTGACGAAGTCTGACAGCAGCCCGGTTCGGCAGCCAAGGTCCAGCGCCGCGGGAAACACGCGCGCAATGTCCCGCAGTCTGTCCGTCAAACGGTCGGCGGATTCCCGAACCAGGAAGTCGACATCATCGAAGCCCGGCGCGGCGCGGTCTCGGTTGCGACGGACCTGTTCCCGGTCGAAGACGGTGATTTGATCGAATTGGGGGCCGTTCATGCCGCCTTATATGGCTTATCATAGGTCCACGGCAAACCCCGCAATCCGGAAAGCCCGCCATTCTTGTCCGCGATTTGCCGAGGTCATACAGTGCGGGCTCGGAAACGGTACACACACCCGCCTCACGGGGCGCTAGGGAGGAATGATGACGGTAACGCAGGTAGACGCATCCTGGCTTCGGGCCGCTTTGCTGGATGAAGATGAGATCGCGCTGATCGACACGCGGGAAGAAGGCCCTTTCGGCGCCAGTCATATCCTGCGCGCCGTGAATATTCCGCTGTCCCAGTTCGAGATTATGCTGCGCCAACTCGTCCCAAATACCGGTGTCCGTTTCGTCTTGATGGATGACGAATCCGACCGGCTGGAAAAGGCCGTCGCCCTGGCCACCGCTGCCGGATATAGCAATGTGCACACATTGCCCGGCGGATCGAAGGCCTGGGCTGATGCCGGACTGGAACTCTTCAGCGGTTTGAACGTGCCGTCCAAGGTCTTTGGCGAATTCATCGAACATACCTACGACACGCCGCGGATCGAGGCGGCGGACTTGAAGAAACTCATGGACGAGGGACAGGACCTGATCGTCCTCGATAGCCGGCCGATGGATGAATACAACGCCATGAACATCCCGGGCGGGATCGACGCGCCGGGCGCTGAACTGGTCTACCGCGCGAAGGAGGTCATCCCCAGCGACGACACCCTGGTGGTGGTCAATTGCGCGGGCCGGACCCGGTCGATCATCGGTTGCCAGTCGCTGGTCAATGCCGGTCTGCCGAACAAGGTGATGGCGTTGAAGGATGGCACCATGGGCTGGTATCTGGCCGGGCTGAAATTGGAAAAGGGCTCGACCCGGACCGTTAACGCCCCGTCGGACGACACGATCTCTTGGGCGAAAGACGCGGCGGATCGCGTCTCGCAACGCTTTGGCGTCCGTGCCGTGGACAAGGCAACGGCGGATGGCTGGCTTGCGGACACGTCCCGCACGACCTTCCTGATAGACGTCCGCTCGCCCGAGGAATACGCCGCCGGCCATCTGCCGGGCGCGGCCCATGCGCCGGGCGGGCAGTTGGTTCAGGCGACAGACACCTATGTCGGCGTGCTCAAGGCGCGCGTTGTCCTGGTCGACGATGTGGAAGTCCGGGCGCGCATGACCGCCAGTTGGCTGATCCAGATGGGTTGGAAAGATGTTTATGTCCTGGAAGGCGGGCTGGGCGACGGTCCGTTCGAAACAGGCCCGTATGCGCCCCCGGTGCCGGAAGCCGACGCGGTCGCCGCCGACACGGTGACGGCGGCGGAATTGAAGGCGATGGATGGCGCCTTCGTGTTGGATCTATCCAACAGCGTTAAATATAAAAAGGGACACATCGCCGGGTCGAAATGGGCGATCCGAAGCACCTTGGGGCGCGATCTCGACCGCGCCGCGGTCGGTGACGCACCGATCGTGGTCAGCAGCCGTGATGACCGTTTGTCGCGGCTGGCCGCCGGCGACTTGTTGGCCCAGGGCGCGAAGGACGTACGGGTCTTGACCGGCGGTCACGATGCTTGGGTTGAGGCCGGCGGCGCCCTGGAAACGGGTTTGGAACAGGCCGTTGCGCCTCTGCCGGCGGAGGATCTGTATTTCAAGCCATACGACCGCGATCACGGGGTCGAGCAGGCGATGAAAGCCTATCTGGATTGGGAAGTGGCGCTGGTCGAGCAGTTGGAGCGGGATCAGACCATGATCTTCCCGCAATTCCCGGCGGGCTGATGACATGGAGGGGCGGCGGGAGAACGATGCCTCGGTTCCCCTGACCGCCCAGCTTGCCGGTGCGGCGCGGGCCGGGTTGGACCTGTTGCTGCCGCCCCGCTGCCCGGAAACCGGTGCCCTGATTTCCGGTGCGCCGGCCGTCTCGGCCGATGCCTGGCGGAACCTGCATTTCCTGGCCGGGCCGTGCTGCGAATGCTGCGGGCTGCCTTTCGATATCGATCTGCCGGCAGGCACGCTGTGCGCCGCCTGCGAGGCGTCGCCGCCCCGCTACGACCGGGCAAGGGCGGTCCTGGCCTATGACGATTTCAGTAAATCGCTTCTGTTGAACCTGAAACACGGTGACCGGACGGACCTTGCCCCCTTGTTGGGCCGTTGGCTGCGCCGCGCCGGGCGGGCGCTGATCGCGCAGGCGGATGTCGTGGCGCCGGTACCAATGCATCGCAGCCGCCTCTTCCGGCGCCGGTTCAATCAGGCGGGTTTGCTGGCCGCGGGGATGACCCAGGGAACCGGGCATCGCCCGGCCTTGGATTTGTTGGAACGCATCCGCGCCACGCCGACGCAGGGGCACTTGTCGCGTCTGGCGCGGTCCCGGAACGTGCGGGGCGCTTTCGCCGTCCGGCCGAAATATCGCGGAGAATTGGACGGTAAACGCGTCCTGCTGGTGGATGACGTGTTCACGACCGGCGCCACGGTGGAGGAATGCGCCCGCATTCTGCGCCGTGCGGGGGTGGATGCCGTCGATGTGATCACCGTTGCCCGGGTGCTTCGGCCCCGCCATTGATCGGCGATAACCCGGTTTTCAAGAGCCTGCCCTTTCGTTCCGGTTGATGAACCTGTGAATGTTGCGCATCTTTGATTTTTGCGCCCGATAGGCCATATCTCGAGACAGGAAAGAATTTAAGGTGCCGCTTTTGATGCGCTGAAGGCAGCGTTCGAGGGGCCGCCGATGAAAGGACGGAATAGTCATTATGGCCAAGGTTGAACTCTACACCCGCCCGATGTGCGGTTTCTGTTACCAGGCGAAAAAGCTGCTGGATAAAAAAGGCGTGACCTATACGGAATACAATATCTGGACGGATGCCGGCCGGAAGGACGAGATGACGGAACGGTCCAAGGGCGGTCGCACGGTGCCGCAGATTTTCGTCGACGACACCCATGTCGGCGGCTGCACGGACCTGATGGAACTTGAACAGCGCGGCAAGCTCGACGAATTGTTGAAGGGACAGGCCGCGTGACCGATACGCTCCGCGCCGCCTGCGTCCAGATCACGGGCAAGCCCCGGGTCGAGGATAATATCGCCCTGATCGACCCGATGATCCGGGAGGCTGCGGCGAAAGGTGCGGATTTGGTTTGTTTGCCGGAGATCTGCAATCTTGTGCAGAAGAACCGCGAAGAGCAGCAGAAACAGGTCAGGACCGAAGCGGAAGATCCCGCGCTTGCCGCTTTCCGCGCCCTGGCGAAGGAACTGGGCATCTGGATCCATGCGGGATCCCTGGCGATCCGCCCGGAAGAGGGCGATCGGCTGGCCAATCGAGGGTTTCTGATCGCGCCCGATGGGACGATCCGCGCGAAATACGACAAGATCCACATGTTCGATGTGGACTTGGAAAACGCCGAATCCTATCGCGAAAGCTTTTCCTATCGGCCTGGTGAGCAAGCCGTTCTGGCCGATACGCCGTGGGGCGGATACGGCATGGGCGTTTGCTACGATGTCCGCTTTCCGGCCCTTTTCCGTGATCTGGCCGGCGCGGGCGCAAAGGTACTGACCATGCCGGCCTGTTTCACACAGCCGACGGGTAAGGCCCATTGGCATGTGCTGTTGCGCGCCCGTGCCATCGAAAACGGCTGTTTCGTCATCGCGGCCGCGCAATGCGGCGAGCATGAGGACGGACGAAAGACCTATGGTCATTCCCTGATCATCGATCCCTGGGGCGAAGTGCTGGCCGATGGCGGTCCGGATGAGGGGATCATCCTGGCCGATCTTGACATGGCCCGCGTCGACGAGGTGCGCGGCATGGTGCCCAGCCTGAAAAACGGGCGGGACTATGCGCCGCCGGTGCCGCTGGATTTGGCCCAAGCGGGCGAGTGAGCCCGGCTAGACGGACTTCCGGGCGTGGAGCCGTTGAATGACGGCGGGCTTCGGTTCCGCTACCTCCCCTTCGAAAAAATCGATCAGGTCGAAGCCCGCGCCTTCCGCGGCGGTTTTCAATTCGCCCGGTTTCAACAGGAAGTCGGGGTTCCTGGGCCGACCGAACCTCTCGTGGCCCAGCGCGAATGTCTGATAGAGCAGTTCCCCGCCCCGTGCCACGGATGCCAGGATCTCAGGCAGGATCGGCCGCCAAAGATAGTTGGTGACGACGACGAAATCGAACGTCTTGCCGGCCATCGGCCAGGCGGCGTTTTCCAAATCCGCCTGCAGAATGTCGCAATCCGGGTTGTCCGACAGGTCGGCGACCCCGGCCGTATCGATATCGACGAATGTGACCCGGCATCCCTTGTTCAGAAAGGCGCGGCCGTGGCGGCCGCCGCCGCAGGCCAGATCCAGCACGGTCTGTCCTGCATCCGCCTTCGCCGCGCGGGTGGCGATCCAAGTCAGGGGCGGTGACGGGGCATGGGGTGTCGGCTTTTTAGCGTCTGTCATTGATGGATCGTTCTCAGCCTTGATTCTTGCGCTTGCAGCATATGTGCCTATTTATAACCTGTTTGGCACTCCCGTGTGTTAGCTGCTAAACGTTTTGGTAAGGTCGATGGGCGTACTATGCCGATAGGGCGACAGGCGCCGTTTGTACAAGGACTTGGACAGAGATGATCTCGTTCAATCTTATCTGCAAGAACGATCACGAATTCGAGGGCTGGTTTCCCAACAGCGCCGATTTCGACGAACAATGCGCCAAGAAACGCATTGAATGCCCGGTCTGCGGCAATCGGAAGATCCAAAAGGCTTTGAGCGCCCCGAACATCGCCACCGGCGAATCAAGGGATGCCGCCCGCCGGGAAAAGATGCAGAAGGCCGTGCAGGAACAGAAGGTCGTGATGGCCAAGATGCGGGATTACGTGAAGGAAAACTGCGACTATGTCGGGTCTGACTTCGCGGAAGAGGCCCGCAAGATCCATTACGGCGAAGCCGACGAACGCGGCATCTATGGCGAATCCACCTTGGACGAAGCCAAGGAACTGGCTGAGGAAGGCATCCCCGTCGCCCCCATCCCCTGGATGGAAGAAACCAAGGAACACTGACCGTCCGGTCAGCGCCTTTCGGCGATGCCCATATAGTTCACCGCCAGGTCTTTCGGGGAAAGCGACCATTCGTCCCGGATCGGGCTGTAGGAGACACCTGTCAGTTCGGTCAGTTCCATGCCCGAAGGACGCAGCGCGGCGGCCAGTTCCGACGGTTTGACGAACTTCTTCCAGTCATGCGTTCCGCGCGGCAGCCAGCCCAGCACATATTCCGCCCCGACGATGGCAAGCGCGAAGGATTTCGGCGTCCGGTTCAGGGTGGCGAGGAACATCATGCCGCCGGGCGCGACCAGGTCGGCGGATGCGCCCAGGAATGTGTCCACATTGGCGACATGTTCGACCACTTCCATGTTCATGACCGCGTCGAAACGCTTTTCGCCCGCCGCCAATTCCTCCACCGAGGTGAACCGGTAGTCGATTTCCAACCCCATCTGTTCCGCATGGGCGGCGGCGACATGAACCGACCGTTCCGTCGCGTCGATGCCGGTAACCGCCGCGCCGAGCCGTGCCAGCGGTTCGCACAGCAATCCCCCGCCGCAACCGATATCCAGGATCGACAAACCTTTCAGCGGTTCCGGCGCCAGCGGGTCGCGGTCGAAATGGGCGCAGATCCGGTCGCGGATGAAGGCGATGCGGACCGGGTTGAATTTGTGCAGCGGCTTGAACTTGCCGTCCGGATCCCACCATTCCTCGGCCATCGCGGCGAATTTCGCGATTTCCGCATCGTCGACGGTGCCCTCAAACGGTTTTGGGGTTTCCTTGTCCATATAGCCGGCGTTGCCCGTCTTCGGGCCGTCGGAGGAGAGTGTTTCTGCGGGCTGTGCCATGGCCGGGTGTTTCCTCAGCTTGCGTGCCTGTTTCTGTCCGAGTATGGATAGCGCGCCCCGGCCCCCGGGGACAATGCCCGTGCACGTATACGGCATGTAACCCGGTGGCCAATCGAAGCGGTTTCGCCGGCATTGCCCGTTCCGGGCGAGGCGGCGGCGCCGTGAACCAGTGTCGGTCTCCTTTAAGGTACGAAGGTTGTTATGGCCCGGATCGTCATGAAATTCGGCGGCACGTCGGTTGCCGATTTGGACCGCATCGCGAATGCGGCCGAACGCGTTCGCCGCGAGGTCGAGGCAGGGAACGAAGTGATCGTCACCGTTTCCGCCATGGCCGGCGTCACCAATCAACTGGTCGGCTATGTCGATCAGACCAGCAAGATGTACGATGCCCGCGAATACGACACGATCGTTTCCAGCGGTGAGCAGGTGACCGCGGGCCTGATGGCGCTGCGCCTGCAGTCGATGGGCATTTCGGCGCGTTCCTGGCTGGGCTGGCAAATACCGATCGAAACGAATGAAGTGCACGGCAAGGCGCGGATCGAGGATATCTCGACGGATGCCATCGTCTCCCGTTTCGCGGAGGGACAGGTTGCGGTCGTCGCCGGGTTCCAGGGCTTGAGCCCCTTGAACCGGATCACGACGCTGGGCCGCGGCGGCAGCGATACGACGGCCGTGGCGCTGGCCGCGGCGTTCAAGGCGGATCGCTGCGATATCTATACGGATGTCGACGGCGTCTATACGACCGACCCGCGCATCGTCTCGAAGGCGAAGAAGATCGATATGATCACCTTTGAGGAAATGCTGGAAATGGCATCGCAGGGCGCGAAGGTCCTGCAGACCCGGTCGGTGGAAGTGGCAATGAACCATGGGGTGAAGCTGCAGGTGCGCAGCAGCTTTGAGGATACCCCGGGCACAATGGTGGTGGACGAGGACGAAATCGTGGAACAGCAGGTCGTTAGCGGTATCGCATATAGCAGGGACGAAGCGAAGATCACGCTCGTCCGGGTCAACGACAAGCCGGGCGTCGCGGCGGCGATCTTCGGGCCGCTGTCGGACGGGTCGATCAATGTCGACATGATCGTTCAGTCGGTTTCACCCGATGGGGAGCGCACCGACATGACCTTCACCGTCACGAAAACGGATCTGGGCCGGGCCATCGAAGTCCTGGAAGCGAACCGGCCGGAAATCGGTTACGAGAATCTTCTGTCGGACGACAATGTGGTGAAAATCTCCGTCATCGGCGTCGGCATGCGCAGCCATGCGGGGGTCGCGCAGACGATGTTCCGGACCTTGTCCGAAAAGGGGATCAACATTCAGGTGATCTCGACCAGCGAGATCAAGATCTCAACGTTGATTTCCGAAGATTATACAGAGCTTGCCCTGCGTGCGCTGCACACCGCGTACGGGTTGGACGCACAATAGGCGCTGGTGCCCCGGAATAGGGCGTCGTGGTCGGACAAGGTGTCGTTACGGCGCGCGAAAAAGCGTTGTGCTAAAGCAAAATGAGCCGGGTGAAATCGGCCGGGGCGGGGCATGGACGGAAATGAACGCCGTGCACCGCCGTATTTGATTCGGGGTTTGAATCGGGTGGCTGTAATGTCGCGATGACCCATGGTGGGGCATCGTTTGGAGGGCTGAATGGCGCAAAGGGCGACATGGGCGGGGTCCCGTCTGTTGCTGCGGCGGCTGCGGGACGTCATGGCGGGGTCCGGCAGCGCACAGGAGCGCCTTGACCTCATTGCCCAGACCATCGCCCGCGACATGGTCGCCGAAGTGTGCTCGATCTATGTCCGTCGCGCCGGCGAGGTCATCGAGCTTTTCGCCACCGAAGGCCTGCATCCCGACGCCGTCCACAAGATCCGCTTCCGGTTCGGCGAAGGTATCGTCGGTGTGGTCGCGGCCTCGGCCAGGCCGATCGCCCTGGCGGAAGCTCAGAAACATCCGAACTTCGCCTACCGCCCGGAAACCGGGGAAGAAATCTATCAATCCATGCTCGGCGTGCCGATCCTGCGGGGCGGTCGGGTGCTCGGCGTGCTGGCCATCCAGAACCGGACCCAACGCGAATATGCCGAGGAGGAGATAGAAACCCTCGAGACCGTCGGCATGGTCATCGCCGAAATGCTGGCGACAGGCGAGGTGATCAGCGCCCAGGAACAACAGCCGGTCGATGGCTTGGCTTTGAAGCCGCTCCGGTTGGAAGGGATCCGCATCTCTCCCGGCCTGGCGCTCGGCAACGCGGTCCTGCATCAACCCTCGATCACCATCACCGATCCGATTGCCGAGAATGAGGACGCGGAGCTCGAGCGGATCGACGAGGCGATGTCGGAAATGCACTCCGCCCTCGACTTGCTGATTGCCCGGTTCGACGGGGAAACGGCAAGCGACCATCTCGATATTCTGCGCACATTCCGCATGGTGGCGGAGGACCGCGGATGGATCCGGCGCATCCGCGAAGCGATCGGCACCGGGCTGACGGCCGAAGCGGCGGTCGCCCGCGTCCAGAACGATACACGGGCGCGGATGGCGGTGGTGCAGGATCCCTATATCCGGGAACGCCTGGCGGATTTCGAGGAACTGACCAACCGCCTGCAGCAGCATCTGTCCGGCGATATGGGCCCCTCCGGTGTCGAACTGCCCGACGAAGCCGTTCTCGTCGCCAGACAATTGGGACCGGCGGAACTGCTGGACTACGACCATACCAAATTGCGCGGCGTGGTTCTGGAAGAAGGTTCCGTCGTCTCCCATGTCGCCATTGTCGCGCGGGCGCTCGACATACCGGTGGTCGGTCGGGTGCGCGGGGCCGTATCGCGGATCGAACCGCTGGACCGCATCGTGGTCGACGGCCAGAACGGCGTCTGTTTCATCCGGCCCGGGGAAGATTTCCAGCGCGTCTTCGCCGAATCCATGGATTTGTACGCGGAGCAGCGGGCGGCCTATGCGCGCGACCGCAGCAAGCCCTCGGTCACCCTGGATGGTGTCGATATCGACCTGTTCATCAATGCGGGGCTTTTGATCGACGTGCCGCATCTGGAAGAAAGCGGCGCGGTGGGGATCGGACTTTACCGGACCGAGGTCCCCTTCATGGTCCGGTCGGGCTTTCCGAATGTGGATGAGCAGCAGAAACTCTACCAGAACATCCTCGACCAGGCCGGGGCCAGACAGGTCGTCTTCCGGACGCTGGATATCGGTGGGGATAAGATACCGTCCTATGTCCGCGAGTCCGAGGAGGAGAACCCGGCCCTTGGCTGGCGTGCCCTGCGGATCGGGTTGGACCGGCCCTATATGTTGCGGCAGCAGCTTCGCGCCCTGATCGGGGCGTCGTCCGGGCGTCCGCTTCACGTGATGTTCCCGATGGTCGCGGAGGTATCGGAATTCGATGCCGCGCGGGCGGTAATGGACCTGGAGTTGAAACGGGCCGCGGAAAAAGGGATCGACCTACCGTCGGAAATCTCCGTCGGGACCATGCTGGAAGTGCCGGCGCTGCTGTTCCAATTGCCGACCCTGCTGTCGCGGGTGGACTTCGTTTCCGTGGGGTCGAACGATCTGCAGCAATTCCTGTTCGCCAGCGATCGCGGCAACCCGAAACTGGACGGCCGATACGACCCGTTGGCGCCCGGCATGCTGCGGATGCTGAAGACCGTCGTGGATGCCTGCGAGGCGGCGGATGTGCCGTTGGCATTGTGCGGAGAAATGGCCGGGTCGCCGCTGGAAGCGTTGGCGCTGATCGGTCTGGGATTCAGACGTTTATCAATGAACGCAAGTTCAGTGGGCCCTGTTCGGGCAATGGTTCGTAGTGTTCAATGCGAAAGCCTGACCGGTTTTGTCGACAGCATAATGAATAGCCACCATCATTCTTTACGCAGTTACTTGGCGTCTTATGCGAAGGACCATAAGATTCAAACTTAATGTTCACATTTAGTGCGTTGCTTTTAATGAACTCTTTGTGCTACTGGTGGGTGAGTGATCGGTCAATGGTGGTTTACGTTTAGTACTGGCGATATCTTTAAAAGTGCCGACGACGACTTGGTTATCCTTCGCGAAATGCACGGATCGATCCAAACATGGCCGTGCGTCGGTCTGACGATTGGATAGTACGATGGCTAGAGGCGGTGCGGCGAAAGAAGCCGCGAACGATACCATTAGAACGGAACTGAAAACGGTTGTGGATAACCGCACCGTCGGTGAGATCCTGACGGAAGCGCGCGTGGCGCGCGGTATGGACTACGCCGATGTCGCGGCGCAGCTCCGCATCAGGCGCACCTACATCGAAGCGATCGAGGAAGGCCGGCTGGGGGATCTGCCGGGATCGACCTATGCGATCGGTTTCGTCCGGACCTATGCCGAAATGATGGATCTCGACGTTCCGAAAGTCGTCGCCAAGTTCAAACAGGAAGCGGCCGAGTTCGAAGACCGGACGCAATTGGTTTTCCCGGAGCCGATGCCTGGCAGCCGCGGGCCGACAGTGTCCGTCATCGTAATCGCTATTTTGATGCTTGCCGGTGCCTATGCCGGATGGCTCTACGTGTCCAACAAGGACCGCGAGACGATCGAATTGGTGCCGCCCCTGCCGGAAGCCCTGACGAAGCTGCTGTCCAATTCGACGGTCGAGCCGACGCCTGCCGTTCCCGCGGCGGAAACCGCGGCCGGCGACGCTGCGGAGAGTGCGGTTGCGCCGCAAGCCGCCGGGACGCCGGAAGTCGCGACAACGCCCGCGCCGGAAGCGGTGACGCCTGAGCCGGTGGCGACTGAACAGCCGACGATCGTGAACGAAACAATTGGCTCCGCGCCGGTGACCGAAGCGGCGGATCAGGCCGAAACGGCAGCGGAATCCGCTTCGGCGGCTGCTGAAACCGTTGCAGAACAGGCGGAAGAGGCGGTCGAGGCCACGGTGGCGGAAACGCCGGCTTCGGCGCAGCAGCAACCCGCCGCCCAACAGGCTGAAAATGCAGCCGCCCCTGCCGCCTCCACAGCCGCCGAGACGACGGAACCCGCTCAGGCAGTGAGCGAAGAAGCGGCAGCAACCGAAGAAACCACGACTTCTACGGCGGCTGCGACCGAAACAGTGCAACAGGCCGCAGTTCCGGAAACGGATACCGAATTGCCGACCGTCGGCGGCACCGAACCGTCCGCGTTCGGGGCTGAAACCGGTGTATCGCGGATCGTCATCAAGGCGACCTCGCCGGCATGGGTCGAGATCACCGCCGCGAATGGTGAAGTCCTATTGAATCGCCTGTTGCGGGTTGGCGATACGTTCAAGGTTCCCGATCAGCCCGGCATCACCTTGGTGACGGGCAGCGCCGGCGGCCTGGAATTCACGGTCGACGGCAAGGTTGCCCCGCCGATCGGTGCGATCGGCGATGTGCGCCGCGACGTCATTTTGGAACCGGACGCCTTGTTGAACGCACAGTAATCCCGCGGTTGGTTCCATTTTGCGATGTTAAGGGCCCTCGATCATTTCAGGGCCCTTGATCTTTTCAGGCCGTGCACGCATTTTCCCCAGCGTCCGGCCCATCCAGCCGAACCGCGCCGCCACAGGCAAGCTATCCGGGCGTGGGGTGTGCGGCGGCGGAGCGTCCGGAACGGAGCATTACCGAACAGGTCATCGCTATGAGCGTGCGTCCCTATCGCGATATCTATCGCCGCAAGTCCCGTCAGGTCATGGTCGGATCCGTGCCCGTGGGCGGCGACGCCCCCATCACCGTACAGACCATGACCAACACGCTGACCGCGGATGTCGACGCGACCGTCGCCCAGGTCCGCCGGTGCGAGGATGCCGGGGTGGACATCATCCGGATCTCCTGCCCCGATGAAGCCTCGACCGAGGGGCTTGCGAAAATAATTCCGCAGATCCAGGTGCCGGTCGTCGCGGATATCCATTTCCACTATAAGCGCGCGATCGAAGCGGCCGAGGCGGGCGCCGCCTGTCTGCGGATCAATCCAGGCAATATCGGCAGCCCTGACCGGGTCCGTGAAGTCGTGAAGGCCGCCAAGGATCACGGCTGCAGCATGCGGATCGGCGTCAATGCCGGCTCGCTCGAACGCCACCTGCTGGAAAAATACGGCGAACCGGTGCCCGAAGCGATGGTGGAAAGCGCGCTCGAACACGCGAAAATCCTGGAAGACAACGACTTCTTTGACTTCAAGATCAGCGTGAAGGCCTCGGACGTGTTTCTGGCCGTCGCCGCCTATCAAGGCTTGGCCGAGGCATGCGACTATCCCCTACATTTGGGCGTGACGGAAGCAGGCGGTCTGCGGACAGGCACGATCAAGAGTTCCATCGGGATCGGCTCTCTGCTTTGGGCGGGCATCGGAGACACGATCCGCGTTTCGCTATCCGCCGATCCGGTCGAGGAAGTGAAGGTCGGGTTCGACATTCTGAAGTCGTTGGGGCTGCGCTATCGCGGCGTCAACGTGATTTCCTGCCCTTCCTGCGCGCGGCAGCAGTTCGATGTGATCGAAACCGTCCGGGTTCTGGAGGATCGGCTTTCCCATATCACGACGCCAATGACCGTTTCGGTGATCGGCTGCGTCGTCAACGGCCCGGGCGAAGCCCGCGAAACCGATATCGGGTTCACCGGCGGCGGCAAGGGCACCCATCAAGTCTACATCGCCGGGCAACCGGCCCATCGCCTGAAGGATGAGGGCATCGTCGACCACCTGGTCGGCTTGGTCGAAGCCAAGGCGGCGGAAATAGAAAAAGAGCGGCTGGCAGCGGCCGCGGCGGAATAACCGGAAACCTGAAACCCAGTTGGAGTATTCGTATGGCGGCGTTACAGCCTGTCCGTGGCACGCATGACCTTTTGCCCGAAGACCATCGGCGCCACCGCCACGTCATCGACAGTGCGGCCGATGTCTCGTCGCTGTATGGCTACGAGTTCATGTCGACGCCGATCTTCGAATTCACCCAGGTGTTCAAACGCACCCTGGGCGACACGTCCGACGTCGTCACGAAGGAGATGTATACCTTCACCGACAAGGGCGGGGACGAGATCACGCTGCGGCCGGAAAACACCGCCGGTGTTTGCCGTGCCTATATGTCCAACGGCCTCGCCCAGCATGCCCCGGTCCGGTATTTCTACGGCGGGCCGATGTTCCGCTACGAACGCCCGCAAAAAGGCCGCCTCCGTCAGTTCCATCAGATCGGGATTGAGCTGATCGGCGCGCCGCAACCGCAGGCGGATATCGAAGTAATCGCCTGTGGCGCGGCCATTCTGGGCCGGCTCGGCATTCTGGGGCGGACGGAACTGGAACTGAACACGCTGGGCGACACGGAAAGCCGGACGGAATACCGCAATGCGCTCGTCGAGTATTTCAGCGATCACAAGGATACTCTGTCCGAAGACTCGCGCGACCGCCTGGACCGCAATCCTCTGCGTATCCTGGATTCGAAGGACGAGGGCGACCGGAAGCTGATCGCCGATGCGCCGGTCTTCTCGGATTATCTCAATCAGGAAAGCCAGGATTTCTTCGCCACGGTCCGTCAGGGCCTGGACGATATCGGGATCGGCTATCGCCTTAATCCGCGCCTGGTCCGCGGGCTGGATTACTATTGCCACACGGCGTTCGAATTCACGACGACGGAGCTGGGATCGCAAAGCGCGGTGATGGCCGGCGGGCGCTATGACGGATTGATGGAAATGATGGGCGGCCAACCGACGCCGGGCGTGGGTTGGGCCGCGGGGATCGAACGCCTGTCGATGCTGGCCACCGAACCGGAGGGCGGCGCCCGCCCCGTCGCTTTGGTGCCCATGGGTGAAGCGGCGGAACGGCATATGCTGAAATTGGCGGAAACCCTGCGCCGCGCGGGAATCCAGGTGGATATGGCGTTCGGCGGCAACATGAAACGGCGGATGAAACGGGCCGACAAGGTCAATGCCAGCCGTGCCGTGATCCTGGGCGAGGACGAGTTGGCGCGCGGCGTGGTGCAGATCAAGGATCTTGCAACCGGGGAACAGATCGAAGCCCCGATGGACGGTCTTGCCGCACGGCTTGCGCCGCCGATGTGACCGGGCGGATACTGCCCGCATGACGGATGCAGCAGGATTCCGGGAAAACCCCCGTTACGCGGTTGTCGGCGCAAGCCACCAGACGGCGGATGCCGCCTTCCGCGACCGCTTGTTCGTCGATGACGAAGGCCGCGCCGGTATGCTCGCCAAGCTGCGCGAGACCGACATCCGGCAAGCCGTCATCCTGTCCACCTGCGACCGTGTCGAATTTCACCTTGCCCTGGATGATCCGGAACAAGGGGTGCGGCTGGTCGAGGACGTCGTCGCCGAGCGTACGGGCCGGCGCCGCAACGCCGTCGAAGAGCAGGTCTTCCGGCGATACGATCAGGATGCCGTTCGCCATGTCTTCCGCGTCGCCTGCGCATTGGAAAGCCAGGTCGTGGGGGAAAGCCAGGTTCTGGGCCAGGTGAAACAGGCCTTCGCCCAGTCGCGGGATGCGGAGATGATCGGTGCCGATCTGGATACGCTGTATCAGGCGACTTTTTCGCTGGCGAAACAGGTGCGGACGGAAACCCGGATCGGTGAAGGGGCGGTTACCGTTGCCTCCGCCGCGGTCCAGATCGCCCGGGACCTGCATGGCGACCCGGCAAAGATCCGCCTTTTGGTAATCGGCCTGGGGGATACCGGCGCATTGCTGTTGGAACAGTTTCGTTTGGCCGGCAATCAGGAATGCGTCCTCACCGGACCGTCGCGGCGAACCGAACGCGCCGCGGCGCGGGCGCAATGTCATTTCACCCCCTTCGATGCCCTGCCCGATGCCCTGGCCGAAGCTGATGCCGTAATTACCGCATCGGGGTCCGGCCGGTTTCTTGTCGACAGGGCGCTCGCCGCGGGCGCGCTGCGCCGGCGACGGGGCATGCCGGTCATCCTGTTCGATTGCGGCAGCCCTGAGGATGTGGACCCGGCGGTGGACGATCTGGACGGTGCGTTCCGGTACACGCTTGCCGACCTGGAGCGCATGGCGCGGGAGGGGAAGTTCGGACGTCACGAACAGGCGACCGAAGCCGCGAGAATGGTTGACGAACGGGTGGTTAGCTTCCAGAAATCGCTGGCGGCGCAGGAAGGCGTTCCGGGACTGGTCGCCCTCCGCCAGCATTTCGAGGATGTCAGGCGGCATGTTATCGAACAGCATGCCAATGCCGATGCGGAGGAAGCCACGCGATTGCTGGTCAATCATCTTCTGCATTCACCCAGTAAGGTGCTTCGCGACGTGGCGGCGCAGGGTGGCGTGGCGGATTTGCGGGATACGATAACGGTGAACCGTGTGGTCGCGCGCCTGTTCGATCTTCGGCCGGAAGATTATGCAGGCGGGCAATCCGATGGTGACTCCAACGGCCAAGGCCGGAAAGACGATGGGTCTGTAGAATGAGTTGGCGTGATAGATTGCAGCGGGTAACGGCCCGGGCGCAGGAATTGTCCGACCGGATGGCGGCGGGCAATCTGGATGCCCAGGAATTCACCGCGCTCTCCAAGGAATATGCGGATATTTCCCCAATTGTTGAAAAGATTGAGGTGTTTCAATCCGCCGAGCAGGAGCGCGCCGATCTCGAGGAATTGCTGGCGGACAAGTCGACGGATCCGGAAATGCGCGAAATGGCGCGCGAGGAAGTCAATGACCTGAAGGAACGCCTGCCGGAAATCGAACATCAGCTGCAATTGATGCTGCTGCCGAAGGACGAGGCCGACGCGCGGAACGTCATCATAGAAATCCGCGCCGGGACGGGGGGCGACGAGGCCGCCTTGTTCGCAGGCGATCTCTACCGGATGTATCAGAAATACGCGGCGTTGAACGGTTGGCGTATGGAAGCCATCGATATCAGCGAAAACGATATCGGCGGATACAGTCAGATTGTCGCTTCCATCAGCGGTGGCGATGTCTACGCCCGTATGAAGTACGAATCCGGCGTTCATCGGGTGCAACGGGTTCCGGTGACGGAAAGCGGCGGCCGCATCCATACCTCCGCGGCGACGGTTGCGGTTCTGCCCGAAGCGGAAGAGGTCGATATCCAAATCGACGAGAAGGACCTGCGCGTCGATACCTATCGGTCGCAAGGCGCCGGCGGTCAGCACGTCAACACAACGGACAGTGCGGTCCGCATCACCCATATGCCGTCCGGAATCGTCGTGCAGTGCCAGGACGAAAAGTCCCAGCACAAGAACCGCGCGAAGGCCATGAAGGTGTTGATGGCCAGGCTTTACGAGCATGAGCGCGAACGGCAGGAATCCGAACGCGCCGCGGACCGGAAAGGCCAGGTCGGCTCCGGCGACCGGTCGGAACGCATCCGGACCTACAATTTCCCGCAAGGGCGCGTCACCGATCACCGCATCAATCTCACGCTGTACAAGCTGGACAAGGTTCTGGAAGGCGAAGCGCTGGATGAAGTTCTGGACGTGCTGATCTTGGAAGAACAATCCGCGCGCTTGGCCGCCTTGTCGGAAGACGCGGCGTGACCGGCCGCCACTTTGGAAACGGGACGTGACGACGGTCGATGTTTTCCTGGCGGATGCGACCCGCGTACTGAAGGAAGCGGGTAATCAGGACCCAAGGCGCGAAGCGCGCCTGCTTCTGGCTTTCATCGAAGGTGTCGCCGCGGAAACGCTGATTGCCTATCCGGAAAGGGAACTTGCCGACCCGGAACGGGCATCGGCGGCGGTCCGGCGACGCGCGGCGGGCGAACCGGTTTCCCGGATCGTGGGACGGCGGGGCTTCTGGAAGGATGACTTCCTGATCGGTCCGGACACGCTGGATCCCCGCCCGGATACGGAAACAGTGATTGAAGAAGTACTGGACCTGCTGCCCGACCGGGCGCGCGTCGAAAGAATTCTCGATCTTGGTGTCGGCAGCGGTTGTTTGCTGCTGTCCTTGCTACGGGAATTTCCCGTGGCGCATGGCGTTGGTGTGGATATCAGTCCCGGGGCGGTCAGCGCGACCTTGTGCAATGCGCGGGATATGGGCTTGGAAGACCGCGTGGACGTTGCGGTGGGGAACTGGCTCGATGGCGTGGCCGGCCGATTCGATCTGATCGTTTCAAACCCGCCCTATATCAGAACCGGTGATATAAAGACGCTCGAGCGGGAAGTGCGTGAACACGACCCGATGCGGGCACTGGATGGCGGGGCGGACGGGCTAGACTGTTACCGTACGATTATCCCGGCCGCGAAAGAAGCGCTGAAACCGGGCGGTTTTCTGGCCCTGGAGGTCGGCGCGGGGCAGGCTTCCGCGGTCTCGTCCTTCTGCGTGAAGGACGGGTTTTCGCGTATTCGGGTACGCCGTGACCTTGCCGGGATAGAGCGTTGCGTTTCGGCACAATGGCCCGGATAGACGCGGGTGCAAAAAATGCTTGGAAATACGGGCTTCGGCGGCTAGGTTGAAGGTGTTCCGGACATTGAGAAGAGCATCGATTGCAGTGGCCTGCAGCCGTGGATGGTGTGCTCCCGATGTTTACCGGGCCTCCGTCATTAGGACGAAGGAACGGATCGGTCTGATCTCCGAATAAGGATTTTGGCTAGCCGTTCCGATGGTAGGGCAGATGCGGAAGAATTTCCGTGGCCCGAGGGGAGTGCCCACGTGGCGTGAGTCACGGTGCGCATGGTGCATCACTATCTTGCGAAGAAGAGCATGAGACCGAACAATCAATCGCAGGGCCAGAAGCGTGGCCGCAATCGTAATAACAACAACAATCGGCGTGGCGGTGGCGGTAGTCATCGGCAGACATTCGATTCGAATGGCCCCAGCGTGCGAATTCGTGGCACGGCGGCGCAGATCAACGAAAAATATCTGACCATGGCGCGCGATGCGACGTCGGCCGGGGACCGTGTCCTGGCGGAAAGTTATTTTCAGCACGCCGAGCATTATTTCCGGATCCTGAATCAGGACGCCGAAGCCCGTCAGGCCCGCATGGCGAAAATGCAGGCTGAAGCCGAGGCCGACGCGGATGAGGATGAAAACGAATCGGAAGCCGCCGTCGAAGTGACCGTTACCAGCGGCGCGAGCAACGAGAATGCCGAGGATGAAGAGTCTTCGAAAGACGAGACGGAGAGCCGCGGAAACGGACGCGCGCGCAAGGCTGAACAGGCCGAAGCCGCACCCGAGGAAGACGAGCAGCCGGCAAAACGAGCACCGCAGCGCCGCCGTCGTGCGCCGCGCGCCAAGGTGCCGAATTCCCCGGCCGAGTTGGCCGCTGCCGCGGAAAACGCCGCCGACTGACAGCGCCGCTCGCTGCGTATGAATACGAAAAGGGGGAAGCTCGATGGCTCCCCCCTTTTTCTTTGTCTTGGTTCTCTTGGGTGCGGTCGGGCGCGGTGTCAGGTCGGTTCGGTAATCGTGTCACCCGTCGAAATCGTACCGCCGCTTTTCACCTTGGCGTAGACGCCGCAATTGGTATGGCCGAATCCTTTGCGCAGCGTCAGGGGGATGTTCAGGTCGCGTTGCCCTGTCGCCGGGTCCACATTGGTTGCCGCGCATCTGCCGATCGGCTCCAGCACCTGCAGGACAACGCCGTTGCCGATGGAAATATCCTGACCGACCCAGCTCGCTTCCCGCCAGGCGGGGAGGCCTTCCACATAAAGATTGCCGCGAAAACGCATGGGGTCGACGGGTTCACGCACCACCCGCTCGATATCCTTGACGGTCGCGAGATTGATGATCGAGATAGAATTGCTCGGCACGTCGGAGAAGCTTTTGCCTTCGGGCGATTCGACGATCACCGGCTTGCCGCGCGGACCGTCCGGCATGAACGCGGCGAGGAAGGTTTGAAGCACGTTCCGGCCGGTCTGACTGGTCAAAACACCGCGGCTGACGGACCGTCCCTTGCGAGTGATCATAAGGTCCGCGGTTTCTTCGTCGAACTCGATTCCCAACTGGGCCAGTTTTTCGTCGCGCGCCAGCATCAGGAATTCGTTCTTCTGGGCCCAATCGGGCTGCGCCTTATCGACGCGGCTGGATGCATGGGCCAGCGCGAAACGGCGGTCGAACGGAATCACCTCCCCCGCGGCAACTGTAACGGAGGTGGGGTGATCGGCCGCCAAGCCCTTCACGGGATAGCGGCAAATATCGGCAATCGTGATCGTCATGCGCGCACAGTATACGCCGCATCCCAATTCGAAAAGGCTGCGATTTGCCGGTTTTCCGGGGCCTTGTATAAAGGCTAAGCTATCGAAAACAGATGTTGTCAGGCGGGGGTGTTCATGGCGTCGCGCGAGTTATCCGCGGAACAGGTTGGTATTCCAAAATTCGACACGGACGGGACCGCCACGGGGACGCTGTTCGAACTGTCGAGCCACGGGCGTGCGCGTGAGGCGCTGGAGACCGGCCTGACCCTGAACGCACCCGGATTCAATATTTTCGTCGTCGGTGAAGACCGCAGCGGCAGAATGACCCAGACCCTGGCCTTCCTAACGGATTTCCTGAAGGACAAACCCGTTCCCGACGATTGGGTTTACTTGAATAACTTTCGCCGCAGCCACCGGCCCAAACCGGTGCGCCTGCCGCCCGGGGTCGGTCGTGCCTTTCGTGACGCCATGGCGCGCATGATCCCAAATCTGCGCGATGCGTTGGCGCAGGCTTTCGGGGGAGAGGAATTCACCACCGCCATGGACCGGGCGGGCAAGGAAGTCCACGACAAGATCGAAGAAGAGGTTGAAGCGCTACGCCAGGATGCGCGGGAACACGGTTTGACGATCCTACAGACCTCCAATGGGCTGATGGTCGCGGCGCTCGATGAGGAAGAGAAACCCATCGGCATCGACAAACTGCCGGAAGACCGCAGGGTCGCGGTGCAGGAAGAAGCGCAGCGGATCGGGTCCATTCTAGGTGATATCCTCCGCCGTGCCGCGGTGATGCAGGGCGAATTGGCGGAAAATATCCATCAGCTGCGCCGCCAGGCGGCGGACCATGCGGTCGGTGCGATGTTGGAGGGGGTGCATACGGAATTCAGCAAGTATGGTGGATTGAACCGCTGGCTGATCACCTTGCGGGAAGACATCCTCGACAATCTGGCCCTGTTCTTCCCGCAACAGCCGGTCATGCCGGGGCTGCCCGTCGAACAGAGGGAGCCGCCGGAACGCCGGTACATGGTGAACCTGCTTGTGGACCATGGCGACGACAAGGAATGCCTGCCCGTCCTGGAAGCCAATCCATTCTATGAGAATTTGTTCGGCCGGATCGAATACCGCTCGTCCGGCGGCTATCTGGATACGGATTTTAGCCTGATCCGCGCGGGGGCCCTGCACAAGGCGAATGGCAGCATCCTGGTCCTCAGGGCGGAGGCGATCGGCATACACCCCATGAGCTGGTCGTTCCTGAAAGGCGCCTTGCGGGACAGGGAAATCCGCATCGAGGAACAGCATCGCCAAGGCGGCATTCAAATCACCGGGTCACCAAACCCGAAACCGATTCCGCTGGATGTGAAGGTGGTGATCGTCGGGGCGCCACGATGGTATTACGCGTTCTTTTCGATCGACCCGGAATTCAGGACACATTTCAAGGTCAAGGCGGATATCGATCCCGATATGGATGCCACGGAACAAAATCTGGCGGCGTTGTCTTCCGTCATCCGGGAAACGGCGGCACGGGTCGGGGCGACCTCGATAGAGGATGAAGCGGTGCAGCGGCTGTTGGGGCAATGTTCCCGCTGGGCGGGCGACCGCACCAAGATCACCGCGCAGGCCGAGGTTGTCGAAGACGTTTTGACCGAAGCGATGCAACTCGCGTCCAAAGCCGACGGCGTGATCACATCCGATTTGCTGAAACAGGCCGTTGTGCGCCGGCGCCGCCGAAACGCGCGGGTGGAAGACAGGCTGCAGGAACTGGTCCATCGCAAGACGATCATGATCGACACCGACGGCGCGGTCGTCGGCCAGGTCAATGGACTGACGGTCAGCGATGTCGGCGATCATACCTTCGGCAGCGCATCGCGCATAACGGCCCGCGCCAGTATCGGGCGGCGGGGCATCATCAATATCGAGCGCGATGTCGAGATGTCGGGCCCGATCCAGCAGAAGGGCGCGATGGTTCTGCAAGGATACCTGACCGGCATCTTCGCGCGGACCAGCCCTGTCTCGTTCAATTGCTCCATTACCTTCGAGCAGAATTACGGCGGGGTGGAAGGGGACAGTGCGTCCCTCGCCGAACTGATCGCCATCATCTCCGACCTGTCCGAACTGCCCGTCCGGCAGGACCTTGCCATTACCGGCTCGGTCAACCAGCGCGGCATGGCTCAGGCGATCGGCGGCGCGCATCACAAGATCGAAGGATTTTACCGGACCTGTAAGGAAAACGGCCTGACCGGCAAACAGGGCGTCGTGATCCCCCGCGCGAATGAACGCAATCTGGTCCTGCGATCCGAGATCGGGGAAGCCGTCGCGGGCGGGACATTCCATATCTATAGCGTGGATACGATCGAGGATGCGCTGACCTTGTTCCTCGGCATGCCGGTCGGGGAACGTGCGGCGGATGGGACCTACCCCGCCGATACCGTCTATGGCCGGGTGCAGGCGACGCTTAACGAATTCGACCGAATACTTGCAACGCGCCGGGGCGACAGGCCCGACGCCGCCGACTGATTCCCTTTTTGCCGGAGTGCCGATGTGACCGAGAAATCCGCCTTTTACGATTCAGAGTTCGACGAGCATTTTGCCGTCGCCGCCGCGACGCGCGATGCGGTTCGAACCGAATTCGCCGAACTGTTGGAAGCCAGCATCAACTCAATACAGAGCGGTGGGAAAATATTGCTGTTCGGCAATGGCGGCAGCGCCGGGGACGCGCAGCATATCGCGACCGAATTGACCGTGCGGTATGTAAAAGACCGCGCGCCGATCGCGGCGATAGCGCTGACCACGGACACGTCCGCCCTGACCGCGATCGGCAACGATATGGGGTTCGACGCCTTGTTCGCCCGCCAGATTGCCGCCTTGGGCCGTCCGGGCGATCTTGCCATCGGAATATCCACATCCGGCCGCAGCCCGAATGTCATCGAAGGATTGAAGACCGCAAAGGCGATGGGGCTTCGGACGGCGGGCCTGTCGGGTCGGGATGGGGGCGACATGGTCGGCTTGGCCGACCCGCTGCTGATCGTGCCGTCGGATACGACCGCGCGAATCCAGGAAATGCACATTACCTTGGGCCAAATGCTGTGCGGCGCGCTGGAACAGGAATTGGGATTGGTCTGACCCGGGCACAGGAACGTGCCGGGATGAGAAAAAAGAAGAAATTGGAGGAATGCTCAAGCAATGACCGAACAGTATGAAGTTTACGCCATTCAGTATGGCGCGCTGGGGGAACGCATGGCGTCGGACATGATGGAAGGCGGAGATCCGCACGAAGGTCCGCTGTCGATCAGCTACTATGTCTGGCTATGCGTCGGCCGGGAAAAGACCTTCCTGGTCGATATCGGGATCAGTCCGCCAGTCGGGAAACGCCGGCAACGGACGATCCTGCGCACGCCCATGGAAGGGTTGCAGTTGATGGGCGTGGAGCCGGAGTCGATTCAAGACATCATCATCACCCATATGCATTACGACCATGTCGGAAACTTCGACGGTTTTCCGAATGCCCGGTTCCATCTTCAGGACTCGGAAATGGCCTATACGACCGGCCGTCATATGCTGGACGAAAGGAAACGTCATTTCTTCGAACCGGATGAGGTCTGCGCCATGGTGCGGAACATCTACGGCAACCGCGTCGTCTTCCATGACGGGGACGATGAATTGGCCCCGGGCCTTAGTGTTCATCATCTGGGCGGTCATACCGCCGGCCTGCAATGCGTGCGGGTGAACACGCGCAGGGGCTGGGTCGTGCTGGCCTCCGATGCGGCGCATCTCTACGCCCATCTGGAACGCCGCATGGTTTTCCCGAACTATTTCGACCCCCAGGCCGTGCTTGCCGGCTATGACCGGGTGGCGGAACTCGCCGACAGCTGGGACCACATCATTCCGGGGCATGACCCGAAAGTGATGGAAAACTATCCCGCGAAATCATCGGATTTGGAAGGGATCGTCGTCCGTCTCGACTGATCCCTGCCAACGCGTTCCGGTCAGCTCTTGGGCTTATCGACCACGGCCGTGTGGTCAACATCCGGCCCGACCTTCTCCATGGCATCCGCCCAATAGGCGAGGCAGGATTCCGCGAAAGGTATGTCCTGGCCTGTTGCTTTGCCGACGGCGACCGCCGTCGCGATATCCTTGGTCATAAGGCCAAGCGAAAAGCCGGAAGCATAAGTCTGCGGAATGACATGCTGTTTCAGCTTCTTCTCGGTCGTGTTGTTGCGGCCGGTGGAGACATTCAGGATGTCGGCCATGTGGTTCGGATCAAGGCCGAAGGCTTCGCCCATGCGCAGGGCCTCGATCGCGGCGACGACCCCGGCGGCTGAAACGTAGTTGTTCAACGCCTTCATGGCATGACCGCAACCCAGCGCGCCGGTTCGGAACAATTGGCCACCCATTGTGGAAAGAAGCGCTTCGCATTCGTCGATCACGGCGGAATCGCCGCCGATCATGATGGATAGCGTCGCGTTTTCAGCACCCTTCACACCGCCGGAGACGGGCGCGTCGATGAACTTCAGGCCGCGCGACTCCATTTCCGCACCCAGCGCCCGCGTTCCATTCGGATCCGACGAGCTCATGTCGATGAAGATCGTCCCCGTGCCCGCCGCATCGGCCAGGCCGCCGTCGATCAGCAAGGCGCGAACGGCTTTTCCGTCCGGTACCATGGTGATGATGAAGTCGCAGTCACGTGCCAGCGTTGCCGTATCGGGGGCGGCACTGGCGCCGGTTGCCGCCGCAACGTCGCGCTTCGTGTCTTCATTGAGGTCGAAAACGGTCAATGGATATCCCGCCCGGGCAATATTGGCGGCCATCGGCGCGCCCATCTTGCCCAGGCCGATCAGGCCGACATGGTGCTTCGTCATGATCAGACGCCCATCTCGTCAAAGACTTCCTGGGCGATCTTGAAGGCTTCCAGCGCCGCGGGGACGCCGCAATAGGTACCGATCTGAAGGAAGATCTCGCGCATTTCGTCCTTGGTCACGCCGTTGTTTACAGCTCCGCGGCAATGAACCTTGAATTCGTTGGGTCGGTTCAGCGCGCTCAGCATGGCCAGGTTGATGATGCTGCGCGTTTTCCGGTCCAGCCCTTCCCGGTTCCAGCAATCGTTCCAGCAAAAGGTTGTGACGTATTCCTGGAAGGCCATGGTGAAGTCGGTCGCTTTGCCGAGTGATTTCTCGACATATTCGTCGCCCAGAACGGCCTTGCGGGTTTCGAGTCCCTTGTCGAATTTTTCCTGGTCCATGGCATTCCTCCTGAAAGATAGCGTGTTTTTATGTCTTTCCGGCCCGATTGCGCCTGTCAGCGCTCCGACAGGCCTTCTTCCTGAATCTTCCTGAGCAGGAAGTCCCGGAAAACCGTGATGCGTTGCGAATGGCGCAGTTCCTCCGGGTAGACGAAGTAGGTCTTCGTTTGGGGGCCGTCGACATCCGGCAGGACGCGTTCCAGATTGGGGGCCGTGCGCGCCATGTATTCCGGCACCGATGCGATGCCGAGCCCGGTTCGCGCCGCCCGGAAAATGCCATAGGAATTGTTGATCCGCAGAATTGGCCGCCTGGGTTGCTGCGGATTGGCGCCAAGCGACAACAGCCAATTCATGCTCGCCACCGGCAACGGCGTATCCTCGCCGAAGACGATAAGGTCGTGATCGTCGAGGTCTTCGGGCGTCTGCGGCCGTCCACGCCGGTCGAGATATTCCTTCGTGGCCCAAATGGTCGATCTGACATTCATCAGGGGACGTTGGATAAGGTCCGGCTGGCGCGGTTCCTTCATGCGAATGGCCACATCCGCCTTCCGCATGCCAAGGTCCACTTCCTCATCGGTCAGGAAAAGCGTCACGTCCACATCCGGGTAAAGCGCGACGAATTCCTTCATATGCATGGTCAGCCAGGTCGATCCGAACCCGATCGTGGTGGTGACCTTCAGCGGTCCCGTCGGCCGGTCCTGGCTTTCCGCCAACTGCGCCTGTGCCATGGACAGCTTGTGGAAGACGTCCTTCACGGTCTGATAAAGCAGTTCGCCCTGTTCCGTCAGGATCAGTCCGCGCGCATGGCGGTGAAACAGCGGCGCCTTGACGCTTTCCTCCAAGGCGCTGATCTGCCGGCTGACGGCCGATTGCGACAGATTCAACGTGTCGCCTGCATGGGTGAAGCTGCCGGCTTCCGCCACGGCGTGAAAGACACGAAGCTTGTCCCAGTCCATCGGCATGATGTCCGCTCCAACTCGGGTGATGGTGTGTGAGGTTTCTCCCCCAGCGGGCATTCCTTTCGGAACACCGTCCCGGTGCGTAAACTTTAGGGGTTAGATTGGGGAACCGCCAGTGCAACTTCCCAACTGGGCCGGATAATGGTTATCCAAACAGCGTTTTCACCGCCGCGGCGACACGCGCCGTTTCATCCAGCGGCACGGGCCGGTCGTCTAGATCGACCGAACCGTCGAATATTCGTGCCGCGCGCGCCTCTATCACTTGCTTGCGGAACCGGTTGAATTTGTCCGCCGCCCGCTGCGCGCCGGGCGCCGTTTCCAGGGGGATGATAAAGACGGGTTTGCCGCTGCTTGCGGCTTCCGAGACCATATTCACCGAATCGCCCGTCACCAGGATCGCGTCGGCCTGAGCGAGAAAGCCGAAATACGGGTTTTCACCCGTGCCGTCCCAGAAATAGACCTTCGGACCGCTCAGCGCCCGGCGCAGAACGGCCTCGTTCTCGGCCCCTGTCCGGCGCGATGCGGTTATCAAAAGCCCGGCGCCCAATCGATCGGCCAGGGTTGAGATATCCGCCGCCATGCGCTCGGCGATGGCATGGGTCATCGTGAAGGCCTTGTTGCTGCCGCCGATCAGAACGGCGATCAGCGGGCGGGGGAGATGATCGAAACGGCCGGCGAAGCCGGCCTTCGCCGCCGCCAGTTTGGCTTTGGACACCCGATGGATCGCCCCGGTCGTGACGATGACATTGGGGCCGGTCAGATTGTCGTGGCCGGGCACGGCGACAAGATCGAAACGATTCAGGGGCATGTGCGGATGCTGGATATGGACGACTTTCGTTTTCCCGCCGCTTGCCCGTTTCACCGCAAGCGCCGGACCGATGGCCTTTCGGCCGCAGGAAATCACCAAATCCGGCCAGGGCGGCGTCAGCGCGGCGCTTTCGCCTGCTTTCAACCCGAAGACGCCGGGCGGCCAGAAGGCCGGCGGCAGGCTGCGCCATGGTTGGCGCAAGACGATGATCTTGTGTTCGAAAGGAAAGCCCACCGCTTCGGCCAACCCCATGGCCTGGTTGATGCTCCCCACCCGGTCGTCGGTGATGACCCAACACATCCCGTCGCCAGCCGGGATTTCCGGGCCGGACGGCTGGGGCGTTGCGGTCATGTCATCGGCAGTCATGGGGCATCATCGGCACGGTCTGTTGAAAACGGGTTTCTGTGCTTGTCGGTCTAACAAGAACCGTCGGTTCGCGCCATTCCGAACGATGTGGGGTAGGGAAACAGCCTGGGTCAAGGTCGATTAATGGGCGGTGGTCCGGATAATAATCTTGCGAAATTACCCTGATCTGTAATACGACGTTGCCAGCCGAAAGAGGCGGCGGACGCTTGCCGAAAGCAGTTCGCCGCCCCAGATAAAGGCCCAACCTTAATTTTGTTTTGCCGCCAAGGGGAACGTTCGTGCGCCGCGAAAAGCTGGACCAAATCGACCGCCGAATCCTGGATGACCTGCAATCTGACGGTCGCATGACCAATGTGGAATTGGCCAGCCGGGCCGGTATTTCGGCGCCGCCTTGTCTGCGCCGCGTCCGCGCACTCGAAGAATCCGGCTATATCCGCGGATATCATGCGGATATCGATCCGTCCCTGATGGGGTTCGGGGTAACCGTTTTTGCTTTCGTCGGCCTGACCAGTCAGGCGGAAACGGATTTGGTGAGATTCGAGGAATGCGTCGCCGAATGGCCGCTGGTCCGCGAATGCTTCATGTTGCAGGGCGAAACCGATTTTCTGTTGAAGGTCGTCGCCGAGGATTTGGCGAGCTACAACCGGTTTCTGACCAATGAACTGACGGCGGCGCCGAACGTTGCGCATGTCCGTTCAGCCATTACGATCCGACATTCCAAGCAGGCCTTCGGTGTGCCGATCGATACCAGTCCCGACACGTAACGGATCGGCACCACGCCAAATGGCCCGCTCCAGGCAGGGGGCGCCGCATGGCAGGGCCGCTCTTCTAGTTTTTAATGACCTTGTGATGACCGGTCGTTTGCCCGACCTCGTCGGCCATATCGTCGTGTCCGTTCCGGTTGGATCGCACAACGAGCCACATCAGCCCCACATTCAGCAACAACACCCCGATCGCCCCCAGAACGAAGGCGAGCCAGCCATGAAAGCTGAACTCGACACCGGTGGCGGCGTTCAGCCATGCCACGGTATTATCTATGAATTCGAAAGACATGATGGTGTTCCTGCTAAAAGTGAAAAAGGCGCTTTTCGAAAGCGCCCCTTCACATTGATCGCCGAATAGGCCGGACCGGAATTCGGATCACTTGAATTCGACGCTGACGATTTCATAATCCTTGGTGCCGCCGGGCGAATGAACTTCGATTACGTCCCCGACGGACTTGCCGATCAGCGCGCGCGCCATCGGCGAGGTGACCGCCAGTTTGCCCGCGGCAATATCGGATTCCGATTCGCCGACGATTTGGTATTTCTTCTCTTCGTCGGTTTCGCAATCGGCAATGACGACGGTGGCGCCGAACATGACCTGGTCGCCCGAAAGCTTCGTCGGGTCGATGATTTCGGCCCGGCTGGTCTTGTCTTCCAACTCGGCGATCCGGCCTTCGACAAAGCTCTGCCGTTCACGCGCGGCGTGATATTCCGCATTCTCGGAAAGGTCGCCATGCTCGCGTGCTTCCGCGATCGCCTGAATGATGGCGGGGCGTTCTGTCCCCTTCAACATCTTCAATTCGGTCTGCAAGGCCTCATAGCCTTCCAAAGTCATAGGTACTTTTTCCATCGTCCCACCTATAGCGGTGCACGGCTCTTATTGCGTAGCTGGCCGTACCCCCCTCCATAAAATAGACAGAGCCGGTCAAGCCGGCCCGGAACAATCTTCCAAAATGTCAGGAAGCATCCTTAAAATATGACTGAAGCGAGGCAACTTCAAGCCCGCCCTTGGCGACGGCCTTCATGGCGAAGGCAGCGGCACGGATACCCGCGACGGTGGTGTAGTAGGGCACCGACCGATTCAGGGCCGCCCGGCGCAGCGAGAACGAGTCCTCAATGGCCTTTTTGCCGGCGGTTGTATTCAGGACAAGTTTGACCTCTCCGTCGATGATCGCGTCGACGACATGGGGCTGCCCCTCCAGAACCTTGTTGATCTCCGCGACCTCCAGACCCTGTTCCCGCAGATAGCGTGCGGTGCCGCGTGTCGCGACAAGCGAGAAGCCCAGTTCCAACAGCGCCTTTGCCGGTTCCAGCATCGCTTCCTTGTCGGAATCCTTTACCGAGATGAAGATCTTGCCTTGCGTCGGCAGATCCGCGCCGCACCCGAATTGCGCCTTGGCAAAGGCGCGGTAGAAATCTGAATCCAGGCCCATGACCTCACCGGTCGACTTCATTTCCGGGCCCAACATCACGTCCACTCCGGGGAACCGGCTGAACGGGAAGACCGCTTCCTTGACGGCGACATGGGCGAATTCCGGCCGGGCGCCGAGATTGAAGGCGGAAAGCTTTTCGCCCGCCATGACACGCGACGCGATCTTGGCAATCGGCACGCCGGTTGCCTTGGCGACGAACGGGACCGTACGGCTGGCCCGCGGGTTTACCTCCAGGATAAAGACTTCCCCGTCCTGAACAGCATATTGGACGTTCATCAGGCCGACGACCTTCAACGCCCGCGCCAGTTCGCGGGTCTGGCGTTCCATCTCCGCGACGATTTCGGGTTTCAACGAGTAAGGCGGCAGGGAACAGGCGCTGTCCCCTGAATGGATGCCGGCTTCCTCGATATGTTCCATGACGCCGGCGACATAGACGTCCTCGCCGTCGCACACGGCGTCGACATCGACCTCGATGGCGTCCCGCAGGTAGAAATCCACCAGAACGGGGTTTTTGCCCGACACGTTGACCGCGGTGTTGATGTAGCGACGCAGGTCCTGCTCGTCATGAACGATTTCCATGGCACGGCCGCCCAGAACGTAGGACGGGCGCAGCACGACCGGATAGCCGATTTCGGCGGCTATCTTCACGGCCTGCTCTTCCGATTTCGCGGTGCCGTTCGGCGGCTGCTTCAACTGAATCTGCTTCAGCAGGGCCTGGAACCGTTCGCGGTCTTCCGCCAGATCAATCGCGTCGGGGGAGGTGCCGAGAATCGGGATATCGGCCTTTTCCAGCGCGGCGGCCAGCTTCAACGGTGTCTGCCCGCCGAACTGAACGATAACGCCGTAAACCGATCCATTCTCCATTTCCGCATGCACGATTTCGACGACATCCTCGCCGGTCAAAGGTTCGAAATACAAGCGGTCTGACGTGTCATAGTCGGTCGACACGGTTTCCGGATTGCAATTGACCATGATGGTCTCGAAACCCGCATCCGACAGGGCGTAGGCCGCATGGACGCAGCAATAGTCGAATTCGATTCCCTGGCCGATCCGGTTCGGTCCGCCGCCCAGGATAAGAATCTTCTTCTGGTCCGACGGTTCGACTTCCGACTCCGCCGGTTCGAAACCATCGCCTTCGTAGCACGAATACAGGTACGGCGTCGGCGACGGGAACTCACCCGCACAGGTGTCGATCCGCTTGAAGACCGGGCGCACGGACAGGGCCCGGCGTGCCGCGGCGACCTCTTCCTCGGTCCGGTCCACCAGTTCGGCGAGGCGCGCGTCCGAGAAGCCGATTTTCTTCAACTGCAGGAAGCCCTGTGTCGTTGTCGGCAGCCCGTCCTTGCGGACCGCTTCCTCCATGTCGACGATTTCCTTGATCCTGTCGATGAACCAGGGGTCGATCTTGCAGGCGTTGAAAATATCCTTTTCGGAAACCCCGTGGCGAAGGGCTTGGGCAACCACCAGCAGGCGATTGGGCGTCGGCTTGGACAAAGCGGAGCGTATGGAATCCGGGTCTTCGGCATTTTCGATGGCGACTTCGTTCAGGCCGGTAAGCCCGGTTTCCATCGAACGAAGGGCTTTCTGAAGGCTTTCGTTGAAGGTTCGCCCGATCGACATGGCTTCGCCGACGGATTTCATCGATGTGCTCAGCAATGCTTCGGCGCCGGGGAACTTCTCGAAAGTGAAGCGCGGCATCTTGGTGACGACATAGTCGATCGACGGCTCGAAACTGGCCGGCGTGATCTTGGTGATATCGTTGTCCAACTCATCCAGCCGATAACCGACGGCCAATTTCGCCGCGACCTTCGCGATCGGGAAACCGGTCGCTTTCGACGCAAGCGCGGAGGAGCGGGAAACACGCGGGTTCATTTCGATGACCACCAGGCGACCCGTCTCCGGATTGACCGCGAACTGTACGTTCGAGCCGCCGGTATCGACCCCGATCTCGCGCAGGCAGGCGATCGAGGCGTTCCGCATGATCTGGTATTCCTTGTCCGTCAGCGTCAGGGCCGGCGCGACGGTGATCGAATCCCCGGTATGGATACCCATCGGGTCGATATTCTCGATCGAGCAGATGATGATGCAGTTATCCGCGCCGTCGCGGACGACTTCCATCTCGTATTCCTTCCAGCCGAGCACCGATTCCTCGACCAGAACCGTGCCGACGGGCGAGGCGCGCAGGCCGGTATGGATCAGATTCGTGAATTCTTCCTTGTTATAGGCGATGCCGCCGCCGGTGCCGCCGAGCGTGAAGGACGGGCGGATGATTGCGGGCAAGCCGACCGTTTCGAGCGCGGCCAGCGCCTCGTCCAGATTGGAGACCATCTGCGAGGCCGGGCTTTCCAGCCCGATCTTGTCCATCGCTTCCCGAAAGCGCTGCCGGTCCTCGGCCTTGTCGATGACATCGGCCTTGGCGCCGATCATCTCCACCCCAAGTCGCTCCAATGCGCCGGACTTGTCCAAGGCGAGCGCGGTGTTCAGCGCGGTCTGCCCGCCCATGGTCGGCAGAACGACCATCTTTTCGTCGGGATGCGCTTCGCGTTCCTTTTGCAGGATGCGTTCGACCGTGTCCGGGGTGATCGGTTCCACATAGGTCGCATCCGCCGTGTCCGGGTCGGTCATGATCGTCGCGGGGTTCGAATTGACCAACACCACGCGGTAGCCGCATTCGCGCAGAGCCTTGCAGGCCTGTGTTCCGGAATAATCGAACTCGCAGGCCTGGCCGATAACGATGGGCCCGGCTCCGATAATCAAGACGGCGTCGATGTCTTCCCGCTTGGGCATGATGAAATCCTGAGAACTGTGTGGGTTTTGTGGACCGACAAAGCCGATCCCGCAATCGGCGCTTCCTTTATCGTATGGGCCCGGATATGACCAGTCGGCATTGCAAATCATTGCGCTGCCGCGTACGGACCTGTCGCGTCGGACGGGCCGGTCGAGACCGCCGCCGGCGTTTTTCCGTCATTCGCGGCGGGGTGTCTTCCGGCTGCTTACCTTCCTGCTGAGGCCTGTGTGACTGAAAAGGCTAGAATTTACGGCAATGTGTTCACCGTTCTGGTGTTCGCGGGCAGTTTCGCCGCGGCGGTCCTGTCGCCGCAGGCCATGGCCCCATTGGTCATGTTGTACGCCGCCGGGATCGCCGCCCTGAATTGGCGCAACTTCAGGCTGGCCGCGAAGTCGTCGGTACCAATCGCTGTCGCTGCGGTTCTGCTTGCCTGGGCGCTTGCAAGCGCGCTGTGGTCGTTGGACCCGGGCCTCAGCCTGGAAAGGTCGCTCCGGCTGTTTCTGATGATTGCGCTGGCAACCGTGGTGGCGATCGTTCTGCCAAATGTCAGGGTCGGGAAAAGAGGGGCCCTTATCATCGCGGGGGCGATCCTTTGCGCATCAGGCCTTATCGTCCTCGACACCGCGCTCGGATTGTCGATCGGACCGCATCTGGCGAAAGGGGGCGACCCTTACGATCGGACCGGCCCGCTTTTTGTCCTTCTACTCTTGCCGACCTTTACGATCATTGACGGCCGATTCGGGCGGAAGGTGGCGGTTTCGCTGGTTTTGCTGTCGGTGGTCGCGGTTCTGCTGCTGTCGAACAAAGCATCGGTCCTGGCCCTGGTCTTGGGGCTTGGCGCATGGGGCCTGTTTATGATCCTGCGCCGATACGGCCCACAGATTGCGGTTGCCGCAATCCTGGTTTTTTCCGTGGTTCAACCCTTGGGCATGACGGCATTCCATTCCGAAATCAGGGATTGGTCGCTGGCTTCCGATGCGGAACCGGGCATCCGCCATCGCGCCTATATCTGGTCCTTCAGCGCGGAGAAGGCGATGGAACGCCCTTGGCTGGGCTGGGGGATCGGCACCAGCCGATCCATTCCGGGCGGCGACACGCAGGCGATCTTCCGGCGGCAGGACGGCACCATCGCCGGACAAGGGGAAGCGATCCCGCTGCACCCCCATAACGCATTCGTTCAGATTTTCCTGGAAATGGGGCTGATCGGCATGGCGTTGGTCGCCCTGACATTATCCGTCGCGGGTTACCGTTTCGCCCGGCTTTTGCAGCCGGCCGGCCTTCTGGGGCCTGGAATCGCGTTCATCGTTTCCGCCCTTACCATCTCATCGATCAGTTTCGGTGCGTGGCAGGGCTGGTGGGTTTCCGCGCAATTGCTTGTCGCCGCCTTGCTGACGGGATTGGCCCGGTCGCGCACGAGAACGACCGGGAAAGCCGAAAACATGGGGTCAGAGGGTTCCTAGGCCGGAACCTTGCGCTCTTCCAACATCTCGACGAAGCGCTTGAACAGATAATGCGAGTCCTGCGGGCCCGGTGAGGCTTCCGGGTGATACTGCACGGAAAAGACCGGACGGCCTTTCAACCGAATGCCTTCAAGCGTGCCGTCGAACAGGGAAATATGGGTCTTTTCCAGGCCTTCCGGCAGGGTGTCGTCCCGCACCACGAAGCCGTGGTTCTGGCTGGTGATTTCGACCTTCCCGGTTTGAAGATCCTTGACCGGATGGTTCCCGCCGCGATGACCCAGATGCATTTTCTTCGTTTCGGCGCCAAGCGCCAGGGCCAGCAACTGGTGGCCCAGGCAAATGCCGAAGACCGGAATGTCCTGTTCCAGGACGTGTTTGATCGCGGGCACCGCATACTTGCCCGTTTCCGCGGGGTCGCCAGGGCCGTTCGACAGAAATACGCCGTCGGGCTTATGCCGCAGGATGTCCTCGCCGGTCGCGGTCGCGGGAACCACCGTCACCCGGCAGCCAAGATCGGCAAGGCAGCGCAGGATGTTGCGTTTCGCGCCGTAATCGACCGCAACGACGTGGAATTTCGGGTCGGTGAGCTGCCCGTATCCCTGGCCAAGGGTCCAGGCGGTCTCGGACCATTCATAGGTTTGCAGGCAGGTGACGTCCTTGGCGAGGTCCATGCCTTCGAGGCCGGGCCAATCCTTGGCCTGTTTCAGCAGGGCCGGGATATCGAAGGCCCCGTCCGGGGCATGCACGATGATGCCGTTCGGCGCGCCGCCGTCCCGGATTCTCCGGGTAAGCTTGCGTGTGTCTATGCCGGCGATGCCCGGCAAGTCGTGCGCTTTGAGCCAGCCGTCCAGATGGCTGATGGCCCGGAAATTGGACGGTTCGGTGATATCGGCGCGCAGGATGCAACCGCGCGCGGCGGGCGTCGTCGTCTCGATATCTTCCAGATTGGCGCCCACATTGCCGATATGCGGGAAGGTGAAGGTGATGATCTGACCCGCATAGGACGGGTCGGTCATGATTTCCTGATACCCGGTGAGCGAGGTATTGAAGCAGACCTCGCCGACCTTGGCGGTGGCGGCGCCGACGCCGCGTCCCCAGAAGACACTGCCGTCTGCAAGCACAAGAACGGCTGTGGCGCCTGGAGGAGGCGTCATCCCGGAAGCGGTGTCTGTCATCGAAATCAGTCCTTTAGCGCGTCGCCGCAGACTCTTATGCCGGTGCGGCCAAAAAATCAAGATGCCACGAAATAAAATTATCATTCAATTTCAGATGGTTACCGGAACGGCAATGGTTGCGGGTCAAGGCGCTTTCCATTAGGGTCTCTCGCTTGCCGGGCCAGGGTAGGATGGCCCGCATACGGGAATAGTGTGGAGGGGATATGTCGTCATTGCGCGATTCCATCAATCAGGCTCTCAAGGATTCGGTTCGGTCCAAGGACACTGTGAGCACCAGGACGCTGCGGTTGATCCTGGCGGCGATCAAGGATCGTGACATCGCGGCGCGCGGCAAGGGCGCGACCGAAGGAATCAGCGACGATGAGCTTTTGTTGATGCTGCAGACGATGATCAAGCAGCGCCGTGAAAGCATCACGATGTACGAACAAGGCGGGCGGCTGGAGCTTGCGGAAGGCGAACGCGGCGAAATCGGCGTCATCGAACGCTTCCTGCCGAAGCAGATGGACGAAGCCGAAATGAAAGCCGCGATCGACGGCCTGATCCAGGAATTGGGGGCGTCGGGCTTGAAGGAAATGGGGAACGTGATGGCGGAGTTACGGACCCGATTCGCCGGACAGATGGATTTCGGCAAGGCGGCGGGCCTGGTGAAGGCCAGCCTTTCCTGATCCGGCCCAAATCCGCTGCCGATCCGGCGCCGGATGCCGAGCGGCCTTTTCGCGGAATTTTGGCCGGCATGGTCTGCGACCCGATTTGACGGTACTTTTTCTCCGCGCCCTGTGGTCTACTTTTCTGTCTGCCGTTCCGGTAGGCGTTGGACGGCGGTTGGCGACGGCGGTTAGCGGACAGCGGCTGGCTAAGCCGCGAAGGCATAGGTTATGGCGTTTCCCCCTGGTTTCCTGGATGAAGTGAGAGCACGGGTCTCTTTGAGCGGCCTTGTCGGCCGTCGCGTCCAGCTGAAGCAGCGCGGCCGGGACGATTGGTGGGGCCTGTCCCCTTTCGTGAACGAAAAGTCGCCTTCCTTCCATGTTCGCGAAGACAAGGGCTTCTACCACTGTTTTTCCAGCGGCGAACACGGCGACCATTTCTCCTGGCTGATGAAGTTGGAAGGGCTGACCTTCCCCGAAGCGGTGGAACGGCTGGCAACCGATGCCGGCCTGGACATGCCGGAACGGACGCCGGAACAAAAAGCGGCCGATGAACGCCGCGGCGGGCTGACCGATGCAACGGAAGCGGCCTGCAGCTATTTCCAGCGCGCGCTGCGGGCGGAGGCGGGGCGGGACGCTTTGCGGTATTTGCAGGAACGCGGACTGAAGGATGAAACCATCGCCGCTTTCCGGTTGGGATACGCACCGGGCGACGGCGCGGCCTTCAAGGATGCGATGTCCAAGGCGGAAATCTCGGAGCAGCTCCTGATGGAAACGGGTTTGATGCGGCGGCCGGATGGCGGACGCAGCCCTTACGCGTTTTTCCGCGACCGTATCCAATTCCCGATTCTGGACGCGCGCGGCAGGGTGATCGCGTTTGGCGGGCGTTTCATGGGCGACGCGAAGGCGGCCGGCGTCGGCAAATACGTCAACTCGCCGGACACGGCGCTCTTCGACAAGGGCCGAACCCTATATAATCTGCAAAATGCCCGGCAAGCGGCGCATGACGGCCAGACCGTGCTGGTGGTCGAAGGGTATATGGATGTCATCGCCCTGGCCGAATATGGGTTGGAGGCGGCGGTCGCCCCGCTCGGCACCGCGATTACCGAACATCAATTGCAGCTTCTCTGGCGTTTCTCGGACGAGCCGGTCCTGTGCCTTGATGGGGACGACGCCGGACTGCGCGCGGCCCTACGGGCGGCGGAACGGGCCTTGCCGTTGTTGAAACCCGGAAAAAGCCTGCGTTTCGCCTTCCTGCCGGCGGGTGAGGATCCCGATACCCTGGTGCGCGGCCAGGGAGCGAAAGCAATCACGACGCTGGTCGATACGGCGGAACCGTTGGACCTTGTCCTGTGGCGGTCCGAGGTGGGCAATCAGCCGGTGGATACCCCCGAACGCCGCGCCGCGCTGGAAGACCGTTTGAAGAAACTTGCGGGGCAGATCGAGGACGAAGGCGTTCGTCGGGAGTATTTCCGAACCTTCAACGACAGGGCCTGGTCGGCCTTCCGGCAGAACCGCGGCGGGCCGGGGAAATCTGGCGGACGGGGCGGTTTCCGTACCGGCGGCGGCATCGGCAGAACGGCGAACGGGCGCCCGCTTCAGCCGCCACAATCCAAACGAATCCTGCGCCTGAAGCCGGGTATGTCCCGCCGCCGGCAGCAGGTTTTACTGGCCGCGCTGCTGAACCATCCCGCTCTGCTGCCGGATTTCGACGAGGATTTGCGGCTGGTCGAGTTTGATGCCGATCTTGACAAGCTATTGCGGGCGCTTCAGAACATCACGACCATCGGGGTAGATCTTGACGTCGAGGCCATTAACCACCACTTCGCTGAACATGGGAGCGAGCAGCTCTTGCGGTTGGTCCGCAATCGTGAGGTTCTGGACTTGGCCCGGCAGGCACGGGCCGACGCGCCCGACGCGGAAGCCAGATCGCTGATCGAACACATCTTGCGCCTTCGCTCCCAGGAAACTCTTCAGAGTGAGTTGGAAACGGCAGCTCGCGGAGCGAGTGATGAAGTGGCCGAGGCTCGGGTGGTTGCCTTTCACGACACGTTTTCGGACGGTGAAAGGGATTTGTGCGACGGAGAGGACGACATTCTTTAGAGTGTCGTCTCAATAGTTTTTTGTGTACCGCCTTCTGCAACGCCGGAATGTGCGGTCACGGTAGGGTCAAATGCCCGGCGGACGGCCGGTATTCGGCCGTTGACGAGGATTGTGCGTCAATATCGCATGGCGGTTAGGCGGTAGGGAAATAGCCAATGGCAACAAAAGCAGAAGCGACTGATCGTTCCGAATCCGGTGATGAGCAGACCGACGGTCCCCTGTTGGACGTTATCGAACAAGCGGTCAAAAAGCTTGTCGCGAAGGCGAAGGAGCGGGGTTTCATCTCAATCGATGAGTTGAACGCGGCGCTTCCGCAGGAACAGGTATCTTCCGAACAGATCGAAGACACGATGACGATGCTGTCCGAAATGGGCATCAATGTCGTCGACACGGAAGAATCCGACAACGAGGCCGAACCCGCCGAGGAAAGCGAAGCCGAAACAAGCCAATCGGCCGCCGGTAACATTGCCGATGACGATGTCGGCCGGACGGACGACCCGGTCCGGATGTATCTGCGTGAAATGGGCTCGGTCGAACTGCTGTCCCGCGAAGGCGAAATTGCCATCGCGAAACGGATCGAAGCCGGGCGCGAGAAGATGATCGGCGCGCTGTGCGAAAGCCCGCTGACCATGCGCGCGATTACCGAATGGCACGATTCCCTCGTCGAAGAATTGATGTTGCTGCGCGACGTCATCGACTTGGACGCCACCATGAGCGGTGGCCCCGACGGTGAGAATGAATTGGTCCCGGGCGTTCCCGGCGCGGCGGCAAGTGCCGATTCCGAGGATGACGACGAAGACGACGCGGAAGAAGAAACCGCCGAAAAGGCCGAGGGCGAGGACGACGAAGATTCCGACGAGGATGGTGAAGACAACAACATGTCCCTCGCGGCCATGGAACAGTTGCTGAAGCCAACCGTCCTGGAAACCTTCGAACAGATCGCCTCGACCTATGCCAAGCTGCAACGGGCGCAGGATAAGCGTCTGCAATCGCTGCAAAAGGGCGAATCCGCATCGGCGTCGACGGAACGGACCTACGAAAAGCACAAGAAGGACCTGATCGAGCTGCTGAAATCCGTCCGTTTGAACAATATGCGGATCGAGCAGCTGGTCGAGGAACTCTACCAGTTGAACAAGCGGCTGACCGCTTCGGAAGGAAAGCTGCTGCGTCTGGCGCTCGATTCCAAGGTCAAGCGCGAGGATTTCCTGGAACGGTATTACGGCAACGAACTCGACCCGAACTGGGTCGACGAGGTCGCCGGCATCAACAAGAACTGGGCCGCTTTCGTCGAACGCAGCCGCCGGAAGATCGAAAACATCCGGAACGACGTGGCGGAAATCACTGAAGACGCGGCCATGCCGATCGGCGAATTCCGGCGCATCACCTCCACCGTCCAGCAGGGCGAGCGGGAAGCCGCGCGCGCCAAGAAGGAAATGGTTGAGGCCAATCTGCGCCTCGTGATCTCGATCGCCAAGAAATACACCAACCGCGGCCTGCAGTTCCTGGACCTGATCCAGGAAGGGAATATCGGCCTGATGAAGGCGGTCGATAAATTCGAATACCGTC